>Ga0070679_100005637_pt1 | contig 11601 bp, 11 predicted proteins | sample KBSC63BmetaG_FD_65652 | JGI IMG/M metagenome (GOLD analysis project Ga0070679, IMG submission 65652) | Corn rhizosphere microbial communities from Kellogg Biological Station, Michigan, USA - KBS C6-3B metaG | ecosystem: Host-associated > Plants > Roots > Rhizosphere | place: USA: Michigan... | reverse complement strand
AATCCTCGCGGTATAGCGCGCGAGGGACTTTGCGCGGGTCGCAACGTGGGAGCACGTCCGGCCCGACCGCATGGCATGCGGCGCGGCGCTAAACCGGCGATGGACCTGACGCCTTATTCCTCCGACATCCTGCGGCCACTCACCGCGGCGTGTGTATTTCGGGACTGCTCGCTGCGGCTCCACTCCTCGCTGGCGGAGCGTCGAGCCTGTCGCACCCTGATGCGTCAGGCCGCGCTTCGATGGCGGGGTGGTTTGCCGATGGGTGACCTGTAGGAAAATAATCGATTGTTGAATACACGGCGCGCTCCCCGGGCAACGGCTTAGGGACTTCACCACGCTCGACTCCCGCTGACGCGGCGATTAGAATATTCGCCGTACGCCATGGTTAATCGCTCAGCTACGCAGGGGAAAAAAGTGCTGATGGTCGATGACCAGGCCGTAAACCTGCGGACCGTCGCGGCTCTTCTCCGGCCGCGCTTCGAGGTTTCTCTGGCCGACGACGGCGACAAGGCCCTCGCTCTGCTGGAGGCCGATTCGTTCGACCTCGTTCTGCTCGATATTCGCATGCCGACACGAGACGGCTTCGACATTTGCCAAGCGATCCGGGCCAATCCCCGCTGGAACGAGATTCCCATCATCTTCCTGTCCGCCGACAGCGACAAAGATCTGATCGTGCGGGCCCTCGAGGCTGGCGGCGTCGATTATATCACCAAGCCGTTCAATTCCGCCGAACTCGTCTCTCGGGTCGGGACTCATATCGCCCTGAAGGTCGCGCGCGACGAATTGAAGCAGCTGGCGGAAGACAAGGACGAGCTGCTCGGGATCCTGGCGCACGATCTCAAGAATCACCTCGGGGGGATGAAGATCAGCGCCGAAGTCCTGCATCGTAAGCTGGAGAAAAACGGCGATGCCGAGTCCGCCGCGATGGCGGCCAACATTCGCTCCGGCACGGATCAGATGTTCACCTTCGTCGTCGAATTCCTGGCGAACTGTGCGGCTGATCGAGGCTTCAACCTCAAGCCGGAGCCGATCTGGCTGGATGAACTCTCCGCCGCCGCGACGCAGCACTACGAAGAGGCTGCTCGCCGCAAGGGCATCACTTTGACGCACAGCGGAAAAGTGACCGAGCCGAGCTCCACCGATCAATCGGCGGTGAATCAAATCCTGCACAATCTCATTTCCAACGCGGTGAAATTTTCACCGGCTGGCGCGAAGGTTCGGGTCAGCGTTGAAACCGATCCAAAAGGCGCCGCCGTCTGGTGCGTCGCCGACGATGGCCCCGGCTTCACCGCCGAGGACAAGGCGACGATGTTTCGACGTTACCAACGCCTGAGCGCACAATCGACCGCGGCCGAGCCGTCGACCGGCCTCGGCCTGAGCATCGTCCGGAAACTCGTCGGCCACCTGGGCGGCGAAGTCGAATGCGCGAGCGAGCCGGGTCGCGGCGCCACCTTCACGCTGCGCCTTCCGCCATTCACGCTCATCGCCGCCGACGAATTCGCCGTCGGTCGCACGGAAAGCGTCGTCACGTGAAGCTATCCACCTTCCCGCGCCGCTCCGGCGCCCGTCCTTCGTCCGTCGCCCTCAACGCAAAGGCCATTACCCGCCCGGCGGAGTAAGCCTATCGAGCCCCGGTGATTCGTGGGGCGCGTTGACCGGCGCCACCCTCGGCTCCGCGTCTTGCCCTGACGCCGGGCGCGAAAAGTCCGTCCTCGGGCGGCCCGTCGCTTCAGTACCATTTTTTTCAATACCCAATTTCCGCTATGACGAAACGTACCGCCATCTCAAGTTCCGACCGCCTGGTCAAAGTGCCGACGGGCATCGCTGGTTTCGATGAAATCACCGGTGGAGGGCTCCCGGCCGGGCGGCCCACGCTCATCTGTGGGTCCGCCGGTTGCGGCAAGTCGCTGATGGCGACCGAATTTTTGGTGCGCGGCGCCAGCCAGTACGGCGAGCCCGGCGTGCTGATGACCTTCGAAGAAACGGCAGCGGACATCCGGAAAAACGTTTCCTCTCTCGGGTTCAACATCGCCGACATGGTCGCCCAGAAACAGCTCGTGCTCGACCACGTCTTCATCAACCGAAATGAGATCGAAGAAAACGGAGACTACGATCTGGAGGGCATTTTCATCCGGCTGGCTCATGCCATCGACACGATCGGCGCGAAACGCGTGGTGCTCGACACGATCGAATCCCTCTTCTCCGGCCTAAACAACCAGGCGATCCTCCGCGCCGAGTTGCGCCGCCTGTTCGGCTGGCTCAAGGAGCGGAAGATTACGGCCATCATCACCGCCGAACGCGGCGAGGGCAGTCTCACCCGTCATGGCCTCGAGGAGTATGTATCGGACTGCGTCGTGCTGCTCGATCATCGCGTCATCGGCCAGGTGTCCACGCGGCGGCTGCGCGTCGTCAAGTATCGCGGCTCCACCCACGGGGCGAACGAGTATCCCTTCCTCATCGACACCAATGGCATGTCGGTCCTGCCCCTGAGCTCGGCGGCCATGGACTACAAGGTATCCAATCTTAGGATATCCACGGGGGTCCCCGAGCTGGATGTGATGCTCGGCGGCAAAGGATTCTATCGGGGGAGCACCGTCATGCTGAGCGGCACCTCCGGCACCGGCAAATCGAGCGTCGCCGCCTGCCTCGCGCACGCGACGTGCGGACGCGGGGAACGCTGTATGTATTTCTCGTTCGAGGAATCGCAGGCGCAAATCCTGCGCAACATGCGGTCCATCGGCATGGACCTGGCGCCGCACGTGGAACGAAACCTCCTCCAATTTCATGCGAGCCGGCCCACCGTGCACGGCCTCGAGATGCACTTGGTCAAACTGCACCGGCTGATCGATGAATTCAAACCGAGCGTGGTCATCCTCGATCCCGTGACGAATCTGTCGACGGCGGGAAATGTCAACGACTCGAACAGCATGCTGATTCGTCTGATCGACTTCCTGCGCAAGAAGGGCGTCACCGCCTTCTTCATCAGCCTGACGAGCGGCGGCCGGGCCGCCGAGGCGACGGACGAAGGGATGAGTTCGATCGTCGATACCTGGCTGCTCTTGAGCGACATCGAGTCCGGTGGGGAACGCAACCGAGCGATGTACGTTTTGAAATCGCGCGGCATGCCGCATTCGAACCAAGTCCGCGAGTTTCTCATCACCTCGCGCGGCGTCCGGCTCGTTCCCACTTACCTGGGCCCGACCGGCGTGCTGACTGGTTCGGCTCGGTTGATCCAGGAGGCCAAGGACCTCGCGGTCGAGACCTCGGTGCATGACGAGCTGCGGCGGAAGGAACTGGTCCTCGACCATCGTCGGCAGGCGGTGGAAGCGCAGATTCAAGCGCTGCGCGCGGGCTTCGAGGCCGAGCAGCAAGAGTTCAGCCGGGTGGTCGCGACCGAGCGTTCCAAGAATACGCGCAACCAGGCCGACCGTCGCGCCACCGCGAAGAGCCGGCGCGTCGGCAGCAACGGCAACGGAATGGCGCACTGATGAAAACCAAATCCGCGACCGGCCCCAAGTCTCCGTCGCTCCAGAACTCTGCGCCCGCGGCCACTCCGGGCAGAACCGCGGCCGAGATCAAATCGGATGAGTGGATCCTGCGGCTGTATGTCGCCGGCCAGACGCCGAAATCGCTCGCGGCCTTCGCGAACCTCAAGCGGATCTGCGAGGAGCACCTCGCGGGCCGATATCGGATCGAGGTTATCGATCTTTCGCAGACGCCCCACCTCGCTCAACACGATCAGATCGTCGCACTGCCCACCCTCGTGCGCAAATTGCCGGAGCCCATCAAGCGGATCCTCGGCGATCTCTCCAATCTTCAACGCGTGCTGGTGGGCATGGAGCTCCGGCCCCTGACCGCCCGCTGAACCCCAACCTTCGCATGTCCCCCAAGAAAAGCTCCAGGCCCGCGTCCAAGAAAAAGCCGGTCAAGGCCAAGGCTGCTGCCGCCACCAAGTCATCCCCCACCGCCGCTTTCGAAAAGCTGTTGCGCAAAACCGCGACCCAGGAGCGCTACGAATTGAAACTCTATGTGACGGGCACGAGTCCGCGCTCGGGCCAGGCGATCGCGAACGTCCGCGCGCTGTGCGAGGAGCACCTCGCGGGCCGTTACGACCTGGAAGTGATCGATATTTACCAACAACCCGCCGTGGCGGTCAGCGAGCAAATCGTCGCCGCGCCCACCTTGATCAAAAAATTTCCGGCGCCCACCCGCCGCATGATCGGCGACCTGTCGAATCCCCACAAAATCTTGATCGGACTCAACATCGTCGCTCCGGCCACGAAGACCGCGTGGGTCGAGCTATGACGAAGAAGGCTCGCGCGAGCCGGGGCCACCGCGCGCCCCAGCCACCGAACCTCGCGCGACATGGTCCAACGCGCGAGGCCGGCCAATGGATCAGCAGCCGTGAACTCGGCGACCTGACAAACCGGCTGCAGGATGCGCAGAACACGATCGAAGCGATCCAAAGCGGCGCGGTTGACGCCGTCGTCGTCAATGGCGCCGGCGGCAGCCAGGTGTATAGCTTGGCGGGCGCCGACCTCCGCTTTCGCGTCTATGTCGAACAAATGCAAGAGGGCGCCATCACGGCGTCCGACGATGGCCTGGTGCTCTATTGCAACCGGCGGTTTGCGGAGATGGTCGCGTTGCCCCTGGAACGCGTGATCGGCGGACTCGCCACCAGTCACTTCAGCAGCGGCGCGTGGGCGGAGCTGGCCCCCGTCTTCACGGAAGGCCGTGAGTTCGTTAAGCACGAGGCCCTGATTCAGCGCGCCGACGGCAGCAGGTTTCCCGTAAACCTGACGGCGAGCCGCCTGCCGGCGGCGGAACAGAAAATCATGTGCGTCGTCGTGACGGATCTCACCCAGCAGAAAGAGCAGCAGGATTTGAAGCTGGCCAAAGACGTGGCCGAGAAAAGCAACCGCGCGAAGGATGCCTTTCTCGCGGCGCTCAGTCACGAGTTGCGCACGCCCTTGACGCCGGTGCTGATGGCCGCGGCCGAACTGGAGCAGAACCAGACGCTGCCCGCGCATGTGCAGCGGGATCTCGCCATGATCCGCCGAAACATCGAACTCGAGGCCAAGCTGATCGACGATCTCCTCGACCTCACGCGCATCGCGAGTGGGAAACTGGAATTGCACACCGCCCCGATGGACGTGCACGCCGCGGTGCAGTCCGCCGTCGCCATTTGTCTGCCGGAACTGCAACTCAAGCATCAGCAATTTGAAATCCAACTGGATGCTCAGAAAGTCGCCACGGTCGGCGATACGGTGCGCTTTCAACAAGCGCTTTGGAATGTCATTCGAAATGCCATCAAGTTCACGCCCGCCCAAGGGCACGTGACGGTGAGGACGCGTAACCCGACCGCGTCGTCCATCTGCATTGATGTTCGCGACAGTGGCGTCGGCTTTGAACCAGCGGAATCGCACAAACTCTTTGAACCCTTCGAGCAGGGCGGCCGCACCGTCACCCGGCAGTTTGGTGGCTTGGGTCTGGGTCTCGCCATCAGCTCGGCGATCACGCGCGCGCATGGCGGCACGATGCGCGCGGAAAGTCGTGGCCCGAATCTGGGCGCGACGTTCACGATCGAGCTCCCACTTATCGCCGCCGCCGCGGTCGGCAGCACCGGTTTCCGCGACGGGCGCTCCGACGCGCCGACCAGCACGTCACGGGTGCGGATCCTGCTCGTGGAAGATCACAAGGACACGCGCGCCACGCTGCATCGTTATTTGCAGGCCGCGCGAAACGAAGTGATCGCGACGGGCACCGCGGCGCAGGCGTTGGAAATCGCAGCGAATACCAAATTCGATCTGGTGATCAGCGACCTTGGCTTGCCCGACGAAGGCGGCGGCCTGGCCATGATGCGCCTGCTGCGCGATCGGCATGGGCTCAAGGGGATTGCGGTCAGTGGCTACGGCATGGAGGACGACGTCGCGCAGAGTCTGGCGGCCGGATTCAGCCATCATTTGACGAAGCCTTTTAATTTGGAGCGACTCAAGAGTCTGATCCTCGAACTCGCGGCCCATCAGTGATGTCTTGGCCGCCTCTGTCTCTGCATTTGGTCGGCGACGCCACCAGTCCTCGGGCCGAGGCGGCACGCACCGCCGGCCTGGGTATCCGACTGGGCGCGACCACCCGCCATTCTCCGACCCTCGCTGCCGCCGTCGACTCGTGGGCCGACGGGCCCGAAGTGCTGATCTTGATCGATCCCACTCCGGAGGATTTCAAAATTGCGGTAACCGCGCTCGACCGACGAGGACTTCCACGCTGGGCGGTGGTCCCGCCGGCGCTCGGGCCCGAAGCCGACCTATCGTCCGCATCCCCTTGGGATTCGAGAACGCTGGCGTGCTCCATCGCGTTCGCCGTTTCCCTGTGCATGCTGCGGCGCGACAACGCACGCCTCTCCGGCGATCTTTACACGGTGGCCCGCCGCCTGACGCACGACCTCCGCACGCCGCTTAATTCGATCAGCACTGCCAACGAAGCGCTCGCGGCCGTCGCGTTGGCGGGCGACCCGGCGCCGGCCTTGCATCGCGCCATCGCCGGGGCGGTTGACGAGACCGGCCGTTTGATCGACCGCGTGGCCAGCTTGCTACTCGCAGCTGCTCGACCGCTCGCTCCGGAAGCCGTCGACATGGGGGAGGTCGTCTGGAATGCGCGCGAACGACTCGACGCGAGGATTCGTGCAGCCGGAGCGACGATCATTTCTCCCGAGATGTGGCCGGTCGTGAACGCAGTGCCTTCCTGGCTCGAGCTCGTGTGGACGAGTTTTCTGTCCAATAGCGTGGACCACGGGGGTTCGACGCCTCGCATTGAACTCGGTTGGAAGCGCTCCGATGTCGGCCTGTATTTCTGGCTGCGCGACAGCGGCCCTGGGGTCGCGATCCCGAAACGTGCGCATCTGTTCCACCCGTTCGATCGCCTGAACGAGCTGAACGCTCCCCGAGGATACGGCCTTTCGCTGGTCCACCGGCTGATCGAACTTCAAGGGGGCACCACCGGGTATGCGCCCGCTCCTGCACCCGGAGGAACCTTTTTTTTCACGCTGCCCGAGCAAACGGAGCAGGGCATGGAAATCGCATAGCGCTGCGGGTCGCGCGCGCGCGCGCGTCATCGGGTGCGCCCGCCCTGCGTTTTCGAAAGGCTCCTGTTCGTACGCCGACCCGTAGTCGGACCGAGAACACGGCACCACCCCTATCGCGTCGCCGAATGGAAATCGTACCGCGGTGAGTGCTGTCGATGGCCCGGGCAATAGTGAGGCCCAACGCGGCGTCATCGTTGCCGCGACATGCATCCGAGTATCAGCCCGCGCCCGGGCGTCACGTCTCCGTCAAGCCGCCCCGCCTTCAAACCAACGCGCCGGCACGGCGAGTTCCACTCGCAGACGCCCGTCATCCCTTGCGCCGCCGCATTCGACATAGCTCCTCTACTCACTACCCGCTACCCGCTACTCGTTATTTCCGCTCCCCTCCGCGTATCCGCCCTTGCCCTACCACGTGCCGCATCGGGCGAAACCCGTGAGGGCGTGAACCGCCGCCGCATCTGCGGGTCCGTAGCCGCGCGCTCCCCCGCGCTTCTATGCCGTATCTCCTTGCCCGACGGATCCTCGCACTGGTTGCTCTGCTCCTCGCCATTGGCTCGTGCCCGCTGCCCGCTCAAGAACTCAGCGTGCTCGGCGGAGGCACCAGCGCCCGCGACGTGCGATTCTCGTCCTACGGCTATCAAATCGACTACCGCCAGGACTTCACCCGCTATCTGGCGGCTTCCTTCGCTTATATCAACGAAGGGCATATTCCGGGACACCACCGGGACGGCGACGCGTTCGAAGCTTGGTTTCGACTGCCGCTCTTCAAAGGGCAGCTCGCGCTATCGGCCGGTGCCGGCGCATATTTTTATTACGATACGCAACCCGGCCCTGGTGGCAGCCTGGATGTCCACGGCACCGCGCCCATCTACAGTCTGTCGGCGAATCTGACCTTGTCGCACCGCTGGTTTCTCAAAGGCATCGTCAATCGCATCAGCCCGCACGGGGACGTGAAGACCAACACGACCGCGGTCGGACTCGGCTATTGGTTCGGTCGGGAGCGGAAACCGACGAAGGGCAAGTTGGGCGATGCGCCGGCAGAAGACTCGTTTGTGACCCCGAACGAGCTCACGGTTTTCGGCGGCCAAAGCATCGTCAACACCCTGTTCAGCCAGCATGCGTGGGCCGGCGCCATCGAGTATCGACGCGGCCTGCTGTCGCACATCGACGGCACGGTGACGGCCATCACGGAAGGCGATCCCAAGATTACGCGGCGCGACGGCGTCGCGGCGCAGGTGTGGGCCGTGAATACGTTTTTCCACGATAAGATCTGCGTCGGTGCGGGCGTCGGACCATATTTCTATATCGATCGCCGTCATCCGCAGCCGCACACGCTTGCCAATCCGGCGGCGGTCGCGCCGCTGGTTTCGGTGACGGTGGCGACGAAGCTGGCCGATCATTGGCTCGCGCGCGTGACCTTCAATCGGGTGACCAGTTCATACAACCGCGACGCCGACATTCTATTGGCCGGCATCGGATATAGCTGGGGCGATCGCTCGCGCTAGGATCGCGGGATCGTCGCCGCATGGCGCAGGCCCTCGCCGCGCGCACCTTCCGCGCGATGCGATCGATGGAGCCGCGGTGTCACCAGCAGCGACCTCGAGCAGCGCACCTGAGCGCGCGACGGATCGCGATGGTTTCGATCTTTCAAACCAACCCGCGGGCACAGCGGGTTTCACCGCCAGACGCGCGCAATCGTGAACGCGCCGCCAGGATCAACATGGCGTTTGGCCGAACGACTCACGACTCACTACGTCCCCGCCCCGCCCCCTTCTCTTCGCTTCTTCGCGTCTTGGCTGCGCCGTCAGTCGATTTCGGCGCGGCCCCTGCCGTCTCCGAAGCCACATTGCTCCAGGGTGCCTCGAATCTCGCGGACAATTTCAACCCAGCTTCCGCTGCCAATAAAGGTGGTCACTCCGGCCTCGCGGGCGTCCGCCCGGGTTTCGTCGGATCCGGTCAGCATGATTATTGGGGTATGATGATCCCACCGCCGCAATTGACGGACAAACTCCACGCCCGAAATTCTTGGCATGCGATAGTCGGTGACGATTGCGTCGACGGATTCTTTCCGTAGCACCGCGAGCGCTTGATCGGCTTCGTTAAACTCCAGCAGGGTAACGCCAGGAAATTCGCGTTGGAGTGCATGTCGCAACAGGGTGAGAGCGTCATCGTCATCATTCACGACCAGGATGCGACGTGCCGCAGACATCGCCTTAAGGTCCAAACGTGGTCGGGTGCGTTCCCATCACAGTTGTAACGGAACCGTCACAAACTCCATGCCACAACCTGGCCGGAGTGCAGGGCGCGCGTCGGCAGCAATGACGCACGCCGAAGCGCTCGCGCGAAACGCCATCAGGAAAGCTCCTCGGGATGCGGCTTTGCCCATCGCCGTTTGGCGGCCGGCCGCTACGTGCGCACCGGCACCCGCCAGCGGCCATATCTTCGGCTACAGTGCGCTCTCGTACTCCATCGGTGTACCGCCAGCATTGGACCGTCGCTTGCGCCGGAACGACTTGCGACATTGCCAACCACGATTGGTATTGATCGCAATTGAGCCAACTGTCCGCGATTGCCATCGATTCGCGTTTCAGTGACTGCATTACGTCCCATCCTCCTCGTCGACGACAGCCACGACGATCTCTTCATCCTGAAGCGACTCCTCACGCGGGCCGGCGTCAAAAACGCCTTCGTCACCTTCGACCACGCGAAGGATGCGCGCCATTTTCTGGAGAGTGCGTTGCGAACGCCGGAAACCAATCTCCTCCCCGCGGCCATCTTTTCTGATAAAGTAATGCCGCAATACGATGGCTTCGCCCTGCTGGAGTGGGTCCGGCAGCAACCGGCGCTCGCAGACCTGCCGTTCTATATTCTGACGAGCGTGCTGGAACTCGTGGACAAGAAACACGCGATGAAGTTGGGGGCGACCGGTTGCTTCGAAAAATTTCCCGCGCTGCATGTGTTCGCCGATATATTTGGGAGCACCGTCTCCTCGAAATAATCAAAGCGGGAAGCGGGTAGGTTTTATCGCGATCGCAAGATAATGCGCGATTGCGGATCGCTTTCGATCTTCGAAACCAACTCGCGTGGGTTCCACCGGCGGCGACTCGCCACCCACTCGTCGCTAGGCGCTACTTCTTCGCGCCTTCGCATCTTTGGCTGCGACCTCCGAAGCGCCGCCCCGGAATAATCCCGGGGGAAGGTCCGGGAATCGCCGGCACCGCCTGGGCTGGAGGTGGCGCAAACGTCTCGCACGCTAGGTGCTCCGCGCGCTTCAACTCGCGCGACGATCATTGCCTCCCGGAGCCCTCTCCAACGGCCCCGTCGCATGCCCTCACCTCGCCTCTGCTTCACTTCGAAACTCCGCTCGCTGCACCGTCGCTTCCGGCGCGGTCGCACTGCTGTGGGCTGGGGCGAAACGCTTAGGAGCTTGAATGCATCTGCGCTGCTTCCGCTCGTATTCATCGTGGGTATCGTTTGTTCTCCGCTTGGCCGCGCGCAGCCGAAGCACGCGAAGGAATACGACGTCAAAGCGTTGTTCATTCTCAATTTTGCCGAGTTCGCGCAATGGCCGCCGACGGCGTTCGCGTCACCCACCAGCCCGCTGCGCGTTGCCACGCTTGGCGCCGACCCATTCCACGGGGCGCTGACCGCTGCTTTCCGCCATGAGAGCGTCATGCATCGTGCGGTGGAAATCGTCCACGCGACCCGCGTCGAGGAGGCGCGCGATTGCCAGGTGGTTTTCGTCACCGGCTCGGAACGCGGCAACACCGAGGCGATCGTGGCGGCGCTCCGTGGTCGCCCCATTCTGACGATTGGCGACACGCCGGACTTTGCGCGCCGCGGCGGCATGATCGGTTTCTACCTCGACGGGCAGAAGGTCCGGTTCGAGATCAATCGCGCCGCGGCCCGCGCCAGTGGTTTGAAGCTCGGCTCGCAGCTGCTCCGGCTCGCCCGGCTCGTCGGCGAAGACTCATTCAAAAATTGAACATGTCACGCCGCCGCCAGCTACCGATCGCGCAGCAGCTCACTCGCATTGTCGTTGCCGCGCGGCAGCCGGCGCGGGAGCACCTCCGGATCCTGCTCGTCGACGACGATCCGCTGCTGATCAAATCGCTCGAAGATATTCTCGTCGCGGAGGGGCACGACATCGCGCAGGCCAACGGCGGGCAAGCCGGCATCGACGCGTTCAACGCGTCGTTGCGCGACGGCGATCGTTTCGACGTCGTGATTACGGATCTCGGCATGCCCTACGTGGACGGTCGGCGTGTCGCCGCTGCCGTGAAAGCGGCATCCTCTGCGACTCCGGTGATCATGCTCACCGGCTGGGGGCAACGTCTCCTCGCCGAGAACGACACGCCGCCTCACGTCAATCGCGTTCTCAACAAGCCGCCGCGCCTGCAGGAGCTGCGCACGGCACTCGTCGAGCTCACCGCAGTCGGCGTTCGTTCTCCCGCGAACGACGTGCGCGTCCCGGCCCCGAATCGAAGTTGAGTCGCCCCGATTCCGGGCACAGAAGGTGC
>Ga0070679_100005634_pt1 | contig 11603 bp, 6 predicted proteins | sample KBSC63BmetaG_FD_65652 | JGI IMG/M metagenome (GOLD analysis project Ga0070679, IMG submission 65652) | Corn rhizosphere microbial communities from Kellogg Biological Station, Michigan, USA - KBS C6-3B metaG | ecosystem: Host-associated > Plants > Roots > Rhizosphere | place: USA: Michigan... | reverse complement strand
CTGACTCTGGCGCCTGCCCCGTTCTGGCATCGCGGAATCGAGTGGCTGCTGCGCATCCTGGCCGTCTCCGCGATCCTGGCCATCGTCTTGATCCTCATCTTCATCGCCAAGGAGGCGGCGCCCATCCTCTACAGCAAGGCGGTCCGCGCCGAGGTCACGCTGGGGAAGATGTTCGTCCCCCAGCTGTGGCCCGGGTACGACGAGTCCTCCTCGGTCTGGCAGCCGGTCTCCGAGATTCCGAAGTTCGGCGTGTGGCCGCTCATCCTGGGGACGATCAAGGTGACCGTGGTCGCCATGCTGGTGTCGGTCCCGCTGGGCGTGGGCGCCGCCGTCTACGTGTCGCAGTACGCGCGGCCCCGCACCCGCGAGATCGTCAAGCCGGTCGTCGAGTTGCTGGCCGGGATCCCCTCGGTGGTGCTGGGCTTCTTCGCCCTGATGGTGATGGCCAGCTGGTTCCAGAACTGGTTCAACCTCGAGTCACGCCTGAACGCGCTGGTCTCCGGCGTGGCGCTGGCCTTCGCCGTCATCCCCGTGATCTTCACGCTGTCCGAAGAGGCGCTGCGCGCCGTCCCAAACAGCTACATCGAAGCCTCGACCGCGCTGGGCGCCGCCCGCTGGCAGACCATCCTGCGCGTGGTGCTGCCGGCCTCCAGCCCCGGCATCGCCGCCGGGATGGCGCTGGGCCTGGGGCGCGCGGTGGGCGAGACGATGATCGTGCTCATGGCGTCGGGCAACGCCGCCATCGTCTCGGCCAACTTCGCCGACTCCACCCGCACCATCGCGGCCACCATTGCCGCCGAGCTGGCCGAGGTGGTGTTCGGGGGCGCCCACTACACCGTCTTGTTCTTCCTGGGCACGCTGCTGTTCCTGACCACCTTCTGCATCAACACGCTCGGTGACTGGGCCATCCGGCGCATGAAGATCCGCCTGGGGGGAACCGCGTGACGGCAGTCCCCCACGCGATCACGGCCGCCGAGCGATCGGCCGCGCGGGTCCGCGCCAACGCCCGCCGCACGCGCCGCAACCTGGTCGCCGACGGCGCGATGGCGCTGGCCTCGGGCGCCGCGCTGCTGATCGTGCTCGCCATCCTGGCGATCATCCTGATCGACGTCATTCGCAACGGTGCGCCGCGCCTCTCCTGGGCCTTCCTCACCGAGGCCCCGCGCGACGGCATGACCGCCGGCGGAATCTTCCCGGCCATCGTGGGCATGGTCGAGATGGTGATCCTGATGACGCTGGCCGGCGTCCCGGTGGGCGTGGCGACCGCCATCTACCTGCACGAGTACGCCTCGCCGGTCTCGCCCATCACGCGCGCCATCCGCATCGCCGTCGCCAATCTGGCCGGCGTCCCCTCCATCGTGTTCGGCCTGTTCGGCCTGGGCTTCTTCGTCCAGTTCCTGGGCGCCGGCGTCGACAAGGTCTTCTTCCACGGCCAGAAGATCTACGGCCAGCCCGCCATGATCTGGGCGGCCCTGACCATGGCGGTGCTGACCCTGCCGGTGGTCATCGTGGCGACGGAAGAAGCATTGCGCGCCGTCCCGCGCGAGCTGCGCGAGGCCTCGCTGGCGCTGGGCGCCACCAAGCTGCAGACGGTCATGCACGTGGTCGTCCCGCAGGCCGCGCCCGGCATCCTGACCGGCACCATCCTGGCCGTCAGCCGCGGCGCCGGCGAGGTGGCGCCCATCCTGTTCACCGGCGCGGCCTACTTCCTGCCGCGGTTGCCGAAACATTTGTGGTCTCAGTTCATGTCCCCGAGCTATCACGTGTACGTGCTCTCCACGCAATCGCCGGATGTCGACGCCACCAAGCCGATCCTGTACGCGACGGTGCTGGTGCTGCTGGCGCTGACCTTCACGCTCAACATCGCCGCCGTCGTGGTGCGCGCCCGGATCCGGCGCCGCCTGCCGGGGGGTGTGGGATGACCGCCGCCAACGGCGTCGCCAAGCCCGAGCCCAAGCTGAAGGTCCGCGATCTGACGGTCTACTACGGCGAGAAGAAGGCGGTCGGCCCGGTCACGCTGGACATCGTCGGGCAGCACGTCACCGCCCTCATCGGCCCGTCGGGGTGCGGAAAGTCGACCTTCCTGCGCTCGCTGAACCGCATGAACGAGCTGATCCCCGGCTGCCGGATCGAAGGGGACGTGCGCCTGGACGGCGATCCCATCTACGGCCAGGGCATCGACCCGGTCGCCGTGCGCCGCCGGATCGGGATGGTCTTCCAGCGCTCGAACCCGTTCCCGAAGTCGATCCTCGAGAACGTCGCCTACGGACTGCGCATCGGCGGCGTGAATGACTCGCGCGACCTGGCCGCCCGGGTCGAGCGGGCGCTGTCGCAAGCGGCGCTCTGGGAAGAGGTGAAGGACCGGCTCAACGACAGCGCGCTGGGGCTGTCGGGCGGCCAGCAGCAGCGTCTGTGCATCGCCCGCGCGCTGGCGGTCGAACCCGAGGTCCTGTTGATGGACGAGCCGGCCTCGGCGCTCGATCCCATCGCCACGGCCCACATCGAAGAGCTGATCAACGAGCTCTCGGAGAACTACACGGTGGTGATCGTGACGCACAACATGCAGCAGGCGGCGCGCGTGGCCGACTACACGGCCTTCTTCTACCTGGGCGAGCTGGTCGAGTTCGACCGGACCGACGTGCTGTTCACCAAGCCCAGCGACTCGAGAACCGAAGACTACATCACGGGGCGATTCGGATGATGCGCGGTCACAGTTCTTCACGCGAGCACACCAACCGCGAGTACGAGCTGGAGCTCCGGCGGCTGCGCGAGCAGCTGCTGTTGATGGGCGCCAAGGTCGAGGACCTGATCAACGGCAGCATCCACGCGTTGATCGACCGCGACAGCGAGCTGGCGGAGCAGATGATCGCGGCCGACCGCAAGATCAATCAGCTCGAGATCGCCATCGACGAGCTCTGCATGCAGGTGCTGGCGCGGCGCCAGCCGGTGGCGTCCGACCTGCGCGTGCTCACCACGGCCCTCAAGCTGGTCACCGACCTCGAACGGATCGGCGACCTGGGCGTGAACATCTGCGAGCGCGTGCTGGAGCTGAACGGCGAGCCGCCGCTGAAGCCCTACGTCGACATCCCCAACATGTCGCGCGAGGTGCAAGAGATGCTGCACGAGGCGCTGGACGCCTTCGTGGCGGCCGACGTCGAGCGGGCCCAGCGCGTGATCGCCCGCGACAAGAACGTCGACGCCTACTACACGCAGATCTTCCGCGAGCTCCTGACCTACATGATGGAAGACCCGCGCAACATCTTCCGGGCCACGCGGCTCCAGTCGATCGCCAAATATCTCGAGCGGATCGGCGACCACGCCACCAACCTGGGTGAGCTGACCGTCTTCATGGTGAAGGGCAAGGACATCCGGCACGTCGGCAAGCTGGTCGACGGCAGCACGACGTAGGCTTTTCCGCCCTGCTACATTTTCGGGGGTGCCCCTCGATCTGCAGCAAGCCCGCGCGCTCATCGAAGACGGTTACGTGATCCTGCCCGGGGCCGTCCCGCGGGCGCGGGTGGACCGGGCGCTCAAGGCCATCAACCACTCGCTGGGCGAGCAGGGGATCGACAAGAGCCAGATCTGGACGCTGCGGGCGCAGAGCTTTTGTCCCGAGCTGGTCGCCGCCGACGCGATCCTGGACCTCTATCGCGGCACCGCCGTCGAGGGGCTGGCCGAGGCCGCCATCGGGCCCGGCCTGCTGCCGCGGCCGGCGACGGGCCAGATCGCGCTCCGTTTCCCGCAGGAGCTGGCCGAACCGAAAGACGCCTACCCGCACATCGACGGCATGCCCGGGCCGCTGAACGGCGTCACGGCCGGCACGCTCTACCACTTCACGGCGCTCGCGGGCGTCTTCCTGAGCGACGTCGGCGAGCCCCATCAGGGAAACTTCACGGTCTGGCCGGGCTCCCACCGGGCGCTGGCCGCGCACTTCGCCGCCCATGGCACGGACGAGCTGCTGCAGGGCTTCCCGCGCATCCCGCTGCCGCCGCCGCGGCAGCTCACGGCGCGGGCCGGCGACGCCATCCTGGCGCATTACCAGCTCGCGCACGGTGCGGCCGCCAACGTGGGGCCCCATGTCCGCTATGCGGTCTTCTTCCGGCTGGCCCACCGCGATCACCAGCCGTCGTCGACCGCCACCCTGACCGACCTCTGGCGCGAGTGGAGCGGCCTGCCCATCGCCGCGGCGACGTGATAGCAAGCAGACCGATGCAAAAGCGGCTGATTCGCCTGCTGGCCTGGGTCGTCACGGCCGGGTTGCTCATCCTGCTGTTCCGGCGCATCCCGTTCGCGCAGGTGGTGGCCGCGGCGCGCGGCGCGGCGTCCTGGACGCTGCCGGCCGCGCTGCTCGCGGCCGTGGCGATCTACCTGGGCGACTCCTTCGCGATCTGGAAGACCTTTGGCTGGTTCCTGGCGCCGCTGTCGTTCGCCGACGTGTTGCTGGTGCGCGGCGCGACCTATCTGCTGGCCGCCATCAACTACAACGTCGGCCAGGGGGCCATCGTCTACTTCGTCCACCGCGTGGCGCGCGTGCCCGTGATCCGGGGCGTGGCGACGATCCTCTTCATCATGGGGGTCAACGTGCTGGCGCTGCTGTTCCTGGCGACGGCCGGGCTGGCCGCCGCCCCCGCCGTCCCGCACGCAGTCCTGGTGCTGGTGGTGGTCGCGTACGCCGGGCTGGCGGTGTACGTGGCCGTGGTGGCGGTGCGCCCCCGCTGGCTGGCGGCCCGCCCCGTCTTTCAGGTGCTGCTGAACGCGGGCGCTGGCGGCCACCTGCGCGCCCTGCTGGTTCGCCTGCCCCACATCGCCGCGCTGATGCTGCTGCAGATCTCCATGCTCTGGGCCTTCGGCGTGCGCGTGCCGCTGGTGCAGGCCATGGCGGCGCTGCCGGTGGTGTTCCTGGTGGCCGTCCTGCCCATCTCGGTCCAGGGGCTGGGGACCACGCAGGCGACCATGATCTTCTTCTTCTCGCGCTACGCGGCCGGCGACCATGCCGCGCAGCAGGCCGCCGTGCTGACCGCCAGCCTGGTGGCGCAGGCGGTCCCGCTGCTGTTCCAGGCGGTCCTGGGGGTGGTCTGCCTGCGCAGCCGCGTCGGCCGCGCCCTCAGCGCCTCGGCCGAAGAGGCGCAATCCGCCTAGCTTCAGTCGAGGCCGAGGCGCCGGTTCAAGCCGGCCAGCTCTTCGCCGACCGCGAAGTGGATCATCTCGACGACGGCGGCGCTGGCGCGCGCCGTCGCCCACAGCTCCTCGGGCGGCTGCAGGACGGCGGCCGCCAGCCGGCGGTCGGCGCGCGCGATCTGCTCGAACGCGCCCAGCACGTCACCCGAGGCCACCAGCGCCGCGCGGTAGCCGGTGTGCCCCAGCGAGGCCCGCCACTTGTCCCCGTCGAACAGGCCGGCGTCGCGGAAGGACAGCGCGGCCTGCTCGAAGGCGCGCCGCTGGCGCCGCGGCAGCATGCGCGCGATCTTCTGCGAGACGTCGTTGAGCTGCTCTTCCGGCAGGATGCCGCGGCCGTACCCCGGGTAGACGGTGCGGACCCCGGCGGCGACCAGCAGCCCCAGGTCCTTGCCGGGAATGCGCCCGATGCCGTAGGTCCCCGCGCGCAGGTGGCCAAGCTGGCGCCCGAGCTGGAGGTACGCCTCCTGCCGGGGCAGGCCGCTGAAGTTGGGCGGCAGCAGCAACGAGGGCGGCGGGCCAGCCTCGATCTCGACCTGGCTGGCGATGGTCCGCGCCTGATAGACCTCGTAGGCGTCCTCGACGCCCAGCAGCGCCGCCACGCGGCCGATCAGCGCGCGCAGCGGATCCTCCGAGCGGGGCGGCAGCCGGTCCTGCTTGGTGACGCCCCAGTCCTCCACCGCCAGGCCGTACAGGCGCGGCAGCACCTCCGACATGGAGGCCAGCAACGCGGTGGCCGGGTGGCGCGCGTCCGGGTGGCGCAGCACGGCCTCGAACTCGGCGCTGGTGATGGTCCCCTGCGTCTCCGGTGACCAGCGCGCGCGGGCCTCGCGGATGGCGCGCGCTTCGGCGGCGTCCGCCAGCCCCAGCGCGACCAGGGCCGCCGCCACGCGGCCGGCGCGACGCCGCTGCCCGGCCCGCTCGCACAGCCTCCGCAGCGCCTGCAGCGACTCGATGCGGAGCGGCTCGAAGCGCAGCAGCATCAGGTGCTCGGCGATGGCGTCGGTGACCCGATCGGCGCTGTCGAGCACCCGCGCCAGCTCGACGCGCGCCTCGACGTCATTCTCGGCGGCCGCCACCACGGTCCGCAGCTCGTCGACGGCGCGCGACGGCGTCGCCAGCGGACCGCTCCACAACGAGGCCAGCCGCATCCGGCGGGCGCGCGCGGTCGGCGCCACCTCCAGGTAGCGGCCCAGCGCCGCCGCCAGGCGGCCCGGCTCGTCGAGGCGGGTCAGCATCTCGTCCAGCCGGTCCACCGCCAGATCGTTGCCCGGGTCCAGCGCGAGCGCCTGTTCGAACGCCGAGGCCGCGCCGTCCGGATCCTCGGCGGGGCCGGCCAGCAGCTCGCCCAGGGTCAGCAGGTGGCCGACCCGCGCCTCTGGCTCCGACTCCAGCGCGGCCAGCCGCCGCAGCACGATGGCCGCCTCGGCGTAGTCGCGGCGCCGCGTGAGCCCGCGCGCCAGGCCCCCCAGCGCCGCCAGATCGTCGGGCCTGGCCAGCAGCGCGTTGCGATAGGCCTCGATGGCCTGGTCGCCGTCGGCCAGCGCCCGCTCGGCGATGTCGCCGATGCGCGCCCAGGCGGCGCTGACCACCGTCGGGTCGGCCGAGGCCGCGATGGCGGCGCGGTAGGTGGAGATGGCCTCGGCCGAGCGCCCGATCTCCCCCTCGACCTCCGCCAGTCGCGACAGGACGGGGACGGACGTCGGGTCCAGCTTGACCGCCTCGGCCAGCACCGCCGCCGCCTCGACGGCGTCGCGCGCGTGCAGCAATTCGGCGAGCGCCAGCAAGCGATCGCGCCGCTTGGGCAGCGTGCCGGCCGCCGCCCGACGCCGCATGACCTGCGCCAGCCGCTCGTCCTCGTTGCGGGCGCGCAGGATCACCTGCAACACCTCGAAATCGGTCTCGGCGTCCGGCTCGATGGCCAGGACTTCTTCCAGGCAGCGGGCCGCCATGGCGTCGTCGCGCACCTGGTTGGCGTACAGGCGCGCGGCCTGCCGGAAGGCGTCAGCGGCGCGCGCCGGCCCCTTGGTCAGGCGCGCCTGACGCGCGTACAGCTCGGCGGCCGAGCGCGGATCGCCGTTCCCCTCGCGGAGCTGCGCCAGGCCGGACAGCGCCGGCAGGAAGGTGCCTTCGGCCTCCAGCGCGCGCGCCAGCTCCGCGTCTGCGCCGCCCACGTCCCGCGCCTCCAGCCGCGCCCGCCCCAGGTCCCACAGCAGGACCGCCCGCAGCAGCGGCTCCGACGTGGCCTCGGCGCGCCGACGGCGGGCCAGGATCAACCGCGACGAGTCGCCAGCCCGGGCCGCCGCCCGCGCGAACAGCGTCAGCGCCTCGTCGGTGCCGCGGGCTTCGACCACCCGGTTCCACAGCGGCAGCGTCTCGGAGGCGGTCTGCCCCAGCCGCTCGCGGGCCCGGGCGGCCGCCTGCCACAGCGCCGCACGCGCGTCGTCGTCGTCGCTGGTGGCCGCCAGGCGCTCCAGCGCGGACGCCGCCTCGCGATCCCGCCGGAAGCGAAACGCCAGCGCCAGCTCGGCGTCCAGCACCGCCGGATCGCCCGGGCCGGCCTCCAGCGCCCCCTGCAGCACGCGCAGCGCCGCCTCCGGATCTTGAAGATGCCAGGCCAGGTCCAGGCGTAGCCCCAGCTCGCTGGCCGTGATGGCCGCCGCGCGCGGCTTGCGCCCGGCCTCGCGCCCGGCGGCCGTGCGCGCCGCGTCGTCAGCGGCGGCCAGCCTTTTTTGGTGCCGGGCGCTCAGCTCGGCGGCCCGCCCCACCAGCCGCCAGAGGCGGTCCTCGGCGACGGCCGCCCGGTTGTCGGCGCCGGTCCCGACCGCCCGCTCGACGGCGGCCAGCGCCTCGCGCCGCCGCCCGAGCTGCCACTCGAGCACGTCGCCCTGCGCGCGGTAGGCGGCCGCCTTGTCGACCGGGTCGGACAGCGCCTGCCCCAGCGTCCCCAGCGCGGTCACCAGCTCGTCGGCGCGCCCCAGCCGCTCCAGCAGGCGGGCGTGCTCGGCGATGGCCTCGACGTTGGTGGGGTCGAAGGCCAGCGCCCGCACGGCGGCCGCCAGGGCCTCCTCCAGCCGCCCCAGCCGCAGCGCGAACAGCCGCGCCGCTTCCACCTCGAAGCTGGACGCGCTGGCGGGGTTCGGCTCGTTGGCCGCCTGCTGGGACAGCACGCCCGCCAGCGCCTCGAACCGGCCACGCCGGTGATGCGCCCGCGCCAGGCCCGCCAGCACCGGGCGCGACCCGGGCGACAGGGCCAGCGCCGCCTCGTAGGCGCGCACCGCCTCGTCGTCGGCGGCCGCCCGCTCTTCGAAGATGGTCCCGGCCCGGAAGCACCAGGCAAACCGGGTCGCCTTGTCGAAGGCCGGGATCTCGGTCCCCAGCCGCAGCGCCGCCTCGGCGGCCACCAGCGCATCCCCGGCCTTCTCGGCCGCGCGCAACAGCGCCGCCAGCGCCGCGCCCCGGCGGGTGCCCAGGTCCACCCACTCGCCGTACAGCGCCAGCGCCTTGCCCGGGTCGCCCAGCCGATCCTCGAACAGCGCCCCCAGCCGCTCGAGCCGCACGGCGGCCTCGGCGTCGACGGACGTGCCGGCATCCCCCAGCGACGCCGGCGCGGCGGTGACCTCGACGACCTTGGCCATCTCGTCCCAGCGCTCCAGCGCCGGCAACAGACGTTCCAGCAGGTGCGCCGCCGGCGCGTAGCCGGGCACCGCGTCCAGCGCCCGCCGGGCCAGCCCCGCCGCGCGCGACAGGTCGTGCCCGCAGGTCTCGGCCAGCTCCGCGGCCCGCATCGCCAGCGCCGCGCGCTCGGCCGGATCCCCGCTGCGGTCGACCGCGCTCTCGGCCAGGGTCACCTGCGCCGCCGCGTCGCCCGTGCGCGACGCGATCCGCTCGAGGGCAGCCAGCGTCACCGGGTCGGCCGCCCGCACCTCCAGCAAGCGGCGATAGCGCCCGGCCGCCGCGTCGTCGTTCCCTTCGTGCAGCTCGGCGATGTGCGCGCCCAGCCCCAGCAGGGTCGCCGCCCAGTCGCGGTCGCGCGAGAGATCAGCCTGCCGGTCCAGCGCCAGCCGCGCCTTGGCCCACTGGCCGGCCGCCAGGGCCGCCGACGCCATCGCGAACAGGGGCGCCGGGTCGCCGGGATCCGCGGCGTGCGCCGCCTCGATCAACTCGTCGGCGCGGGCCGGGGCCCCCAGCCGGTGCCGGGCCAGCGCCGCGCCCAGGGACAGCCAGCCGGCCCGCTCGGGCCCGGCGGTCGCCTCGGCCTCCAGGGCCACGACGCGCGCCAGCTCGGGATAGCGCCCCAGCGCCGCGGCGGCGCGCCGCGCGCCCGCCCGGGCCAGGGCTGCCGCCCCCACCCCGGCGTCTTCTTCCAGCGCGCGCAGCCACAACGCCAGCGCGTCGGCCACCCGGGCCGGGTCGGACTCGGCCTGCAGCGCCAGGCGGCACAGCAACCGCCCCCGCTCGCCGGGCGACCGCGCCCCCGCCAGACGGCGCTCCAGCACCGACTGCAACAGCGCGCCGTCAGCCGCGCCACCCCCGCGGCCGAGCGCGCCCAGCGTGTTCTCTTCCAGCGCCAGCAGGGCGGCCGCGTGGCCAGGCTGCTGGGCCAGCGCCTCTTCCAGGACCTCGCGGGCCCGGGCCGGCGCCTCCAGCGGGTGGGCCAGCAGGTAGGCCTTCTCCACCGCCAGGTCGGCGCGCTCGACCGGGTCGGCCGCCGCCTTCCGCTCGACCTCCAGAAGGTCGATGGCCGTCCAGAAGCTGCCGGTCTCGACCGCATGCAGCCGCAGTGCCCGCAACACCGGCCGGAAGGTCAGCTCGGGCGGCTCCTCCAGGGCCAGGCGCAGGTGGTCCATGGCCGCCGCCACGTCGCCCACCTCTTCTTCCAGCAGGCAGGCCGCGGCGTAGCGCAGCGCGCCGGCCGCCGCCCCTTCGCGCGCGTCGGCCTCGTCGACCAGCGCCAGCGCCTCGGCCTCCCACTGGGCGGGCGATCGGGCGGCGCCGCGGCGGGGCTCGTCCGCCACCATGGACAGGGGAACGCTGGGCTGGGTCACCTCGTCCGGGCGAGGGTGCGGCAGCGGCGTGGGCGTCAAAGCCGACATGACAATTGAGGCAGCACTTTACACCCTTGCCCGCGCCAGGAAGCCGTTTCGGTACCGGCAAAAAGGACCGCCGCCGTTTCTCGCGGATGCCGCGCGGCCCCCAGGTTATGATGGCGGCTCTAGGCACCCGCGCGCATGGCCAAGATCATCGTCACGGGCAACGATCAGCGTCGCGAGTACGAGCTCGGCCCCGTCAACACCATCGGCCGGCACCCGGACAACACGCTGCAGATCCTGGACCGGATCGTCTCCAAGGAGCACGCCCAGGTCCTGCGCCAGCCCGACGGCAGCTACCTGTTTCGCGACCTGGGCAGCCTCAACGGCTCGTTCCTGCGCGGCGAGCGCGTGCACGAGCACCTGCTGCGCGAAGGGGACGAGATCACGCTGGGCTCGACCACGCTCGCCTTCCAGGAGCGGTCGCCGCAAGACTCGCTCTTGCAGAAGGTCACCATCGCGCCGTCGGCCACCGAGGCGCTGATCCGCCAGAAGATCCAGGCCCCCTCGACCCGCGAGTTCCTGCCCGAGCGCGAGATCACGGACCTGGAGGTGCTGCGGCGCGACTACGAGAAGCTGCGGCTGGCCAACGAGCTGGGGCGCTCGATCGGCCTGGAGGTGAACCTCGAGGTCCTGCTCGAGCAGATCATCATGAAGGCGTTCGAGCTGATCCCCGCCGACCGCGGCGTGATCTTGCTGATGGAGAATGGGATCCCGCTCCCCAAGATCGCCAAGACCCGCGACGGCAAGAACGAGCAGATCGTGCTGTCCAAGTCGATCCTGGCCGAGGTCGTCAACAACAAGGCCTCCGTGCTGTCGTCGGACGCGACCATGGACAGCCGCTTCTCGGCGGCGCACTCGGTCATCATGCAGGGGATCCGGTCGACCATGACCGTGCCGCTGCTGCACCACGACGAGCTGCTGGGGATCATGCACCTCGACTCGATGATCGCGACCAACGCCTTCACCGAGAAGGACCTGCAGATCTTCGGCGGCATCGCCAGCCAGGCCGCCATCGCCATCCACAACTCGCAGCTGGCCCGCAAGATCGAGCACGAGGCCAAGACCCGGGCCCAGTTCCAGCGCCTGCTGTCGCCCAACCTGGTCGATCAGGTGGTGCAGGGAAAGCTGCAGCTGGAAAAGGGCGGCGCGCTGTCCGAGGTGACGCTGCTGTTCTCGGACATTCGCGGCTTCACCTCGATGAGCGAATCGCGCGCCCCGGAAGAGATCGTCCGCATGCTCAACGAGTACTTCGAGCTGATGGTGGACGTGATCTTCAAGTACGAGGGGACGCTGGACAAGTTCGTGGGCGACGAGGTGATCGCGCTGTTCGGCGCG
>Ga0070679_100005628_pt1 | contig 11606 bp, 9 predicted proteins | sample KBSC63BmetaG_FD_65652 | JGI IMG/M metagenome (GOLD analysis project Ga0070679, IMG submission 65652) | Corn rhizosphere microbial communities from Kellogg Biological Station, Michigan, USA - KBS C6-3B metaG | ecosystem: Host-associated > Plants > Roots > Rhizosphere | place: USA: Michigan... | reverse complement strand
GCGCTCACGCCGCAGATCGGCTACGAGCACGCGACGTCGGTCGCGAAGGAAGCGTTGGAGACGGGGCGCGGAGTCTACGATGTCGTGATGGCCCGCGGGCTGATGACGCGAGCGGAGTTGGATAAAGCGTTGGATCCGGAGACAATGATTGGGAAGGGGGCAGGGGGAAGGGGGAAGAGGGGGGATGGGGGCTGAGGGAAGGGCAACAACCTGCCCGCGATCATCATTCCCGCCGTTGCCCTTCCCACTCACCTCGGCCCCCGCTTCCCTCTTCCCTCTTCCCTCTTCCCGCTAATGCCCCCGCGCCGACGCAAACGTCTCGACCCTTCGGTCTTCAATCTGCCCGTCGAGCAGATCAAGCAGGGGTACTACACGGACATCTACTTCGTCCGTGCACGCGAGATCGCGCGTCAGGAGAAGCGCGGCAGTGTGGTCACCATGCAGTTCAGCGCCAAGAACGACGGCTGGCTGAGCGGCATCGACGAGTGCGTCGCGCTTCTCAAGACGTGTGCCGACGACTGGAATGCGCTCACGGTGAACGCGCTCTACGAAGGAGATCGCTACGACACCTGGGATACCGTGATGACCGTCGAGGGCCCGTACGAGTCATTCGGGTATCTCGAGACCATCCTGCTCGGCGCGCTGTGCCGGCGCACACGCGTGTGCACCGCGGCCAAACGGCTCTGCGAGGCGGCCCAATCGAAGCCCGTGATCTTCTTCGGCGCTCGCGACGACGTTTTCTCGACGCAACCCGGCGACGGATTCGCGGCGATGGTCGGCGGCGTGAAGATGGTGTCGACTGAGGCGCAAGCGTCGTTCTTTGGCGGCACGGCCGTCGGCACGATTCCGCACGCGCTCATCGCCGCGCTGGGCGGCGACACGGTGAAGGCGACGAAGAAGTTCGCGGAGCTCTATCCCGACGTCGAAGTGATCGCACTCGTCGACTACGACAACGATTGTGTGAAGACGTCGCTCGACTGTGCGCGCGCGCTCGAGGATCGGCTGTGGGGCGTGCGCCTCGACACATCGGAGTCACTGGTCGACAAGTCCGTTGTTCCGCAGATGGGCACCTTTCACCCCACGGGTGTGAATGCGAACCTCGTGTGGAACGTGCGCAACGCGCTCGATGCCGAGGGGTTCGGCGATGTGAAGATCGTCGTGTCGGGCGGATTCGACGTGCCGCGGATTCTCGCCTTCGAAGAAGTGCAGGTGCCGGTCGACGCGTACGGCGTCGGCGCCGCACTTTTCGACGGACGCTTCGATTTCACGGCGGACGTCGTACAGCTCAACGGGAAACCACAGGCGAAGGTCGGTCGCGCGCTGCGCGAGAACCCACGACTCGAGAGGGTGAAGTAGTGGCAGCCGGCCCAAAGCTCGACGGTGCGGGCATCGTCAAGATGAAGACGTTGGACGAGGCGATGCTCTTGTTGCAGCGCATCCACGGACTCGTCGAGTCGTATGCGATGGCCGTGAAACGGAATCAGCCAGCGGCGCCGTTTCTCCAAAACATTCGACGCACGCTGCCGACGCTCGCGGAGAATCTAAAGAGTCATTTTGGTCTCATCACGGATCAAATCGTGGCCGTGAATCTTCAGGCCACACGCGGTGCGAGCGAACAGATGCGAGTACGTGTGCTGCGCGAAGGCGTCGCGCAGATCAAGCAGGCGATCGACATCGCGATCGTGCAAACGAAGGACAAACACTCATCCGACGAGAAGAAGACAACGCCGGAGGAATAGCCGTCATCCCGAGCGCTCGGGGATGACGATGGGCTGCGCTCGGAACGACGCCTAACGTGGTGTCAGGTAAGCTCCTACTGCCGAGGCGGCCGGGTTGATTTGCCTCTATAGAGCCGGTAGGTTCCGCATGCTCCACACAATTCGCCCTCGAGCGCAGTTTTCGGTCGCGCTCCGAACGCCCGGTTAAAGGGAAACCGCATGCCATTTCATTCCCGCCTGCGCCGGCCGGGTACCCGCAAAGCGGGTGCGGCAGCGCTGACGGTCGCCCTGGCGGTGCTCATGGCCGCCTGTGGTGGAAACCATCCTGATTCGATCTTCCATCAACGGACGGATTTCAATCGGGACGTCGATTATCTCTTCAGGATTCTCATCTACTTCGGGACGGCTGTCTTCATTTTCGTTGAAGCCATCCTCGTTTGGACGCTGATCAAGTACCGCGCGCGTCCCGGACAGCCCGAGCCAGAACACGTCCACGGCAACACCACGCTCGAAATCACGTGGACGGTCATTCCGCTGATCATCCTCGTGTTGATCGGCATTCCCACCATCCGCACGATCATCCGCACCCAGGCCAAGGCGCGCTCTGACGCGCTCCAGGTCGAGGTGATCGGCCATCAGTGGTGGTGGGAATTCCGCTATCCGCAATACACGATGGCGGGCCTCGGCGGAAAGACCGACACGGTCGTGACGGCGAATGAGCTGTACCTGCCGATCGGCAAGACGGTGAACTTCACGCTCCACTCGAAGGACGTGATTCACTCGTTCTGGGTGCCGGCGCTCGCCGGCAAGCGCGATCTGGTCACGAACCACACGAATTTCCTGTGGTACACGCCGGATTCGGTGGGCACCGAGGCGTTCAATGGCGCGTGTGTGGAGTATTGCGGCACGAGCCACGCAAACATGCGCTTCAAGACGTTCACCGTGAGCCAGGCCCAGTTCGACAGCTGGATCGAGAATCAAAAGCAGATGGCCGTCGGCAGTGCGCCTGTCGCTCCTGCCGCTCCGACGCAGACGGCCGGTGGCGCAGTTCCGGCGGGTCCGCAGACGACGGTCGCCGCGAAGTCGGCCGCGCCGGGGCAGCAGCCTTCAACGCCAGCGGCCAACCTGCCCGGTGCCGGCGTTCCCGCTAGCCCGGCACCTGCGATGCAGGTCGCTCAGGCCGGCTTCATCGCGTTCCCGCGCGATTCGCTGCCGGCGCACACGATCCCACAGACGCCGACGCCAGCTGGTCTCACGTTCGACGACAATCTGCTCGCCAAGGGCGACGCGGCGAGCGGCGCGAAGCTGATGACCGGCGCCGGGGGCTGCCTCGCCTGCCACGCGATCCGCGGCAATCCGATGATGATCGGCAACATCGGACCGAACCTCACGCACATCGCGTCGCGCACCACGATCGCTGCCGGGCTTTTCCCGAACACTCCGCACAATCTCGCGCTGTGGATCAAGAACGCGCGCGCGATGAAGCCGGGCGTCACGATGTACACGATCGGACACGATCAGTACGACCCGATTCTGCATGCGTCGATGAAAGCTGGTCTCTTCGACCCGCAGATCGCTGATATCGTGGCGTATTTGATGACGCTGAAATAACGAACCGCCGAATCGGAGACTGATACGAATGGCAACCGCCGCCGTCAGCCCGGCCTACGCAGGCGCCCACGAGGCGTCGCATAGCGGAATCTGGAGCTGGCTCACGACCGTCGACCATAAGCGGATCGGCGCGCTCTACATGTACACCGCCCTTGCCTGGTTCGGCATCGGCGGTCTCGAAGCTCTCATCATGCGTTGGCAGCTGAAGGGACCGAACGGCCACGTGGTCTCGGCCGAGACGTTCAATTCGCTGTTCACGATGCATGGCACGACGATGATCTTCCTCGTCGTCATGCCGCTCTCCGCGGCCTTCTTCAACTTCCTGATTCCGCTGCAGATCGGCGCGCGCGACGTCGCCTTCCCGCGACTGAACGCGTTCAGCTACTGGGTCTATCTGTTCGGATCGCTGTTCATGAACACGTCGTGGCTCGCCGGCATGGCGCCGAACGGAGGCTGGTTCGGCTACGCGCCGCTCACGACGACGCTGTACTCGCCGGGCCTGAACATCGACTTCTGGATGCTCGGCCTGCAGGTGCTCGGCATCTCATCGCTCGCGGCGGCGTTCAACTTCATCACGACGATCGTCAACATGCGCGCGCCAGGCATGAACCTGATGCGCATGCCGATGTTCACGTGGATGTCGTTCATCGTGCAGTTCCTGCTGATCCTCGCGTTCCCGGTCATCACGATCGCGCTCGTGTTCCTGCAGTTCGACCGTTTCTTCGGAACGAACTTCTACACGATGTCGGCCGGCGCGGACCCGCTCCTCTGGCAGCACCTCTTCTGGGTGTTTGGTCACCCCGAGGTGTACATCCTCATCCTGCCGGCGTTTGGTCTCGTGTCCGAAATTCTGCCGACGTTCTCGCGCAAGCCGCTCTTCGGCTACCCGGTGATGGTGTACTCGGGCATCCTGATCGCCTTCCTCGGGTTCGGCGTGTGGGCGCATCACATGTTCGCCGTGGGTATGGGCCCGGTCGCCGACTCGGTGTTCGCGATCACCACGATGCTCATCGCGATTCCGACCGGCGTGAAGATCTTCAACTGGATCTTCACGATGTGGGGCGGCAATCTCCGCTTCACCGTCGCGATGAAGTATGCGATCTCGCTCGTCGCGCTGTTCACGATCGGCGGCATCTCCGGCGTGATGCATGCGTCGCCACCGGCGGACCTGCAGCAGACGGACACGTACTTCATCGTCGCGCACTTCCATTACGTGCTCGTCGCCGGCTCGATGATGGGACTGTCGGGCGGCATCTATTACTACTTCCCGAAGATCACGGGGCGCCTGCTCAGCGAGAAGATCGGCAACTGGCAGTTCTGGCTCACGTTCATCGGCGTCAACCTGACGTTCATGCCGATGCACTGGTCGGGTCTGTACGGCATGCCGCGCCGTGTGTACACGTACGACGCTGGCCAAGGCTGGGAGATCTTCAACCTTCTCGCGACGATCGGTGCGCTCATTCAGCTGGTCGCGGCGCTGATCGGGCTGTACAACATCCTGTATAGCCGCAAGAACGGCGAAGTCGCTAGCAACGACCCGTGGGGTGGTGGCACGCTCGAGTGGTCCATTCCGTCGCCGCCGCCGGAGTACAACTTCGCGACGATTCCGACGGTGACGTCCCGCTACCCGATGTGGGACACGAAGTCTCCGGTGCTCACGAGCTCCGTCCCGCACACGCGGCACGGCGACGAGCGGAGCGACTTCACGGTGGGCGGCAAGCACGTCGGTGCGATTCACGACCACCTGGCCGCGGGCACGCCTGAAGGCGGGGTGAACCCGAACGCCGTCCAAGCGTCGACGAAAATCTCGCTCAAGACGGCCGAGGAGCTCGGAATTCCGATTCCGTATCCAACGATCAAGCCGCTGTTCGTCGCGCTCTTCTTGACGCTGATGTTCGCGAGCCTGCTCTTCATTCACGAAGACAAGCTGCAGCTCGGCGTGACGGCGATCATCGTCTTCGCGAGCGCGATGACGGCGACGCTGTACCTCTGGCTGACGTCACCGCTCGAACCCGATCATCACCACTGATCGCAGGATACTGGATGGTAGGTCTGAGGATACAGCCTACCATCCTGCTCCCGACAATCCTCCTCTCCTGATCAATGTCTACTGCCGTCGCCAGCCACGCACACCCTCCGACCTCGACCGGGCTCGATCATCGCAAGATCGCGATCTGGGCGTTCATCGGGTCGGAGTGCATGCTTTTCGCGTCGCTCATCTCGACCTATCTGATCTACAAGGGCCGCAGCGTCGTCGGGCCCTTTCCACACGACGCGTGCAATCCGCCGCTCTGCGCCACGCCGCTCAAGCCGATCCTGAACATCCCGGTCACGTCCGTCTCGACGTTCGTGCTGCTGATGTCGTCCCTCGCCATGGTGCTCGCGCTCGCGGCCGTGGAGAACAGGGGCAAGCCGGGATACGAAGGAATTCTCGGATCGTCCAAGTTCTGGCTGATGGCGACGGCGGTCCTCGGCACCACGTTCCTCGGCTTTCAGGCGTATGAGTTCACGTCGTTCGTGCACGAAGGGCTGACGATTCGAACCAACCTGTTCGGCTCCTCGTTCTTCACGCTGACGGGCTTTCACGGCGCGCACGTAACGGCGGGTGTGCTCTGGCTGCTCACGCTGTTCGCGATCGACGTGAAGCGCGGCCTCCAGCCGAAGGACGCACTGCTGGTCGACATCTCGGCGCTGTACTGGCACTTCGTGGACGTCGTGTGGATCGCGATTTTCACGCTCGTCTACCTGATCAAGTGACGCCTCGGAGCGACTTCTAATGGCCGACCACGACACGTTCACACACACAAACGCAGACATCGACGTCCACTCGATGGGCGAGGTGCACGAGCATCCCACGTGGAAGCAGTACAAGTGGGTGGCGATCATCCTGACGCTCATCACCGTCATCGAGGTGTGGGTCTACTACACGCCGTTCAGCCAGTCGGCGCTGTTCGTGCCCGCGCTGCTCCTCATGTCGGCGGTGAAGTTCGCGATCGTCGTGCTGTTCTACATGCACCTCAAGTACGACCATCGCTTGTTCAAGGCGCTGTTCACCGGACCCCTCATCATCGCGATCTCCACGCTGCTCGCGCTGCTCCTGGTGTTCGGGAAGTTCGCGGGGCGTTAAATGGTTCCGGTGGTACCCATGATCGCGCTGCTGCATACGGGCGCGAGCGTGAGCGCAGGGCAGTTCACCGTGCACGTGAGCACGGTCATCGGGATCATCGGGTTGGCGGCACTATACGAGCGCGGGGCGCGGATCGAGACACCGCGTCCCGCGCAACGTTTTTGCTACTACGCCGCCCTCGTCACGATGTTCTTCGCGCTCAATGGCTGGCTGCACGATCTGAGCGACTACTATCTCTTCTCGGCGCACATGGTGCAGCATCTCTTGCTCGCCTTCGCCGTCGCGCCACTCATGATCATGGGCACGCCGGGCGGCATGCTCCGGCCGGCGCTCGCGCTGCCTGTCGTCGGTCCGCTCGCTCGCTGGGCGACGACTCCGATTCGGTGCTTCGCGATCTTCAACGTGGTCGTCGCGGGCTGGCATTTGCCGCCGATGTACAACTACGCTCTCGCGCACCACGACGTGCACATCGTGCAGCACTTGATGTTCCTCGCGGCATCGGTGCTGATGTGGTGGCCGGTTCTCAGTCCGTTGCCTGAACTGCCACGGCTGAATTATCCGGGACAGATGCTGTACCTGTTCTTGCTGAGCATTCCGATGGCGATCGTGGCGGTCTACATCTCGTACGCCGACGGCCTGCTGTACCCGATGTACGCGAGTGCGCCGAGGATCTGGGGCATCACGCCGATGACGGACCAGCTCGTCGGTGGCTTGATCATGTGGATTCCCGGCGGATTCTTCTTTTACACGATCATCTCGGTTGTCTTTTTCCGTTGGCAGCAGAGGGGAGGAGTGGAGAGCAGGGCGGGAGCGCAGGTGGATTGGTATGACAACCGGGGACGGGCGACGGGCGACAGGCGACGGACGATGGACAACGCCGGAGACGGTCGACTGGCGACCAGCGAACCTGGGGTCCAGACAACGCGTCGCCGATCACCGACGTAGTTCGTCCGTCGCCCGCCGCCCGTCGCCCGTCGCCGATCATTGACCCATCGTCCCTATCCCGGCTCTTTACGATACTTTAGCGGTACTATAGAAGTCGGTAGTTCGGGTGCCCGTCTGCTGAGTGGCACGGGCCTCGATCTGATGCAATTGTCCCTCACAGGGCGGTTCATGTGAGCACGACTGTCCACGGTTCCGATCTCGACGTCGAGCAGCGCGGCCCGGCCCAGGCTCCCGCCCAACCAGCGGCGCCAGCGGCGAAGCCCACAGACAAACCAAAGCGCGAGCGACTTCTCTCGCTCGACGTGTTCCGCGGGCTTACGGTCGCAGGCATGCTCCTCGTCAACGATCCGGGCACCTGGAGCTCGATCTATCCGCCGCTCGAGCACGCGGCGTGGAACGGGTGGACGCCAACCGACCTCATCTTTCCATTCTTCCTGTTCATCGCAGGTGTGACCACGCACCTGTCATTGCAGGCCCGGCGAGCTCGGGGAGACGACGAGCATGCGATCCGACGGCAGATCATCCGCCGCGGCTTCCTGATCTTTTTGTTCGGGTTCCTGGTCAACGGATTCCCGTTCTTCACGTGGGGCTCGGTGGCCGGCGTTGCCGATCCGTCGTTCCTCACTCGCGTGGTCGATCGCCTGTACCACTGGCGCATCATGGGCGTCCTCCAGCGCATCGGCATCGCGTATCTCTGTGCGGCGCTGCTCACGCAGGGCGCCACGCTCAAGCAGCAGGTCACTCGAATCGTGGTGCTGCTCTACGGCTATTGGTTCGCGATGACGCTGCTTCCAGTGCCGGACACGGGCACGCTTGGACAGCTCGCGATCGGCGGCCCAGAGCACACGTTGGCGGCGTGGCTGGATCGGCTCGTGCTCGACTGGGGCCGCTTCGGCAATCACCTGTGGGTGAGCAGCAAGACCTGGGATCCCGAAGGGATCCTCTCGACGATTCCAGCGATCGCGACCGCGATGCTCGGCAACCTCACAGGACAGTGGATCGCGTCAAAGCGACCACTCGGCGAGCGGCTCAACGGCCTGTTCGCCGCCGGCGCGCTCGGCATGATGGTCGGGTTGATGTGGAACTGGTCGTTCCCGATCAACAAGAGCATCTGGACGAGCTCGTACGTCGTGTTCTGCGCCGGCATGGCCGCGCTCGCGATCGCCACGATCATGTGGATCGTCGACGTGCAGAACGTGAAGGGTTGGACCAAGCCCTTCGTCATTTACGGCCTGAACCCCATGGTCGCGTTCGTCGGTTCGGGGGTCATGGCGCGCTGCATCTACTCGATCTTCACCGTGAACTATCAGGGGAAGACGATTCCGCTCGAGGCCGGAATCTACCAGACGCTCTTCGCGTCGTGGCTCGAGCCGGTGAACGCTTCGCTGGCATTTGCGTTCACGTTCGTGTTGTTCTGGTTCGGCGTGCTCTACCTGCTCTACCGGAAGAACATTGTGTTCAAGGTTTAGTAGCGGGGGCAGGTACTAAGTTTGCTTTTTTCCACAGCATGCGCGCACACACATTCCGATTTGCCGCTGCTCTCGTCTGCCTTGGGACGCTGAGCTCCACCGCGCTGGCGCAAACACGCCGCGCGAAAACCACGCGTCCCGCGTCCGTCAAACGGCCGGCCGATCCACCGAAGTCGACATCGTCGTCGGGGTCGACGAACGGCGCGAGCGCGCTGGCCGGCGCAGCCGGCTCCGCGCTTGCGAGCCACACGCGTGGCGGCGAGTGGGGCGCCATCATCGTGTCGCTCACGCGTGGCGACACTTTGTTCTCGCATAACGCCGACGCGATGATGCGGCCGGCGTCGACGATGAAGATGTACACGTCGAACGTGGCGCTGAATCAGTTCGGTCCCGACTTCACGTTCAAAACGCCGGTGCTGCGCGACGCCAATGTCGGCCAGGACGGAACGCTGAACGGCAATCTCTATCTGCGCGGTGTCGGTGATCCGTCGCTGTGCTCGCGCTTCTGGCGCGACGAGCCGCCGATGGACGCGCTCGCGAGACAGGTCGCCGCGACGGGCATCCGGCACGTTCGCGGCGACATCGTCGGTGATGCTACGGCGTTTGACGACCAGCTCGTGCCCGATGGATGGAAGACGAGCTATCTCGGCGCGTCGTACGCCGCGCGCGTCTCGGCTCTGTCGCTCGCCGAAAATCTGATCTGGGTGGCTGTGCGACCGGAGAATGGCCGCGCCGTGGTCACGACGGAGCCGCCGTCGACGACCATCCCGATCGAGAACAACGTGCGGCTCGTCGGCGGTTCGGGAGGCAACATCGCCGCATCACGACGCGCTGACGGCGGCCTCACGGTCCGTGGAACGATCGGCGCGAGCTCGGGCCCACTCAAGTATTCGCTCGTCGCCGACAATCCAGCGCTCTTCGCGACAGGTGCCTTCCGCGCCGCGCTTCAGAAAGCGGGCGTGACCATCGATGGACAGACTCGCCTCGCGGCAACGCCGCCGAGCGCAGTCGAGGTCGCGACGATCTCGTCGCCGCCGCTGTCGGAGATCATCGGCGAGATGGATCGCGAGAGCATCAATCTCTACGCCGAGCTGTTGTTCCGCGCCGCCGCGCACGCGGCGCTCAACCAGCCAGGTTCAGCGGAGACGGGACTCACCAACCTCCGCAACTTCATGTCGAAGAAGGTCGGCACGTCTGGTAACTTCGTGGATGTCGCCGATGGCAGCGGACTCTCGCCGCTCGACAAAGTGACGCCGCGATCGATGGTGCAGCTGCTCGGGTACGCGCACCACGCGGACTGGTCGCCGGTTTTCCATGCGGCGCTGCCGGTGGACGGTGAGTCCGGCACGCTCAAGCGTCGGTCGAAGGGAACGCCAGCGCGCGGCAATCTGCACGCGAAGACAGGCACCACGAACGACGTCGCGGCGCTGGGCGGCTACGTGACCGCCAAGAATGGCGAAGTGCTCGCGTTCTCGCTCATCTACAACGGCTCCGATCGCGGCAATGCGAAAGCAGCGATGGATCAGATAGGCACATCGATGGCGGAGTTTGTAAGACAATAGGGAAGGGGAAGAGGGGGAAGAGGTACGGGGGAAGAGGGCGTCGTGATTGCGACTTCCCTCTTCCCCCATATCGCTTCCCCCCTCTTCCCGCTTCCCCCTTCCCTCGTCCCTATGTCTCCTTGATCTCAATCCCGCGCTTCTTCAATTCATCGATATACTGCCTCGCCGGAATGCATTCATCAGGCGTGTGCACGCCCGCCGGCTTCACTTCACCGCGGACCTGCATCAAACCCGTGATCGAAAGCGAGTAGCCCGTCGTGCGCATCATTGCGCTCACACCGTGCTTTTCGTCGTAGCGATCGACGAGCTCGAAAGTGCGCGAAGCGGCGACACCGTTCTTCTTTCCTTTCACGACGACACGAAGCGCGACGAGATCTCGGCCCTGCGGCTTCGTCAACTTCGGACCGACGGTCGCGATGAACGCATCGCGCGGCACGACTTTGATTCCCTTCACGTCGACCGGCTCGAGATCGAGCAGTCCGAGCGAGCGGATGTCCTCCATCAACGCGGCGTGGCCAGGATACCGAAGCGTCTTGTACTCCATCGTCGGAACCTTGCCCTCGTACCGGAACGCCATCGTCGACAAACCGCCGGCCGTGTGAAATGCTTCCAGCTCGCCCAACGGTGCGTCGAACTTCACCGGCTCGCGCTCCGACAGCGCTTTCACCTGTGTGCGCTTGCCGTTGCGGACGACCCACGACAGCGTCGTGTAGTAGTCCAGAGCACCCTCTAACGAGTAGACGAGCATGTAGTTGAGCGGCGGCTCGGGCTTCTGCGGCAAGCCGCCGACGAAGATCTTCACCGACTCCACCGAATCGAGCTGCTGAATGCCATATTCGGCGAGGATGTTCACCATGCCCGGCGCGAGACCACAATCCGGAATGATGGTGATGTTCTTCTCCTTCGCCGCGGCGTCGAGCTCCTTCTGCTGAAAGACGATCTCGGTGTTGCCGCCCAGATCACAGAAGTTCGTTCCCGCCTCGACGGCCAGCTTCGCCATGTCCAGGTTGAAGTAGTACGGAATGGCGCTCATCACCGCCTTGCTCTCGCGCATGACCGCCAGCACGGCATCCCGGTCGCGCACGTCGAGCGGCGTGGGGATGAGGCGCTTGCCGGAGTACGGCGTGAGAAAGGGCGGGAGATGATCGAGGTTGACGTCGGCGAGCCGCACGTC
>Ga0070679_100005627_pt1 | contig 11607 bp, 10 predicted proteins | sample KBSC63BmetaG_FD_65652 | JGI IMG/M metagenome (GOLD analysis project Ga0070679, IMG submission 65652) | Corn rhizosphere microbial communities from Kellogg Biological Station, Michigan, USA - KBS C6-3B metaG | ecosystem: Host-associated > Plants > Roots > Rhizosphere | place: USA: Michigan... | reverse complement strand
GAGATCAGCCGCGAAGAAGGCCGCGATGCCGATATCGGGTTCGAGCGCCACTGGATCGATCCGACCATACCTCTGGCGTCGGAAATATTGGAGCCTGCGCATGGCGCTTTGATCACCTCCGCCACGTTGCGCGATGCCGGCGCCGAAGGGCTCGATTGGCAGAGTGCGGAAGTGCGGACCGGCGCCCTGCATTTGCCGCAGCCGCCGCGCCGCGCGTCCTTCGGCTCGCCTTTCCGTTATGACGAACAGTCGCGCATTTTTATCGTCAGGGACGTGCCGCGGCGCGACGCCGATGCCCTGGCAGCTGCCATGCGAGAATTGTTCCTGGCGTCGGGCGGCGGGGCCTTGGGCCTTTTCACTGCCGTGCGGGCGCTCAAGGATACCGAAGCGCGCATTGCCCGGCCGCTTGCCGATGCCGGCATACCTTTATATGCACAGCATATCGACCGCCTGGACACGGGCGCGCTGGTCGATCTGTTCCGCGCGGAGGAGAATGCCTGCCTGCTGGGAACGGACGCCTTGCGCGACGGGGTGGATGTGCCGGGACGTTCGCTGCGGCTGGCGGTGTTCGACAAGGTGCCCTGGCCCAAGCCGACCATTTTGCACAAAGCGCGCCGGGCCCGTTTCGGACGTTCCTATGACGATCTTCTCACCCGATTCCGTCTCAAGCAGGCTTTCGGCCGCCTGATCCGGGGACCGCAGGACAAGGGCTGTTTCGTGATTCTGGAAGGCGCGACGCCGTCGCGGCTGCTGACGGCGTTTCCCGAATCCGCACCGGTCAAACGCTGCGGCCTGACCGAGGCGATTGGGGATATCCGGCAGTTCCTGGGCTGACCCCGGCCACCCGACCCCCTATAACCTCTTTCATGGCAGACATCCGCGAGATCCAGGTTCCTGACGAAGACGGCTATGGCCGCTTCTCCACCGGCATCCTGCCCAGCCATGTCCTGAAGCGCCTGATTGCGACCGGGCGCGAGATCACGGCCAGCGAGGATTTCACGGACGCTCAGATCCAGCCCGCCAGCATCGATTTGCGCCTGGGTGCAAAAGCCTGGCGCGTGCGCGCCAGCTTCCTGCCTGGAGCCAAAGCCACGGTGGAAGAAAAGCTCGCCAGCGTCTTCATGCATGAAGTGGACCTGACCAACGGCGCCGTGCTGGAAACGGGCTGCGTCTACATCGTGCCGCTTCTGGAGCGCGCCGAATTTTCCGCCCGGATCTCCGGCATCGCCAATCCCAAAAGCTCGACCGGCCGCATCGACGTCTTCACCCGGCTGATCACCGACCGGGCCCAGGCTTTCAACCGTATCGAGCCCGGTTATCGCGGCCCCCTCTATGCCGAGATCAGCCCCCAGACGTTCCCCGCCCTGGTGCGCAAAGGCTCGCGGCTCAACCAGATGCGCATCCGTCACGGCTCGCCGCAATTCAGCGACACGCAGCTGCGCCGCCTGCACGCGGAGGCACCGCTGGTTGACCGCGATCCCGACATCGAAAACGGATTGGGACTTTCCATCGACCTGAAAGGACCTGGAAGAATCGGCTGGCGTGCCAAGCGCCACACCGGCCTGATCGATGTCGACCGGCCGGACATTCTGGATCCCTACCAGTTCTGGGATTCCATCGAGCCGAATGACGCGGGCAATCTGGTGCTGGACCCCGACGAATTTTACATCCTCGCAAGCCGCGAGCGGGTCGCAATTCCGCTGGACCATGCCGCCGAGATGGTGCCTTTCGATCCCCTGGTGGGCGAGTTCCGGGTTCATTATGCGGGGTTCTTCGATCCGGGTTTCGGATTTGCGCCCGGCGAAAAGCCCTCCGCGCGCGCCGTCCTGGAAGTGCACTCGCGCGAAGTCCCTTTCATCCTGGAACATGGCCAAACCATCGGGCGCTTGGTGTTCGAGCGACTGACCGATCCGCCGCCGCAAGCCTATGGCGCCGGTCTTGGCTCCAACTACCAGGGACAGGACCTGAAACTGTCCAAACATTTCAGAGCACCTTGATTCTCAAATGCCCGGGACATTTCTCGGCATGCGACTCCGTTTCAGGAAATCGCAGCCGCCGTTAGCCATATCGGTACGGGACCGCATCGATTTGTTGCTGAAAATCCACAGAGCATTGCCAAAAGCACAGAGCTGCCCCGCTTGCCTGTTGCGTCTTGGCGTTCCTACGGCACAGTAGCGCCACTGGCGGATGGACGGTTTGGGGAAACCCCGCGAGTGTTTGGTTCCGTAGTTTGGGGATTGGAACCAAGGGTCCGTTTTGAAGGGGGCAGTGTGAGGCGGCTACGGCGCGAAAGCAGCCGGCCGCCTCATATTTTTTTGTCCGCCGATTTCCACAATAGTTTCGCTGGTCTCGCCATGCGCGGCGGGCATCATGCCGGCCATGATTCTGAAAACCGAACGATTGAACCTGCGCCCCTTGCGCGCGACGGATGCGCCCGCTCTCTTCGCCATCCTTGGCGATGCGGAAGCGATGAAATTCTGGGATCGCCCGGCAATAGCGCGTACCGCAACCGCCACGGAGATCGTCGCCAGCCAGCTCGCGGCCATGGAAGACGGCCACTTTCTCTATTGGACCGTCTGGCGTGACGGCGATGCGATCGGCAGCATCGATCTCAGCGCCCTGGATTTTACCCATCTTCGCGGCGAGATCGGTTTTTTGTTCCGGCGCGACCAATGGGGCCAGGGCTATGGCCGCGAAGCAATGGGAGCCTTGATCCATCACGCTTTCCACCGGCTGCGGCTGGAGCGGCTCGAGGCCAAGGTTCATGCCGCCAACATGCCGGCCAAGAAACTCCTCGGCCTGCTGGGCTTCATGCCCGAGGGACGATTGAGCGGATATGTCCTGCGCGACGCCATGCGTCACGATGTCGATGTCTTCGGTCTCCTCAGCCGGTCGAACAGCCAGAACGGCGCATAATAGACCGCCAGCGACGCGAACCCAATCAGCACCAGCTCGCCGATATACCAGGGCCAGGGCGCCAGCCAGGTCAGCAGGCTGACATGATCGCCCTTGCCCCGCAGAAAACCGTAATTGGTGCCCAGCGCATAATCGGCAAGACCGGCGACGAGGACATAGAACAACGTCGCCACGACCACGCGCGGCAACGATGCCGCCATCGGCCGCATGCAAGTTCCCCAGGTCAGATACAACAGCGCGGCGATCAGGCCGGCATGATCGAGCATGAAGAGCAGGAACTGAAGGTCGGGAAAGCCGCTGGGGACATCCGGCGTGATCACGCCCTGCAAGGTGCCGCCCAGGCCCCAGAAATAGCCCAGCTCATAAGCGCGCTGGTTCCTGGACAGAAGCGCGACAATCAGCGCGGCCTGCGCCCAGTCGCACAAATTCAGCGGCAACGCATTTCCAGGGGCCAACCATCCCCTCGCCCACAACATCGCATACCAGCCCACCCAGCCGGCAATCAGCAGGGCCGCAAAAAGAATGCGCACGCCTCGATCGCGCAACGGCTTTGCGCGCGTCCACAGCGCCAGCAGCAGCGGAACCGCGACGCTCAACGCCAGCGCGGTCAGATGCGCGGGGCCGAACAGGACGAAAGGCGGCGCCAACTCTTGCGGCCGAGGTCTATTGCGGCATGTGCATGGTCATCAGCACCAGCGGCGCGCCTTTCACGGCGGTGATCTGATGCGGCGTGCCGTGCGGCACCATGATGAAATCGCCTTTCGCCACCGCCATGTCTTTGCCGCCGCTGATCGCCGCCGCCGATTGATTGGTGGGATTGGGCCGGGTGGGATTCACCATCTGGCCGCCCATGGTGATGGTGCCTGCACCCTCGATCACGACCATGAGTTCATTTTCCGTGTCGTGCAGCGCTGCCGGCCCGGCGATCGGGCGGTATTCCAGATTGGCATGATACGCCCCCAGCGACAGGATCGGTTCGACCGTGATCGGCGCATCGCCCTTACGATCGGCTTTGGCCTTGGCGATCAACTGCTGCACTTCACCCGACGATGCGAATGTCTTTGTGGCTGCCATTGGCTGGGCAATGGCTGGCGACCAGGCCGCGATTGAAATCACGAGAACCAGAAAAGGCGAGCGCATGCAAACCCCCTTGAATTTCAGGGAGCCTAGCGGCCCCTGCCGGCATACCGCAACGCGGATGCCACGCTTCGAGAGAATCGCGTCCGCACCACCACGCCGAAGCGGGATTGTTCCGCAGCCTCCTCTTCATCGGCAAAGCCATTCCGACGAAAAGGATTTGAAAATTAAAGCGGCCGGACGGGGAAGGATCGACGCCACACACTGGCGGTTCCTTTTATCGCGGCGCACAAATCCTAACTCTGTTTTGACCGAGGGCTCTTGGGTGCCCACGCCGGACTATCGCTTAACCCATGATTCACAGCGATCTTACGCGGAAAGAACCACACGGCGTTTCTGGGCACGAACGGGTGCGGAACGTGTGCACTGCAATACGACAAGATGCGACAAATGCCTGAGCCTAAGAGCGCCGAAGATAAATCCAATTTTGCAACTTTTATCCAAGTCACATTCTCCATGCTTTTTGCAGTGCAAAAAGCATCTCGCCGCCTTCCGCGACGGTATGAACGAAGCTATAGTGATAATTCATCGGCCATTTGGGGATGTGGCGGAAACGGCAACGGATGCCATCCGTCCTCCATGTGTGCAGCAAAAGAACGGGGAGGTTAGCTTTGGAACAGACTATGAAAACAGGGTTCAATCGCAGGTCATTTCTGAGAAATGCGGGCGTCGGCAGCAGCGTTCTTGCGCTGGGGCCTTTGGCGGCATCGCTTGCCACCAGCACCGCAGCCTCCGCCGCAGGTGCAGCCGACTTCGACACCATCGCCAACCGCGTTGGCCATGACAGCGTGAAGTGGGACGGCGCACTGCGCAACGAACATATCGATCATGTCGTCGCCGGCATGGGCATCGCGGACATGGACTACAAGGCCGCGCCCGCCATTACCGCCGCGCTGCGCAAGGCCGTCCAGTATGACAATTGGGGCTATATCGACATGGGCCAGCCCGGCCGCAAGGCGTGGCTCAAGAGCATCGTGGACTGGAACCATAAGCGTTATGGCATCACCGCCATGAACGAAGGCAATATGGCCATCACCACGGGCGTTCATGCCGGCATTCTCGCCACCATGGCCGCCTACAGCCCGCCGGGCAGCAAAGTGCTGTTGGCGACGCCGATCTATAACGGCTTCTATGGCGACATTCGCGCCACCCGCACGGTCGCGAATGAAAGCCTGATGAAGTTCAACAATGGCCGCTGGGAAATCGACTGGGCGGACTTCGAAGCCAAGGCGTCGATGCCCGACACCAAGATCTCGATCCTCTGCAATCCGCAGAACCCGGTCGGCCGCGCCTGGACCAAGGAAGAGCTGACCCGCTATGGCGAGATCTGCCTCAAGCACAACGTCCTGGTGCTGGCGGATGAAATCCATTGCGACTTCATCAGCAAGGGCTCGAAATATGTGCCCTTCGCGTCCCTGGACAATGAAGCGGTGGTCAAGAACTCCATCACCTACAAGTCCGTCAGCAAGTCCTTCTCGCTGGCCGGCATGAAGTGCGCTTGGTTCTTCACGACCAATCCGGAAGTGTATAAGGCGACCGTCTTCCACAACCATGCCGACCTCAACACGCTCGGCATGTATGCGGCGGAAGCGGCCTATGCCGGCGGGGAAGGCTGGCTGAATGATTGCGTGGCTTATATCAGCGACAATCATGATTTCGCCAACGACTACATCAAGAAGAACATTCCGATGATCAAGGTCGGTCAGAAGCCGGAAGGCACCTACCTGCAATGGATTGACGTCACGGCAATCGCCGACAAGATCGGTGCCAAGAAGATGGCCGATGACGCCAACCAGCAGGCCAAGGATGCCGCCAGCAAGATGGGCACCGACTATTCCGGTCGTGCCGGGATGGCCGAAATGCGCGTCCAGACGCCGGAAGACATGGTCCAGCATTGGATGGCGAAGAATGCCTTCGTCCAGCTCAATGCCGGCACCAGCTACGGCCTTGGCGGCGCAAACCATATGCGCATGAACATCGCCACTTCGCGCAAGACCTTGAAAGCGGCCCTCGACAGCATGGCGGCCGCCACCAAGAAGATCTCTGCCTGATATCAGGCGGCTTTTCGGGGCCGCATGACACTGCAAAACCGGTCCGGACATAAGTCCGGGCCGGTTTTTCTTTGCCGCCCTCGCGCTCGTTCCATTCGCGAACGCCAGATAGTTGAGCTTCCGTGAAATGGGAGAAGCCGCTAGGATGCGCCCGACCGTGGGGCTTGCGCCAATCACAGCAAAATTCAATCAAGGGAACTCAAGACAATGAGAAAGTTATTGGCTTGCGCCATTCTGATGGCCGGACTGGTGGGGATATCGGCTGGCGCCATGGCGCAGGAATTGCCGATCCCGGGCGTGGATCCAGCCAAGGATCAGCCGGGCGCGCATGAATATCCGGATCCCAACCTGACCTACAAATTCGTCTTCGACCTGGCCGGCGGTCCGGACAGCCCGGACAAGGTCAACCCCGGCCTGCGCGGCGTGGCGCAGTTCATCAACACGCTGGCGAAATACAATGTGCCCGCCAGCCACCGCCAGCTTGTCGTCGTGTTCCACCAGAAGAGCACGCCCGCAATCCTGATGAGCGACGAATATAAGAAGCGCAACAATGGGGTGGACAATCCCAACATCGCCCTGATCCAGGCCATGAAGAAGGCCGGCGTGGATTTCCGCGTCTGCGGCCAGGCGGTGCTGGGCATGAAGATCGACCACAAGACCATCCTGCCGGAAGTGCAGGTCGACCTTTGGGCCGGCATGACCATCCCCAACATGATGATGCGAGGCTATCAGCGCCTGGGCGACTGATGCCTCATCATTGCGAATATCGGGGCGCGCGGGCTTTGCCTGCGCGCTCTTTTTCATGACGAAAGGCCGTGCTAGAGCAGGCAGGAGAAACGAAGGGCTGGGCGAAAATTCCGGCGACGTGCTAAGAGCGCGCCAGAGTGCGGGTGTAGTTCAATGGTAGAACGGCAGCTTCCCAAGCTGCATACGTGGGTTCGATTCCCATCACCCGCTCCAATGGCTTAAGGTGAATTTTCCAGAACGGTTTTGCTGCGCTGTTTTGCGGATTGATAGGTTTCAGCTTCTGACCCAAAGCGGACTTATGGTGTCGGCCATTTGATCATAGTACATCGATCCAGATCGACCGATTGCGACATCAGATGTCGACTGCTTGGGCCGGATGAAGACGTTCGTCTCACTATTCCAGATGGGGCTTCAGCACTTCTTCGATCCATTTCATGAATGCGCGGACTCGGCGCGACAGATTGCTCCGATGTGCTACGACGAGGGACACCGCGAGTGCCCGGCGACGAAAATCGGGCATGATCTCCACAAGCGCACCACTCTCCAAGTATCGACCAACCCCCAAGAGCGGCGCCTGAATCAAGCCAAGGCCGGCTAGGGCAGCGGCTTCGTAGGTTTGCGCGCTGTTGACGTGTAGCGCACCTGGCAACTGAAGAGTTGCGTAGCTATCGCCGTCCGGATATTCCCATCCATAGGGCCTTGAGCCCAGCATCGTCGTAAAATGAATTGTCCGATGTTCCTGACGCTGAAGATCTTCCAGAGATCGAGGGACGCCGTAACGCGCCAGATAGGCAGGGCTGGCGACGTTGACCGTGGGTAACTTACCCAGCGGGCGCGCAATCAGCGTTTCGTCCCCTATCGCTCCAAGCCGCAACACACAGTCGAACCCCTCTTGAACCAGATCGACCTGCCGATCCGTGCTCGACACCTCCAGCTCCAACTCGGGGTGAGCCGCCATGAAATCCGGCAACGCCGGCACGATCGTTGTACGCGCCACCTCGGTCGGAAGATCGACCCGAAAACGCCCGCGAAGTGCCACGCGATCGTCTGCAAACATTGAGTGCAGATCATCAACCTCAGCAAGCAGCTCGCGGGCGCGGGTATGAAATACCCGTCCGTCTTCCGTCAACTGCACACTGCGGGTCGTACGGTGCAGAAGCCTGACATCGAGATCTTCTTCCAGCTTGCGAACCGCCGTCGAGACCCTTCCCTTCTGAATGCCCAGGCTATCGGCTGCGCGGGTGAAGCTCCCCATTTCTGCCACCGTCGTGAAAATCAGGATGGGTTCGAGTTTCTGCATTTTCGCGCCTTAAGATTGTTCACCACAAAGAGAACAGTGAGTTCGATTCTAAGGTATTTATCACGTTTCTGGGGAACAATAAGCTCCGAATACGGGAATCTTCCATCGGAGAATGCCAAGTGTCCGAAACGGTAAACCTGCATCGGTTGCCTGAAGCTTTGACTTTGCATCGCGGTCCATGGGCCGGTCGGGTAATGAGCGCGTTTGTTGTTGTCGCTCTGGTGGCAGACGGCACTATTCAGCTTTTCGCGCCGACACAGATCGCGACCATGTTGCATGAAACTGGGTTCGCGATGGACCTGACCCGTATCGTGGGTCCGATCATATTTGTCTGTGCCATTTTTTACGCGATCCCAGCCACAGCCGTCCTCGGCGCGATTCTAGTGACAGGCTTTCTGGGAGGTGCCATCAGCGCCCATGTCCGCATCGGTGAGTTGGGATCGCCGCCGGAAATCATTTCCCTGCTTCTGGGCGCGATGACATGGGGCAGCCTCTACGCGCGCGATCCCCGTATCCGGGCCATTCTGCCGCTCATTCGTTGAACCAACACTCTGTCCCTCAAGATAAGGAGAAAACACATGTTTTTAGTAATGGGAATCACGGGAAAAGTGGGTGGCGCAACGGCAGAGCATCTCTTGGCGCAAGGCAAGGAAGTACGCGCGCTCGTCCGCAATCGCGAGAAGGCGTCAAGTTGGGCGAACAGGGGCGTGGAACTGGTTGACGGTGATTGGAATGATTCGGCAGCTATCGAGCGGGCGCTCAAAGGTGTCGAAGGCGCGTTTGTGATGATGCCGGCTATCTGGGCACCCTCGCCCGATTACAAAGAAGCAAGGGGCGTGATTGCAAACTATGCCGAGGCCCTCACCAAGGTAGCCCCGCCGCGGGTGGTTGCGCTTTCGTCCATGGGTGCGAACAGAACTAGCGGGCTTGGGATGATCACGGCCTTGTCGCTTCTGGAGCAACGCTTTCGCGATCTGGCGTCCCCAATCGCATTTGTGCGCGCGGGTGGATTTTTCGAAAACTTTCTTTACGGTTTGCAGGTCGCCCAAGGCGGAACGCTGCCGGTCTACTACAGTCCGACAAACCGGAAATCGACCATGGTCGCAACGAACGACATCGGTGCAGAGGTCGCAACCCTTTTGACCGGGCCAGCCTGGTCGGGGCAGCGCGTCGTCGAGCTTGGTTCGATGGTCACCGCAGATGATGTAGCGAAGCAACTGGGTGAAGTTCTGAATCTCGACGTGAAAGCCTTTGCAGTCCCGCGTGCAGGTTGGGTGGAAGCGTTCGAGCAGTTCGGCATCCCGAAGGGCCACACCGGACCTGCCGAAGAAATGTTTGAGGCCGTTAACGCGGGATGGATGGACCTTGGCGTCAAGGGCACGGAGCACGTCGCAGGGACGACGTCCGCTCGCGCGGTATTCGAGGCTGCACTGAACACCGCGAGTGCGAGCAAATAAGTTTTGCGCTCCATTCGTAATCGCTTGATCCGATCGGCCCCGGAATGAGAAAGTTTTGCACCTAGGTTATTGAGCGGGCTGGGTTCAATCGAGCTTCCCAAGCTGCATACGAGGGTTTGCTTCCCTTCACCCGCTCCATAAAGTCTTGATGTCGGCATCGAACCCGCACGCCTTGATTGGCGCTCCGGCTCAAGCCTACGCACCGGGTTCGATTCCCTTCACCCGCTCCAATGGCTTAAGGCGAATTTTCCACAACGGCTTCGCTGCGCTGTTTTGGAGATCGATGAGTGTCTGCTCCTGACCACAGCTCCGTTCGGACGACGATCAGTCGGGCCATGGGGACATTCCCGCGAGAAGCGGGGCGTACACAGCGAGCCTGCGGGATAGGAACTCCGTGAAGCGCCGCACGCGCTTCGTCTTACGTGTTTCGCCGTGCGTGAGGAGCCAGAGCGTTCCATACATGTGCAAGTCGGTGCCCGGCACCCGCACCAGTAGCGGGTCGGCATCCCCGACGAAACACGGCAGTGTCGTCATCCCGAGCCCTTGCCGTACAGCAACGATCTGCGCCTCGGCATCCGTGGTCCTGAATGGAACCCCGGTGGTGCGAACCTCGCCCTCGCTGGCCCAATCCGGGATTCCATGAATGCTTATGACGATCCACCGGACTGAATCGCGCGTACCCGCGCGCCACGCGGCCAGGCGTTCGCGGGAGATGTAAACCCCGCCGAACAGCTCCGGTCCCTTCATGCCGTGAAGATTGAGCGGCAGGGTTTTGCGGTCGTAGACGACGCGGATCGCGACGTCGGCCTCTCGGTTGGTCAGATTTGCCAGCTCGCCGGACGACAAGATTTCCATCTCGATGTCCGGATGCAGATGCGCGAAATCGGCGAAGTCCGGCATGAGCAGATGTGTCGCGAGGGGCGGCGCCAACGTCACCCGCAGAAGCCCGCGCACGCCCTGGTCGCGCCCGAAGACGCGTGTCTCCAGCAAGTGCGACGACGCTTCCATCTGGTCCGCGAACTCGAGAACCTCCTCGCCCGCAGCCGTCAGGCGGTAGCCCGAAGGCAGCTTTTCAAACATGTGAACCCCGAGACGTTCCTCGAGCTGGGCGATGCGTCGCAGCACGGTCGCGTGGTTTACGCCCAGGCGCTCGGCGGCAGCCCGGACCGAGCCTCCGCGCGCGACGGCAAGAAAGTAGCGTACGCCATCCCAGTCGATCATGGTGCAATCCCGCACCACGCGGTGCGCCTTCCCAAGCCCGTATCTAACACATCGAACAGCAGTATGGGCGATCCTCATAGCTTATTCCGAACGGCGGACATGATCGTCGCGGCTGGCGTTGGTCGTCCAGCCGGATCAATTTCGCACCACCGATATGCGCATTTCTGCACTCAGCGCCTGACGCCGGCAGACCCATGTCGAATGCTCGGAGGCAGATGCTGCCCCGACACCACGAAAGGAGAAGTCATGGGAAAGCTTGAGGGCAAGGTCGCAGTCATTACGGGTGGATCGAGCGGTATGGCGCTGGCGAGCGCCAAGCGGTTCGTTGAAGAAGGCGCTTATGTTTTCATTACAGGCAGGAAGCAGGAGCAGCTTGATGAGGCTGTCAAGCTGATTGGCCGAAACGTGACCGGTGTGCGTGGCGACGCGGCCAATCTCGACGACCTCGACCGCTTGTTCGACACGGTCAAGCGGGAAAAGGGCAGGATCGACGTCCTGTATGCGAGCGCCGGCACGGGCGAAGCTGTCCCGCTGGGCGAGATTACCGAGCAGCATTTCGATGCGACCTTCGGCCTGAATGCGCGCGGCACGCTGTTTACGGTTCAGAAGGCGTTGCCGCTGTTCAACGATGGCGGATCGATCTTCATGACCGGGTCGGTTGCTTCAATCAAAGGTTTTCCCGGTTACAGCGTCTATGCGGCGAGCAAGGCGACGCTGCACGCATTCGCACGCGGGTGGCTCAACGAACTCAAGGGCAGGAATATCCGGGTGAACGTGC
>Ga0070679_100005623_pt1 | contig 11611 bp, 9 predicted proteins | sample KBSC63BmetaG_FD_65652 | JGI IMG/M metagenome (GOLD analysis project Ga0070679, IMG submission 65652) | Corn rhizosphere microbial communities from Kellogg Biological Station, Michigan, USA - KBS C6-3B metaG | ecosystem: Host-associated > Plants > Roots > Rhizosphere | place: USA: Michigan... | reverse complement strand
GTCATCTCCAACCAGATGCTCGCGATCCTCATCCAGAAGAATTCCCGCCGTCAGCTCGAGTTGCTCTCGAAGAAGGACATCCTGATCGAGCCGCAGCTCGGGGATGCCTCGTCGTTTGATTTCGGCATCGTGGGCCGCATCGTCAGCAACGGCGAAGTCGCGGCCCGCCGCTTGGAAAGCCGGCTTGCGCCGCTTGCGGACACTGCCGCGCAGTACCAGCAGTACGTGGCAAAGAGGGACGAGGCCCGCCGCAATCCCCCGCAGATCGATTTCGTGCGCGTCGATGCCGCCTCGCAGCGCTATGCAAATCGCCTGGAGGACGTGTTCAAGGACATCATCGGCAAGCCCCTGGATCCCGACGCCGTGGCGCGACACGTGACCACCGTGTATGGCCAGGGCAATCTCGAATCCCTGGATTACCGGGTGATCCAGGACCCCCAGACGGATCGATACGGCATCTCCCTGGATGCGCGCCGCAATTCCTGGGGACCGAACTACGTGCGCTTCGGATTGAGCCTGCAGGATGATTTCCAGGGGAACTCCACCTACAACGCCGCCGCCAGGTTCGTGATGTCGGAGATCACCGCTGCGGGAGGGGAGCTGGTGGGGGACCTGCAGATCGGGGAGGACACCCGCTTCGGCAGCGATGTCTACCTGCCGTTCTCGGACACGGCGGGCTACTTCATCGATCCGCATATCCTCGCCGAGGCACGCAACATCGCGGTGCTGAATGGCCAGACCCCGGTTGCCGAGTACCGGGTTCACAGCTTCAATTACGGGCTGGATTTCGGGCGCGACTTCAGCAACTGGGGCGAGATCCGCACCGGCGTGGAACGCGAGCAGGGCCACTCGCAGGTCCACATCGGCGATCCTTCGCTGCCGATCCAGTCGTTCAATACGCTGACCTACTTCCTGCGCATGGCCTACGACCGGCTGGACGACGTCAATTTTCCACGCAAAGGGCAGCAGGCGTCCCTGGAATGGGATGCGGAGCGCACGGGGCTGGGCTCCGATCAGAAGCTCGACCGGATCGATTTCCACTACCTCGCGGCTCACTCCTGGGGACGCTACACGGCCGTGTTCTCGGCGGCCGGTGGAACCACTCTCAATACCCCGAATGTCCCGCAGATCGTGCCGGGAGGCGTGCCGACGGACGTGCGGCTGCTCTTCTCCCTCGGCGGCTTCCTCAACCTCTCGGGACTGAAGGCCGAATCACTCAGCGGCCCGCATTACGGCATCGCCCGCACACTGTTCTACAAGCAGATCGGTCGCGGCGGCCCTGGTTATTTCGACGTCCCGACCTACCTGGGCCTGTCGCTGGAGATGGGCAACGTCTGGGCCACCCGCAGCGAGGCTTCGTTCGGCAACACGCACCACGACGCCAGCGTGTTTCTCGGCATGGATACGCTGCTTGGCCCGGTGTATCTCGCGAGCGGCTTCGATGACCGCGGCCACCAGGCGTTCTACCTGTTCCTGGGTCGGACGTTCTGAGTGCGAGGCGCCGTCACTCGTGAAGGGAGTGCGACTGCCTGCGTGACTTGCAGCGTGCAGTGACGGAATTGGCCGGCGGCGTCGCAGCCGGCGGCAATCGCGCCTTCAGAGCCCCCGGCTCTGGGCGAGATTCTCGACCTTCTCGAACACCAGCGACGGCTTGTCGCCCCCGCGGGAGTACTGGTGCCGCCGGCTCATCTCGAGGAGCGCCGCATCGCGTTCCTCGGGAGTCGGGTACCAGTGGAGGCGGTTCCACTCCGGTCCGAGAAGTTTCCGGAACGGATCGCCCGAAGGCAGGCTGACACGAATTCCGTAGGGCCGCAGGCGCTCGATCGGAGGGGTGCGGAGGTTCTGTGGCTGGCTGATTCCCATAGGGTCCAAAGCTTACGGTGCCCCCGTGTGGCGCCGCAAGCGCCTGGCGCACGCAAGGCAGGAAGCCGCGGCGCCGCCGGGCCATCCGCGCGCTGATGGAATCTTCGCAGCCAAAGCGGCGGCGGATCGCGACCCGAGGTCACAGAATTCGATCTCGGCGTCGCGCTGAATCATGGCCGTTACGAAGGAACCGACCTGCGTCCGTGACCTTCCACGATGCGCTTGTTCCGCCGCGCCACGCGCAGGCTCTCGAGCAGCGTGCGCGAGTGCGGAGCGATAGCGAGCCCGGTCTCTATGTCACGGATCGCGAGATCGTACAGGCCCTGCGCAACGTAGACGGCCGCCCGGTTGTTGAAGGCGCGCCAGTTGGCGTTGTCGATGCCGATCGCCAGGTTGCAGTGCTGCAGGGCATCCTGCAATTGCCTGAGCTCAACGAATGCGGCACACGCGTTCGCGTGGCCCGCGGCGAGATCACGCGGCGCGGCCGGCTGTTGCAGGCCCGCAAGCGTCAGGCGAAGGCCTTCCGCGACGTGTCCGGCCTCGAGCTCCGATGCTCCGTCGGACAGGAGTACGTTCGAGTTGCCGATGATCGTTACACTTTGCGGACCGGATCCCGGTGCCGGGGCGGGGGTCGCTGCCGGCGCGGCCCATGTGACAGCGAGTGCTCCGCTTGCGAAGGCAGCAGTGGCGATCCGGGCGAATCGCCACCGGGAACGCGTGTCTCGAGTCACGAAGCTCATTTCCATCCGCTTGCGCTGCGCGAACACGGCAGCGAACCGACAGGCCGTATATAACGGCACATCGTGCGGCTTGCAAACCCGCCTTCCGCCGGCGTTCCCGCGCCTTCGCACGGCCACCTCGGCAGTCGACATACTCCACAGTCGGCGGCGGCTTCCGCGCTGTTCTGCCCGGCGCATCGCTTCCTGCGCAGCTCGCGTCGCCCGCGGGAGGCTTGAGATGATGGCGGCCGGTCCCCACACTCAACGCCCATCCAGACAGGAGCGCTCCTATGGCCTTGTTCCGCAAGAAGTCCGCCATGCCCGCCCAAGAGCAGGCCCTCCCCGGGCGCAGCATCCCTCTCAAGGTGCCGGAAACCCATTTCGTCAATGGGCACCGGATTGCACCTCCCTTCCCCGCTGGACTGAAGGTGGCGGAGTTCGGCCTCGGATGCTTCTGGGGCGCGGAGCGCCTGTTCTGGCAGCTGCCGGGGATCTACTCGACGGCGGTGGGATATGCCGGCGGTTACACGCCTAATCCGACATACGAGGAAGTGTGTTCAGGTCAGACCGGCCACGCGGAAGTCGTGCGCGTCATCTATGACCCGCAGGAGGTCGGTTACGAGGACCTGCTCAAGGTGTTCTGGGAGTCCCACGATCCGACCCAGGGGATGCGGCAGGGCAACGATGTCGGCACACAATATCGTTCGGCCATCTACGCGCCCGACGGCGAGCACAGGCAAGTCGCGCAAGAGTCACGCAAGGCGTACCAGGCGCGCCTGACGGCCGCCGGTCGCGGTACGATCACGACGGAAATCGTCGACGCGCCGCAGTTCTACTATGCGGAGGACTATCACCAGCAATATCTGGCAAAGAATCCGGACGGGTACTGCGGGATTGGAGGGTGTGGGGTGCCGTACGCCAAGGCGGCTCATTGCGCAGCGCCGGCAGGGACTTCAGGCTAGACTGAAGCTCCGGAACCTCCCGCCGACGCGGTCCACGCTCGGGGGCACCTGAGGAGAGCTCGGGGATGAAGTACCTGCCCCTCGCCTGGGCCGGAATCTGGCACAAACGCAGCCGCGCCGTGTTGCTGTTGCTGCAGATCGCCAGTGCCTTCCTGCTCTTCGGTCTGCTGCAGGGACTGAATTCCGGGATCAAGCAGTTCATTGCCCGCGCGCACGCTGACCGACTGTACGTCGGCAGCAGCGTCTCGCTCGGTGTCCCGATCCCGATGGGGCTGCTCCCCCGGATACGTAGCGTCCCCGGAGTCAGGCTCGTCACTCCGCTCATCCAGTTTCCCTCCAGCTACCAGAAGCCGAGCCAGGCCATTCCGGTGAACGGCGTCGATCCCGGGGCTTTCTTCGGCATCTTCTCCGACTACGTCGTCCCGCCAGCGCAGGTTCAGGCGCTCAAGAACGACCGCTCCGGGATGATACTCGGGGCGATTCCGGCCCGGCGCTACGGACTGAAAGTGGGCGACCGGTTGCCGTTACAGACTCAACAGCCCAAGAGCGACGGATCCACCGCCTGGACCTTCAATATCGTCGGCATCTTCGACGTTCCCAGCCAGCCGAACGGGGCCGCCGCCGCGATCGTCAACTATGACCTCCTGAACGAGGCACGGATCGCGGATCGCGACACCACCCTGCTGTTCATCGCTCTGGCTGACAGCCCCGCGCACGCCCCGGCCGTTGGCGCAGCGATCGACAAGGCATTTGCCAATTCATCTCACGAGACGCGCACGCAGTCCGAAGGCGACCTGATCTCGAGCCAGCTGCAGCGCGTCGCCGACATCGACTTCATCGTCCGCGGCATCATCGGTGCAGTATTCTTCGCGCTGCTGCTGGCGACGGGTGCGCTGATGATGCAGTCGGTCCGCGAGCGCGTACCGGAGCTTGCCGTCCTGAAGACCCTGGGCTTTTCCGACCGCCTCGTGATGGTCCTGATCCTCATCGAGGCGGTGCTCTTCTGTGTCTTCTCCGCTGCGATCGGGCTCGGCCTGGCATCGATCGTCCTGCCACAGGCGCGAACGCTGATCGGCATTACTTCGATGCCGCTCGACGTCATCGTGACCGGCCTCATCTTCGCCGTCGTGCTGGCGATCGCGGGCAGCTCCGTGCCGGCGTGGCGTGGCCTGAAGCTGCAGGTGGCGGAAGCGCTCGCCGAGCGGTCGTGAGAAGGATGCAACGCAGATGACCTTTCTCAAGCAAACCGTCGCGCTGACGGCCGCGGGGTTGAGTAGCATCAGCGAACGCCGAGGCTCCTCGCTCGTGACGCTCATCAGCGTCACGGCAGCCGTCGGCGTGCTGACCTCCCTGCTCGCGATCCGCGAAGGCGCAAGTATCTTCAACGGGGGTAAAGCACGGTCCGACATCGTCGACGTGATCAGCCGCGGTGCCACCTCGACTCCGCAGAGCGTGATCACGCGCGATACCCTTTCAGTAATCGAGTCGGCGCCCGGAGTGAAGCGATCCGCTGACGGCAAGCCCTACGTTACTGCGACGACGTTCGTGAGCGTCGACGCGGTCAAGAAGAACGGCAAGACCGGCAATGTCTATCTGGTCGGCTTCTCTCCCGGTGCGGCGCTGGTCCAGTCGAATGTAAAGATCATCGAAGGACGGCAGTACCGGCAGGGACTGCATGAGTTGACCGTCTCCGAGCCCATCCGCAAGATGTACCGCAACATGAACATCGGGGACCACCTCGTGCTGCTGAAGACGCAGTGGACGATCGTCGGCGTGTTCGCCGGCAACGATTCCATCGGCGACAGCGTCCTGCGGGCCGATGCGGACACTGTCATGTCGGCGTTCAGCCGCAACACCTTCCAGGCCGCTCAGGTGCAACTCGAGTCGCCCGGGGCGTTCCGCCAGTTCAGGGACTCGCTGACGAGCAACCCCGCGATCTCCGTCGAAGTGCGTACCTTGAGACAGAGCATGAAGGACAACTTCGGCCAGCTGACCTCCCTGCTCGACTTCGTCGCGTACTTCGTCGGGACCGTGATGGCCAGCGGAGCGGTGTTCGGCGCCCTGAACAGTCTTTATGCCTCGGTCGACGCCCGACGCCGGGAGATCGCCACGCTGCGCGCGATCGGTTTCAGTGGTGTCCCGATCGTGGTCTCGGTGCTGATCGAAGGCATGCTGCTCTCGCTGCCAGGAGCCTTCGTCGGCGCGCTCGTCGCGTGGATCCTGTTCAACGGCAACGTCGTGGACGTGTCGGGTCTCATCTTCAAGCTGACGGTGACGCCGCATCTGCTGCTGGTCAGCATCTTATGGGCGCTTGCGATCGGGCTCATCGGCGGCTCGTTACCGGCCCTCCGCGCCGCTCGTCTACCGGTTGCCACTGCACTGCGCGCGAACTGACGGAGGGAGCTTCGGCAGCTGGAAGAAGCACGGCGCACCTTCGGGGGTTGAGGGTCGCGGGGGCCAATGTATTTTCAAACGAGGTCCGCGGCCGGGTTCCGCGACGACCCGGCCGGCCCGTTGAGCGCCGCAGCTATGGGATCGATTTGCTCGCGATACCCGACATCGGGCTTTCGACGCCGTCGGACGTATAGGCTGTAAGCCCGAAATACCAGGTGGCGCTGGAAAGGTTGCTGATCGTGTAGCTCGTCAGGCCGATGTCCGCAATCTGAATGCTCTGACCCAGGCTCGAGGAGGAGGTGCCGTAGTAGATCCTGTAGCCTGCGAGATTCGTAAGCGCAGTGCCGTCACTGTTCTGTGTCGGTGGGATCCACGTCAGCGTAGCTGCGCCGGTGGAGATCTGATTTACCGTGATGGTGAACTGAGCGAGCGACGCGCTGGTTACGCCATCGCTCACCGAGATCAAGATGTTGGAATCGGTACCCGCATCGGCCGCTGCGGGCGTTCCGGTGAGCTGACCGGAGGTGGTGCTGAACGTTGCCCAGACCGGTTTGTTCTGAATGCTGAATGTCAGGGCATCGCCGTCAGGATCGGTCGCGGTGGGCCTGAAGCTGTACGGTGCCCCGACACTGACCGATGTCAGCGGCTGCCCGGATATCGTCGGTGCGGTTTGAGTGGGCGCGCTGGAAACCGTGATGGAGAACGGGGCCAATGACGCCGAGGCAAGCGAGTTGCTCACACTGATGACGATGTTCGAGTACGTGCCAGCGTTCGTCGCGGCAGGTGTGCCCGCGAGCGTGCCGGAGCTGGTGCTGAACGTCGCCCAGGCCGGCTTGCCGGAAATCGAGAATTTGAGTGTGTATCCGGACGGACCGGACGCCGTCGGCGTGAAGCTATACGCCTGTCCCGCTACGTCGGTCGTCGGTGGAGTGCCGGAAATCACCGGTGCAGCGATTTGGTGATAGTGCCGCCGTGCGTACGCACTGGCGGCGACTGTCAGCGCGAGAATCGCAAGCAAACAGAGGAATGCTGGATGCCGACGCGCGCCGGCGAAGGAATTGAGAGAATACATGCGCTGCTCGCCTCATCAGTCGTGTCCGTAAATGGCTGAAGGGCGAGACGACGCAATCGGAACGCGCGAGGCCATGCCGGCCCCCCGCGAAACCAATCACGACCGATCACTGTTCCGTGTGATCCGGCCGGCAACCCCGCTATCTTCGAAAGCCTCGAGGCTCTCAAGACCGGAGGTTTTGCGCCCCCGCCTTTCGACGGGTTAGCCCTTACGTGCGAGTGAGTAGAGCGCGTCGACGGCGAGCTTGCAAAATGTCGCGGGCTGCAGACGTAGGCATTTCGAGACACGCCGAAAGGAGCTTCGGCCGTGATGTCCCGTCCCGGCGCTCACCCTGGTGGCCGAATTCAACCAACATCGCGAGCGTGCGGCGGACGCGCTTGATGTCTTCCCTTTCGACGCGGGCAAGCACTCTGCTTGGAGATCTGCAGCTCCCTGATGAGTTGTCCCAACGGTACATCGCCGGCGCCAACTGCCGGTCCGCCGATGACATACAGGCCGTCTTTCGGAATGTCGTCATACCGGCTTCGGCCAGCGCGCGGGACATGGTTGCCGCAAGCCTTTCGCGCACGGTGAGCTCGAGTTGGATGCGCTCAAGCGTTCGATCGCTGTGCCGGATCGGGCGCAGAGGTGCGATCGCGATCGTAGAACTGACCGATTGGCTTACGGTTGCGCTTCCTTTCAAACGCGTGCGTGGCCTTCTCAATTGCGACCCAGTGCGTGTGACCACTATGGGAACGACCTCGCTCGAATCGCGCCCATGTGCCGGGCGACGGGTCCTGTGCACGGGTGTAGGATGCCGGTGTGAACGTGAACCCTTGAGCTCCAACTGCAGGGGGTAAACATGAGCGCTGTCCTGCTTGCCCTGTACAAAGATCACGATATTGCCGGGAGCGTGCGCACCCATCTCGTCCGGGATGGCTTCCCGACCGACCGGGTCGAAGTCACGGATTGCATCGAGCCGGGCCGGGCCGGCCTACAGCCCGCCGATTCATTTCACGGAAAGCTGTCGCAGTACTTCCGTACCCTGTTCCGATTCGAGGACGAGCGGAACATTGCGGAGCTGCTGGTCAGGCGCGTCGAAAGCGGTGCTGCGGCAGTTACCGTGCACCCGCGCGGCCCGATCGAGACGGCGCGTGCCACGCAGATCCTCGAAAGCGCGCAACCGATGGAGATCGCGAAACACGACCTTGGCAGCCAGGCTTTCGAGCATGCGGCTGCGCGGCACGACAAGCCGTGGATTCGAAATTTCTGGATCGAGAGCACGGGCGAGTCCGAGTGCATCTACTGCCGGATGTTCGAGCACAGCTCCCACTGAGGCGCGTTGACGGCGCCCCGGCGGGCACCGCCGGGCGCGATGGTCTAATCGTCCAGCGCCCTTCGCTCGATGCGGCTTGCTGCCGACGAGGCGTCAGCCCTTCGTGCGCAACTGACCCATGAAGTCACGCTTGCCGATCGGCAGTCCCTTCCAGCGCAGGATGTCGTAAGCCGTCGTGGCGTGAAAGTAGAAATTCGGCTGCGAGAACGACAGCAGAAAGTTCTCAGCGGTGAAGTCGATTCGCCGCTCGCCCACGGCAAAATACATGTCACGCCCGACGAAGGCATCGACTTCGGCGGGGTCGACCGCGTTCAGTGCAGCCAGGGCATCGGCCACGCGCGCCTTCAGGGCGACAAAACTTTCAGGAGGCGGTGTCGTGTCGGGGGAGAATGCGCCCCGGCGGACTGCCTCGATGGCCCCAAGCGAATGCACCACCGCCGATTTCACCTGGTAGGCGAACGGCTGCATGTCCTGGGCGAGGCGCGCCTGGATCAACTCGGCCGGCGCAATCGCCTTTTCAGCGCAGAAGTCCTCGGCCTTGGCGAGCAGACCGCCAATCGCGCCCAGGGTTTGCCGGTAGGCCGGCACCGTCACGCTCCACAGGGACAGGGTCATGTTTCGCTCCTTACAGTGCGGACGATCTGATCGAGGCCAGAATGCCGTTCAGGGTTGCACTCGGGCGCATCGCCGCGGCGCACCGAACCGGGTCGGGATGGTAGTAGCCGCCGATGTCGACGGGCTTGCCCTGCGCCGCGTTCAGCTCGCTCACGATCCTCGATTCATTCCTCGTGAGCTGCTCCGCAACAGGACGGAACACGGCCTTCATGTGTGCATCGGCGTCCTGGGCCGCGAGCGCCTGCGCCCAGTACAGGGCGAGATAGAAGTGGCTGCCGCGATTGTCCAGTCCGCCGACCTCCCGCGTGGGCGATTTGTCGTGCTCGAGGAATTTGCCGTTTGCTTCATCGAGCGTCCCGGCCAGGCAGCGGGCCCTGGCGTTGTCCGTCTTGCCGGCGAGGTCTTCGATCGAGACCTGCAGTGCGAGGAATTCCCCGAGCGAATCCCAGCGCAGGTGCCCCTCCTTGAGGAACTGCTGCACGTGCTTGGGAGCCGAGCCGCCGGCGCCCGTCTCATACATGCCGCCGCCCGCCAGCAGCGGCACGATCGACAGCATCTTGGCGCTGGTGCCGAGCTCCAGGATGGGAAACAGGTCGGTGAGGTAGTCGCGCAGGACGTTGCCAGTCACGGAAATCGTGTCCTCGCCGCGCCGCACTCTCTCGAGCGTCGCACGGATGGCGTCCACCGGCGACAGGATGCGGATGTCCAGCCCCGCGGTGTCGTGATCCGACAGGTAGCGCCGCGTCCTCGCGATCAGGTTCCTGTCGTAGGCGCGTTGCTCGTCCAGCCAGAAGATCGTCGCGAGACCGGTTGCACGCGCCCTGTTGACGGCGAGCTTGACCCAGTCCCGGATAGGCAGGTCCCGGGTCTGGCACATGCGCCAGATATCGCCCCTGCTCACCGGGTGCTGCGTGAGGACCCGGCCATCCGCGTCGACGACCCGAACCACCCCGTCCGCCGCGATCTCGAACGTCTTGTCGTGGGAGCCGTATTCTTCCGCGGCCTGCGCCATCAGGCCGACGTTGCTGACATTTCCCATGCTCGCCACATCGTAGGCGCCGTGCTCCCGGCAGTCGTCGATGACGGCCTGGTAAATGCCCGCGTAACTGCGGTCGGGGATCATCGCCTTGATGTCGTGCAGCTTGCCGTCCGGGCCCCACATGCGCCCTGACGCACGGATCGCGGCCGGCATCGATGCATCGATGATGATGTCGCTCGGCACGTGAAGGTTGGTGATGCCCCTTGCCGAATCGACCATCGCGAGCGGGGGACGTGTCGCGTACGCGGCCTTGATGTCGGATTCGATGGCGGCCTGCTGGTCCGCGGGAAGCGACTTGATCTTCGCGTACGCATCGCCAATGCCGTTGTCGGGGTCTACGCCCAGTTGGGCGAACACGGCGGCGTGCCGCGCGAATGCGTCCTTGTAGTAGACGCTCACGGCGTGACCGAACATGATCGGGTCGGAGACCTTCATCATGGTCGCCTTCAAGTGCAGCGACAGCAGCACCCCCCGTGCGCTGGCATCTTCGATCTGGGTCGCGTAGAACGCCCGCAACGCCTTCGCCTGCATGAATGTGCAGCTGATCAGCTCATCCTGCAGCACCTTGATGGAGTCCTTCAGAACGGTGGTCGTGCCGTCGGCGCCGCGCAGCTCGATCCGCAGGGCGCCCGGCTTGTCGATCGCCGCCGACTGCTCGTTGCCGTAGAAATCATCGCGGCTCATGCTCGCAACGTGCGACTTCGACGTACCGCTCCAGGCGCCCATCGAGTGCGGGTGCTTCCTGGCGAACTGCTTGACCGCGTTCGCGACCCTGCGGTCGGAATTGCCCTCGCGCAGCACCGGATTGACGGCGCTCCCGAGCACCTTCGCATAGCGCGCCTTCAGCTTTTTCTGCGCATCGTCCTTCGGCTCTTCCGGGTAGGCGGGCACGCGGCAACCCTGCGACTGGAGCTCCGCGATCGCTGCGTGCAGCTGCGGCACCGATGCGCTGATGTTGGGCAGCTTGATGATGTTGGCGTCCGGCGTCCGGGCCAGCTCGCCCAGCTCGGCCAGGTCGTCCGACTGCTTCTGGGCCGCGGCGAGCTCATCGGGAAAGTTCGCGAGAATGCGCCCCGCGAGGGAGATGTCCCGGGTTTCGAGCCCGATCGAGGCGGTTCGTGCGAACGCCTGCACGATGGGCAGCAGCGAATAGGTGGCCAGCGCGGGTGCTTCGTCGGTCAGGGTGTAGATGATCTTGGCGTCGCTCATGGGGATCTTCGGATGAGTCCGGTGTCGGTCCGTTGGGGGAGTGGGGCGCGCGGAATGATATACCAAGGCAACCCGACACTCGCGCGAAAACCCCGTGCGCGGCGCCTGCGCCGCATCTGCGGGACCCGACGCGCGACCGGGCGGTTACGCACCGGCGCCGCGCGATCAGCGCCCAATTCCGCAGCGGCGCCGCAGTTTTCCACTCCGCCCCGGCTGCGTTACTCTTGGAACGCAAGGCGCCCCGGACCTGTACGAGTCGGGAGCGCGTGCGCCCGGATCATCGGGCGTGCCGGAGGCCATCCCCGCGCACGCGGGCGGATCCGGCTCCGGTGACCTGGCTGAGCGCGGCCAGGGCTCACCACGACTGCACTGCTGCCGGCGGCAACATCTCGTGCCCCGGTCCGGCTTCCAACCCACGGGAGA
>Ga0070679_100005617_pt1 | contig 11616 bp, 9 predicted proteins | sample KBSC63BmetaG_FD_65652 | JGI IMG/M metagenome (GOLD analysis project Ga0070679, IMG submission 65652) | Corn rhizosphere microbial communities from Kellogg Biological Station, Michigan, USA - KBS C6-3B metaG | ecosystem: Host-associated > Plants > Roots > Rhizosphere | place: USA: Michigan... | reverse complement strand
GCGACGGCGCTCCTCGCGCCGAAGGCCGGCGCGCCGTCGCTCGTCTGGCTCGCGCCCGCCGTGGTGTCGGTCACCGCCGCCTGCGCGCTCGTCATCGGCGCGCTCGCGATCCGCACGCGCGGCGTCTACTTCATCATGGTAACGCTCGCGTTCTCGCAGATGGCCTACTACGTGTTCCACGACACCGGCATCGGCGGCGGCAGCGACGGCATCTACATCAACGCGCGGCCGACACTGCCGTTCGTCGCGAGTCTCGGCGACGGCCGCACGTTTTACTACGTCGCGGTGGCGTGCCTCTTCGCGACATTCCTGCTGCTCACCGCGATCAAGCGCGCGCGCTTCGGCCACGCGCTCGCCGGCATCCGGGTCAACGAGGCGCGGATGCGCGCTGCGGGATTTCCGACGTATGCGTACAAGCTGGCGGCGTTCACGCTGGCGGGCGCGCTCGCGGGTGTGGCAGGCCTTTTGTGGGCGGTCAAGGACGGCTTCGTCAACCCCGAGCTCCTCGCCTGGCACCAATCGGGCGCGGTGCTCCTGATGCTGATCATCGGCGGGCTCGGCAGCCTGCGCGGCGCCGTCGTCGGCGCACTCGCGTTCATCCTGATGAAGGAGGCGTTCCAGTCCGAGGCGCTGTTCGGCGCGTTCGCGAGGCACTGGCAGCTGCCGCTCGGTCTCGCGATCATCGCGCTGGTGGCGACGATGCCGCGCGGGCTGATGGGGCTGCGCGAATCATGGCGGGCGCGGCGGCGTACGCGGCCGGGAGTCGTCGCATGAGCGCGCCGCTCCGCCGCACGCGCGAATTCGCGCTGAACCGCACGGCGCGGAGGAGCGTCCGATGACCGCAAAGGCGGTCGCGGCGCCACTCGAGGCCACCGGCATCGTGCGCCGCTTCGGTGGCGTCACCGCCGTCGACCGCGTGTCGATCGCGCTCGCGCGCGGGGAGGTGCACGCGCTGATCGGCACCAACGGCGCCGGCAAGTCGACGCTCGTCAACGTGCTCGCGGGCGAGCTCGCCGGCGATGCCGGCACGGTCGCGCTCAACGGCGTCGACGTCACGCGCTGGCGGCAGCCGCGCCGCGCGCGCGCGGGCCTCGGCCGCAGCTACCAGCGCACCAGCGTGTTCGCGACGTTCAGCGTGCTCGAGAATTGCCGGCTGTGCGCGCAGGCACGCCGGCCCCGTACACGCCGGCTCGCGCTCGACGCCGCGGCGCATGACGCGCCGAGCCTCGACGCGGCGCGCCGCGCGCTAGCGCGCACCGGCATCGAGCCGCTGGCCGATCGCGTGGTGGCGACGCTGTCGCACGGCCAGCGCCGCACGCTCGAGGTCGCGATGTGCCTCGCCGGTGAGCCGGAGGTGCTGCTGCTCGACGAGCCGCTCGCCGGCATGGGCGCCGACGAGACGGCGACGATGCTCGCGCTGCTCGATTCGCTGCGCCCGGGACACGCGATCCTGCTCGTCGAGCACGACATGGACGCGGTATTCCGCATCGCCGACCGCATCACGGTCATGGTCGACGGCGCGGTCATCGCGAGCGGCGCGCCGGACGCCATTCGCGCCAATGCGGACGTGCAGGCCGCCTACCTCGGCGAGACCGATGCCCACTTTTGACGACGGCGCGATCGACATCGGGGCGGGCGGGCCTGCCGCCTCGTCGCGCGCACGCGACATGCTCGTCGCGATTCGCGCCCTCGACGTCCACTACGGCACGAGCCACGTGCTGCGCGGCGTGTCGTTCGGCGTGGCGGCGGGCGAGGCAGTCGGCCTCCTCGGCCGCAACGGCATGGGCAAGACGACATTGCTCCGTACGATCCTCGGCCTCGTGCGCAAGAGCGCCGGCACGATCGCGATCCGTGGCCGCGACACGGCGACGCTGAGCCCTCACGCGATCGCGCGGCTCGGCGTTGGCTACGTGCCCGAGGGGCGCGGCATCTTTCCCGACCTCACGGTCCGCGAGAACCTCGTCGTCGCCGCGCGGCGCGGCTTCGACGGCCGCGACGACTGGACGCTCGCGCGCGTGCTGGCGACATTTCCACGGATCGCGCAACGCTTGCGTCATCGTGGCGACCAGCTCTCCGGCGGCGAGCAGCAGATGCTCGCGATCGGCCGCGCGCTGATGACGAACCCCGACATCCTGATCCTCGACGAGGCCACCGAAGGCCTGGCGCCGCGCGTGGTGCGCGAGATCTGGGCGATCGTGTCGGCGATCCGCGCGACCGGCATCGCGTCGGTGGTCGTCGACCGCGACTACCGCAGCGTCGTCGCGCACACCGATCGTGTCGCGGTCATGGAGAAGGGGCAAATCGTGCTTGACCGCGCGTCGCGAGAAGCGGCGCATGAGCCACAGGCGCTCGCAAGTCGCCTCGGTGTCTAGATGGCGACGTCGACCGCGTCCCGGCGCTGCGCATTCGCGCGCGGCTGCCTCGCTGCGCTTGCGCTCCCGCTCGTGCTCGCGCTTGCCGGCGGCGCAGGCGCCCGGGCGGCCGGCGATGGCGCCGTGAACGGCGCGCGGCTGCGCGCCGCCGCGGCGCAGGACGACGTCGCGACGATTCATCGCCTGCTCGCCGAGGGCACGACGGTCGATGCCCGCGACCGCGACGGTCGCACCGCGCTTCTCGTCGCCACGCGCGCCAACCGTATCGCCGCGGCCCGCGCGCTGATCGAGGCAGGCGCCGACGTCAATGCCGTCGACGCGATCCACGACACGCCGTTCCTGTACGCGGGCGCGAGCGGTCATCGCGAGATCCTCGAGATGACGCTCGCGCACGGCGCGGACCTCCGCAGCACCAACCGCTTCGGCGGCACCGCGCTGATTCCCGCTGCCGAGCGCGCGCATGTCGACACCGTGCGCATCCTCATCGACGCCGGCGTCGCCGTCGACCACGTCAACAACCTCGGCTGGACCGCGCTGCTCGAGGCCATCATCCTGGGCGATGGGCGCGCGCGGCATCAGGCGGTCGTGGCGCTGCTGATCAGGGCCGGCGCCGACCCGAGCCTCGCGGATCGCGAAGGCGTCACGCCGCTCGCGCACGCCCGCCGGCGCGGGTTCGACGCGATCGCCGCGACGCTCATCGCGGCCGGCGCGCGCTGACCCGCCAGGATTCGAAAGCCGCGCGCCGCGGTCGCCGTCAGCGCACGCGGCCGAAGTTGCGCCAGTACGCGATCATCGCGATGCCGCCGACGAGGCCGCCCAGGTGCGCGAAATGCGCGACGCCCTCCTGCGTGCCGGTGACGCCGAAGAAGAGCTCGATCGCCGCGTAGATGAAGACGAACACGCGCGACGGCAGCGGCACCGGGAAGAAGATCAGGAACACCTTGTTGCGCGGGAAGTACGCGGCGTACGCGAGCAACAGTCCGAACACGCCGCCCGACGCGCCGATCGACGGGTAGATCGCGCCCGACAGCTGCATCACCGAAAGCTGCGCGATCGCCGCGGTCACCACGCAGACGAAGTAGTAGATCGTGTAGCGGCGCTGGCCGACGACCTGCTCGAACGGGCTGCCGAACATGTACAGCGCGAACATGTTGAACGCGATGTGCGCGAGGCCGCCGTGCAGGAACGCGTACGTGACGAGCTGCCAGGCCTCGAAGCTGACCTGCCCGCCGGTTGCGCGCGCAGCGCCGAGCGGCCACAGCGCGAACGGCACGACCAGCGTCGGCATCGCCATCTGCACGAGATAGACGACGACGTTGGCGATGATCAGCGTGCGCGTGACGGGCGGCATGGCGTCGCTCAGCGTGCGGTGGCGAGCGCGCGGCGCTTGTCGGCGATGCGGCCGAGCAGCTCGCGCCAGGACTTGACGAACGCCGCGGCGCCGTCGACCTGCAGCTTCCGCGCGAGCGCGTCGAGGTCGAACCCGGCCTTCCGATACTCGCCCATCACCGTGTCGGCATCGCCGCCGTCGTCGGGCATCGTCGCACCGACGCGGCCATGCGCGGCGAACGCGGCGAGCGTCTTGTCGGGAATCGTGTCGATCGTCTGCGGCGCCGCCAGCGCCTCGACGTACAGCGTGTCGCTCGCCTGCGGGTCCTTGGTGCCGGTGCTCGCCCACAGCAGGCGCTGCGCCGAGGCGCCCGCGCCTTCGAGCGCCTTCCAGCGCGGCGAGTCGAGGAGGCGCCGGTAGGCGCGATACGTGTCCTGCGCAACGGCGATGCCGAGGCGGTTGCGCAGCGGCGGCGGCACCTGGTCGTGCACGGCGACGTCCCAGCGGCTGACGAACAGCGACGCCACCGACGGCACGCGGGGGTCGCGCTTCGCCGCGATGCGCCGCTCGATGCCGCGCATGTACGCATTGGCCGAGGCTTCGTATTGCGCGCGCGAGAAGAGCAGCGTCACGTTGACCGGCACGCCGGCGAAGATCGATTCCTCGATCGACTTCGTCCCGGCCGGCGTGCCGGGGATCTTGACGAAGAGGTTGTCGCGCGCGGCCTGCGCGTGGAGCTTCGCGACCGACGCCGTGGTCGCCGCGGCGTCGTCGGCGAGGAGCGGCGACACCTCGAGCGACACCCAGCCGTCGAGGCCGCCGCTGGCGCGGTGGATCGGCGCGAACAGCGCCGCCGCATTGCGCAAATCCTCGATCGCCAGCGTGAAGAACAGCGCCTCGTCGTCGCGCTCACCGGGCGCCGCGCTGGCGATCGCGTCGTCGTAATCGCTGCCGCCGGCGATCGCATGGTCGAAGATCGTCGGGTTCGACGTGAGCCCGGTGATCGCGTACTCGTCGATGTAGCGCGCCAGCGTGCCGTCCTTCAGCAGCCGGCGCGTGATGTTGTCGAGCCACAGCCGCTGGCCGAGCTCGTGCAGTTGGCGGGTGGGATTCATGGCGTTCCTCCGTCGAGCGTGGGGTTGTGCCAGCCATCGGGCTCCGCGACCACCCGGGCGGCGTCGCGCGGTCCCCATGTGCCGGGCGCGTACACGCCGGGCGGTGGCATGCCGGCGAGCACCGGGTCGACGACGCGCCACGCGGCCTCGATGCTGTCGCTGCTGGCGAAGAGCGACGCGTCGCCCTCGAGCGCGTCGCCGATCAGCTTCTCGTACGGGGTCATCTGGTCGGGCGACTGGCGGCGCGCAATCAGTTCGACATCGTCGCCCACCATGCGTTCGCCGGGCGCCTTGACGCGCGCCTGCAGCGAGATGAACACGTCGGGAGAAAGGCGGAAGCGGAAGCGGTTTCCGGACCCCGCGTTCACCGGGTCGAACACGGTAAGTGGCGGCCGCTTGAGATCGACGACGACCTCGGTCGAGGTGACCGGCAGCTTCTTGCCGGCACGGATGTAGAACGGCACGCCCTCCCAGCGCCACGTGTCGATCATGAGCCGCAATGCGGCGAACGTCTCCATCTGCGAGCCGGCGGCGACGCCCGGCTCGTCGCGGTACCCGGCGAACTGGCCGCGCACGACGTCCCGCGCGGTGAGCGGTCGCATCGCACGGAACAGGCGGTTGCGCTCGTCGCGCGCGGTCTCGGGGCTGCGCTGGATCGGCGCCTCCATCGCGAGGAGCGCGGCGACCTGCAGCAGGTGGTTCTGCACGACGTCGCGGATCGCGCCGACCTCGTCGTAGAAGCGGCCGCGGCCCTCGATGCCGAACGCCTCGGCCATCGTGATCTGCACGCTGGCGATGTGGTCGCGGTTCCAGATCGGCTCGACGAACGCGTTGGCAAAGCGGAAGTACAGCAGGTTCTCGACCGGCTCCTTGCCGAGGTAGTGATCGATCCGGAAGATCGCCGTCTCGGGAAAGTAGCGGTGCAGCATCGCGTTGAGCGCCTGCGCCGACGCGAGATCGTGGCCGAACGGCTTCTCGACGACGACGCTCGCGCCGTTCGCGCAGCCGGCCGCGACGAGGCCCTCGACGACGGTGGCGAAAAGGCTCGGCGGGATCGCGAGGTAATGCAGCGGGTGCTTCGCCGGCGCGAGCGCCGCGCCGATGCGCGCGAACGTCGCCGGATCCTGGTAATCGCCCTCGACGTAGCGCAGCCGCGGCGCGAGCCGCGCGAGCGCCGCCTCGTCGACGCCGCCGTGCGCGGCGAGGCTCTCCCGCGCATGGGCGCGAAGCTCCGCGTCGGTCCACGCCGAGCGCGCGACACCCACTACCGGCATGTCGAGCGCGCCCGCACGCGCGAGCCGCTGCAGCGCCGGGAAGATCTGCTTGAACGCGAGGTCGCCGGTGACCCCGAACAGGACGAGCGCATCCGCGCGCTGCGTCACGAGCCGACCTTCGGCGAGCTCACCGTCATCCCCGCGAATGCGGGGATCCAGCCTTGACGCCGCGCAAGGCCACGGCGCTGCCTCCACCGATCCGTCAGAGCTGGATCCCCGCATTCGCGGGGATGACGGCTTCGCCCGGTCGCCATCACGGGCATGTGCGCGAATGCGCGAACGCGGGCGTGCTCGCGTCGTGGACGTGGCGGATGCCCGCCTGGATCAGTGCGAGCGCGGCCGCCGGATCGTCGGCGTAGCCGAAGAGCTCGAGGTCGCCCTTGTCGATCATGCCGTGGCGAACGAGCGCGTCGACGTCGAGGATCTCCTGCCAGTACGCCTTGCCGTACAGCACGATCGGGATCCGCTGCTCGAGCTTGCCGGTCTGCGCGAGCGTCAGGATCTCGGTCATCTCGTCGAGCGTGCCGAAGCCGCCGGGGAACACGACGAGCGCGCGCGCGAGGTGCGCGAACCACAGCTTGCGCATGAAGAAGTAGTGGAACTGGAACGCGAGCTCCGGCGTCACCGCGCTGTTGAGGTGCTGCTCGAACGGCAGCGCGATGTTGAGGCCGATCGTCTTGCCGCCGGCGTCGCGCGCGCCGCGGTTGGCGGCCTCCATGATCCCGGCACCGCCGCCCGTGCACACGACGTAGCGATGCTTGTCGCTGGCGAGCCCTTGCGACCACGCGGTGACGCGGCGCGCGAGCTCGCGCGCGTCACGGTAATAGTTGCCGAGCGGGCCGTCCTCGCTGAGCCGCGCCGAGCCGAAGAACACGATCGTCTCGCAGACGCGCGCGTCGCGGAAGCGCTGCAGCGGCTCGAGATACTCGGCGAGGATGCGCAGCGAGCGCCCGTCGTCGCTGTCGAGGAACGGCGCATCCTCGTAGGCGAGCGGCGGGTCCTCCGGCAACGACGCGGGCTTGCCCGCGATCGGATCCGCGGAATGGGACGGCTTGGTCACGGCGCGGTCCCTTCGCGGGCGAAGTCGATGAAGCCGCGCTCGACGTCGGTCGACACGAGCTTGACGCGCACGCGATCGCCGACGTCGAGGCCCGCGAAGCCGCGGATCACGCGGCCCTCGGCCATCGGGTCCAGGATTCGCGCCCACGTTCCCTTCGCCGACGCGCCGGTGACGAGGCCATCGAACACCTGGCCGACGCGCGACGACAGGATCAGCGCGGCCGCCGACTTCTGCACCTGGCGCTCGACCTTGTTGGCGGCGTCCTCCTGCGCGGTGCAATGCTCCGCCAATGTCTCGAGCTCGGCGTTCGCGTAGGGCGCGCTCGCGTTCGCCAGCGCGGCCTTCAGCATCCGCTGCGTGACGAGGTCGGGAAACCGGCGGTTGGGTGCCGTCGAGTGCGCATAATCGCGCACCGCGAGCCCGAAGTGGCCCTCGCAGGCCTGCCCCGAGACGTCGGCGACGTACTCGCCGCGGCCAAGCAGCTTGATCACCGCCAGCGACAGGTCGGCGAAGCGCGCCGGATCGGCGGCGCGGCGGCGCACCAGGAACGCGTTCAGCGCCGGCGCGTCGGCCGTCGCCGGCAGCGTATCGCCGAGCGACGCCGCAAGGGCGACGATGCGGTCCCAGCGCTCGGGGGTGCGCAGCACGCGGCGCAGCGTCGACACGTGGCGCGCGGCGAGGAAGCGCGCGGTGACGCCGTTGGCCGCGATCATGAAATCCTCGATCACGGTCTTCGCGCGGTTGGGCGTGTCGGCGAGGAGGTTGGCGAGCGCGCCATCATCCGCGTAGACGGCGCGCGCCTCCGTGGTCTCGAGCTCGAGCGCGCCGCGCGCGGTGCGCGCGCGCTTCAGCGCCTGCGCGACGCGATCCTGCGTACGCAGTTGCTCGTCCAGCCCGGCGACGGCGGCCAGAGGCGCGGGCGCGGCAGCCTTGCCGTCGAGCCATGCGGCGACGCTGTCGTACGCGAGCTTGGCGCGGTTGTGCACGCTCGCGCGGTAGATGTCGGCGGCGCCGACGTTGCCGCTTTCGTCGATCGTCATGTCGACGACCATCGCGACGCGATCCTCGCCCGGGTTGAGCGAGGTCAGGCCGGTCGAGAATTTCTCCGGGAGCATCGGGAACACGCCGCCCGCCGTGTAGACCGACGTGGTGTTGGCCGAGGCGTGCGCGTCGATCGCGCTGCCGGCCTTGACGAGCGCGTCGACGTCGGCGATCGCCACGAGGATGCGCGTCGCGCCGCCCTCGACGGGCGCGGCGACCGAGAGTTGGTCGAGGTCGCGCGAGTCGTCGTTGTCGATCGACGCCCAGAGCAGCGCGCGCAAGTCGCGAACCGCACCGTCGATGGGCGCGGGCGTGTCGACCGCGGCCGCCTCGCGTTTGGCCGCATCGGAGAAATCAGGCTCGAGGCCGCGCGCCTGCATGGCGCGCCACGCGATCGCGTGGAGGTCGTATCCGCCGCGCTTGCGCGGCGCGTTGTCCGGGCGTTGCAACGTCCTGGCCGCCGCTAGGCGATCCGGCCGTGGCACTGCTTGTACTTCTTGCCGGACCCGCAGGGACAGGGATCGTTGCGGCCGACCTTGGCGCCGGCGCGCACGAACGGGGGCGCCGCGACGGCGGTGCCGCCCTCGTCGGCGGCATTGGTCGCCGCCAGCGCCTCCTCGTAGTCGGCGTGCTGGTAACGCACGTTGGTGACCGCCGGCGCCTCCTCCACCGCCTGTACTTCCTCGCGGCCGCGCACCTGCACGGTGAGCACGACCTTGACGACGTCCTGCTTGATGCGGTCGAGCATGTCGGAGAAGAGCTCGAACGCCTCGCGCTTGTATTCCTGCTTGGGATTCTTCTGTGCGTAGCCGCGCAGGTGGATGCCCTGGCGCAGATGATCGAGCGCGGCGAGGTGGTCGCGCCAGTGATGGTCGACCGTCTGCAGCATCAGGCTGCGCTCGAACTGGCGCATCACCGGCGCGCCGGCCAGCGCCTCGCGCTCGCGCCACGCGGCCTCGGCCGCGGTGGCCAGCCGCTCGGTGATCGTCGCCGCGTCGACGTCGCTGTCGGCGACCCATTTCGCCACCGGCGCCTCGATCTGGAAATCGCTGGCGAGCGCCTTCTCGAGCGCCGGCAGGTCCCACTGCTCCTCGACGGAGTCGGGCGGGATATGGCGCCTGACCGTGTCCTCGATCTCGCCGCGGATCATCGAGCCGATCGTCTGCGAGATGTCCTCGCTCTCGAGGAGCTCGTTGCGCTGCTGATAGATGACGCGCCGCTGGTCGTTGGCGACGTCGTCGTATTCGAGGAGCTGCTTGCGGATGTCGAAGTTGCGCGACTCGACACGGTTCTGCGCCTTGGCGATCGAGCGGTTGACGATCGTGTGCTCGATCGGCTCGCCCTCGGGCATCTTGAGGCGAGTCATGATCGCCGACAGGCGCTCGCCGCCGAAGATGCGCAGGAGCGGATCCTCGAGCGACAGGTAGAAGCGCGAGCTGCCCGAGTCGCCTTGCCGCCCCGAGCGGCCACGCAGCTGGTTGTCGATGCGGCGCGACTCGTGGCGCTCGGTGCCGATGATGTGAAGGCCGCCGGCCGCCTTGACCTTGTCGTGCTGCACCTGCCAGTCGGCCATCAGCGCTTCGATCTTGGCCTTGCGCGCGGCCTCGTCGAGCTCGGGATCCTCGCGCACCTCGAGCACCTGGCGCTCGAACGCGCCGCCCAGCACGATGTCGGTGCCGCGGCCGGCCATGTTGGTGGCGATCGTGATCGCGCCGAGCCGCCCCGCCTGCGCGACGATCTCGGCCTCGCGCGCATGCTGCTTGGCGTTCAGCACCTCGTGCGGCAGCTTCTCCTTGGCGAGCACGCTCGACAGGAGCTCGGAGTTCTCGATCGACGTCGTGCCCACCAGCACCGGCTGGCCCCGCGCGAAGCAGTCGCGCACGTCGGCGATGATCGCGTCGACCTTCTCCTTGAACGTACGGAACACGAGGTCGTTCTCGTCCTTGCGCACCATGGGCCGGTGCGTCGGCACGATCATCGTCTCGAGGTGGTAGATCTGCTGGAACTCGAACGCCTCGGTGTCCGCGGTGCCCGTCATGCCGGCGAGCTTCTCGTACATCCGGAAGTAGTTCTGGAAGGTGATCGACGCGAGCGTCTGGTTCTCGTGCTGGATCTTGACGCCTTCCTTGGCCTCGACCGCCTGGTGCAGGCCGTCGGACCAGCGCCGCCCGGGCATCAGGCGGCCGGTGAACTCGTCGACGATCACGACGTCGCCGTCCTGGACGACATACTGCTGGTCGCGGTGGTACAGCGAGTGCGCGCGCAACGCCGCGTACAGGTGGTGCATCAGCGAGATGTTGTGGGCGTCGTAGAGGCTGCTCCCCGCGGGCAGGAGGCCCGCCTGCGCCAGCACCTGCTCGGCGTGCTCGTGGCCCTCTTCCGACAAGAGCACCTGGTGCTGCTTCTCGTCGACCCAGTAGTCGCCCGGCCCCTTCTCCTCGGCCTGGCGCGTGAGCTTCGGGGCGAGCTCGTTGAGGCGGTAGTACATCTCGATGTTGTCGTCCGCCTGGCCCGAGATGATGAGCGGCGTGCGTGCCTCGTCGATCAGGATCGAGTCGACCTCGTCGACGATCGCGTAGGAAAGCCCGCGCTGCACGCGCTCTTCGGCGGCGAACACCATGTTGTCGCGCAGGTAGTCGAAGCCGAACTCGTTGTTCGTGCCGTACGTGATGTCGGCCGCGTAGGCGGCCTGCTTCGCCGGCTTTTCCATCTGCGACAGATTGACGCCGACGGTGAGCCCGAGGAAGCGGTAGATCCGCCCCATCCAGTCGGCGTCGCGCTGCGCGAGGTAGTCGTTGACGGTGACGACGTGCACGCCCTTGCCGGAGAGCGCGTTGAGGTACGCGGGCAGCGTGGCGACGAGCGTCTTGCCCTCGCCGGTGCGCATTTCCGCGATCTTGCCGTGGTGCAGCGCCATGCCGCCGATCAGTTGCACGTCGAAGTGGCGCATGTTGAGGGTGCGCCGGCCGGCCTCGCGGACGACGGCGAACGCCTCGGGCAGCACGTCGTCGAGCGACGCGCCGCCTTTCACCCGCGCCTTGAGCTCGTCGGTCTTGCCGCGGAGCTCGTCGTCCGTCAGCTTCTCGATCGCGGGCTCGAGGCGGTTGACCTCGCGAACCTGTTGGCTGAACTGCTTCAGCATCCGCTCGTTGCGGCTGCCGAAGACGCGGGTGAGGAGGTCGGTGATCATTTAGTCAATGCCTAGAACGGCGAAGGGCGTAAAGCAGAACGGCGAAGGCGCAAACGCGAAGGGCGGACGGCACAGCGGCGCTGCAACGGCGAAGGTCGAGAGCCTTGGGACAAAAAACAAGGGGTGAGGACTCCCTCACCCCTTTGCCGATGCCGTCGTCGCCGCCCAAGTCTCAGCCTGGCTTGAAGAATCGCGCAGGGTTCTGCGGCGTGCCGTTCAATCGGACTTCGTAGT
>Ga0070679_100005616_pt1 | contig 11618 bp, 17 predicted proteins | sample KBSC63BmetaG_FD_65652 | JGI IMG/M metagenome (GOLD analysis project Ga0070679, IMG submission 65652) | Corn rhizosphere microbial communities from Kellogg Biological Station, Michigan, USA - KBS C6-3B metaG | ecosystem: Host-associated > Plants > Roots > Rhizosphere | place: USA: Michigan... | reverse complement strand
CGGGGTCGCCCTCGATCTGGATGACCTTCGCCCTGCCGACCTCCCCGCCCTCCACCCTGCCGACCTCCCCGCCCTCCGCCCCCTTGACGTAGACGTTCTGCCCGCAGCCCACCGCGCAGTACGGGCACACCGACTTGACAACCTTGTCGGCCGCCGCGGTGCGCGCGGTCAGCCGCGAGCTGACGCCGCTCTTGACCGCCGCGCCGAGGCCAAGCCGGTCGGTGCCGGTGGCCTGCCGGTAAGCCGGCCACCCTTCAATCCAGGTCCGAACGCCCATCGGTGTTCTAAGCCCCCTTCTCGCTACGCCGGAAGTTACCTTCGCCCCGGCCTCGCTAAACACCGTCCCGTCAACGCCGCCCCGCGAGACACAGTCGAAATACAGTCCCGCCAGGCGCGCGGCCCCCGCTTCAAGCGTCTCAAGTGGTGCGCGGCAGGCGTCACCGCCCCCCAGGTAAGCCCGCCGACCCGGACGTTTGCCTGCCCCTGGCCCGGGAAGACGGCAGCCCATGGCCAAGCAGAATCCCAGTGGGAAGGCCGGGCCGCGCGACGGGCGGGCAACCGGCCCGCTGGCCGGCGAGCCGCGCAGGCGCCGGCCAGCGCGGCGGCCAGCCAGCGCCACGCTGTACCGCAGGGTGGCCACCTGGCTGGCCTGGTGGGTGCTGCTGATGTCGCTGTGGGTGGCGGTCGATGACTCGTTCGCGTCCGACGAACTGCTCGTGGGCGCCGGCCTGGCGGCGGTCGCGGCGCTGACCGCCGAGGTCGCCTGTGATCAGGCCGAGCTGCGGCTGCGGATCAGGCCCGGATGGCTCGTCCGGGTGCTCAGCCTGCCGGGCCAGGTCGTCCAGCAGACCTTCATGGTCTTCGCCGCGCTCGCCGCCGGCCTGTTCACCAGGGCGCCGCTGCCACGCGGCCGCTTCCGTGAGCTGCCCGTCGAGTACGGCGACGACACGCCGCTCGGCGTGACGCGCCGGGTGCTGCTGACCGGTGCCCGCAGCCTCGCCCCCAATGAGTTCGTGCTCGGCATCGACCCTGAGCGCAACGTCATGATCACGCACCAGCTGGTGGAGGAACGGTGACCAGCTTCGTCATCGCGGCGGTCGCCATGCTGATAGCGCTGGTGCCGGCCGGGATCACGCTCGCCCGCGGCACCCTGGCCGACGCGGTGATCGGATTCGAGCTCGTCACCTCGGTCGCCGTGATGGTGTTCGCGCTGCTCGCCGAGGGGTTCAAGCGGCCGAGCCTGTTCGAATTCCCTGTGATCCTCGCGTTGCTGCTGTTCGGCAGCGGCCTGGTGTTCGTCCGCGCACTTGAGCGCTGGCTGTGAGAGGAGGTGCTGACTAGTGATCAGGGAGGTCATCACCGACATGCTGCTCGCCCTAGCGGTGCTGACCGTGGCTGCCTCCGCGATCGGCGTCGCGATCGCGCCCGACGCGTACGCCAAGCTGCACTACGTCACCCCGGCGGCCGTGGTGGCGCCGGTGCTCGTGGCCCTGGCGGTCTTCGTCACCGAGGGCCTTAACGTCAACACGGGCGAGACCGTGGTCGCGCTTGTCTTCATGATCGCCGCGGCCCCGTTCCTTTCCCACGCCACGATCCGGGCGATCCGCGTCCGCGAGGCGGGTGACTGGCGCGGCCACCCGCCAGGCGAGCACGCCGTGACCGCCGAAAAGACGAAGGACACCGAGGACACCGAGGAACGGCGGCGCGACAGCAGCCGAGCCAGGGAGACCCGGTGACTCCCAACGCGGTCATGGACATCCTCCAGGTCACAGTCCTGGTCCTGGTGGCGGCGGGCGCGACCCTGGTGGTCCGCACCCGGGACCGGGTTCGCCTCGTGCTGGTGCTGAGCGTCTACGGCATGCTGCTCGCGATCTTGTTCTTCGTGTTCCAGGCGCCCGACGTGACATTGTCCGAGCTCGCCGTTGGCGCGATCGCCCTGCCGCTCATCCTGCTGCTCACGATCGCGAAGGTGCGGAAGCCCCAGTGAAGGTGAGAAAGCCCCAGTGACGCCGCGCCAGCGCCTGTGGCTGTTCGCGGTCGCCGTGGCCGGCCTTGTCGCCTGCTACCTGTGGGCGTTCGCCGGCCTGCCCGGCTTCGGTGACTACCCGGGTCCGTACGGCCCCGCGATCTTGAAGCGCGTCATCACCGAGACGAACGCCACCGGCGTGGTCTCCGCGGTCAACTTCGAGTACCGCGGTTTCGACACCGTGGGGGAGGAGTTCATCCTGTTCACCGCCGCGGCCGGGATGAGCGTGGTGCTGCGCCAGCTGCGCGGCGAGCGCGAAAGGCAGAGTTCCCCGACCGACGACGCCGCGAACAGGCAGGTTCCGGCCACGAGCAGCGCCATCCGGATCGTGTCGCTGCTGTTCGTCGGTCCCACGGCGGTCATCGGCTGGTGGCTGGCCACGCACGCCCAGACGAACCCGTCCGGCGGCTTCCAGGGCGGCGTGATCCTGGCGACGGCGTTCTTCCTCGTCTATCTGTCCGGCGAGTTCATCGTGTTCCGACGGCTCAGCCCGATCGCGCTGCTCGACGCGGTCGAGGCGATCGGCGCCGGCGGGTTCGCCGCGGTCGGCGTCATCGCGGTGGCGATGAGCCTGCCGTACCTCTACAACTACCTGCCGCTCGGCACGATCCCCGGCGCCGTCAGCTCCTCCGGCACGATTGCGGCGATCAGCTTCCTGGTCGGCATCGAGGTGGCGGCGGCGTTCCTGCTGATCATCGGCGAGCTTCTCGAGCAGACCCTGCTGCGCCGGGAGGGGAGTAGCTGATGCAGGTGTTCCCGTTCATCGTGGTGGCCTGGATCGTCGTGGTGGGGCTGTATGGCATGGTCACCAGCCGCGACCTCATCCACCAAGTCGTCTGCCTGATCGTCGTCCAGTCGTCCACCTACGTGCTGCTGCTCGCGGTCGGGTACGTGACCGGCGGGGTGGCGCCGTACTTCTTCGACATCTCGCCGCGCGCCTTGGCGGTCGACCCGGTGGTCCAGGCCCTGGCGCTCACCGACGTCGTGGTCGAGGCGGCGGTCACCGCGCTGCTACTGTCGTTCGCGGTCCAGGCCTACAAGCGGTTCGGCACGCTCGACCCGCACGAACTCGCGGAATTCAAGGGCTGATGAACCAGCTCTTCCCGCTGTCAACGGTGGTCCCGCTGCTGACCGCCGCCGCCCTGCTCGCCTTCCGCGGGCCGCTCCAAGAGAAACGGCACGTCCGCGGCCTGGTCGCGGTCGCCGCAGCGGTGGCCGTCACCGTCATGCTGCTGGTCTTGATCTTCCAAACGACTTCTGGCTCCGTCTACTGGTTTGCCGGCTTCCACCCGTCGGGCGGTGTGGCGATCGGTATCAACTTCCAGGCCGGCCCGCTGAACGCCGGGCTCGCCTGCCTCGGCGCGGTGCTGATGACCGCTTCGCTCGTGTTCGCCTGGCAGTACTTCACCCAGGTCGGGACGTACTTCCACGTGCTGATGCTCACGTTCCTCGCGGGCATGACCGGCTTCTGCCTGGCCGGCGACGTCTTCGACCTGTTCGTGTGGTTCGAGCTGATGGGCGTCTCCGCCTACGCGCTGACCGCCTACCGCCCCGAGGAACGCGGCCCGATCCAGGGCGCGCTCAACTTCGCCATCACCAACAGCGTGGGCGCCTACCTGTCGCTGACCGGGATCGCGCTCGTCTACGGACGCACCGGCGCGCTGAACATGGCGCAGATCTCCCGCTACGTCTCCAGCCACTCTGTCTCCAACCACGGGCCGGACGGCCTCGTCACGATCGCGTTCCTGCTGATCATCACCGGGCTGCTGGTCAAGGCGGCGATCGTGCCGTTCCACTTCTGGCTCGCCGACGCGCACGCGGTCGCCCCGACACCGGTCTGCGTGCTGTTCTCCGGCGTGATGGTCGAGCTTGGCCTGTACGGGATCGCCCGGGTGTACTGGTCGGTGTTCGGGGCCGCGCTCGGCCACCGGGCCGCGATCTCGCACGTGTTCCTCGCCCTCGGCGTGCTCACCGCGGTCGTCGGCGCGCTGTACTGCTTCCACGAGCGGCACGTCAAGCGGCTGCTCGCGTTCTCCACGATTAGCCACGCGGGCATGTTCCTCGCCGGCTTCGCGCTGCTCACCCCGCTCGGCCTGGCGGGCTCGGCCCTGTACGTGCTCAGCCACGCGTTCGTCAAGGGGGCACTGTTCCTCGGCGCGGGCATTGTCTTGCACCGGCTGCATTCGGTCAACGAGTCCTGGCTGCACGGCCGGGGCAAGCACCTGCGGATTACCGGGGTGGCGTTCACGCTGGCGGCATTCGGCCTGGCCGACCTGCCGCCGTTCGGCACGTTCCTCGGCAAGGGCTGGATCACCGACAGCGCGGACAGTGCCGCCGGCGGCCCGTGGCTCGCGGCGGTCTTCTGCGTCTGCACGGTCCTCGCGGCCGGCGCGGTGCTCCGGGTGGCGGGTGGCGTCTTCTACGGCCTTGGCGACCCGCCGGGGGAAGACCCGCGGATGGCGGCCGAGGCGAACGAGGAAACGGGCGAGAGCGAGTCGGGCAGGCACCGTACCCCGCTGACCATGCTCGTCCCGCTGTGCGTCCTGGTCGTCCTCGGCGTAGCCGCGGGCATCGCGGCCATGTTCCCTCGGTGGGCCGCCGCCGTGGAATCGGCAGCGATCCGCTTCCAGGACCAGCGCGCCTATGCGTCGCTCGTGCTGGACGGCGTGCGCACCGCCCACCCGACAGCCCTCTACCCGTCGGCCCCGCCCGACGTCACGGCCGCGTCGGTCATCGTGGCCCTGTGCTCGGTCGCGGGCGCGGTCCTGCTGGCGCTGACCGCCCTTTACTGGCGCCGCCTGCCCGTGCTCCGCAAAGGCTACGAACCAGGCAGGGGGTTCGAGAACGCCATCCGGGGCTTCCAGTCCGGTGTGATCAACGACTACGTCACCTGGCTAGTCGTCGGCGTGGGGGCGCTCGGCGGCATCCTGGCCCTCATCATCCGCTGACCCTAGTGCGGGCGGGGCGGTGAGAGCGACATGACCGCTGCTCGGCGGCCCTGGCCGCCCGCCAAGTACTGCCGGTGGAGTGTGAGCAGGGCGATGTCATCCCGTGCGGGGGCGTTTCCCACGAGCGTGCGCATGACCGCGGCACATGCGTCTTCTGCGAGCGGCACGGACCTGCGGTCGCGGTCGGCCCCCGCGGCAACCAGTTGTTCCAGAGTCGCGGCGACACGACCGATCCCGACGTCGATCGCCTCGTCGCGGCGCTCCACCAGGCCATCGGTGAAGCAGCACAGCAGCGCGCCCGGCGGGATGGCGACCGTCGTTGACCGGCGTTCGGGATCGTCGGTGGTGCCTATGGGCGGATCCGGCCGGACGGGAAGCATTCCGGGCGCATGTCCACCGGGGGCAGCGAGCACCGGCGGGAGGTGGCCCGCCGAGGAGAAGGCGAACTCGCCGGTACCTGGTGTGTACAGGCCGTACAGCACGGTGGCCATCGCGTCCGGCTCGAAGTACTGCATCTTGCGGTCCAGCATGCACAGCGCGGCGGCCGGGTCGGCGGTCTGCAGCACGTAGGCACGCAGCGTGCTGCGCATCCGCCCCATGATGACCGCGGCCGCCAGTCCAGATCCCGCCACGTCTCCCACCACCACGCCGAGTCTCCCGTCCGGGAGCGAGAAGACGTCGTACCAGTCTCCGCCGACATTGCCGGAGCCGGTCACGTAGCGCGCCGCCAGGTCGATGCCGGGCACGACGGGCAGCGTGTCCGGGAGCAGGCTGCGGTGCAGCGCCATCGCGGCCGAGGCGTCATCCTGCGACATCATCGAGTGGAGGGCGAGCGCGGCGCGGTCCGCGGCGAGTTGGAGCAACTCGACGTCCTCCTGCCCGAACGGCCGGTCGCGGAGGGAGCCGACGTGCAGCACTCCGATGACCTTGCCGCCGGCGAACAGCGGCACGCCGAGCAGGGACCTTATGCCGCGATCCACGAGCAGCGGGTTCCGCACGGTGGCGTGGTCTACCGAGGTCAGGATGACCGGCTCGCGTGACGCCGCGACCCGGCCGGCAAAGCCCGCTCCGAGGGGGACGCGAGTGCCCTGCCTGACCTCTTCCTCGATGCCGCTCGCAGCCGTTGCGACGAGCTGGCTGGCAGACCGGTCGAGCAGTAGCACCGTCGCGGTGTCGGCGCGGAGCACCTTCTTCACGCGCTTAAGCAGGGTTTCGAGCAGGCTCTGCTCGTCGAGTCTGGACAGCGCCGCGTCCGCCAGTGCCTCGATGTCACGCAGCCGACCCGCCAGCGCCCCCTGGGCATCCGGCCGGGTCGCGGGAGGAAGCGCCACCCGGGCAGCGTATCTCAGTCACCGGGCCTGATCCCAGCCCACATTCTCCGTCCTTTCAGCCATGTGCCGCCACTGGCGCCTGACCCGTCCCCGACCGTCCGGTCACGACGGCGCGGGGCAGCAGATCGGAGGGCCGGTCGGTACTCACAAGATGGGCTTGCCACCGGTGACGGCGATGCGCGCGCCGGAGATGTAGCTGGCCTCGTCGGAGGCGAGCATCACGTAGGCAGGGGCCACCTCGGCGGCCTTGCCGGCCAGCCGCCCGGAGCCGCGATAGCTTTCCTCGCCGTGGTCTGGGTAGGGGTTCATCTCCCCGGTACGGCCCGGCGGCTCCTGCCGCTGTGCTGGCTGGCTCATGGCTACCCCTCTCTTCTCGCCGCCCCTACCCTTCCGCGGGGACTCAAACTGCCGCGTTAGCCGCCCACCGGCGGGCCGCGCCCCAGGCCCCGTCAGCAGAGCCGCGACCTCGCTGCTCAGCGAGACTTGGGCCGGGATGCCTCCTGGACGCTGGCGTACACGTCAACCAGCGTGTCCGCCCCGGACAGCTGAAGCACCCGCCGGACCTCCCCCAAGGGGGCGGCGAGAGCCAGCGCGCCGCCCGCGCCGCGTAGCTTCCGCGCGGCCGCCAGGATTGTGTGCAGTGCCCAGGAATCCATGAACGTAAGCCGGGACAGGTCCACGACCATCAGCGGTGGCCCGGCCGCCACCTCGGCGTCCAGCAAGTCCTTCAGGTGCCGGCTGGTCATGTCAGCCTCGCCGGCCAGCTCAATGAGCCGCAACGGCCCCTCGGCCGATGCGGTCGCCGTGACGGAAGCCACCAGGTCAGACACCGTTCGATTATCCCACTTCAGCATGCGGCGGTAAGCCTTTCCATCGTCACGGTCCGGTTAGGCGACGACCTGCCACGGTCATGCGCACTGGCATCGGCAACCTTTAGATATGGCTACCTCGCCAGATCATGTCCCGAGCCGGTCACCGATGGCGGGACGAGCGCCCGCGCTGAGAGCGATGAGCATGGCGTAGGTGGCGGCGCCGTAGCCGAGGTGCGGGATGACGTCGCTGGCCCAGTCGGCGGCTGTCCAGTCGCCGGGCTTGGTGATGCCCAGGGCAACCAGCGGGCCGTCGGATCCAGCCATGGCCAGCGCGCCAAGCGTGGCCGCGGCCAGCGGCGCGGGAATCCTGGCCAGTACCGGGCGCGCGAACGCCGCGGTCACGCCTACGGCCGCGCCGGTCAGGATTCCGGCTAGCGGCCCAAGTCCAGCCAGCCGGTTATCGCGGTCTTCGCCCTCGCCCGGTATCTCCGCCCCTGCCTTCCCGGCCAGCTGCTCCACCGCCTGGGAAGGCGAATCGCTGGCCGGACGGGCGCGAAGGGCCAGGTCAAGGTATGTGATGGCATTCAGGGTGGTGACGCCAGCGGCACCTGCGGCGAGGCCGTGGCCAAGTCTGGTCCAGAACATGTCTGGCGCGGTCTCCTTCGGCTGGGCGTGTGGTCGAGGCGAGTACCCAGGCGTGCAGTGATTATCCAGACCAGACTCGGCTACTTGGCCGGTGGAGGTTACCGGGTCCAGGCCAGAAGCGGATGCTAACCCGCGCCAGGCGATGGTAGTTTCGCGTGGCCTGGGTAGCGGTTCCGGACATGAGATCCCTGGCCTGGTGACCGACAGGAGGACATGGCGTTGGACCGTGCGTTCGACGCGGGCACGCTGCTCGGCCTGCGTAAAGCGGTACTCGATGAGGCCGCCGCGGCGGGCCTGCCCAGTAACCGGGCCGCTGACGTGATGCTAGCGGTCCATGAGCTGGCCGCGAACGCGGTGCGCCATGGCGCGGGAGCGGGACGCCTGGCGATGCACGTCCACGATGGCCGCCTGTACTGCCAGGTCAGCGACATCGGCCCGGCCAGGGTCGACGGGCAGGCGCCCCGGACCGGAACAACCGTCGCGCTGCCGTGGCCCGTGCAGCGTGGTCACGGCCTGTGGATCGTCCAAGCGGCTGCGGACCAGGTCAACGTGACATCCGGGTCGGCCGGCTCGCAGGTGACGGCGGTGTTCGTCCTCCACGCTGAGGCTTAGCGCCGCTCTGCTCCGCCATGCGGGATCCCGGCAGATGCGGGCGTCGCGCGGCATCAACGGCCGAAATCGGGGAAGGGGAACCGCCTGCGGATGACGGCGTGGCTGAGGGGTGAGGTGGCCGGATGACGATTGCGGCTGACCGCGCGTCCGAAGGGCGAGGCGGCCCTGCCGCCGCGGAACGCGGCGATACCGGGCCGCTGAGGCGCAGCGATCCCGGCGCCGCGGGGATACGGCGCAGGCGCTGCGGGCGCGGCTTCCGGTACCTCGGTCCCGATGCGCCGGTCACGGATCCGCGGACGCTGGCCAGGATCAAGGCGCTGGTGATTCCGCCCGCGTGGGAGGACGTCTGGGTCTGCCCCGACCCGTGTGGCCACATCCAGGCCGTGGGGACAGACTCAGCGGGGCGTCGTCAGTACCTGTATCACGACCGGTGGCGGGAGCGGCGGGACCAGGAGAAACACGACAGGATCAGGGAACTCGGGGCGGCCCTGCCGCGGGTCCGCGCGGCGGTAACCCGCCACCTGGACGGCCGCAGGCTCAGCCGGGACAGGGTGCTCGCGGCCGCCGTGCGGCTCATCGAGCTCGGGTTCTTCCGGCCGGGCGGCGAAGAGTACGCGGAGGAAAACGGCACATTCGGCCTTGCCACGATCCTGAAGGAGCACGTCACGCTGGCTAAAGGCCAACTGGTCTTCGAGTACACCGCCAAGGGCGCCAAGCACCGGGAGCAGGCCGTCGCCGAGGAGCGGGTCTGCGCGGTCGTGCGGAGCCTCAAGCGGCGCCGCGGCGGCGACAAGCTGCTTGTGTACCGCACCGGGCAGCGCTGGCATGACGTCACCGCGGCCGACATCAACGACTACATCCGCGAGGTGTCCGGCGGCGAGTACACCGCCAAGGATTTCCGCACCTGGCACGCGACGGTCCTTGCCGCGGTGGGCCTGGCCGTCTCCGAGCGCGCCGAGGGCGAGACCGCGCGGAAGCGGGCCGTGGTCCGTGCGGTCCGCGAGGTGGCCGACTACCTGGGCAACACCCCGGCGGTCGCCCGGGCCTCCTACATCGACCCCCGCGTTATCAGCCGCTACGAGAACGGCCGCACGATCGCCAATGCCCTGGGCGACCTCGGCAAGGACAGCGACTTCGGCGACCTGGCGACCAGGGGCCGCGCGGAACGCGCCGTGCTTAGGCTCCTCGCCGAGCACACCTGACCCGGGACGCGGCCGCGTCGGTCACGGATCGTCCCGCGTGCTAGCTCTCCCCGAGCTTCCTCGCGAGCTCGTCGCGGCCCATCTTCGACCGTCCGGGCAGGTCACGCTTCTTTGCGATCTCGTACAGTTCGGCGCGGGTCTTGGGGGAGGCGGCGGCTTTCTGCGCCTTCTGCACGTTGCGCTTGGCCGTCCGGGTTTGCTTGCTCGTCGCCATCGCGGCAACTCCCTGTTGTGAGCTGGTCTTTCGTCCACGCCCTACCCGGCCCGCCCGCCGGTTTAACAAGCAGGATCAGGTGTCAAGCAGCGGGCCGAGCGGGCCGAGGTCGATGTTCAGGTCCTCGGGTTCGAGGCCGAACTCGTCAAGCAGCTCGTTCATCCGCTCCTCGAGCCGCATCAGCGTGTAGCCGATCCGCTCGGCCTGCTCGTCGGTGACGGTCCCGTCCTCAACGCGGCGCAGCGCCTGGCGCTCCATCAGCTGCCGCAGCAGCTCCACGATCGTGAGCACGAGCGCGGCCAGACCGCGCTCGGCGGACCGCGGGTCGTCGTCGGCGTCCAGCCGGTACCGGACCCGCGGGCCCGTCGGTTCCACCTGGCCCGCCTGGCTCAGCTGGCTCATCGTTCCCCTTCCGCCCCTGGTTCGACAAGGGCGCTGACGGAGGTGAGCAGCGCGCGCAACGAGATCACGACGAGGTCGACGTCCGCGATGGACAGCGTGATCTCGCCGGTCACCACCACGCCGCCGGCGAGGACGCGGTCGAGGATATCGACGAGCGACACCCGCTCGGCGGGATACGCCGGGCCGGCCAGGTCAACGTCCGACATCGTCATCGCCGACAAACGAGTACGGCGGCCACGGGCCGGTCAGCTCGATCCGCAGCTCGGGATGCGCGGTGGCCTGTCCCGCGACCGCCGCGGTGAAGTTCACGCCGTCGGCCGCCTCGAGCAGGTAGGCGGCGTTGAGCAGCATCGGCTGCCGGATCCCGCTGAGCTGAGGCGACTGCGGCGGGTGGAGCCGGGTGTCGTTGGCCTTGGCGGTCAGGTCCGCGTGTACGGCCTGCGCGATGTTGATCGCGGTGGTCTTGGACTCCCGGGCCGCGCTGAGCTGGGCGCGCCGCCGCTTCAGGTACGCCAGACCGGCACCGCTCCCAGGGCCCGGGTCCGGGTCGGCGTCGCTCCCCGGCGCCGGGTCCGTTCCCGTGTCCGCGCCAGCGAGCTCGGGCGCCGACTTGTCCGGCTTCGCGCCCGGTTCGGTTCCCGCGGGCGCTTCCGGCGCCGCGTAGGCCTTGACGCCCCATTCGACGCGGCCGCCCACCCGGTGCAGCGAGTCGAGCAGCTGGGCGTTGTGCTCGGCGAGCGCCTCGCGCAGCGCGGCGTCGCCGCTGTAGACGGTGGCCAGCCTGACCGGCAGCAGCGGGAAGAGCCGGGCCGCGGCGTCGATGACGTAGTGGTGTTCCCGCGCGACCTCGTCGAGCCAGTCCAGGTTCTCCAGGTTCTCACGCAGCGCCGCCTCGCCGAACTCGGTCAGGCTCACGTCGCTGACCAGCGCAGTCAGCCCGGAGCCGTTCGTGATGCGCACCTTCGCCTCACCGACCCCCATCAGCCAGGACAGGTCCACCTCCCCGTCAGGCGGGCAAAGGTGACTGTCCTCGGTGATCGCGTACGCCCAGACCCCTACGGGGGGTACGGGGGGTCGCCCTCCCGGGAGACTGGTGTCTTCACTCATCCCCTGACTCCAGTTCGCTAATGCGGTCGCGCAAGCGGCGGTTCTCCGCTCGCAGCTTCCCGGTAGCGTCCCCGTCATCCACCTCGCCGCGCACGGATTTCCCGCGCACCGCGCGCCGCCCGGCGTCGGCGCTGAGCCACGGGTCGTTCTCCCACCAGTTGATGCCGACCTCGCGGGCGGTGTCGAGCGAGGCGATCACCAGCCGGAGCTTGATCGTGAGCAGCTCGATGTCCAGCAGGTTGACCTGGATGTCGCCGGCGATCACCAGGCCCTTGTCGAGCACGCGCTCCAGGATGTCGCCGAGGTTGGTGGTTGACCG
>Ga0070679_100005611_pt1 | contig 11622 bp, 10 predicted proteins | sample KBSC63BmetaG_FD_65652 | JGI IMG/M metagenome (GOLD analysis project Ga0070679, IMG submission 65652) | Corn rhizosphere microbial communities from Kellogg Biological Station, Michigan, USA - KBS C6-3B metaG | ecosystem: Host-associated > Plants > Roots > Rhizosphere | place: USA: Michigan... | reverse complement strand
CGGGTTGCCGTCGGCCGCGTACTCCGGCGGCGCCAGGCTGCCCGCCGTGACCAGGCCGAGCCACAGCGGAATGAAGCCGGTGTTGAGCGAGCCACCCGAGTAGGTGATGTCACGGTAGCCGTCGGCCATTGGCACGGTGGGGAAGATCGCCTTGAGGCCGTTCGGATGCTGCGCCGCGGTGAGGAGCTGGTTGAGGCCCATGTACGAGGGGCCGAAAAGGCCGACCTTGCCGTCGCTCCAGGATTGGCCCGCCGCCCACTGCACGGACTCGAAGCCGTCGCGCTGCTCGCGGTCGTCGAACGACTGCCACTGTCCCTGCGAGCTGCCGGTGCCGCGCACGTCCTCGATCACGACGACGTATCCGCGCTGCGCGAAGTAGGAGGTGTCGCCGAAGGCGGTGCTGCCGTCGACAAGGTTCTTGTTGTACGGCGTCTGCTGGAGGAGGACGGGGTAGCGGCCCGGCTTGTCGGGACGGATCACGTCCGCGTACAGCTTCACGCCGTCCGACATCGTGATCGGCACGTCCTTGTCCGTGACCGTGGCGTACTGCGCCGGCCGGTCGTAGGAGCTCCACTTGGCCTGAGCTGCGGCAGGCACGAGCAGCGCACAAACGAGCGCGGCAAAACCGATCTTCCGAAGCATCCCCTGCTCCTCCCGAGCGATAAAAGTCGCCCGGCCTCCCGCAGGCCTGGGCGCGAAGGATTCATTCCCCCTGCGCGAGCGAGCTAAACGGTGACGCTGCGGAGGAGGTTGCGCTGCACGAGCAGCTCGGCGAGCTGCACCGCGTTGGTGGCGGCGCCCTTGCGCAGGTTGTCGCCCACCACCCAGAGGTTGAGGCAGCGCTCGTGCGAGGGGTCGCGGCGGATGCGGCCCACGAACACCTCGTCGCGGCCGGCGGCGTCGATGGCGAGCGGGTAGATGCCGTCGGCCGGGTTGTCGAGCACGATCACCCCGGGCGCGCCGGACAGCAGCTCGCGGCACTCCTCCGGCGAGAGCGGCTCGCGCGTCTGCACGTTGACCGACTCCGAGTGCCCGGTGTACACCGGCACGCGCGCACAGGTGGCCGACACCGCGAGGTCGGACGCGCCCAGGATCTTGCGCGTCTCGGCCATCATCTTGCGCTCCTCGGTGGTGTAGTCGTCGCCGTCCTTGAAGGTCTCGACCTGCGGCACCACGTTGAACGCGATGCGGTGCGGATACACGTTCGGCTGCTCGAGCTCCTTGACCTCGATGATCGCCCGCGTCTGGTTCTCGAGCTCCTCTACCGCGCGCTGGCCGGTGCCGGACACCGACTGGTAGGTGGAGACGATCAGGCGCTCGATGCCCGCCTTGTCGAGGATCGGCTTGAGCGCGACGACCATCTGCATCGTCGAGCAGTTGGGGTTGGCGATGATGCCTCGGTGGGAGTCGAGCGCCTCGGGGTTGACCTCCGCGACCACGAGCGGCACGTCCTCGTGCATGCGCCAGAACGACGAGTTGTCGACCACCACGGCGCCCGCCTCGACGAAGCGCGGCGCCCACTCCTCGCTGCGCGCGCCGCCCGCGGAGAAGAGCGCGAGGTCGAAGCCCTGGATCGACTCGTCGCTGAGCGCCTGGACCACCAGGTCCTGATCGCCAAAGTCGATCTTGCGGCCGGCCGAGCGCTCGGAAGCGAACGGCACGACCTCGTCGGCCGCGAAGCCGCGCTCGCGCATCACGCCGAGGATCGTGGAGCCGACGGCGCCGGTTGCGCCTACCACCGCAACGCGCATCAGGACACCACCGGCCTGTGGTCGCCCTGCACGTCCTCGGTGCGCACGGCGTCGCGGTCCAGCTCGAACGCCGATGCCAGCGTGACGACCGCCTTCTCCACGTCGTCCTCGCGGATGACGCACGAGATCTTGATGGGCGACGTGGAGATCATCTCGATGTTGATGCCGGCGTCGCCGATCACGCTGAAGGCCTTGGCGGCCACACCCGGATGGCTCTTCATTCCAGCGCCCACGAGCGACACCTGCCCCATCGCCGGGTCGGTGACGATCTCACCGAAGCCGAGCTCGTCCTTGAGCCCCTCGAGCCGCTCCTTGGCGATCACGAGGTCGGCGCGCGGAACGGTGAACGACATGTCGGCGCCGTGGCCCTCGGACTCGGGCTCGTTCTGGATGATCAGGTCCACGTTCACGTTGGCGTCGGCCATCGCGGTGAGCACGCGGCCGGCGACGCCGGGACGGTCCGGGAGGCCCGTGAGCGTGACCCGGGCCTCGTCCGTGGAATGGGTGACTGCGGTGACGAGTGGCTGTTCCATCGTTTCCTGTTCTGTGACGACGAAGGTACCGGGTTCATCCAGAAAGCTGGATCTGCAGTGGATGCGCACACCGTGATTGCGCGCATACTCGACCGAGCGCAGCTGCAGCACGCGCGCGCCGCTCGATGCCATCTCGAGCATCTCCTCGAACGACACCACGCGCAGCTTGCGCGCGCCCGGGACGATGCGCGGGTCGGCGCTGTAGACGCCTGACACGTCGGTGTAGATCTCGCAGACGTCGGCCTGCAGGGCGGCGGCCAGCGCCACCGCCGTTGTGTCGGAGCCGCCGCGGCCGAGCGTGGTCACGTCCGCGGCGGTGGACACTCCCTGGAAGCCGGCCACCAGGACGACCTTGTTCTCGTCGAGCGCCTTGCGGATGCGGTCCGCCCGAACGTCGAGGATTCGCGCCTTGGTGTGCGACGTGTCCGTGACGATGCCTGCCTGCGAGCCGGTGAGCGAGATCGCCTCGTGACCCAGGTCGTTGATCACCATGGCCGCCAGGGCGCACGAGATGCGCTCGCCGGTGGAGAGCAACATGTCCATCTCGCGCGGATGCGGGCGCTCGGACACCTCGTGCGCCATCGCCACGAGGTCGTCGGTGGTCTTCCCGCGCGCGGAGAGCACGGCGACCACGCGCGAGCCTTCTTCGCGCGCGGAGACGATCCGCTGGGCGGCGCGCTTGATGCGCTCGGCGTCGGCCACGGAGGTGCCGCCGAACTTCATCACCACGGTTTCCATCTCTGCTGGTCCGGCGTCAGGCATGGCGCTGAAAGATAGCTTTCGGGCCTTGCGCCGCCGTTCCCGGATTCTCGTGCTGGTGCTGGCGGTGGTGGCGGTCGTTGGCGCCGCCGCGGCGGTGGTCCTGCTGCGCGGCGGCGACGGCAAGAAGCCCGTGGCCGTGCTGCCGCCGGCCAGCGGGTCTGCCTCGACCGGTCCCGTCTCGCACCGGTCGTTCCTCGAGCGGGTGATCCCGCCGCCCGCCGAGCGCACGCCGAGCGGGCCGCGCGTGGCCCGAGGCGTGAACGATCTGGCGCGGCGCCTGCCGCTCGAGCGCAAGATCGCGCAGCTGTTCATCTTCGGCTTCGACGGCAAGGACTCGAGCGCGCCAATTTTCGGTGACCTGGCGCGGCTCGATATCGGCGGCCTGGCGATCACCTCCGACAACTACTCGGATCCTCAGCAACTCCTCGCGCTCACCACCGCCGCGTCCGACGCCGCGAAGCAGCAGGGACACGTCCCGCCGTGGCTCCTGACCGAGCAGGACGGCGGCGACTTCAACGAGCTGTCGGACCTCCCGCCCGCGGATCCGCCGTCGAAGATCGACTCGATTCGCGCCGCCGCCGACGACGCAGCGCAGACCGCCGCCGCGCTCCGCCAGGCCGGCATCAACGGCGTGCTCGGCCCGGACGTGGATGTCGACACCGGGCAAGGCGGCGCCTACTCGCTGCTCACCTACTCCGACGATCCGGACGAGGTCGCGCGCTTCGCCGGCGTGACGGTGCAGGTGTTCGCGCGCGAGAAGATGTTCGTCGCGCCGAAGCACTTTCCCGGTCTGGGAGCGGCATCACAGCCGACCGACGAGGGGCCCGCGAACGTGGGCCTGTCGATGGAGCAGCTCGCCAACCGCGACCTCGTGCCGTTCAAGGCGGCCTTCGACGCCGGCGCAACCGGCGTGGTTCTGGGCCACGGGCTGTACTCGCCCGACGAGTTCGTGACCCCCGCGTCGCAGTCGAGCACGCTGGCGACGGGCCTGCTCCGCAACAACCTGCGCTTCGGCGGCGTGGCGGTGACCGACGACCTGAACTCGCCCGCCATCACGGGTACGCAGACGATCCCCGACGCCGCGGTGGCGTCGATCAAGGCGGGCGCGGACATGGTGTGGATCTCGGGCCCGTCGAGCGACCAGAGCGCGGCTTACCTGGCGGTTCTGAATGCCGCGCGACGGGGCGAGATCCCGGCCGCGCGGATACAGAGCGCGCTGCTCCGGATCCTCCAGACCAAGCAAGAGCTTGGGCTGATCTAGCGCTCAAGTTCAGATCCCCCATGCCGACTAGCAGGGCTGTCATGGAGCGGGCTCGAGTTCTTGTTGCCGACGACGACGCGGACATCCGCGGCCTTCTTGCTGCCTTCGTCAGCTCGGATCCGGGCTTCAAGCTGATCGGCGTCGCCGCCGACGCAGACGAGGCCATCGCCCTCGCCCAGGAGCACAAGCCAAACGCCGCGCTGCTCGACGTGAGCATGCCGGCCGGCGGTGGGTTGCGTGTGGTGCGCGAGCTTCAGAGCTTCTCGCCGGAGACGAGCGTGGTCGCGCTGTCCGCCTACGACGAGCGCAACATCGTGATCGAGATGCTCCAGGCGGGCGCCATGAGCTACCTGGTGAAGGGCGCGACGCGCGAGCAGATCCTCCACGCGCTCCATCGCTCGATGGACGCCGCGGCCAAGCTGGCCTAGCGCCCCCTGCGCGCTCGCTACCGAGTTAGTCAAAAGATTTGACGCCCCGTCAAACTCGTTGACCCCCCGTCAACATTTTTGACTAAGTCCGTAGCCGGCGCGCGACACCTCACTCAAACCGGCGATGCGGATATCTCGAAGGGCGCTGGCCGGGTAGCCGTCGTGGGATGCCCTTCGGATATGTGATTTCCACGGCGGTGGCTACAGCTCGCGCCGGCCGCGCAGCGCCTTGCCGAGCGTGATCTCGTCCGCGTACTCGAGGTCGGCGCCAACAGGCAGGCCGCTCGCCAGGCGCGTGACGGCCACCGACGGCGTCCGCTGGCGAAGCTCCTCGGCGATGTAGAGGGCCGTGGCCTCGCCGGTGGTGGTTGAGTTGGTGGCGACCACTATCTCGCGCACCCCGCCGTTGCCGGCCGCGTTCTCCACGCGGGAGAACAGCTCGGCCAGGCGCAGGTCCTCGGGATCGACGCCGTCGATCGGCGAGAGCGCTCCGCCGAGCACGTGGTAGCGGCCGTGGAACTCGTTGGTGCGCTCGATCGGGACCACGTCGCTTGGCTCCTCGACCACGCAGATCACTGCTGGGTCGCGCCGCTCGTCCTCGCAGATGCGGCAGCGCGGGCCCACCGCGAGGTTGAAGCAGACCTCGCACTGGGTCACGGTCTCCTTGACCTCCCGGATGGCGTCGGCAAGCGCGAGTGCCTCATCGTTCGGCACGCGCAGGATGTGGAAGGCCAGGCGCTGCGCGGTGCGCTGTCCGATGCCGGGCAGCCGCGCGAGCTCCGTGATCAGTCGGTTGACCGGCGGGGAGAGCAACGGACTGGTGAATCTAGCGTCGCGGTCGGAGCGTGAACTCGAGTGTGACCAGCGACGAGTCCTCGAGGCGGCGACCCTCGGTCCTGAGATCCACGCGGTCCTCGCGGAACGGCCAGGGATCGAGCTCAGCTTCTTCGCTCAGCGCCAGGGTGATCGGGGTGCCGTCCGCGGTGGGCACGTCCTCGACCTCGGTCGGTGCCCAGTCGAGGCAGAGCGCGAGCGAGATGTAGTCCCACGCGAACACGAGCTTCTGGTTGCGGCGCAGCTCGTCGGGATCGAGGCCGCCGGACAGGCTCGCCTGAAACTCGCGCTGCTCGTCGAGGAACTTCTGCACGATGCCGCCGGGGTCCTCGGGCGGCGGGAAGCGCTCATACAGAGCGGTTCCGTGCATCGACACGAGCAGCGCGGCGTAGCTGCTCTGCGACAGCATCTTGCGCGCCGCGGCCGACCAGAGCGCGATCTTCTCCGGCAGCGGGAGCGAGATGAACGTGTGGGGGCGGCCGGTGTCAGGGTCGATCGCCGGGTCGAGGTCCCACTCCGCCCAGCCCACGTCGTGCTGCTCGGCGCCGAGGCAGACCTCTTCCCACGGCTCGACCGCGCCGAAGCGCTCGTTCCCCCACGCGCGGGCGAGTTGTCCCGAGAGCCAGGCGTGCGATGCCTGTCCGATCGCCAGATAGCTGCCGTCCGGCTCCTGCCGGATCAGCACCGCAGCACCGCCCCGGTTAGAAGCCCGGCAGCCCCAGGCTGCCGAGGTCGAGCCCGCCGGGCCCGCCCAGGCCGCCCATCGCGCCGCCGAGGCGCGACTCGGCCAGCTCCTGCGAGGCGCGGATCGCCTCGTTCACCGCGGCGACCACCATGTCCTGCAGCATGTCGACGTCTTCGGGATCGACCGCCTCGGGGTCGATCCGGATCTCCTTGATCTCGAGCGCGCCGGTGATCCGCACGGTCACCATTCCCCCGCCCGCGCTCGCCTCGACCTCCTCGGTCTTGAGCGCCTCCTGCGCCTTCTCCATCTCGGCCTGCATCTGCTGGACCTGACGCATCATCTGGTTGACGTTTGGCTGCTTGGGCATGGTCACGATTCCTCGGTGTCGAAGACCTCGGTGGCGCCGAACTCCTGCTTGAGGCGCTCGAGAAGTTGCTCCTCGGTCATGGAGGATGACGCGTCGAGCGCGCCCTCGCCTCCGTTCTCGCTCTCGCGCAGCTCGTAGACCAGCTCGAGCGAGTGCCCGGTGAGGTCGCGGAGCGCCTGCACGAGCAGCGCGCGCTTGTCCTCGGCCTTCCTCTTGGAGAAGGCGGCCCCCTCGGCGAAGGCGATCGTCAGGCGCGCGCCGTCGAGCTCGACCGGGCGGGCGTCGGCGAGGAAGGCGCCGATCATCGCGTTCTCCTCGCGCACGGCCTCCACGGCCGCGGGCCACAGCGAGCGCACGTGATCGAGGTCCACCGGTAGGGCGCCTACGGGCTCGGGCTCGGGCTCGGGCGCCGGTTCAGGCTCCGGCTCGGGCTCGGGCTCGGGCTCGCGCTCGGCGGCGGCAACGGGCCCGCTGGCCATCGCCCGCGGCGGCTCCGGCGCGGACTCCTCGGCCACGGGAGCCGGCGGCGATGGCGCCGCCTCAGCCTGCTTGGGGGCCGCCGGCGCGGCGCCTCTGCCGAGCGCCTGCTCGAGCCGCTCGATGCGCGCCATCAGCGCCTGCACCGATGCGTCAGCCTGTGGCTGCGCCGACTTGAGCAGCGCGATCTCGAGCTGGATGCGCGGATCCGACCCGTCCTTGACCGCGCTCAAAGCGGCGGCCAGCAGATCGATCGCGCGCAGCACCTCGGCCTGCGGCAGGCGCGACGCCTGCGATTGGAGCCGATCGGTGTGCTCGGCGGTGACCGCGAACGAGTCGGGAACCTCGCCGAGCGTCTGCACCACGAACAGGTGGCGAAGGTGGGCGGCCAGCTCGCGCATGAACTGCGTGAGGTCGCGCCCGGAAGCCGAGAGCTTCTCGACGGACATCAGCGCCGCGGCGGCGTCGTGGTCCGCGAGGGCCTCGGCGGCGTCGAGCACCAGCTCGGCATCGGCCACGCCGAGCACCTCGAGCACGTCGTCGAGCTTCACGTCCTTGCCGCCGTAGGTGACGAGCTGCTCGAGCGTGCCGAGCGCATCGCGGAAGCTGCCGGTGGCCGAGCGGGCGATCATCGTGATCGCGGCGTCCGGCGCCTCGATCCCCTCCTCGGCCGCCACCTTGCGTAGCACGCCGGCGATCTGCTGAAGCGACGGCCGGTGGAAGTCGAAGCGGTGGCAGCGGTCCACGATCGTGGCGGGCACCTTGTGCGCCTCGGTGGTCGCCAGCACGAACACCACGTGCGGCGGCGGCTCCTCGAGCGTCTTCAGGAACGCGTTCCAGGCCGCGGTGGAAAGCATGTGCGCCTCGTCCAGGATGTAGACCCGGCGGCCACCGCCCATCGGCGCGAGCGCCACGTTCTCGCGCAGCTCGCGGATGTCGTCCACGCCGTTGTGCGAGGCGGCGTCCATCTCGACCACGTCGAGCGAGGTGCCGCGCGCGATCGCGACGCACGCCGGATCGTCCGGTGAGAAGTCCGTGCGCGGGCCTCCCTGCGCGTTGAGGGCGCAGGCGAGCAGCTTGGCCATGCTCGTCTTGCCGGTGCCGCGCGAGCCCACGAACAGGTACGCGTGATGGACCTTGTCGAGCTCGATCGCGTTCCGCAGGGTGCGGACGATGTGCTCCTGCCCCACCACGTCTTCGAAGGTGCGCGGGCGGTGGCGGCGGTAGAGCGAAAGCATGGATGGACCATCCTAGACACAGGATCAGATCGGTACCTTGACGCCGATGGCGCGGCGAAGACCTCTCTTCGACGTGCTCGGGTCCGGCCTGATCGGGCTCGCGATGTTCGCCTTCTTCGGGCGGACCTTCCTCAACTACGACACGTTCTACGCGCTGCTCTGGGGCGGTGATCTGGCGCACGGCCGCACGCCCGACTACAGGGTGCCGAGCGCCCCCACGCCGCATCCGCTCGCGATCCTCGCCGGCATCCCGGCGTCCCTGTTCGGCGACGGCGGCGAGACCGTGATGCTCATCCTCGTGATCGCCGCCATGGGCGCCCTCACGGTGGGCGTGTTCCGGCTTGGGGACGAGCTGTTCGGCCGCGGCGTCGGGGTCCTGGCCGCGCTGATCGTGGCCACGCGCGTGCCGCTACTCAACTACGGGATCCGCGGCTACGTGGACCTGGCGGAGATCGCGCTCGTGGTCTGGGCGGCGGTGCTCGAGGCGCGGCGACCGCGGCGTGGCGCCGCGGTGCTCGTGCTGCTCGCCGTGGCGGGACTGCTGCGCCCCGAGGCCTGGCTCTACTCGCTCGCCTACTGGCTCTGGCTCCTTCCCGCGCGCGCGTGGGAAGAGCGCGTCAGGCTCGCGCTGCTCGTGGCCTCGGCGCCGCTCGCGTGGGGGCTCAGCGACCTCGCAATTTCCGGCGACTTCCTCTGGTCGCTTCACGGCACACGCGACCTGGCGAGCGAGCTCGGGCGCCAGACCGGGCTTTTCAACGCGATCAAGACCGCGCCGCGCAGGCTCGGCGAGATCCTGCGGCTGCCGGAGCTGATCGCGGCGCTCGTGGGGTTCGTGCTGGCGCTGAGAGAGGACACGCGGCGCGCCGCGCTCCCCGCCGCCATCGCGGGGCTCAACGCGTTCGCGTTCGCGCTCTTCGCGGTTGCCGGCCTGTCGCTGCTCGGCCGCTACCTGTTCCTCGCGAGCGTGATGCTCGCACTCTTCGCCGCCTACGCCTGCCTGCGCTGGCGACCGTTCGGCTACGCACTGCTCGCCGCGATCGTCGTCTTCTTCGGCCTCCAGCAGGTCGACCGGCTCATGTCGCTGCGCACGGACATACGCGCGCGTGCGCAGGTGCAGTCCGACCTGCACGCCCTTGCGCTCCCCGCGTGCCGCCCGGTTTACGTGGCCGGCCACAGGATGGTTCCCCTGCTCGCCTACTGGCACGACCTGCGGCCGAAGACGATCCTCGTGCAGGAGCCGCTGCTGGGCGCCGGCCAGTTCGTGCTCCCGGCGAACCCGCGCGTGCAGCGCCTGTCGATACTCGACCCGCACGAGCCCGTGCCGCGCACCCTGCGGCCCCCTTCGGGCTGGCGCGAGGCCGACGGCAACCGATCGTGGATCGCCTACGCGCCAACCTTGTGCCATTTCGTGTCGCGTTGAAGATGACGGACCGTGCACCCGTTTTCGAAGTCGGTCCCCGGGCGTGCCCGCCGGCCGGTGACTCCTGCCAGGCTTCCCCGTGGCGCATGGGCGGTACTGCTTAAGGCTGCTTCCTCCCGGATCTGACCTGGTTCACAGCCGTCCACCGCACGGGACCTGGCCATCAACGCCATCCACCGGCGTACTGACCCCGAAGGCTCAACCCCTCTGACGGGAATTCAGCCTCGCTAGAGCGGATTGCGAGTGACAAGGCACCGCTACCTCCCCGCCTAGCACGGTCCGCGAGGAAGCCTAGCGCGCGAAAACGGGTAGGCAGGGTCCATGAGTGGCATCGGCCTCATCCTGATCGGGTTCGCGCTGTTTGTGCTTTCGCGCCCGTATATGGAGATGGCCACCGGGAGCGACGTGCCGCCCCCGCCGCCGCAGCGTTGGCCGCTCAAGCGCAAGGCGCTCCGGCTGGGTAAGCGCGGCGGCGCTCACCTGCGGCTCGCCTTCGGCCAGCTTCTCGGGCTAGCGGCGATCGCCGCAGGCATCGTGCTGATGCTGCGCTAGCGGCCCCCGCCGTTTGTCGACGACGCCTGGTTACAGCGCCCAGCCGCGCGCGAGGATCGCCTCGGCCAATGCGTCGACAAGCCCCTCCGAGGGCTTGGGCATTGGAAAGCGCTGCACGATCGACTGAATCTCGGTTGGCTCGAGCCCGAAATCTCGCGCGGCACGCAGCATCGCGAGGTAGTGCCCTGCCGGGCTCGTGGCCGGTCCGTTTGGCATTTCCCGATCCATCCATCGCGTGTTACCCCCCTGGGCGTCCTTCCTAATCGCCCCGTATGCTCCGTCGGTGGGCTGGCGACGGGGTATTTCCGTGCTGGGTGTCGGGCTCATTACCGCGATCGGCGCCTGGCTGGTTGTGCGCGACGGATCGGGTGACGCGCGCCAGCCGCCACTCCCCAAGTTGACCGTCGCGCAGCTCGCCGGGCTCCGCGTGGTGGCGAGTTTTCGCGACTCCGGCCAGGGCCGGATTCCCGCCTCGCTGGCCCGCCGGATCCGGCACGGCACGATCGGCGCCGTGTGCCTGTTCGCCGAGAACGGGACCAGGGTGTCGACCATCCGGAGGTTGACCCGCAAGCTCCAGGCGATCCCGCGCCCGCCCGGGTTGCGCGAGCCGCTGCTCGTGATGATCGACCAGGAGGGCGGCAGGGTGCGACGGATCACCGACAGCCCGCCGGCCGAGTCCGCGCTGGCGATGGCTCGAACCGGCAGCGTCGCTCATATACGCGCGCGAGGGCTGGCGACGGCGCGCGGGCTGCGGCGCGCCGGAGTGAATGTGGACCTTGCGCCGGTGTCTGACATTCCTCGCAGCGGCTCCACGCTGCTTCAGTTCGCGCGCACGTTCGGTACCGACCCGGCGACGGTCGGCAAGTTCGCGGCCGCGTTCGCCTCGGGCTTGGTCGCCGGCGGCGTGCAGGCCACGACCAAGCACTTCCCCGGGTTTGGCGCCGCCAGGGTGAACAGCGACGACCAGCGGGTGAGCATCGCGCTCTCGGCGAACGAGCTGCGCACGGTGGACGAAGCGTCGTTCAAGCAGGTGATCGCCGCCAAGGCGCGGCTCGTGATGCTCGCCAACGCGATCTATCCCGCGCTCGACCCGTCGGCGCCGGCGACCTTGTCGCGGAAGATCGCGACAACCGAGGTGCGCGACCGGCTCGGCTTCGACGGCGTGACGATCACCGACGACCTCGAGGCCGGGGCGCTCAAGCCTTACGGCAAGGCCGGGCAGCTCGCGGTGAAGGCCGCGGGCGCGGGTGACGACCTCGTGCTGTTCGCGCGCAACTACGCGTCCTCGGTCGCCGCCATCAGGTCGCTGACCGC
>Ga0070679_100005609_pt1 | contig 11628 bp, 6 predicted proteins | sample KBSC63BmetaG_FD_65652 | JGI IMG/M metagenome (GOLD analysis project Ga0070679, IMG submission 65652) | Corn rhizosphere microbial communities from Kellogg Biological Station, Michigan, USA - KBS C6-3B metaG | ecosystem: Host-associated > Plants > Roots > Rhizosphere | place: USA: Michigan... | reverse complement strand
GTCTTCTTCGATGAGATCAATGGTGGCCTTGGCGGCAACGCTGGTCACAGGATTGCCACCAAAGGTCGAAATCTGCAGGCCCTTGAAGCTGGCTGCAATTTCGGGCCTTGTCATAGTCACGCCCACCGGAGCACCGTTGGCCAGCCCTTTTGCTGACGTGATGATGTCCGGCGTGACTTCCCACTGCTCGATGCCAAACCAGCGTTTGCCGGTGCGTCCCCAGGCAGTCTGCACTTCGTCGGCGATGAACAGTCCGCCATAGTTCTTGACGATTTTGAACACGATCTTGAAGTATTCGGGGGGCGGCGTGATGAACCCACCGACACCTTGAATTGGCTCAGCCAGAAATGCTGCGATCTGGCCGGAAGTCGTGGTCTGGATGACCGCTTCCACATCTTTGGCGCACGCAACTTCGCAACTTGGATAAGTCTTCCCGAAAGGGCAGCGGTAGCAATAAGGATTGATTGCGTGAACAATTCCGGCCGTCGGTGTGGGCAAAGATTTGCGCCAAGTGCCGTGCCCGGTAAGCGATTGCGCCATCTGCGAGCGCCCGCTGTACCCGTGCCTGAGGGCGACGACCTCGTAATTTCCGGTGAACATCCTCGCCAGCTGCACTGCCATTTCGTTGGCTTCCGTGCCGCTGTTCGTCAGGTAGCTCTGGCTGATCTCGCCGGGTGTGATCTGGGCCAGCTTCTCGGCCAGCGCTACGATCGCTTCATTCGGGAACATTGTCGAGGCATGCTGCAGGCGGTCGACCTGGGCTTTCACTTTGTCCGCGACCCGCGGGTTACAATGCCCAACCGAAATGGTCACAATGCCGCCGAAGAAATCCAGGTATTTCCTGCCATCCGCGTCCCACAGGTATTGCATGCTGGCGTGGTCGGTAACGAGCGGATCACTGTAGTAGGTGGAAACGGAAGGGAAGAGATACTGCTTGTGCTTCTTGAGGATTTCTTCTTTTGTCATCGTGGACCTGCGTATGGATCAAGCAAGATTCGGGGCCTTCGCTGCCCCTCATTCTATCGCTGCTGGCACGGCCCTGAATGCAGGAAATTTTATCGCTGGTGAACGTGACGCGAGTCACAGCCAGAAATGATTTCGGTCTTAACCAAGTGCTTTGACCAACTCCTCGGGTTGAGCGTTATCGCCGAATGTCTCGCTCACGTGAACAAACTTGTCCACGTCCCCGGGCGCAAATACGAAGCTGCCGCCGAGTTGAAACGGATCTTTGCCGAGCCGGTGCTGTCGAACGCCGATGGCTTTGGCGCGCTTGCGGGCTTTCGCGTTGTCGCTACGGAGAAGATGGAAGATGTTTGCTTTGTGCAGCCCCACTGTCTTGTAGGCCTGGCGCTGTTCGTCGATCAGAAGTGGAAAGCTGATTCCGGTCTGCTCGCGAAAGTGCCTGGCGTAGCTCACATCACCAAGGCCGACAGCCACGATCTTTGCCCCTTTGCTGCGAATTTCCTGTTCGTGTTCGCGCAACTGCGCAACGTGCTCGCGGCAGAAGATTCAGCCATAATGACGCAAGAAGACCACCACCGCCGGTGAATCGGTCCAATACGAACCGAGCTTTACCGGTTTGCCGTCAACATCCGGCAAAGTGATATTTGCGAGTTTGCTGCTATAGCTATCTGGCACGGCGCACATTCTCTGCGCCAGCCCGCGTCGATGTCAAGCTTGCTGATGCTGCCTAGCAAGAGTGTCTGATTCCGCTGTGCTAAACTCCACTCCTCTGCATCGCTGGAAACGAGGAGTGTAGGCTGTGATGAATCTCAACAATGCCGTCGCTGTCATCACCGGCGGCGGATCGGGAATTGGACGCGCTCTCGCCATCGAGCTCGCTGCTAAAGGAGCACAGTTAGCGCTTGCTGATGTGAACCAATGCACGCTTGATGAAACGCTCAAGCTGCTCGGAGCTGGCGCCAAGGCTCGCACCTACATTGTTGATGTGGGCGAAGCCCCGGCAGTTCAGAAGTTTGCCGCCGACGCGGAGCGTGATTTTGGCCGCGTCTCGCTGCTGGTCAACAATGCGGGCGTCGCCTTATATGGCACCTTCTCCGATCTGACGCTTCAGGAATTCGAATGGCTCTTCCGGATCAATTTCTGGGGCGTGATTCACGGCTGCAAATTCTTCCTGCCGATTCTCCAGCGGCAAAAACAGGCGCGCATCGTGAACATATCCAGCGTCTTCGGACTCATTGGACCGCCGGGACAGACGCCCTATGCGTCGAGCAAGTTCGCCGTGCGTGGTTTCAGTGAATCCCTACGCGAAGAGCTCCGTACTACTTCGGTGGGCGTTACTTGTGTTCATCCGGGCGGTATTCGCACCAACATCGCGAACAATGGTCGAGCCGGCGCTTCCACCGATCCTGCTGGGCAGCACGAAGCCCGCGAACTCTTCAACAAAGTTGCAAGGTCCACACCCGAGTACGCTGCACAGGTCATCATCGCAGGGATTGAAAAGAGCAAAGATCGCGTGCTCATCGGGAAAGACGCCTATCAAATTGACCGGACGGCACGGCTGTTCCCAAATCGAGCTGGAGCCATGTTTGCCTCTTATCTTGAAAAGCGTCGGGCGAAGATCCAGAAATCACTCAAAGCGACTGCTAAATAATCGACTGCTCACCATCTTTCACGGGCATTTGCCCCAGGTTCAATCCAGACTCAAGTTGGCGGGTACTGTTTCTTCAACTTGCGGCAACTCTACAGCTCAAAATCCTCTCTATACATGTTGAGCTTCTCCGAAAGTCTCGCCGGAGCCCTTTGATGTACCGATTTGTTCCCCGAATTCTGCTTGGCTGGCTCCTGCTCGTGGGGCTTGCCGCTGCCACGGACCGCACCCGCACCCTGGTCGTCAATGTACGTGACCAGACCGGCTCACCTGTAACCGGCGCCCACGTCAGCCTGGAAGGTTCCGGTTATAGCCAGACCGCGATCCCGGTTGATGATGGCACTTACGAGCTGATGAAGATACCAGTGCAGCAGAGCCTGACACTGAACATCAGTGCGCGCGGATTTGCCAACTTCGATCGCGCCATAACGCCGCAGGACACTCGGGTAGACGTCACCCTGCTGCCTGCAATCCTTGCCCAGCAGGTCACCGTCACGGCGAACCGCTTCGAGACGCGGATGGAAGAGACCGCGCAGAATGTTGATATTCTCTCGAACTCGGCGCTCGCCACCACGGCAGCCCAATCCATTGACGACGCACTGCGCCAGATCCCGGGATTCACGCTGTTTCGGCGCTCGGGCAGCCGCTACGCTAACCCGACAACCCAGGGACCGTCGCTTCGTGGCGTGGGCACCAGCGGTGCGAGCCGGGCGCTCGTACTCTATAACGAAATCCCGCTCAACGATCCGTTTGGGGGCTGGGTTTACTGGGGAAGGATACCCAGGGAGGCTGTCGACAATATTGAAGTGCTGCACGGAGGCGCTTCAAGCCTCTATGGCAGCGGCGCACTTGCCGGAGTTGTGAACGTTACTCCCGAACGCGCGCAGCGCACCCTGTTCTCGTCTGAAGTATCAATGGGTAGAGAAAACACGCCCGCGGCCTCAGCCCTGGGATCACTCCGGTTCGGAAAATGGACGTGGATTCCGAGCGGCGAGTTCTACCGTACCGATGGCTACGTGCTTATACCGAGTGACCAGCGGGGAACGGTGGATACTCCGGTCAACTCGCTCCATGGCACTGCCGGGAGTACGTTCTCGCGCAAGCTCGGCCAGGGCGATCTCTTTCTGGACAGCAGTTTCTATCATGAGAATCGCGATAACGGCACCCCGCTCCAGAAGAATGACACTAATCTGTGGCAGGTGGCGAGTGGCGTGAATATGCTCACCGGGTTCGCAGCTCTTCAGGCGCGCGTCTACGGTTCCGGACAAAGTTACAACCAGAGCTTTTCGTCAGTCGCAGCAGATCGCAACAGTGAATCGCTGGTCCGCCTGCAACATGTTCCGGCTCAGCAGGTCGGCGCGAGCCTTGCGGCTTCAGGAAGTCTGGGCGGCCGCAACACCTGGGTAGCAGGCGGAGATACGCGGCTGGTAGAGGGTTTCAGCAACGAGACAATATTTTCTTCGGGGACGCCCTCCTCACATATCAGCGCCGGTGGACGGCAACTTGAGTCCGGAGCTTATGCCCAGGACATGATCCGCCTCCATCCCCGACTCCTGCTGACTGGCGGTATTCGTTTTGACAACTGGAACAACTTCGACGCTGACTCTCACACTGTTCCGCTGTCCGGAGCTCCCCCGACATCCATCTCATTTACCGATGAGAGCAAGCATGCCTTCAGCCCGAGAGGGTCATTGCTGTGGCGAGCTGCCCACAATCTCACCCTCACCGCCTCAGCCTATAAGTCGTTCCGTGCTCCTACGCTCAACGAACTTTACCGGGCTTTTCGGCTCGGAAGCGTGCTCACGCTGGCCAACTCAAATCTGACTGCGGAACGCATCGATGGCGCCGAAACCGGAGCCAACATAGCTCTGGGCCGGCTTCGCCTGCATTCCACCCTGTTTTACATGAAGGTGCTCGATCCCGTCGCGAACGTCACCTTGTCCGTCACACCTTCGCTGATTACGCGTCAACGCCAGAATCTGGGAAGCACTCGCTCGGTCGGCGTGGAGAGCGGCGTGGAATGGCACGCCTCGCATCTACTGCTGACCGCGGAATACCAGTTTGTCGACGCCACGGTGACGAGCTTCGCTGCCAACCCCGCTCTCGTTGGCCTCGAAGTTCCCCAGGTTGCCCCGCATCTATTCTCGTTCAGCAGCCGGTATGCTCTCAGTAATGGCTGGCTGGTCGCGCTCCAGGGAAGGGCCTCCAGCCGGCAGTTTGATGATGATCTGAACCAGTTTCCGCTGGATTCCTATTTCCAGCTTGATTCCTACGTCTCCAAACGCCTTAGGCCCGGAGTTGATGCCTTCGTTGCCATCGAAAACCTGACCAACTCCCGCATGATGGTGGCTCGCACGCCGATCGTGAACCTTGGGCCGCCGATCTTTTTCCGCGGCGGAATCAAACTACGGTTTGAGTAGCTAGCATACCTGACTCCCTTGTTTTTCTTGTTCCGCCAATCACGTTCTCTGAATTGAACGTTTGATACCTCTCAGGACGGTGCTCCTGCCACTCTTGATTCCTGCGAAACCTCTATGGTTTCAAGGCTTTGACAAATGCCCGGTTCTTAGACATAATTCGAGGCCGAAAAAATGCCTGCAGCCTTTGGTGCATAACGCACTGGGTGCATGTGACGGTCTGCCCCATCACACTCCACCTAACTCAATGAGCGGCAGCTTCAGCGCCAGCGCTGAATGATGGTTCATTCAAAAGATTCTTCGTTCCCAAAACCGTTGGTTGCACGTCAATGAAAGTCATCGAGCAGATGCAAGAACGTTGCGTAGGAGGATCGATGAGGTCATTCAATCTCTGCAAAATTCTTTTCGTGTTTCTCCTGATCACTGGGATGATGCACGCGCAAGGCGTTGGCGCTTCAGGCGAATTGAGAGGCACGGTTACTGACCCATCGGGCGCAACCGTTTCCGGGGCCACGGTAGTGGTTACCGACATCGCCAAGGGCACCAAGCACACCGTAGTCACAGACAATGACGGAAGCTTCCGCGTTCCCGGATTGCTTCCGGCTAATTACAGCGTCGCGGTCTCAAAAACCGGCTTCCAGACGGAAATTGCAAAAGCAGTGACTGTGACGATCGGCCAAACCTCGGTCGTGAATTTCCCGATGAAGGTCTCGCAGGTTGCCGAATCGGTCGAGGTCACAACGGAGGCTCCGATTATCGAGACTGACCGTCCGGGGCAGGCGAACACGATCAATGAGCAATACATTCAGCAACTGCCGATTAACCGTCGCGACTACCTCACCTTCACTTTGCTGGCGCCGGCAGTCTCCGACTCAACGCGGCTGGCCTCTGACCAGGATTTCCGCGTGAAGCAGACGCCGCAAAGCGGCCTTTCCTTCTACGGGAGCAACGGCCGAGGCAACAGCGTGACGGTCGATGGCGGTGAAGCGAATGACGACGCCGGTGGCGTACGGTTGAACCTCGGCCAGGATGCCGTCCAGGAGTTCCAGATCAATCGCAGCAATTACGGCGCGGAACTCGGCGGCGCGAGTGGCGCGACCATCAACATCGTCAGCAGGTCCGGAAGCAATGACGTTCACGGCAGCTTGTTCGGCCTGTTCCGAAACGATGCCCTGGATGCCGCAAATCCGTTTTCGATTACCCAGGCCCTCCAGCCGGGCCAGAACTTCAATCCTCTCGCTCCTGACGTGAACGGAACTCATGTTAAGGATTCGCTCAGCCGCCAGCAATTTGGCGCATCAATCGGTTTCCCGATCACCAGAGACAAGTCATTCCTGTATAGCTCATTTGAAGGACTTCGCGCCGATTCGCAAAATGCGGTTCCGCTGCTGGCAAGCACAGCTCTCTTCCGACCAACGGACAGCCCGTTCAACGACCAGGCTGGGATCATCCGCGGATTGACGGCTCTTGGTGCGCAACCAGTGCCGTGTTTCGGCACCACATCTCTTCCCGCAGCCGCGTGTGCGCAGGTTCTTAATGGCCTCTTCACACTGAATCCGGCCACGCCGCGCGGAGCTTTCGCGCAGAACCTTTTGATTAACAACGGCGGCCTGTTTCCGTATGAAAATCGGTTGTATCTCTTCTCCACGCGTTTCGATCATCAGTTCAGTGACCGAAACCAGATGTTTGTACGCTACAACTTCGGCCACGATACTGAAAACAATCCGGACGTGCAGTCGCTGACCGGGTTCTCTCGGGGAAGCAGCGTTCATGCCTTTGACCATACTCTGCTGGCTTCCTGGTTCCATCAATTCAGCGGCAAGACTCAAAACGAAGCTCGTGCTCAATACAACTACAGCAACTTTGATGTGATCCCGAACTTCCCCGGACAGGTTGGCATTGATCTTCCCGGGTTTGGAAATTCCGGCTCGAACATATTTATTCCCAGCCTGACCATCATGCGTCGCTATGAGATCGCAGATAACGTCAGCACCGTTCACGGCAAGCACACCTTCAAGTTCGGAGCTGGTTTCCTCTACCGCGGAAACCACACTGAGTCGCAAACCTTCTTCCCCGGCCGGTTTGTATTTGGTAATCTTCCCGGCGGATTGGTGGCCCCGTGTTTCTCGGTTCCGGCTGCTTGCGGTCTCACCACTGATCCCGGTACAGGGCTGCCGATTACACCGGCAACGATCAATTCGCTTCAGTCGCTATCAATGTTTGCCTTGCCGGGCGCTCTGCCACAGTTCTATCAGCAGGGCTTTGGCAATCCGGTCTACAACTATCCTCGTCCGTTCTTCTCCACTTACGTTCAGGACACCTGGAACATGAGCTCCCGGTTCACCCTGAACTACGGTGTCCGCTACGAACTTGACAGTCAATACGGACCGCTGAACACGGACAAAAACAACATCGCTCCGCGCGTTGGTTTTACCTGGGATCCGTTCGGAGACCACAAGACCGTGCTTCGCGCTGGCTATGGCATCTTCTACTCGCCGATTTATGGCCAGATCGGCGACGTTGTACAGACTCTGGGTCAGGTGAACGGCAACCGCCAGATCGCTCAGGTGTTCGTTCCCCTCACTGGCGTGCCGGGACTTTCAACGCTCACTTCAGCCGTGATCTTCAACACGCTACTGGCACAAGGCGCAATCACCTGCCAGACGGCCGTGGCGCCGAACGTGGCGTGCATCACACCGGCGAATCTTAATCAATTCTTCCCACCGGGGCAGAACCCTGCCAACTCGCACTCTGGTCCGCTTCCGCCGTTAAGCGTGCTCTTCAGCGGTCAACCTGATTACGCAAGTCCCTACTCACAGCAGGCTGAGTTCGGGATCGAACGGCAGCTCGGGAGAGACTTCTCGGTTTCGTTGAGCGGAATCTACGTGCACACTATCGGCTTGCCGGTGGCGCTCGATACCAATGTTCTACCCGCGCCGCTCACCACGGTGCCGTTGGCGAACGGAGCTTCGGTGACCGTCCACAACTGGAACAGCGGTACCGTGAGTCCGCTGGGCATCTCCCCATGCGCAGGCGCGGCGATTCTTACCTGCTTCAAGAACCCGTTATTGCTGCAGGGAAATCAGTACTCGTCGAAGGGCTCGGCCCTGTTTGAAGGCGGAATTCTGGAAGTGAAGAAGCGCTTCAGCAACTATCTGCAGTTGTTCGGCAGCTATACGCTGAGCAAGGCGTTCGACACAACCACGGACTTCAACAGTGACTTCGGACCCCAGGACAATCTGAACCTGGCGGGTGAACGCGGCCTCTCCGACTTCGACCAGCGGCATAAGGTCGTGGTGGCGGGCGTGATTGACACTGGAAACCGGGGCAACAGCTCGTTCGGAAGGTTCGCTTCGGGCTTTCAGATTGCACCCATCTTCCGCTACAACAGCGGTCATCCCTTTAACCTGCTGGCGGGAACTGACGTAAATGGCGATCGTCACTCCACCAATGATCGTCCCATCGGCGCAGGGCGCAACACCGGGCTGGGCCCGGATTTCTTCTCCTGGGATATGCGGATTGCGAAACAAATCAGGATGGGTGAGAGAGCCAGCCTGTCACTGATTGCGGAAGGTTTCAACCTGCTGAACCGCACCAATTACGCGAGCGTGAACAACGTTGTGGGGCCGAACTTTGGACTATTGCAAGGCTTTACCACGTTTAACGTTCACGGTTCCGTGTCGCCGCTGGTAAATGCGCCTCTGGCGTTTACGTCTGCGTTCCCGATGCGGCAATTGCAGCTGGGTGCACGAGTGAACTTCTAAACACAAACCCTGATCTCTGGGCGGCGGAACACTTCGTCGCCCTTTTTCTTTTTGCGCTACAATGGCGTGCGAAAACTGAACGGTTATTCATTCTCATGTCCGTCTCCCCTCATACCACAGCCGTCCGTACAATTACCGGTGCGCAAGCCGTTGTGGAAAGCCTCCTGGGCAATGGCATCGACTGCGGCTTTGGGATTCCCAGCATCCATAACATTGCCATCTACGAGGGGCTGCGGCGCGCCACGCCGTTTCATCACTGGGTGGTGCGGCACGAACAGGCGGCGGGTTATGCCGCCGATGGCTTCCGCCGACAGAGCGGGCGGATCGCGGCAGTATTTGCTTCCACGGGGCCAGGAAATCTGTTTACGCTTGTTCCGCTGCTGGAGAGCCTGCAATCAGATACTCCGGTGCTGGTAGTCGGCACCAATATTGCCTCCGCGCTGCATGCTGGACAGGGTGGTGCGTTGCATGAAACGCCCGATCAGATTGATGTGTTCCGGCCGTTGACTCGGTTTGCGCGTCGCGTCAAAAATCCAGCAGAGATTTCTGACGTTTTCTCGGAAGCGATGGCGGTTTTGCGCGGACCTGCCCCGGGCCCGGCATTCATTGAGATCCCGCACGACCTGTTGGCTGCGACATTCACTCCGCTATCTTCTTCGGCTCAACGTTCGCCCGAGTTGTCTCCTCCAGCCGACCTTGCGTCAGCGATCCACCAGATCCAGAAAGCGCGTCGTCCGGTATTGCTCATAGGTGGTGGCGTTAGTGGTGACTTGGAGCCGGTCAGGCAATTAGCCGAAATCCTGCAAGGACCCGTGTTCACGACTACGAGCGGAAAGGGAAACTTCCCGGCGGACCATTCGCTGTTCATGGGTTGCATTTCGCGACTGGGAGTCGCACAGGAGATCTTCAACGAGAGCGATCTTCTGCTCTCCCTGGGCGCTCGATTCACAGAATTCGATACCGGACGGTTTCAGCTGAAGCTGCCTGACGAACATATCCAGATCGTTCCCCACATTGACTACCCCGGCACACGAGTTCACGCTTCACTGCGTATCGTCGCCGATTCCACTGAAGCGGCAACTCTGTTCGGCGCCTCGCTGGACGGGCGCTCGCCCTGGTGCGATATCAAGCCGCAGTTGGCGGGCGAAGAGCAGCGTTTGCACGCCCTCAACTCTGAGGCCTGGCAGGCGCTGCGGCTTTTGCGAGGGACGCTTGATCGCCGCGACGTACTCGTCAACGATCAGTCCATTCTGAACTACTGGGCATCTGCATTCTTCCCGGTTTTCGAGCCGCATACGTTTCTGTATCCTTACGGCTCAGGAACACTTGGATATGGGTTGCCGGCGGCGATTGGGGCCGCCTGTGCTGTGCAGCGAACTGGCAGCGCACAGAAGATAGTCTGTGTTGCCGGAGATGGCGGGTTTCAATACACGCTCCCCGAACTGGCCACGCTTGCGCAATATCAACTTCCGGTGAAGATCCTTCTGGTTAACGACGAGGCGTACGGCGTAATCGGCTTTCTGCAGCGCTCCGTTTTTGGCCAGACTCACGAAGTTGCGTTGAAGAACCCTGATTTCTGCCGTCTCGCCGAGAGCTACGGAATTCCCGGTGAGCGCGCTGTCAGCTTTGCCGAACTCGAACAGAAAATGCCTGCATGGTTTCAACGTCCCGGGCCGGCATTGCTGGAGTGGCGAACAGTCTTGAAGGCGCCCTGGGAAGCAGGCGCAATCCCGCGGCCGACGGGAATCGCGATGAAGGAGAACAGTTAATCTTCCATTTATGTCCAGTCCACTCAATCGCAATGTAAGAGAGCTTTTCGACCTCTCCGGTCGCGTGGCCTTGATCACCGGGGGCTCTATTGGCCTGGGCCGGCAAATGGCAGAAGGCATGGCGGAGATGGGCGCCAATGTGGTGCTCTGCGCCCGCAAAAAAGAGCGCTGCGAAGAAACAGCCCATGACTTATCGAAGCTGGGAGTGCGTACGGCCGCGTTTGCCTGCGACGTAAAAGATCCTGAAAGTGTCAGTAAGCTTTTCGAAGACACGGTCGCGCAGTTCAAGCGCGTGGACATCCTCATCAACAACGCTGGAATCTCCTGGGGCGCTCCCATTGAGCAGATGAAGCTGGAGGACTGGAACAAGGTTCTGGAAACCAACCTCACCGGGACTTTTCTTTGCTGCCAGGCGGCAGGGAAGATCATGGTTCCGCAGGAGCGCGGCAAAATCATCAATGTCTCGTCCATAGCCGGGCTGCGCGGCTCGCCGCCGAATGTGGTAGATGCTGTTGGCTATCATGCCAGCAAAGGAGGCGTGATCGCGTTCACCAAAGATCTTGCCTGGAAGTGGGGGCGGCACAATATCCAGGTGAATGCGCTCGCTCCGGGGTGGTTCCCTACGCACATGTCCGGTTGGGTGATTGAGCACAAGAAGGAAACGCTGCTGGCGCACATACCGCTTCAGCGGTTTGGCACTGATTATGACCTGAAAGGCGCGGCGGTGTTTCTTGCATCCGCCGCTTCTGACTATGTTACTGGCCACGTGCTGGCCGTGGATGGAGGGCAGTCAGCCTAGGCTGCGTTAGCCATGAATATTCCTCTCACTCCGCTCCGATTCCTGCGCTATGCGGCCGGGCAGTATCCGAAGAAAGTTGGCGTAATCTGCGGGGAGCAGCGTTACACGTATTCTCAATTCGCGGATCGCGCCGCCCGGCTTGGGGGAGCGCTTCGCGCGCTAGGGGTTAAGCCTGGCGATCGCGTCGCCTTTCTGAGCGCGAACTGTCATCGCCTTCTGGAGGCCTACTATGGCGTGCTGGAGGCCGGCGCGGTCCTGCTACCGCTAA
>Ga0070679_100005608_pt1 | contig 11629 bp, 11 predicted proteins | sample KBSC63BmetaG_FD_65652 | JGI IMG/M metagenome (GOLD analysis project Ga0070679, IMG submission 65652) | Corn rhizosphere microbial communities from Kellogg Biological Station, Michigan, USA - KBS C6-3B metaG | ecosystem: Host-associated > Plants > Roots > Rhizosphere | place: USA: Michigan... | reverse complement strand
AGGTGGAGGCCCTTGCTGCCGCTGGTGACGGGCCGGGCGTCGAGGTTGCGCTCGCTGAGCTCGGCGCGCACGAGCAGCGCGACCTGGCAGCACTCGTGCAGGCCGGCGCCCTCGCCGGGGTCGAGGTCGATCACCAGCCGGTCGGCGCCGCGCGGCTTGCCCTGCTTGGTCACCGTCCACTGGTGGACGTGCAGCTCGAGCGCGGCCAGGTTGGCGGCCCAGGTCAGGGTCGCGAGATCGTCGATGATCGGGAAGACGAGCCGGTCGCCGTGCCGGCTCTCGCCCCGCGATCCCGTGGTCGGGACGTCGGCGGTGCGCACCCAGCCCGGCGTACCGGCCGGGGCGTTCTTCTCGAAGAACCGCGCTTTCTCGACGCCGTTGGGCCAGCGGACGCGCGTGACCGGGCGGTCGTGCAGGAGCGGCAGGAGGACCGGCGCGATCTGCGCGTAGTAGTTGAGCACCTCGCCCTTGGTGGTGCCGGTCTGCGGGTAGAGGACCTTGTCGAGGTTGGACAGCTTCAAGGTGCGGCCGTCTACCTCGACCCGGACCTCCTCGCCGTTGCCGGGGCTCATCGGGGTCCCCGCGGCATTGTTCGTCGGAGGAGCGAAGCGGGGGAGGCGAAGAATGTCGTGGGGTGGATCATCGGGGTCCCCGCGGCATTGTTCGTCGGAGGAGCGAAGCGGGGGAGGCGAAGAATGTCGTGGGGTGGATCATCGTCCGACCGCCATCAGTGGCACCTGCTTCGGCTGGAGCTGCACCATCAGCCTCCGGAGGAACCAGCGCGGCGCACTCACGCAGCCTGCCGTCGCGCCGCTGCCGTTGACGTGCAGGAAGATCCCGGCGCCGCGGTGGCGCACCTGCACGCGGTTGTAGCTGGTGACGATCGAGAACTCGTACTGTCGCGGATAGTCGCGCAGCCGCTCGGAGCTGTTGGTGTCGCTGCTCGGCAGCCACCAGCGGAAGCCGCCCCGCGCCTTGTTGCGGTAGCGGTTGTAGTAGTCGGACGCATTGTCCTCCACCCAGTAGTCGCCCTTCTCGATCCGGCGGTACGGCAGGTCCCAGAACTCACCGCGCGCGTGCCGGCCGAACGACGAGATCAGCTTCGTGGTGCCCAGAGGCGTGGTGCCGGTGCCCTGGCGTCGCTGGGTGGGCGCGACCAGGCCGCCGTACCCGATCCGGCCGTCGCGGGCGACGAGCTCTCGGTGCCAGCGACCGTCGCCCAACCGCCAGAAGGCGACCGTCGCGTGGTCGCCGGTGCGGTGGTTGACCGTCACCACCTGCCGGGTGTGCGGGTGCAGCGCGACGTCGACGCCACCGATGCTCCGGTGCGTGACCTCCGCCTGGGCCGGGGCCAGTGCGGGCACGGAGCCGAGCGGGAGCACCAGCGCGGCGGTCAACGAGGCGACGCCGAGAAGCCCGAGCACTCTCATGTCAGGTCCTCCGGGGTGAGGTCGGCACGGGTGCCGACGTACGACGGCTGGCGGATGCGGCCCTGGGACGAGGCGCCGAGCGACTCGAGGTCGACGACCAGAACCGGCTCGACCCACGTCGTACCCCGGGCGTCGAGCTTGGGCACCTCGTCGACGAAGGGAGTCGAGGGTCGCGTGAGCCCGGCCAGCACCTCGCGGAGCACGGCCGCCTTGCGTCCTGTGATCCCGCTGCCGACGCGGCCGCGGTAGAGCAGGCCGTCGGGTCCGGGTTGTCCGACGAGTACGGCGCCGAGGCGGTCCTGGCTGTCGGTCTCCAGACGCCAGCCGCCGACGACGTACGACTCGCGTCGCCGATGGGCGAACTTCAGCCAGTCCTTGCTGCGCAGGCCCGGCCGGTAGCGACTCGTGAGCCGCTTGGACACGATCCCCTCCAGCGCCTGCTGGTAGGTCGCGTCGAAGAGCATCTGGCCGTCGGCGTACGTCGGGGGCGTCTGCCAGCGGTCGTCGTTGAGGTCGAGGCCCTCGAGCACCTCGCGACGTACCGCCAGCGGCTCGTCCATGAGGTCGCGGCCGCCGAGACGCAGCACGTCGAAGACCAGGAGCGTGACCGGGATCCGCTCGGCGAGTCGCTGTGCCCGGTCCAGGCGTGAGACGTGCATCCGCTCCGCGAGGGCCCCGAACGACGGCAACCCGTCGACGAACGCCACGACCTCCCCGTCGAGCAGCACGTCCTCGCCGGGGAGCGAGGCGAGCTCGGGGAAGGAGACGGTCGCATCGTTCTCGTTGCGGCTGAAGAGGCGGGCCGCTCCCCCATGCGTCTCGACGAGCACCCGCATGCCGTCCCACTTGACCTCGTGCTGCCACTCGTCACCGGCCGGCACGTGCGTGCCGCGGGTCGCGAGCATGGGACGCATGCGGTTCATCCTCGCAGCCGGGGTCTCGTGACGGTCGCAGAGCGACCTCCTCGACCGCCGGACCACGGTCGCAGAGCGACCTCCTCGACCGCCGGACCACGGACGCAGAGCGACCTCCTCGACCGCCGGACCACGGACACAGAGCAACCTCCTCGACCGCCGGGCCGCCTCCGGTCAGAGGCCGCGGGCGCGCAGGGCGGCCTGGGTGCGGTCGCGCACCTGGAGCTTGGCCAGCACGTGGGAGACGTGGTTCTGCACCGTCTTGAGGCTGAGGTCGAGCTCGCGAGCGATCTCGGCGTTGCTCCGGCCTGCCGACAGCAGAGCGAGCACCTGCGACTCGCGCTCGGTGAGATCCGGCCGGTAGCGCTGACGACCCGTCACGACGCGGCCCGCGGCGTCGCCCGAGAGGACCAGGCCGCCGGACGCGACGGTACGGATCGCGGAGAGCACCTCGTCCTGCACCGCGCCCTTGAGGAGGTAGCCGCGGGCGCCCACCTGGAGCGCGGCCGAGACCGTGTCGTCGTCGTCGACCATCGTCAGCACCAGCACCGCCGGGGGCTGGGGTTGCGCCGCGATCTGCCGGATCGCCTCCACCCCGGGCATCCCGGGCAGGTTGAGGTCCATCAGGACGACGTCGGGCTCGAGCTCCGCACAGCGGCGTACGGCGGTCTCGGCGTCACCGACCGCGTCGGCGAGCTCCATGCCGTCGGCTATCCCCAGCATCCCGGCCAGACCGTGCCGGAAGAGCGGGTGGTCGTCGACGACGAGTACGCGGATCATCGAGGGGGGCCCGCCTGGACCGGGAGCTCGGCCCGCACCCGGGTGCCGTGGCCGGGGCTGCTGACGAGGACGAGCGACCCACCGATCTCGGCGGCGCGCTCGCGCATGCTGACCAGGCCGACGCCCTCGTCCCGTGGGCTCGCCGTACCCAGTCCGTCGTCGCAGACCTCCACGACCACGCACGGACCCGGCACCCCGACCTGCACCACGACCTGCCGCGCGCCCGCGTGCCGGACGGCGTTGGTCACCGCCTCGGCGACGATCCGGTACGTCGCGACCTCGACCGCGGCCGGCAACCGGTTCGGAACGTCCACGCGGACGGACACCGTCGGGCCCTCGGCTGCCTGCAGACGTCCGACCAGCTGGTGCAGCGCCTCGGCGAGACCGAGCTCGTCGAGCGCGGGCGGGCGCAGACCCTCGACGATCCGGCGTACGTCGAGCACCGTCGACTGGATGCCCGAGCGGAGGTCGAGCAACGGCCCGTCGGCGTCTTCCTGCCCGGACCGGAGCTGGTGACGCAGGGTGTCGACCTGGAGGGTGAGCCCGGCCAGTGCGGGGCCGAGCCCGTCGTGGAGGTCGCGGCGCAGGCGCCGGCGTTCTTCCTCACGGGCGAGCACCAGTCGCTCCTGGCTCGTGCGCAGCGAGCCGAGCAGCGCTGCGGAATGCACGACGGCCCCGAGCTGTCCGGCCACGTCACGAACCAGTGCCCGGTCGACCTCGCGGAGCTCGCGGGCGCCGACGAGCAGCCCACCGACCGGGACGCCGTACGCCTGGAGGCCGAAGGTCTCGGTCCGGTCGACCGGATCGCCGTGCACCGCGAGCCGCTCCCCCGCCGAGTCGCGGATCTCGACGTACCGGATCCGCAGACCGTCGCCGAGCTCGTCGACGAGCGTCTGGAGGAGACCCGGGACGTCGGTGGCGTCACTGAGGCGGCGTCCGGTGGCAGCGAGCACCTCCGCGGGCTCCGACCACTGGCCGTAGGTGAGGCGGTTGGCGAAACGCTGGAGCGCATCCCGCAGCGGGGCGAAGCTGACCGCGACCACGCCGGCCGCGACCCACGGGAGCCAGCCCGCACCCTGCTGGCGCATCATCGCGCCGACGCCACCGACGGTCAGCGCGTAGAGCGCGGCGATGACCAGGGACAGGGCGCCGTACGTCAGGGAGCGGTTGAGGACCAGGTCGAGGTCGTAGAGCCGATGTTGCAGGCAGGCGATGCCGATCGCGATGGGAAGCGGGAGCGAGACGAGGGCGAAGACCCAGGGTCGGCCGAGGTCCCAGAAGCTGAGTACCAGCACGAGAATCGGGAGCACGAAGGCCAGCGCGAACCACAGGAGCCGCTGTCGTCCGAGGGCGTCGCCGTGTCGCCATCGCCACACCAGCAGGGTCACCGCGAGCACCAGGGTCACCAGCATCATCAGGAGCATCAAGGTGCTCACCGCGTCGATCACCGGTTGCACCGCATGCGGCAGGCCGATCGGGTTGTCGACCTGGCTGAGCCGCAGGTCGGACTGGGTCGGGCCGAGCAGCGAGCTGAACCCGTCGGTGACCAGGCAGGCCCAGGCGCCGACCCAGGCGACGCGGACGAGTCGGCGCGGTCCGTTGCGCTCGGCGTCGGGGAAGACCTGCGGCAGAAGGAGGATCACCGCGAGCCAACCGAGCCCCCGACCGGTAGCGCCGATCGTCGCCATCAGCTGGGCCCACACGACGTCTGGGTGGTGATCCAGCCGGGCCCAGCCGACCTCGAGCAGACCACCTCCGAGCCCCGAGACGGCGCCCCCGGCCAGCATCAGCCGGCCGACGACGTGCGTCGGGTGCGACTGCAGGATGAGGAGACCGACGACCATGTAGGCGGCGTACATCAGGCCGACCGCCGTCAGGCTCAGGGCGCCGTCGGCATCGGTCTGGGTCAGGATGCCCGCGACGATGCCGGCGGCCCCCAAGAGGGCCGCCAGCACCCGTCTGGTCTGCACGGTCACAGGTTCTCCCAAATCGGACCGGCGCGCACGGGATCAGGCCCGTTGGCCGCGACCCCGGATCAGGACCACTGCCAGGCAGATCCACCACAGCATCCAGAGCGTCCCCATGGTGTTGTGGATGAACGGCGTGCCGACCATGACGCCGACCCCGGCGACCACGCCGCCCCAGCCGACCAGTCGCGGCCACTGCCGACCCAGGATCGCGGCGATGCCCAGCGCCACGGCCATGCCGCCCTGCATCAGGATCTGCAGGAAGTAGGAGAAGTTGCGGATGTCGTTCACCATCGCGATGGAGTGGATGTCGGCGCCGTGCTGAGCGGCGTACATCGCGGCGGCCCCCGGTGCGAAGCCCACGGCGAGAGTCGACGCCACCCAGGCCACGCCCAGCGCGAAGAAGGACTGCGCGGCGACCTTGGTGGCCTCGCTGCCACGGTCGAAGACGCGGGTGATGATCACGATCGCCGGGACGATCAGCACGAAGGCCAGAGCCTCGACGTACCCGCCGGCGAACGCGCGCGTCAGGTTGGCGGTGCCGTAGTCGTGCTGCAGCTTCGCCAGCGACGTCGAGTGCTCGACCAGCGGCTCCTGCGTGACTGCGGCGAACTCGAGGACGAGCCAGGCGATGGCGAGAACTCCGGCGACTCGCCCGAGGATGGTGCGTTCGGAGGTGGGAGAGCCCGACGGCGGTGCCGCGAGGTCCGGGGTGACGGTGCTCATGGTCATGCTCCTTCGGTGGTGGAACGGTCCACCGAAGGCTGCGCCCCCGCACTCGGTGATGGATCAGGCGACTTCCCGCGCGGGCCGGGAAGAACTCCCGACCGGGAGCACGCGTGCGTTCGTGCGGCCGCTCGCGGATACTGGTCCCACGTCGACGACTCGCGGAGGTATGAGATGCGTGCGATCTGGAAGGGCGCGGTGTCCTTCGGGCTCGTCAGTGTGCCCGTGAAGCTGTATGCCGCGACGGAGTCGCACGACGTCTCGTTCCGGCAGGTGCACGCCAAGGACGGCGGCCGGATCAAGTACCAGCGCGTCTGCGCGATCGACGGCGAGGAGGTCGAGTACGCCGACATCGCCAAGGGCTACGAGACCGAGGACGGCGAGATGGTCATCCTCACCGACGACGACATGGCCGCACTGCCGAGCGCCTCCTCGCGGGAGATCGCGGTGGAGAAGTTCGTGCCCAGCGACCAGATCGACCCGATGCTGTTCGAGAAGAGCTACTACCTGGAGCCGGAGAAGACCGGCGCCAAGCCGTACGCGCTGCTGCGCCAGGCACTGCTCGACGCCGACCGGATGGCCGTGGTGACCGTCGCGCTGCGCCAGCGCACGACCGTCGGCGTCCTGCGGGTCAAGGACGACGTGATCGTGATGCAGACGATGATGTGGCCCGACGAGGTCCGCACGCCCGACTTCTCCGTCGAGTCCGGCGAGGTCAAGGCCGCCGAGGTCAAGATGGCCAACATGCTGGTCGAGACCCTGGCCGGCGACTTCGACGCGAGCGAGTTCGAGGACGACTACGCCGAGGCGGTCGAGGAGCTGGTGAAGAACAAGATCGAGGGCGGCGAGGTCAAGAAGACCCCGACCTCGACCAAGAGCTCCGGCGAGGTCGTCGACCTGCTGGCCGCCCTCCAGCGGTCGGTGGACTCGGCCAAGGCTGCGCGCGGCGAGACCTCCGGTGGCGGCGACAAGGACGAGAAGAAGCCCGCCAAGAAGACCGCGAAGAAGACCGCCTCCAAGCCGACGAGCAAGAAGGCCGCCAAGAAGAAGGCGAGCTGACCCGCCCGACGCCGAGCACCACCCGCCTGAGGTTCAGGGCCGGGGCGCTCCCCGGTAGAGCTGTACGAGGCAGAACTCGTGTCCCTCGGGGTCGGTCATCACGACGACGACTCCCTCGTCGTACTCGTGCCGCTCATCGGTCGGACGCCCGCCCAGGCGCTCGACCTCGGCGACCCCGGCGGTGACGTCGTCGACCTCGAGGTCGAGGTGCAGGCGCACCTTGCCGGCCCGAGGCTCGGGGACCTGCTGGAAGGTCAGGCGCGGCTCCGCGTCGTGCCGGGAGCCCACGGTGGCCCAGCCGTCACCGTCCATCTCGTCGCTCGGGTCGCGCCCGAGCAGGCTGCCCCAGAACGTCGCCATCCGCTCGACGTCGACGCAGTCGATCGTCACCCCGGTCCAGCGCGCCGTCATGGGTTCACCCTGACACGAGCGCGCTCACGAGCGCCCGGCCGCGTCGCGAACCGGATCCGACTAGCCGACGCCGGCGAGCTGCTTGGTCAGCAGTGACGGGTCGTCGCTCGCGGTCCACCCGCAGTGCCGGTAGAAGTCCGCGTCAGCATCGAGCGCCACCACCATCCGGTCGTGACCGTGGCCGCGAGCGAGATCCTCCACGGCGGAGACGATGAGCCGACCGACACCGCACAGCCGCTCCCCCGGGCGAACGACCAGGTGCACCATCCGCAGCGTCCCTGCCGTGCACTCCAGCGTCACGGCACCGATGACGTCACCGTCGAGGTCCATCGCGACCAGGGTCTGCGGCAGGGATCGGCCGGCGTCGTGGGCGGTGGCCGCGATCCACGGGCCCGCGGTACCCCTGCAGCCGGACGCGCGCCAGCGCAACGCCCCCACCTCGGCGATGAGTTCCGGTTGATCCGCGAGCAGCCCGAGAAACAGCGCGGGACGCTCCCGCATGGCCGCACCGTAGGCCGCTTGCGGCCGCACCGACAGCATTTCGTCCCTCACTGCCCGTGAAATGGTCCTGGCTGACCATGCCGGCCTGGGGTTAGGTTTCCGCTCGTGGGGGCGAGGGCGTGGGGTGGTCGGCTGCGCGCCGCCGCACAGGCTTTCGCAGACAGCGCGCGCAACCCCGCCGTACGTCGCATCCAGCTGGGATTCGCCGGTGCGTGCACCGCGGAGTGGACGTTCACCGTCGTGTTGTCGGTCTACGCCTACAACCAGGGCGGCGCGAAGGCCGTCGGCCTGGTGTCGCTGCTGCGGATGCTGCCATCGGCTCTGGCCGCGCCGTTCCTCTCCGCGGCGGCAGACCGGTGGCGGCGCGACCACGTGCTCACGCTCGTGTCGACCACCCGGTGTCTCTCGTCGCTCGCCATCGCGATCATCGTGGCCGCCGGTGGTCAACCGACCGGCGTGTACGCCTTGGCGATCGTCTCGACCGCGGCCGCGATCCTGTACCGCCCGGTGAACTCCGCCCTGCTCCCGCTGCTGTGCCACACGCCCGCCGAGCTGGCGTCGGCGAACGTCGTACGCGGACTCCTCGACTCGATCGCGACCCTGGTCGGTCCGGCGATCGCCGCCGCGCTGCTGATCGGGGACAGCACGTCGGCCGGCTTCTTCGCGGTCGCCGCGCTGGCGGCGCTCTCGGCGCTGGTGACCATGAGCCTGCGCGTCGAGGAGCCGGAGCAGCAGTCGGCCCGGGTCTCGGTCCTGCGCGGCCTCGTCGTCGGTGCCCGGGTCTCCCTCGGCTCCGGCCAGATGCGGATGATGCTGACGCTGCTCGCCGCGCAGGTCGCCAGCCGCGGCGCCTTGTCGGTCTTCAGTGTCTTGGTCGCCGTGAACCTGCTCGACCTGGGCGAGGCAGGAGCCGGGACCCTGACCTCGGCCGTCGGTGCCGGCGCGATCGTGGGCTCACTGTTCGCCTCGGTGTTCGTCGGCACCCGACGCTTGGCCGTGTGGTTCGGCGCCGGAGTGGCCCTGTGGGGTGCACCCATGATCGTGCTCGCGCTGCTCCCCCACACGGCGACCGCGCTGTCGATGATGGCTCTGCTGGGTGTCGGCAACGCGCTCGTCGACGTCGGCCTGTTCACCCTCGTCGCCCGACTGGTGCCCGAACGGACGTTGGGTCGCGTGTTCGGTCTGCTCGAGTGCGTCGGCGGCCTCGCCGTGGGCGGCGGCTCCGTCCTGGCGGCGTGGCTGGCGGCAAGTGACCTGCGCGAGGCGCTGTGGCTGGTCGGTGCGCTCGGGCCGGCCGTCGTGTTGATCTTCTGGTTCCCCCTGCGTCGCCTCGACGACACGATGACGGCTCGCGACGAAGACCTCGCGCTGCTGCAGCGAGTCGACGTCTTCGACGCGCTCCCTCTTCCCGCGCTGGAGCAGCTCGCCAGCGGGCTGCGACCCACTCAGGTCGGCGCCGGCCAGGAGCTGATGCGGCAGGGCACCCACGGGCCCCACGGGTGCTACGTGATCGAGAGCGGGGACGCCGAGGTGCTCGGCGACGGTACGCCGATCGCGACCGTGGGCCCCGGAGACCTGGTCGGCGAGATCGCCCTGCTGCGTCGTGTGCCGCGGACGGCGACCGTCCGCGCCCTGACCGACATGGACCTGCAGTTCCTCGAAGCGGACCGGTTCCTGCGGGTGGTCAACGGCTGGGAGTCGACGCGGGAGCTCTCCAGCGGGCACGTGGACGAGCTGCTCGACCGCTTCCGGCCCGCCGACGGCAGCCCGGACGCGACGGGCGCGGGCTAGCCTCGCGTGACGGGAGCCGGTGGGGTGCATGGGCTGCGGCGGGACGCGCCTGCGCGGAGTGTTCGAGAATTTGTTGTCGTGTCTCGTCGAAACATGGGCGCGGCGTACGACGTAGGGGCGACACCGCGGCCAGCCACCGAGAGGAACACCATGCGCCACCTCTGCTTCGTGAAGACCGACGAGCCCCAGGACCAAGCACCGCAGGTGCTCATGGACGCGATGGGCGGCGCGATCGAGATGCGACGGATGTCCGACGCGTCTCCCGAAGCCGCCTGATCCCACGCGTTCCGGGGTGGTCCTACGCTCGGCACGTGACCGAGTCGGGGAGCACCCAGGACGTCGTGACCCGGGTGTGGCGGGAGGAGTCGGCACGGCTCGTCGGCGCGCTGACCCGGATGACGCGCGACCTCTCGCTCGCCGAGGACCTGGCGCAGGACGCCCTGGTGGCCGCGCTCCAGCAATGGCCGGAATCCGGGGTCCCGGCCAACCCGGCCGCCTGGTTGATGCAGACGGCGAAGCGTCGCGCCGTGGACCAGTTCCGACGCAACGACACCCTGCGCCGTCGTACGACGGAGCTGGGGCAGGCACTGGAGCGGGAGGAGGTGGAGATGCCCGACCTCGACGCGTTCGTCGACCACATCGACGACGACGTACTACGGCTCGTGTTCCTCACCTGCCATCCCGCGCTCTCGCCCGAGAGCCGGGCCGCGCTCACCCTCCGCCTCGTCGGCGGTCTCACCGTCCCCGAGATCGCCCGCGCGTTCCTGACCAAGGACGCGACCGTGGGGCAGCGCATCTCCCGGGCCAAGAATACGTTGGCGGGCGAGTCGTTCGACCTGCCCACCGGCGCCGAGCGTGAGGCACGTCTCGACGACGTGATGGGCGTGTTGTACCTGATCTTCAACGAGGGATACACCGCGACCGCCGGCGCTGACTGGACGAGGCCCGACCTGTGCCGGGAGGCGATCCGGCTCACCCGGATGCTCGCCGAGCTCGCGCCGCGCGAGCCTGAGGTTCACGGGCTGCTCGCGTTGATGGAGCTCCAGGCCTCCCGACTGCACGCCCGCACCGACCCCGACGGCCGGCCGGTGCTGCTGGAGGACCAGGACCGCACCCGCTGGGACGAGCTGATGATCCGCCGCGGGATCGCGGCCCTCGAGCGCGCCATGGCCGCCGCCGCGGCCGGCGCCTCCGCCGGCCCCTATGTCGTGCAAGCCCAGATCGCGGCGTGCCACGCCCGCGCCGGCTCCCCCGGCGACACCGACTGGCGAGCCATCGCCCGCTGGTACGACGTGCTCGCCCGCCTGGGCGAGAACCCGGTGGTCGAGGTGAACCGCGCGGTCGCGCATGGCCGTGCGTACCGCCCGGAGGACGGGCTCGCCGTACTGAAGGACGTCGCCGACCACCGGTCGCTGGCCGGCTCGCACCTCGTCCCCGCCGTCCGCGGCGACCTGCTCCTGCGCGCCGGGCGGCCCGACGAGGCGGCGGTGGCGTTCGACGAGGCCGCCTCACTGACGGCGAACGAAGCGGAGCGGGCCGTGCTCAGCGCGCGTGCGGAGCAAGCGCGAGTCACGTCCTTCGGTGGTATCTGAGGTCGCCGGTGGAGGTCCTGGTGGTGGTGTAGTGGGGGTCGTGGGCTCGGTGGTGGTGGTAGGGGCACAGCAGGAGCCCGTCCTTGAGGTCGGTTCTGCCGCTTGGGACCAGGGGTGTTGGGCGTGGTGGGCTTCGCACCAGGCGGCGGGGACCTCGCAGCCCTCGGCGCGGCAGTGCCGGTCGCGTAAACCGAGGGCCTTCTTCTGGGCCGGGGAGAACAGTCGTTGCGTCCGGCCCAGGTCCAGCACCTGGGGTGTGCCGTCCAGGACCGCGGGCAGGATCCCGGCACCACAGGCCAGGCGGCGGGCCTGGGCCGCGGTGATCGTGTCTCCCGTGGAGGTCTCGGCCAGACCCAGCCCCGTGGTGAGCACCTGGAAGTCGATGGTGACCATCACCTGGGTCGGGGTCCCCCCGTGCTGCGGCAACCCGGTGGTGGGGACGTGCTCCAGCAGGGCGC
>Ga0070679_100005607_pt1 | contig 11632 bp, 10 predicted proteins | sample KBSC63BmetaG_FD_65652 | JGI IMG/M metagenome (GOLD analysis project Ga0070679, IMG submission 65652) | Corn rhizosphere microbial communities from Kellogg Biological Station, Michigan, USA - KBS C6-3B metaG | ecosystem: Host-associated > Plants > Roots > Rhizosphere | place: USA: Michigan... | reverse complement strand
CGCTCGGCAACATCGGCGTGTCGGGCGGCGGCGCCAACATCTTCCGCGGCCACGACAACGTGCAGGGCGCCACCGACATCGGCCCCAACCCCGACTCGCTGCCGGGGTACTACGGCGTTTCCGAAGGCGCATGGAAGCACTTCGCGACGGTGTGGGGCGTGCCGTACGACTGGATCCTGAAGCGGTTCGCCTCCAAGGAGATGATGGAGAAGCCCGGGATCACCGTGTCGCGGTGGATCGACGGCGTGACGGAGAAGAACGACCTGATCGACCAGGACTCCAACCTGCGTGCGATCGTCTACTGGGGCCACGCGCCCAACAGCCAGACGCGCGGCAAGGAAATGGCCGAGGCGATGAAAAAGCTCGACGCGATCGTCGTCGTCGACCCCTATCCGTCGGCCACCGCGGCGATGGCGGCGATGGTGCGCCAGGACGGCGTGTATCTCTTGCCCGCCTGCACGCAGTTCGAGACGTCGGGGTCGGTGACGGCGTCGAACCGCTCGCTGCAGTGGCGCGAGCGCGTGATCTCGCCGATGTTCGAGTCGCAGACCGACCACGCGATCATGTACGCGTTCGCCAAGAAGTTCGGCTACGGCCCCGAGTTCGTCAAGAACTACAAGATCGTCAAGCCCGACGGCGACCGCAAGTTCGAGGAGCCGGAGATCGAGTCGGTGCTGCAGGAAATCAATCGCGGCATGTGGACGATCGGCTACACCGGCCAGTCGCCCGAGCGGCTCAAGCTGCACATGAAGAACATGGCGACGTTCGACGTCAAGACGCTGCGCGCCAGCGGCGGTCCGTGCGACGGCGACTACTTCGGCCTGCCGTGGCCGTGCTACGGCTCGCCGCAGATCAAGCACCCGGGCTCGCCCAACCTCTACGACGAGTCGCGCAGCATGATGAACGGCGGCGGCTGCTTCCGCGCCAACTTCGGCATCGAGCGCGACGGCGTCAGCCTGCTCGCCGAGGACGGTTCGCATCCCAAGGACAGCGAGCTCACCACCGGCTATCCCGAGTTCGACCACGTGCTCATGAAGAAGCTCGGCTGGTGGACGGAGCTCACCCCCGACGAGCAGAAGGCGGCCGAGGGCAAGAACTGGAAGACCGACCTGTCCGGCGGCATCCAGCGCGTGACGATGAAGCACGGCGTGCACCCGTGGGGCAACGCCAAGGCGCGCGCGATCGTCTGGAACTTCCCCGACGGCATCCCGCAGCACCGCGAGCCGCTGTACTCGCCGCGGCCCGACCTCATCGACAAGTACCCGACGCACGACGACAAGAAGGTGTTCTGGCGGCTGCCGACGCTGTTCAAGACGGTCCAGCAGCGCAACCACGACATCAGCAAGGAATTCCCGCTGGTGCTGACGTCGGGCCGCCTGACCGAGTACGAGGGCGGCGGCGAGGAGACGCGCTCGAACCGCTTCCTGGCCGAATTGCAGCAGGAGAACTTCGTCGAGATCAACCCGAAGGACGCGAACGACCGTGGCGTCAAGGCCGGCGACTACGTGTGGGTGAAGACGCCCACCGGCGCGCAGCTCAAGGTGCGCGCGCTGGTCACCCAGCGCGTCGGGCCCGGCACCACGTTCGTGCCGTTCCACTTCTCGGGCTGGTGGCAGGGCAAGGACATGCTGGCGTTCTATCCGGAAGGCTCGCATCCGATCGTGCGCGGCGAGGCCGTCAATACGGCCACCACGTACGGTTACGACTCGGTGACGATGATGCAGGAAACCAAGACCACGCTGTGCCAGGTGGTCAAGGTCTAACGGAGGTCGCAACGCCATGGCGCGAATGAAATTCCTGTGTGATGCCGAGCGCTGCATCGAATGCAACGGCTGCGTCACCGCGTGCAAGCAGGAGCACGAGATTCCATGGGGCGTCAACCGCCGCCGCGTGGTGACGATGAACGACGGCGTCCCCGGCGAGCGCTCGATCTCGGTCGCCTGCATGCACTGCTCGGACGCGCCATGCATGGCGGTGTGCCCGGTCGACTGCTTCTACAAGACCGACCAGGGCGTCGTGCTGCACGACAAGGACATGTGCATCGGCTGCGGGTACTGCTTCTACGCATGTCCGTTCGGCGCGCCTCAGTTCCCGCAGCTCGGCGCGTTCGGCGTGCGCGGCAAGATGGACAAGTGCACGTTCTGCGCCGGCGGCCCCGAGCCCGACGGCTCGGCCGCGGAATTCGAGAAGTACGGCCGCAATCGACTGTCCGAAGGCAAGCTGCCGGTGTGCGCCGAGATGTGCTCGACCAAGGCGCTGCTCGCCGGCGACGGCGACGTCCTCGCCGACATCTATCGCGATCGCGTGCTTCGCCGCGGCAAGGGCGCCGAGGTTTGGGGCTGGGCGACCGCGTACAAGGCGCCCGCCGGCGGCAACGGCGCCCCGCGACCCGCGGGCGCGACGCCTGCGCCTTCCGCAGGGCCCGCAGCACCCCAGGGAGGCAAGTCATGACGCGCCGGCTCGAAGCAATCGTGGTGCCGCTGGCGGCGGCGTTGTCGGCGTTGATGCTGGCGGGCTGCGGCGAGCGTCCGCAGGTCGTCGATTACAAGCAGGGCACGTATTCGGGCAAGCCCGATACGCCGGCTTGGTCCAACGCGCCGTTCAATGGCAACGAGCAGGAGTGGACGAACGTGCTCAAGCAGCGCGCGCAGAACCAGAACGAGTACAAGCGGATCGGCGGTTGACGCAATGGTCGGCCACGATGATCCCGTGATGACGCGCGCGATGCGTGCCGCGAGGTCCCTCGCGGTCGTCGTCGCCTGGGCAGCGCTGTCGGCAATGCCGGCGCACGCGCAATCGCCGGCGCTCAACGCCGACGATGCGGCGTCGGCCAAGGCCCAGCAGCTCCAGCAGGAGACCCAGCCGCTCAACAACCAGCCGGTGTGGTCGGAGGTACGCTCCGGCCGGCCGCAGGTGACGCAGGTGCGCGGCCGCGAGACCAACGTGCTGATCCAGCAGGGCGGGCAGACGTGGCGCGCGCTGCGCAACGGCCAGGTCGCCGTCTACGGCGGGTGGGCCATCGTCGTGATCCTGGTCGCGATCGCGGCGTTCTACCTGTGGAAGGGGCCGTTGCGGCTGCATTCGCCGATGACCGGGCGCAAGATCCGTCGCTTCCTGCCGTTCCAGCAGCTGATCCACTGGACGACGGCCACTGCGTTCGTCGTGCTCGCGATCACCGGCATCATCCTCGGCTTCGGCAAGAGCATGCTGTTGCCGATCCTCGGCCACACGCTGTTCTCGTGGCTTGCGCAGATCGCGAAGCCCCTGCACAACTTCATGGGGCCGGTGTTCGCGGTCTGCACCGTCATCATCTTCTTCACGTTCGTGCGCCGGAACTGGTGGCGCGCCTACGACATGGTGTGGATCCGCAAGTTCGGCGGCATGTTGTCGGGTCACGACGTGCCGTCGGGCAAGTTCAACGCGGGCGAGAAGCTGTGGTTCTGGGGTGGCGTGCTGTTCCTCGGCGTCGTCGTCAGCGCCTCGGGGTTCGTGCTCGATTTCGCCAACTTCGACCAGACGCGCCAGACGATGCAGTGGGCGAACATCATCCACCTCGCGGCGGCATGCCTGTTCATGATGGCCGGGCTCGGGCACATCTACATGGGCACGATCGGCATGATCGGCGCCTACCAGGCGATGAAGACCGGCTACGTCGACGAGACCTGGGCCCGCGAGCACCACCTGTACTGGTACGAGGACGTCAAGGCCGGCCGCGTCGATGTCGAAGCGGTGCCGTCGTCGAAGGAGCCCGCGGTGAAGCCGCGGCCCGCCTGAACTTCAACGAACGCGAGCGCGCTCGCCCGGATGGAGACCTGCCGATGAATGTACTGCGCCCCGTCGTCGTCGCCGCGATCGCCGTCGCGTGCAGCGCCGCCTACGCCAAGCTGCCGCCGGCGCCGCCGATGACGGACGCCCAGAAGGCGGAGGCGGAGGCCAAGAAGACGGCCACTGCCGACAAGGAAAAGAACGAGCTGACCAACGCGCAGAACCGTGTCGCGCAGATCTACATCGCGCAGCAGAAGGCCAAGGGCGTGACCGTCACGCCGCAACTGCCGTCGACAGGCGGCAGCGCCGAGCCGCAGAAGCCGCCGTCCTCGCGCGCCGAGCCCGAGAAGGCGATGGCGCATTCGCCGCCGAAGAAGCACTAGCGCGCGGCCGCGGCGTAGCGAGCGCCGCGTCGTCCTCGAGTCGTACCGCGCGGCCCCGCTCAAGCGAGGCGAGCGCCGCCTCATCGTTCCCGTGCGGGCGACCCGCGCGATCGCGCTGCTATAATCCGCGGTCCGGAGAGTTGGCCGAGTGGTCGAAGGCGCCTGACTCGAAATCAGGTATACGGCAACGTATCGGGGGTTCGAATCCCTCACTCTCCGCCATTTCCTTCGCCGCTTCCTACCGCATTGTCGGCATTTGTCCGATTGCACGTTGTCAACCACACGGGCGACGATCCGGGCTCGACGTACCGAGCCTTGCGATGAGCGACGAATACGAACCCCGCGTGCCCCACGACCGATCCCACATCAGCCTGTCCGAGGACGGCGACGTCCGCTACTGGACGTACCGGCTCGGCTGCACGGAGCCGGGGCTTCGCCTTGCCGTCGACGCCGTCGGCCATCGCTCGGAGGCGGTGTGCGAATATCTCTCCGCGTCGCATCGCAGCGCGATCTTGTTTTGACGCCGCGGCCGTGAACGGCCGCCGCGGATCACAACCCGCAAACGGGTTGCGCCTTTCGGCCCCGAGCCGCGCGACGGCGATCAAGGCCTCGTCACGATCATGAAATAGGCGTCGGTCTCGCCGGTCGGGAACGGCGCGAAGGCGGACAGCTTGCGGCCGTCCGCCGACAGGAACGCGAGGCCGGTGATGGGACCCGCGCCGAAGCGGCAGGTCGTGCCGGCCGTGGCATGAATCGTCCACGTGAAGACGGGCGCATCGCCGCGCGGCGTGAAAGCACCCGCGAACGAGCACGCGCCGTTGCCGCCGCTGAAGCTGCCGTCCGCCTGGATCGTGACGCCGGCCCCTTGGCGGCCGTCGGCATGCCCGGTGTAGCCCGCGTAGCCGCCTGCCAGCGTCGCGAGGCTGGCCGCCGACACAGCGCCCGGCGCGTACGTCGCATCGAGCGTGCGTCCGCCGCTTGTGCCCGCCATCGTCACGTGTAATGTGCCGCCCTCGGTAAACGTGCCGCTGACGGCGATCGCGCGGGCGACGCCCCGTGTCTCGGCCGCATCGGCGATCGGCGAATCGGTCGCCGCCGAATCGAAGCGGCCATCGGTCGTTTCCGCCGTGCCGTAGACGACGTCCGATTCGATGGTTTGGCCGGCCTTCAGCATCTCGATGTAAAACGTGCCGTCGTCGAGCACCATCGCCAGCGCCGCTTCGCCCGCGCTGGTCGTGCCGGTCCACACGCCGGCCGCCGACGCTTCGGGCGGGGGCGGGATCACCGCCGGCGGCAGCGACGTCGTGCACCAAGCCGGTCCCTCGGACGCGTAGCCCTTGGCAACCATCCGCTGGACCACTTCGGGACTGTTGGTGAAGCGATGGTTCGGCGCGCCGCCCATGCCGTTGTTGAAGACGCGAAAGACCGGGTACTCGCCGATGGGGCACGTTCCCGCAGCGTTCCCCACATCGGCGTCGAACAGCTCGGGGTCCTCGAAAGTCCAGTCGGGAAACAGTTGCTGCGTGACCGCGCAATCGCCGTGAAGCGTGCCGTAGAAGTGCGAGCTCGTGCCGTTGTATTTGTCGTTGTACATTCGGCAGATCTGCACCGCGCTCGGCGGGTGCGACGCCGGATTGTAGGCGTCGAACGCCAAGCCAGTGCGAACCCAACCGGGAAACTGGTGCGTGTCGAGAAGCTCGATCTCGTTGGACCTCGGCGTCATGAAGTAATGGCCGAGGCTTGCGTTGTAGTACTCGACGACGGTGACGGTCGCCGCGTGCGCGACGACGCCGGCCAGCGCGAGCGCGCCGGCCATGATGAGGCGCAGATACATGTCGGTTTCCCCTTGGCTGTCGGCACACCGCGCCGGCGAACGGCTGCCAGGCCAGCGCTGTGCCGCGACGACCCCTTGACCCCCGGGCGCGGATGGTGAACGCGGCCATGCGCCATGTCAACGTGCGCTGCGATTCCCTTCCGCGGCACTGTCGGCGCAGCGCCGATCGCGGGAAGCGGCGTCATCCGATAGCGGCCGCGACCGCCGGCCGGCGAACATGCGGCCGTGAGCGAGCGCGATGCCAGCACGAGGATGAAGTCGCGGCCCGGTCGATGGCTGCGGCGCCGACGCGAGCCCGCGGCGCATCCGCTGCCGGCGCCGCATGAGCGCGACGAGAGCGCCGATCCCAAGGCGCCCGCCGAGGGACCGAAGCTCGACCGCGCCGAGCAGGACGTTCGCGAGGGTCGCGTCGACACCGATAACTACGGGCGTACGCGCGAATCGTTCGAGCAGGCCGGCAAGCGTGGCACGCGCCGTCGTTGAGCGCGCACGCGGCGGCGCGCGGCGCCCGGACGAACCCGGCTTGCAGCGCGCCTAGACGAGCTCGCCCTTGCGGCGCATCGCCAGTGGAATGAGCACCAGCGCGAGCGACGCGCCCGCGATCGGCACGAACGCGAGCGCGGGCACGCCGAGCGCGTCCCACAGCGCACCGCTGGCGATCGACAGCACGACCGCGCTTCCATAGCTGATCGTGAACGTGCCCGCGGCTGTGCGCGCGACGTCGTCGCGATGGCACAAAAGCGGCGGCAGCGTGAGCCCGATGATCAGCGCGGCGGCGTTGGCAAAGCCCACCATCGCCGTCCACAGGATCGTCCGCGATCCGACGTCGAGCACGATGCCGGCGACGCCGATGACCGACAGCACGCCGCATGCGATATAGGGCCACGCCTTGCGCTCGATGCGGCCCGCGGTGCCGAGCAGCAATAGCGACGCCGGGAGCTGCGCGAAGTTGAGCGCGGTCAGCGCGGGACCGATCAGGTCGGAACGCCCGTGGCTCGCGAGGTAGATCGGCAGGAACGCGTTGGTGGAGAAGTACGTGGTGTTGAAGCAGCAGAAGAGGCCGCCCAGCCGCCACACGAGGCCCTTGTGCCAGTCCGGGAGCCACTTCGACGGCAGCGCGCGGCTCGTCGCGGATGGCGTCGCGTCATGGGGCGCGCAGACGGCGACGACGAGCGCGATGATCACCACCGGCACCGACCACAGCACCAGCGAGCCGCGCCACGAGCCGCCGACCAGCGGCAGCACCAGCGATGCCGCGAACATCACCGGCAGGATCTCGCCGATCAGGAGCCCGTTGGTGTAGAGCGCGGTGCCGGTGCCGACGTGCGCCGGCATCCACTGGCGCACGGCCGTGGGCATGATCGGCTGCATGATCGCGATGCCGACCGACATCAGCACGGTCATCGCGAACAGCATCGCGAACGACGGCGACACGCCGCGCAGCGCCGAGCCCACCGCGATCACCACCAGTCCTCCGACCAGCGCGTGCTTGACGCCGAGCTTCGTGACGAGCAGCGAGCCCAGCAGCGCAGCGATCGCGAAGAGCGCCGGCGGCACGCTCGACAGCATGCCGACCTGGGTGGCGGACAGGCCGAAATCGTCGCGGATCGTCGCCAGCACGGGCGGCACGGCGAGGATCGTCAGTCGGAGCGTGTTCCCGGAGAGCCACAGGAGCGTGGCGGCGAGCCACGCCGCGGGCGGCGCGTCGGCGTTGCGGTGCATCGGCGGCGGCGTTGTCGTTGTTCGAAAAGCGCCGCGACGTGCGGGCCGGGCCACGCGCGAGGCGCGCGTGCCGGCGGCTTCGAGGCAACCGCTACGATAGCAAACCCGCGCGTCACCACGCGTAGCCGAGCGTGAAGAGGAGCGTGCGGTCGGCGCTGAAGCGGCCGGCCGGCGGGTCGCTGGTCCAGTCGTAGTTGTACTGCAGCGTGGCGTTGATGCCGAGGCCGATCGGTGCGCGCACGCCGGTCTGCGTGTGCAGCACGATCGAATTGCGCGAATCGAGGCTCACCGTGCCGTCCTGCTGGTGGAAGAACTGCATGTTGAGGCCGAACGGCTTCTGGTCGTAGCGCAGCACCCACGCCGGCGCCGCGTAGTTCTGGTCGGGCACGCCGATGTTGTCGACGACGACGTAGTCGAGGCCGCCCTGCAGCGACAGGTTGAGCGCCGGCGATTCGTAGAACTGGTAGCCAATCCCCACGCCGAGCGTCGAGCGCAGCTCGAGCGCCTTGAACGGGTCGTGCTCGAACGTCGCGCGCGTGTACGAGAAATCCTTGTTGCGATAGAAGCGGTCGTACTCGCCGCGCGCCCGCCAGTTGGACGCCGACTCGATCTCGTTGCTGGTCGCGCGGTTGTACTCGCCGCCGGCGAGCACGCGGGAATGGCGTGCGCGCCCGGTGACGTCGGCTTCGACGTGCAGTGTGCCGTTGGTGCTGTTGCCGCTGGTGGACGCGCCGCCGGCATTGACGTGCCCGGTCCACAGGATGCCGGCGCCGCTCTCCTCGATCGTCGGGTTGACGAAGCGCACGTCGGCGAGCGCGATGTCGCGCGCCGGTGGCGCCTCGCCCTTCGGCGCGCCGGGTGGCGGCGCGGGAATGAACACCGCATGGCCGGCCGACGTGCCGGCGCCGAGCGTGCCCTTGAGCACGCGCTCCTCGCTGATCATCAACGACACGGGCTTGGGCGTGGCGAGCGCTGCGATGTCCGACCATTTGAGCTTCAGCGTGCCGGCGTAGTCGGTCGCGAACGTCAGCTCGTCGCCCATCTTGTGCACGACCTTGCCGGTCAGGCGGTCGCCGTTCTTGAGGACGATGACGTCGGCGCGCGCGGCGCAGGCGAGCACGGCGGCGCCGAGCACCAGGGCGAGGCGGGCGATCCGGGCCGGAGGGGGCGAGGGAAGGCGGCGCTTGGACGCGCGTTCATCGATCATCCAAGCGCAGGATGCCGCGCGACGGCGGGCGCCTTAACCCGCCGTCGTCCGATTGGCTTGTAGGGATCGGCTGACGCGATGCGTTCCAACGTCATTCCCGCGGATGCGGGAATCCAGCCTTGACATCGCGACTCGAGGCGTGTTGCTACCCGTGCAACGCCAAGGCGGGATCCCCGCATTCGCGGGGATGACGGGGATGCGTCAGATCGGCGCGCAGAACACCGCGCCCGTGCCATTGTCGGCGTCCGCGACCCACGCGCGGTTCTGCATCGCGCGCCGCTCGGAACGATCGACGGTGAAGCGCTGGTTCGCGTCGCGGCGGTTGTCGAAGAAGCGGTACACCGGCACATGGCCATCCATGCACTGGCCGCTTGCATCGGCCACCTCGATCCAGAACGCGGCGGGCGTGTCCTCGGTCCAGCCGCCGGCGGCATTGGCCTTGACCGCCGCGCATTGCGACGGATCCGCCGACCAGTAGTTGGAATTGACGAGGCCGGCGGCCGAGTAGCGGCAAACGGCGCGCGCGCCAGGGGGCGCGGTCGCACCGCTCGGGTACGCGTAGAACAGGCCGCCCGTGCGTTGCCATGTCGCGGCGAGGAACGTGTCGTAGTACGCGATCTCCGCGGCCGACGCGGTGACGAAATAGTGGTCGAGGTCGGCGCGGTAGTACTCGACGACCGGTACGCTGCCAGGCGGCGCGACCGACGAGGACGGCACGGTGCTGGCAACGGCGATGCCGGCGTCGAGCAGTCCCATCCCGCATACCGCCGGCGCGTTGCAGCGCGTGCCGCCGACGAAGTTGCGCGTGCTGCCGGTGAGGATCGACAGCGCGCGCCCCGATGTCAGGTTGACGTTGCGCGCGAGCATCAGCGACAGCGTGCCGCTCACCATCGGCGCCGAGAAGCTCGTGCCGGCCGCTTCGGCATAGCTCGGGTTGCCCGGCACCGTCGTGCCGTCGTTGGCCGTCGACACGATGAATCCTGCATCGTCGCCGGCGGCGTCGACGTCGCCGCCGGGTGCCATCAGGTCGACGCGGCTGCCGAAGTTGGAATAGCTCGCGAGGTCCCCGCTGCGGCCGATCGCGCCGACGGTGATCACGCCGCCGCAGTTGCCCGGCGCGTAGTTCGCCGCGAGGTCGCTTGCGTTGCCGGCGGAGGCGACCACCATCGCGCCTTGCGCCAACGCGACATCGACCGCTTCCTGGATCGCGTTGTCGCACGCGCCGTAGCCGCCGAGGCTCATGTTGATGATGCGCGCCGGCGTCGTGTTCACCGGGACGCCGTCGATCGGCACGCCCGCCGCCCACATCATTGCCGCGAGCACGTCGTCCATCGTCCCGCCGCACTTGCCGAGCGCGCGTACCGGCAGGATGCGCGAATGCCAGTTGAGGCCGGCGATGCCGATGCCGTTGTCGGCGCTGGCGCCGATGAGCCCCGCGACGAACGTGCCGTGCCAGAACGTCGCCTCGGCGGGCATGCCGTCGCATTCGCCGGCGTCGTGCCAGTCGCCCTCGTCGGTCGGATCGGGGTCGCGGCCGTCGCCGTCGCGCGCGCTCGCCGGATCACTGATGAAGTCGTAGCCGGGCAGCACGCGATCGTCGAGATCGGGGTGCGGCAGGATGCCCGTGTCGATCACCGCGATGGTGAGATCGGGAAGGCCCGTCTCGACGCCCCACGCCGCCTCGGCGCCGATGCCGCTCACGGGATCGGTCAGCGCCCATTGCTGCGCGAGCAGCGGATCGTTCGGCGCGCGCGCGACCTTGACGCGGCGCACGGCGTCGGCGTACTGGACCACGGGCAGCGCGGCCAGCGCGCCCGCCATCGCCGCGAGCTTCGGTTGCGGCTCGGCCGTCATCAGCGTCAGCACGTCGATGCCGCCGATGCGGCGCTCGTGCGCGAGCGGCGCGCCGATGGCCGCCGAGAGCGTCGGCAGCAGCGTCGCCCAATCGGGCGTCACGCCCGGCGCGAGCTTCAGCATGAAGCGGTTGCCGGTACCCTGGCCGTCGCCGGTCGCGGCGGCCGACTTCGCCACGGTGACGCGCGGCGGCACTTGTGCCCACAGCACGGCGCGGTCCTCGCGCATGCGCCGCGCCAGTGTGGCGGCCGTCGCGTCGTCGACGGTCACCGGCAGCGCGATGTCGACCGCGCCGGTACGGGAATAGCCCGCGATCCCGAGCGATACGCCGGCGAGCGCCTCGAGACGCGACTTGCCGGCTGCCGAGAGCGCGCCGGGTGGCGAGAACGACGGATCGAGCATGACGCGCAGCGTGGCCGTGTCGGCCGCGGCGCCGGCCGAGGCGGCAAGCGCCGCGATCGCGACGGTCGCAACGAGGGGTGCGCGCAACGCGCGGGCGAAGCGTGACGTCATGACGGGATCCCGGTACGCGCCCGGACGAGGCGCAACAGGCTCGCGCTGCAAATGCGATGCCAAGCGCCGGGACGGCACCCGAGCAAGGGCGTCGTGCCGCCGCTACTCGGACGGCACGTGCGCGGGAGGGGCGGGCCGCTTGATCGCGGCGCGGAACGGTTCCATCAGCGCGACGATCTGCGCGAACGCCTTCGGATTCGCCGCGATCACCTCGCCGCCGTTGAGGTAGCTGTCGTTGCCGGCGAAATCGCCGACGAGGCCGCCGGCCTCGAGCACCATCAGGCTGCCCGCGGCGACGTCCCAGGGATTGAGGCCGAGCACCCAGTAGCCGTCGTAGAAGCCGGCGGCGACATA
>Ga0070679_100005605_pt1 | contig 11634 bp, 9 predicted proteins | sample KBSC63BmetaG_FD_65652 | JGI IMG/M metagenome (GOLD analysis project Ga0070679, IMG submission 65652) | Corn rhizosphere microbial communities from Kellogg Biological Station, Michigan, USA - KBS C6-3B metaG | ecosystem: Host-associated > Plants > Roots > Rhizosphere | place: USA: Michigan... | reverse complement strand
ACGATCTCCTGCCCGCGGATCACCGCATGTCGTACGACATGCATGCAGTGCTGCGCGCAATCCTCGACAACGGACAGCTCGACGAGTTTCAGGAAGGCCTCGCCAAGGAGATGATTTGCGGCGACGCCCGAATCAGTGGCATCACCGTCGGCGTCATCGCCAACCAGCGCGGCTTGATCAAAGGCAGGGAAGGCGAGAAGCCGCGCTTTGGCGGAATCGTCTACACCGAGAGCGCCGAGAAAGTCGCCTACTTCATCGACCGTTGCGACCGACTCGGCATCCCGCTGCTGTTCGTCCAGGATGTGTCGGGCTTCATGGTCGGCACCGAGGCGGAGCAGGAAGGGATCATTCGCGCCGGCGCGCGGTTCGTCGAAGCGATGGCGACTGCGCGCGTACCCAAACTGGTGCTCACCGTCAATCACGCGTCAGGCGCCGGCTACTATGCAATGGCCGGTCAGGGCTTCGATCCGGATTTCATCCTCAGCTGGCCGACCGGCCGCATGGCGGTGATGGAGGGCGAATCCGCGATCCAGGCGGTCCACGGACCCGCGCTCGAAGCCGCAAAGAAATCCGGTCGCGATCCCGACCCCGACGTGGCGAAGGCTGTCGACGAGATGCGGGCCGACTACGACAATCAGCTCGACGCTCGCTACGCCGCCGCTCGCGGGTACGTGGACGCCATCGTGTATCCCGAGAACACCCGCGAGATGTTGAGCCTGGCGCTCCGCGCTGCCCTTCACAATCCGGGGCCGCATCTGGGCCCCTTCGTGCTTCCGGCGTATCTCACCGAGGAGACCGAGTGAAGAAAGTCGTGCGCGTGGCTGCCGGTCAGGGCTTCTGGGGCGACGACCTCGATGCGCCGCGGCGTCAGGTGGAAGGCGGCCCGATCGACTACCTGATGCTCGACTACCTCGCCGAAGTCACGATGTCGATTCTGCAGAAGCAGAAGGAGCGTGACCCGGCGATGGGCTACGCCCGCGATTTCGTCGGCGCGATGGAGAGCGTGCTGCCGGCCGTCACCACCCGAGGCGTCAAAGTCATCGCCAACGCCGGGGGCGTAAATCCGCCGGCGTGTGCGGCGGCAGTAAAGGCCGTAGCGGAAAAAAGCGGCGCAGCCGGCAAGTTGATCATCGGCGTCGTAACGGGTGACGATCTGCTCGGCCGGTTGGACGATCTGATTGCAGCCGGACACCCGTTGTCGAACATGGACACCGGCGAGCCGCTCTCGACCGTTCGCGACCGCGTGCTCTCCGCCAACGCATACATCGGCTCAGTGCCAATTGTGGAGGCGCTCGCCAAGGGCGCGAATGTCGTCATAACCGGACGCTCGACGGATACCGCACTTACGATGGCCCCGCTGCGACACGAATTCGGGTGGGGTGCCAGCAGCTGGGACCAGCTCGCTGCGGGAATCGTGGCCGGGCACATCATCGAGTGCGGCGCCCAATGCTCCGGAGGGAACTGCCTTTACGACTGGCGTTCGATCCCCGATCTCGCCAACGTCGGCTATCCGCTCGTCGAAGCGAAGGCGGATGGAAGCTTCGTCGTTACCAAGCATCCCCACACCGGCGGCAGGGTATCGGTACCGACAGTGACGGAGCAGCTGGTGTACGAGATGGGTGACCCGCATGCGTACATCACGCCCGACGTCATAGCGGACTTCACGAGCATTCGCCTCGCGCAGGACGGGGAGAATCGCGTGCTGGTGTCCGGCATAAAGGGCAAACCGCCCACCGACAAGCTCAAGGTTTCGATCGCGTATCGCTCGGGCTTCAAGGCGGTCGGCACGCTCGTCTACGCCTGGCCGGATGCTCTCGAGAAGGCGGAGCTTGCAGACCGCGTTCTTCGCGAGCGTCTCGACCGACTCGGCTTGCGTTTCGATCACATCCTGACTGAATACGTCGGCGCCAATGCGACCCATGGCAGGCTCGCCGGTGATCAGCGCGATGCTCCGGAAGTCCAGCTCCGCTTCGGTGTTCGCGGCTCCGACAAGGCGGCGGTGGAACGATTCACGCGGGAGATCGCACCACTCGTGCTGAACGGGCCTCCGAGCGTCACTGGCTTTGCCGGCGGCCGGCCAAAAGTTGAGGAAATCGTCGCTTACTGGCCAGCGCTCATCGACAAGAGTGTCGTCCAGACCAGAGTGGAGCTGGTGCAATGAAGGTTCGACTCGTCGACATCGCGCACGCGCGTTCGGGTGACAAGGGCGACACCGCAAATGTCGGCGTCATCGCCTACAAACCGGAGTGGTACGAGGTTCTGCGTGACGCACTGACAAAGCAGCGCGTCGCGGATCATTTCCGGGGCATGATCGCTGGCGCTGTGGAACGCTTCGAGCTGCCCAATCTCAACGCGCTCAACTTTCTGCTTCACGGCGCGCTGGACGGCGGCGGCACGCTTTCCCTCAAGACCGACGCGCAGGGGAAAGTGTATTCGACGGCACTGTTGCGAATGGTGATCGACGTGCCCGATACGGAAGCGAAGCGTCTGCAGCTTCCGGCGGCGCCGTGAAGAACCTGCGCGTCGTAGCCGACGGCGCCATCGGGCGGATCACCCTCGCCCGTCCCGAGAAAAAGAACGCGCTCAACCGCGCCACCGCCGACGAGCTTGCAGATGCGCTCTTCGCACTGAGCCAATCTTCGGTGCGGGTCGTCGCGATCGATGGGGAAGGCGCTGATTTCTGCGCCGGCGCGGATCTGTCTGCGCTGGAGGAAATGCTCGATTCGCCCCGATCGGAGCACATCGATGACGCCAAGGCACTTGGCCACGTGTTCCACACGATTCGTCGCATGGAGAAACCCGTGGTCGCTCTCGTCAAGGGCCGGGCGCTTGCGGGCGGGGCCGGGCTTGCCACCGCCTGTGACATAGTTCTCGCGCATGAGGACGCACGCTTCGGATACCCGGAGGTCTCCATCGGATTCGTGCCCGCAATGGTGATGACGATGCTCCGACGCTGCGTCGGGGAAAAGCAGGCGTTCGACCTGGTCAGCACGGGGCGCATTCTCACCGCTGAAGAAGCCCGTGAGATGGGCTTGGTGTCGCGGGTGTTCGCCGCGATGGAGTACGACCAGCTCGCGCAGAGCGTGCTCGATCGCCTCGCCGCTGCCGAGCCCGGCACGATGGCGGCAACGAAGGGTCTGTTCTACCGGCTCGACAGCCTCGCCTTTCTCGATGGAATCTCAGCGGGAATCGTCGCCAACGCCGACGCGCGCACGACACCCGCCTTCCGCGAGGGGGTAAAGAAGTTCACCAATCGAAGCAAGGACAAACCGTGAGACCTTTCACCACCGCCAAGCTCGCGCTGATGCTTATCGCCGCCATGCTCCTGGCGTGGGGGATCAGAACGGAAGATGCCGCACTCCGTTGGGCAGGGATCGGATTTCTTTTCATCGCCCTCATTATCCGCTTCTTCAAGCCCCGCAAGCCGCGCGGGCTGAAATGAGCACTGCGGCGACGGCGAAAACCGCGACGCGCCGCATAACTCCGCCCAGGCCGACCACCATCGTCGAATCGCCGCGGTTGTCGGCGAGAGTTGGTGCCGACCTGATCCTGGCGAGCGAGACATTCCAGTACACCGGGAGCTTCAAGTTTCGCGCTGCCTACAACGTCGCCTCGAACGTGCCGCATGAGCACATCATTACCGCGTCGTCGGGAAATTTCGGTCAGGCAATCGCGTACGCGTCAGCACTTTTTGGAAAGCGCTGTACGGTGGTGATGCCGTCCGGTGCGCCGCGCATCAAGGTCGATGCGGTCCGGGAGTACGGCGCGGAGGTCGACCTCGTCGACGTGGCGAAAAAGGGTCGCCTCGAGCGGCTCGCCGAGCTCGCTAAGCAGTTTCCCGACGCGTATGTAGCAAGCCCATACGATGATCCGCTGGTAATCGACGGGAATGCGAGCCTGGGGCGGGAGCTCTTCGCGCTTGGACTCGATCTCGACTTCATCGTGGCTCCCATCGGCGGCGGCGGTCTCACGTCTGGCCTGGTCAAGGCTGTCGATAAGAGCGGACGCCATACAGCGGTGCTGGCCGCGGAGCCGCTCTTGTCGAACGATGCGGCGGAATCTTTCCGCGCCGGCCATCTGGTCTCAAAACCTGACGAATCATCGACGATTGCCGATGGGGCGAGGGTGCTTCGCCTTGGAGACCGGAACTGGGAGATTCTGAGTCACGGCCTCGCCGGGGTCATCGAAGTCACCGAGGATCAGATTAAGGAAGGAGTGAGGCTGCTCTTTGCGCTCGCCAATCTCAAAACGGAGCCCACTGGAGCGCTGTCGCTCGGTGCCGTGCTCGCGGACCCCGATCGATTTCGTGGCAAGCGGGTCTGCTGCGTCGTCAGCGGCGGCAACGCCGATCCTGCGCTTTACGCCAGTCTGATCAAGGACATCTGACGGTCCGCCGCTGCGGCGGTAGACTTACGCGAGCGATAAACCCGACGCCCCGCCGGGCTCCGGCTCGCTAACTTTCGTGGGTGTCGAATCCGACAATTCACGACGCGCGGCGGGTTCTCAAGAGCGCGTTCGGCTACGATAAATTCCGCCCCGGCCAGGAAGCGGCGGTGTCTGCGATCCTGTCTGGCCGCGATACCGTCGTCGTGTTGCCCACCGGGGGCGGGAAGTCACTCTGCTTCCAGGTGCCGGCTTTGCTGATGCCTGGTCTCACGGTGGTGGTGTCGCCCCTGATCTCCCTGATGAAAGATCAGGTGGACGCTCTCACCGCCAGGGGACTTCCGGCCGCGTTCATTAACAGCACGCTCACTTCGGGTCAGGTCTCCGATCGGTTGATCAAGGCCGAGCGCGGCGAGCTCAAGCTGCTCTACGTCGCCCCGGAGCGCTTCGACTACGGCCGAACCGCCGAGCGCCTCCGCAAGATCGGAGTCTCGCTGCTCGCAATCGACGAGGCGCACTGCATCAGTCAATGGGGCCACGATTTCCGTCCCAGCTACCTTCGCGTAAAAAATGTCCACGCAGCACTGGGGTCGCCGGCGACAATCGCATTGACGGCGACGGCAACGCCCGAAGTCCGCCGGGACATCGTGCGCGAGCTCGCGCTCAAGGATCCGGAGACCATCATCACCGGATTCGATCGGCCCAATCTGAGTTATTACGTGGTGCCGGCGAAGAACGAGGCCGAGAAGGAGAAACGCCTCGTCGAGATCCTCAGACGTTACGAGGGGCTGGCGGTGATCTACGCATCGACCCGGCGCGCGGTCGACGAGCTGACGCGAGTTCTGGAGCGCGCGAAAATCCGGGCCGCCGGCTACCACGCCGGCCTGGACGACGCGCGTCGTCATGAAGTCCAGGAAGCCTTCATGACCGAGAAGATCCGCGCCATCGTCGCCACCAACGCCTTCGGCATGGGCATTGACAAGCCGAACGTTCGCCTGGTGATCCATTACGCGATGCCGGGCACCCTCGAGGCATACTATCAGGAAGCCGGCAGGGCGGGGCGCGACGGACTTCACTCGGATGTCTTCCTGCTTCACTCGTTCCCGGATCGGTTCACCCACGAGTTCTTCATCAAGGGGTCGCACCCGGAGCGCGCGGTCGTCGAGAAGACCTACGATTCGCTGGTGCGACTGTCCGACCGCCAGGGATTCGTGAATGCGGACCCCGAGGAAATCGCCCGCACGATCAGGCCGAAGACGAATGGGCGCGAGGTCGAGGGCGCGCTTCGCGTGTTGACCCGGTTCGGCGTCGTGAGCTCAAGTAATGGCGAGCAATCACGAGTTCACGTCCGATTGCTGGCCACTCCCGAGCGCATCAAGCGCGAGCTGACCGGCGACACCAATCGCGAGCTCGGGTTCCTGCGCGCGCTCTGGCGTGGCGTTGGATCCGCGCTCAAGCGGGGTGCCGTCGTAGATCTCGACGGACTACCACCCGGACTTGGCGGCGCTACGAACGCGACTTCGATGCTCGATGCTCTGCAGGAGCGGCAGTTCCTCGTCTGGGAGCGGCTCGGCGCCGGCCTCTATCTCGCCGATCGCTCGGCCCCATTGTCCAAGTTCAGGATCGACTGGCCAGGCTTGGACCGCCGCCGTGGCGCTGAGCTGTCGAAGCTCCAGGCTGTGCAGCGCTACGCGTATACGAAGGAGTGTCGGCGTGGGTTTGTCCTTCGCTATTTCGGCGACCCGGCGGCGCGCCCCAAGTGCGAGGGCTGTGACAATTGCCTCGGGATTTCTGTCGCAGCGAGTGACGACGACGATGAGCCGCAGCCGCGGCTCCGCTCGCGCAAGGCGAGGCGTGACCCGGCGCGGGCCAGGGAAGTCGAAGAGGAGATCACGGTGGGACCAGCCGAGGAACGGCTCCTCGCCGCGCTCAAGTCAGTGCGCACATCGATCGCCCGCGAGGAACACGTACCGCCCTATATTGTATTCTCTGATCGGACCCTCGCTGAGCTCGCCGTCCGGCGCCCCCGTTCCCTCAGCGCGCTTCAGAGTGTACGTGGTGTCGGACCGATGAAGCTCGAGCGCTACGGCGCGCGGTTTCTCGACGCGATTTCGAAAGCGGATGACATCGAGGCGGCCTGACCAACCGGGCCGCCAACCATTTGATGGTGTTGTAATGAGACAAGCAAGCAGAACGACGCTCGCGCCGGTATTGACGGTTTTCGCTGCTGCCGTCATGTGGCTCGCGCCACTCACAGTCATTGCGCAACAGGTCGCTCCGGCGCCCGGTGCGCCGCTGCCTTTCGATCCCGCCGTCACCGTCGGCACGCTTTCCAATGGCATGCGCTACTACATCCGGGAGAACCACAAGCCCGAGAAGCGCGCCGAGCTACGGCTGGTCGTCAATGCCGGCTCCGTGCTCGAGGATGACGATCAGCGCGGTCTCGCGCACATGGTCGAGCACATGGCTTTCCGCGGGACCAGGAAGTTCGCCCGCAACCAGATCTCGAGCTACCTCGAGTCGATAGGCATGCGGTATGGACCGGACATCAACGCCTTCACGTCCTTCGACGAGACGGTCTACATGATCACGATCCCGACCGACACCGCGGCTATCGTCGACAAGGGATTCCAGATCCTTTCCGAGTGGGCGCACAACGTCGCATTCGAGCCGTCGCAGATCGAGAAAGAGCGTCCCGTAGTGATCGAGGAATGGCGACTCGGTCAGGGCGCCGAGAACCGAATGCAGAACCAGTGGTTCCCGATCCTTTTTGCCGGCTCACAGTACGGCGAGCGGCTTCCGATCGGACTCAAGTCGGTGCTCGAGACCTACAGTCCGGCGACGCTCAAGGATTTCTACGACACCTGGTACCGCCCGGACCTGATGGCGGTGGTCGCCGTCGGAGATTTCAAGAAGGCGGACGTCGAAGCGCTGATCAAGCGTTACCTGGGCGCGATTCCACGGGCGATTGACCCCAAGCCGCGCACGCTTTTCCCGGTTCCCGAGCACGACAGCACCCTCGTCTCGATCAACAACGACAAGGAAGCGACGCGGACCGTAGTCCGCCTGCTCTACAAGCAGCCGAAGAGAACGAACACCACCACAGCGAGCTATCGCGAAAACCTCGTCGAGCAGATTTTCGGGTCGATGTTCAACGACCGCTTCTCGGAGATCACGCAGCGTCCCAATCCGCCGTTCATCAATGCTTTTGCGGCGCAGGGAGACCTGGTGCGGACGGCCGAATCTTTCTCGCTGACGGCGGTAGTAGCCGACAACGGCATCCAGCGTGGGCTCAACGCCCTCCTGACCGAAGGCGAGCGTGTGAAGCGATACGGCTTTCTGCAATCCGAGCTGGATCGCACCAAAAAGGATTTTCTGCGCGGCATCGAGCACGCCTACACCGAGCGCGACAAGACCAATTCCAGCGTTTACGCGGCGGCCTACGTCTCGTCGTTTCTGCAATCGCAGCCGTCGACGAGCATCGAGTACGACCTCGATGCGATCAAACGCCTGTTGCCCGGAATCACTCTCGAGGAAGTCAACAAGCTCGCCGGCGAATGGATGACGGACCGCAATCGCGTCCTGGTGACGACGGCGCCCGACAAGCCGGGCATCGCCAGCCTGAGCCGCGGTGAGCTGCTGCTGTCCTTCGATGCCGTCAAGGGCGCGAACGTCACCGCCTACACCGAGACCGCGCCTTCGACGCAGCTCGTCGACAAGGATCCGGCCGGCGGTAAGGTCGTGTCGGAAAAGCAGATCAAATCGGTGGGCATCACCGAGTGGAAGCTGTCCAACGGCGTGCGGGTCTTTCTCAAGCCCACCGATTTCAACGCTGACCAGATCGCATTCACTGCGTACAGCCCGGGCGGAGCGTCGGTTCTTCCCGATGCATCGTACATAGCGGCCAGTGCCGCCGACCTGATCCCCGCCACCAGCGGTGTCGGCAACTTCAGCGTCATCGACCTCCAGAAATTTCTCGCCGGCAAACAGGTCAGCGTGTCGCCATCGATCGACGAGATGAGTCAGGGGATTTCCGGCAGCGCCTCGCAGCGCGACGTCGACACGATGCTGCAGCTCGTCTACCTGTACTTCACCAAACCGCGGCTCGACACCGCTCTCGTCAACACTTTTCTCGGCCGCTTCAGAGGAGTGCTGGCCAACCGCAGCGCCAGTCCCGAGGCCGCGTTCAGCGACACCCTGCAGGTGACGATGGCCCAGCACTCGCCGCGCGAGCAGCCAGTTTCGACCGCCACGCTGGACAGAATCGATCCGTTCAAGTCGTTCGACTTCTACAAGGATCGCTTCGCCGACGCCAGCGACTTCACTTTCGTGTTCGTCGGAAATTTCAAGACCGATTCGATCAAGCCGTTGATCGAGAAATGGCTTGGCGCGCTGCCGTCGATCAACCGAAAACAGACCTGGCGAGATACCGGGGTCAGGCCGCCCAGTGGTGTCGTTCAGCGCGTGGTGAAGAAAGGCGCCGAGCCCAAGGCGCGGACGGCAATGGTCTTTACCGGACCGTTCGAGTACAACCGGCAGAACCGCTACTACCTGAGTGCGCTCGCCGAGCTGCTGAACATCAAGCTGCGCGAGGCCCTGCGCGAAAACCTCGGCGGCACCTACGGGGTGAGCGTCAGTCCGAGCGCGAGCAAGGATCCCCAACCATCCTATCGTTTCACGATTGGGTTTGGATCGGCTCCGGAGCGGCTCGAGACGCTGACCCAGGCCGCGCTGGCGCAGATCGATAGCGTCAAGAAATTCGGCACCACCCCCGAATACCTGAGCAAGGTCAAGGAGGCAGCGCTGCGCGCGCGTGAGACGGCGATCAAGCAGAACGGTTACTGGCTGGCGCAGATATCGACCTTCGATCAGAGCGGCTGGCCACTGGCGGAGATTCCCGCCGGGGACAAGCTGATCTCCAGCCTGACCATCGACGACCTTCGGCAGGCGGCGATCAAGTACCTTCGCACCAACAATTACGTGCGGGTGTCGCTGTACCCGGAGAATTTCAGCGCCGCGGAAAACCGCTAGGCAAGAAAGTGGACGATTCGCTCTACTTCACCGAACAACACCTCGCGGTCCGCAACATGGTCCGCGAGTTTGCGCGTGGAGAAGTGGCGCCCGTAGCGGCGAAGCTCGATGCGAAAGCTGAATTCCCCTGGGCAAACGTCAGGAAAATGGGCGAGCTGGGACTCCTTGGGATTCCCTGGCCCGAAGACCTCGGCGGCGCGGGGCTCGACATTCTGAGCTACATGATCGTGATCAACGAGATGGCGAAGGTCGATGCGTCGCACGCCATCACCATCTCGGCACACACCACACTGGGCACGTCTCCGATCGTCAACTTCGGGACGGCGCAACAGAAGAAGCGCTACGTGCCGCTGCTGGCGTCCGGGAAGGTGCTCGGTGGGTTCGGCCTTACGGAGCCGAGTGCCGGTAGCGACGCCGCCGGGACCAGGACTACCGCGGTGCGGAAGGGCGCTCACTTCGTGGTCAATGGAAGCAAGATCTTCATCACCCATGGCGGGGTTGGTGAGATCTTCGTCGTCACTGCCGTTACCGATCCGGGGAAGGGCAACAAAGGCATCAGCTCCTTCATCGTCACGAAGGAAGCGAGCGATCTCGAGAAAGCCGAAGGCCTCGGCATCGGCCACGACGATTCGCTCCCCGCGATGGCCGGGTTCCGCGCTGGAAAGAAAGAAGACAAGCTCGGATGGCGAGCGTCAGATACCCGGTCGCTGATCTTCGAGGACGTCGAGGTGCCGGCAGAGAATCTTCTCGGCGAGGAAGGGGAAGGCTTCACGAATTTCATGCGCACGCTCGACTCCGGACGGGTCGGGATCGCCGCCCTTTCGCTCGGAATTGCCGAGGGTGCCTTCGAGGAGGCGCTCAGGTACTCGACCCTTCGCAAGCAATTCGGCCAGCCGATTTCCAACTTTCAGGGGATCCAGTTCCAGCTCGCCGACATCGCTACCGAAATCGAGGCGGGGAAGCACCTGATGTTTCACGCCGCCTGGTTGGCGCAGAACAAGCAGCCCTTCACCAAACAGGCGGCCATCGCCAAGCTTTATTGTTCCGAGCTCGCGATGCGCACCACCATCAAGGCGATCCAGATCCACGGCGGCTATGGTTACACCAAGGAGTATCCCGTCGAGAGAATGTTCCGCGACGCGAAAATCTGCGAGATTGGCGAAGGAACTTCCGAGATTCAGCGCCTGGTGATTGCCCGCAACCTCCTCAAGGAGCTGGCTGATTGACGTACTCCGAGGTCGCAAAGCGGCTCCGCCTCCCGCTCGGCTTCGTGCTCGGCACCGCCTATCTGATCTTTGCGCGTCCCACGCCGCTGACTTTGGCAGTTGGAGGCGCGATTGCGCTCGTTGGCGTGGTGATCCGTGGCTGGGCCTCGGGGCACATCTCCAAGAACGAGCGGCTGGCGACCACCGGACCGTATGCGCACACCCGAAATCCCCTCTACTTCGGAAGCTTTCTGATCGCGGCCGGCTTTGCGGTCGCAGTTCACTGGGCTCTTTTACTTTTGGTGGTCGCGTTCTTCGCACTGATCTACGCCCCGACGATGCAGCGCGAGCGGGCAAATATCGCTGGACGGTTCCCCGACGCTTATGAGCTTTATGCCGCGAACGTCCCCGCCTTCGTACCACGTCCGACGCCGTGGAAGGCGACTCATCCAGACGACGGGGGTGGTTTCAGCCTCGACCTTTACATGAAGCACGGGGAGTGGAAGGCAGCGCTCACCTACGTTCTGGTGATGGCGTGGCTCATCTACCGCACCGTGACCGGATTCTGATTGCCGCGTCACATACGTGGTGTGCGGGGCGGGTTCGCAAGCTCGACAGCTCAGACTCGTAAGTTGTTGTCGCCGTTGCGGAAAGAGACTCGACACCGGTAGATTGTTCGCACTGACTGTGGCTTCTCACGCATGGGGCACCCGCGCGACTCGCGGGTCCCGGGCACATGGATGAGGGGCGCTGAAAGTGAATCACCAAGGAACTCATAACGCGGCCCTGTAGCACGACCGCGCGGACTTTTTTGAACCGTCCTCCTCTTCGCCTGCCGAGTCGCCGGGCGATTGGTGAGACGGGCAACAATGAAAAGAGAAATCCTCATCAACGCGGCTCCGCGCGAAACGCGGATCGCGATTCTGGAGGACGGTAAGCTCGTAGAGCTTCTCGTCGATCGTCCAGACAACCGACGCATGGTCGGTGACATTTATTTGGGCCGGGTTGACGCAGT
>Ga0070679_100005604_pt1 | contig 11635 bp, 11 predicted proteins | sample KBSC63BmetaG_FD_65652 | JGI IMG/M metagenome (GOLD analysis project Ga0070679, IMG submission 65652) | Corn rhizosphere microbial communities from Kellogg Biological Station, Michigan, USA - KBS C6-3B metaG | ecosystem: Host-associated > Plants > Roots > Rhizosphere | place: USA: Michigan... | reverse complement strand
GAGGCGCACGTCCGCTCGACGATGATGAACGACCTGTCCAGCGCCATGAAGGCCGGGACCTACTCCGACGCCCTCTGGCAGACGCTGACCGGCCAGACGATCGTCCAGCTCTGGAATCAATACGATCCCGGCCACCCGATCCCCACCGCGGGCGTCACGCTGTATCAGGACATCAACTACGGCGGTCACGCCGTGACGCTGGCGCGCGGGACCTACACGCTGGCCCAGCTTCAGGCCGCGTTCATCAGCACGGTGCCGGGCCAGCCGGACAACACCGACATCTCGTCGATCAAGGTGTCGAGCGGGTTCTCGATCATCGTGTACGACCAGGACAACTTCTATCAGACGCCCAACAACCCGAGCTGGTGGTTCAACGCCGACGCGCCGAACTTCACCAGCGTGACGGTGAACGGCGTCACCTCGAACATCAACGATATCGTCTCGTCGATCTGGATCTTCTGATCGGCTCGGCGCATGCCGCCAGGGTGCTACGCTTGGCGGCATGCGCTACAACCTCCTCGGCAACACCGGCCTTTACGTCTCCGAGCTGTGCCTGGGGACGATGACCTTCGGGGGCAGCGGTGGGATGTGGCAGGCGATCGGCCGCGTCGGTCGCGACGAGGCGGTGGCCCTGGTGACCGCGGCGCTGGACGCCGGCGTCAACTTCATCGACACGGCCGACGTCTACTCCGAAGGGGACAGCGAGCGGCTGCTGGGCGAGGCGCTGAAGACTCTGGGCCGCGCGCGCGAGCAGGTGGTGATCGCCACCAAGGTGCGCGGCCGCGTGGGGCCGGGTGTCAACCAGGTGGGCCTGTCGCGCGGGCACGTGCTGGCCGGCATCGAGGGGAGCCTGCGGCGCCTCGGCCTCGATCACGTCGACCTCTATCAGATTCACGGCTTCGATCCGGTGACGCCCATCGAAGAGACGGTGCGCGCGCTCGACGAGGTGGTTCGCTCGGGCAAGGCGCGCTACGTCGGGTTCAGCAACCTGCCGGCCTGGCTGGCCTCGCGCGCCATCACCTTCGCCGAGCAGAACGGGATGGCTCGCTTCCAGAGCGCCCAGGTCTACTACTCGATCGCGGGGCGCGACATCGAGCGCGAGATCGCCCCGCTCTGCCAGGCTGCCCGGCTGGCGATCCTCCCCTGGAGCCCGCTGGCGGGTGGCCTGCTGTCCGGCAAGTTCGATCCCGACAAGAAGGGCCCCGCCGACGCGCGGCGGGCGTCCTTCGATTTCCCGCCCGTCAACATGGAGCGGCTGCCGCGCGTGCTGGGTGCGCTGCGCGCCGTCGCGGCGGAGGCCGGCGTCTCGGTGGCGCGGGTCGCGCTGGCCTGGCAGCTCACGCGGCCGTTCGTCACCAGCATCATCATCGGGGCCAAGCGTCTCGACCAGCTCGCCGACAACCTGGCGGCGGTCGACCTGCGCCTGTCGCCGGAACAGGTCCATCAGCTCGACGAGGCGAGCGCGCTTCCGGCCGAGTACCCGGGCTGGATGGTCGACTTCCAGAACTCGCGCGACCCGCGCGGCGTCGGCAAGGCGCCCACCGAGGCCGAGATCCGCGCCGCCGCCGCTCGTCTGAAGTGAGCGCGGCCGGCGGCCTACGGCATTGCCGCAAAGGACCTTCGGCCGCGCTTGTCAGGCCCCGGGCCCGGTGCAGGTTCCCTGACAAGAGGGACCGGAGTCCCGGAGAAACATCATGAGTCATTCATGGCTGAAGAAGGCGGTGCTGTTCGGCGCGGTGGCGCTGGCCCCGCTGGTCGCGCGCGCGAACGACACGACGGATCAGATGAAGAACATGGGCAACGAAGCCGGCGACCAGGCTGCGGATACGGCCCACAAGGCCTCGGACGAGGCGGGCAAGGCGGCCGACAAGGCCAACGACGCGGCTGACGAGGCCAAGAGCGCGGCGCACTCGGCGGGTGACAGCGCCGACGAGGCCAAGAGCAGCGCCAAGAAGGCGCGCGACAAGGCCTCGTCGACCACCGACGACGCCACGCACTGAGCTTGGGTTCGACAGGCGAGCGCCGGCGGCGTCCCCCGGGACGGCCGGCGCTCGTGCGTTCCCGCGCCTGGAGCGACTAGCGGCGCGCGCGGGCGCGGGCGCCAGGGATGATGCCGCCGGGCGGTGGCCGCAGCGCCTCGGATCGCGAGACCGGCAGGGGGCGCGACTCGGTGAGGGCGCGGTAGCCCAACCCGCCCAGCGCGCCGCCCAGCAGCGGCGCGACCCAGAAGAGCCAGAGCTGCCGCAACGCCCAGCCTCCGGCGAACAGCGCCACACCCGTGCTGCGGGCCGGATTGACCGACGTGTTGGTGACCGGAATGCTGATCAGGTGAATCAAGGTCAGCGTCAGCCCGATCGCGATCGGCCCGAAGGCGGCCGGCGTGCGGGCCGCGTCGGTGGCCCCCATGATGACGACCAAGAAGCCGCAGCTGAGGACCACCTCACACACCAGCGCTGACCGCAGGCCGTAGCCCGCAGGCGAGTGCGGGCCGTAACCGTTGGCGGCGAAGCCAGCCGACAGGTGGAAGCCCGGCGCGCCACTGGCGATGACATAGATGACGGCTCCGGCCAGCAAGCCACCCAGGACCTGCGCGCCGACATAGGAAGGGACCTCGTTAGAATCCAGCCGCCAGGACCGCGCTGCCGCAGCCTCCCAGCACCAGCCAGAACGTGCCACACAGCTCCGCCACCGATCGCCGCATCAACGACATGAGCGTGAACCTAGCCACCGCGGCCGCTGCGCCGTCGGCGCATTCCGCGGGCGCTGCCGCCAGGGGGCCAGCCCGGTTCGTTGGTGTTCTGCTCGTCAGGAGCCCGGGCTCAAACAGGTGAACAACACCTGCGCCTCGGCCGTGCATCCGGTCGCGTCGACGGACGTCCCGTTGCAGGTCAGGGTGGCGCTCTCGTAACAGGTGAGGAAGGCCTGCAACTGCGCCGTGCAGCCCGGGTACATCCCGGGCTCCGCCGCGCAGCTCGATACGCAGGAGGCATTCGTCGCCGTCGGGCAGGCGGCTGCGATGCGCGCGCAGTCGGTCGCGCAGAGCTGCGCGATGCTCTGTCCGCCTCCCGAGCTGGGTGGCGTCTCGACGGCGCCCCCGGGGGGCTCGGACACTTTATTGGACGGATCGTTGCCAAACGGACCAAACGGAGGCATGGCCGGACCGGCGCCATCGCCGCAACCGAGCCCGGCTCCCGCCAGCACCAGCACCGCAATGACGAGGACGCGCATCGGGATGACCGAGGTCAGAAGTAGTACCGCGCCGCCACGTTGCCGGCGAAGATGTCCCACGGGTTGTTCTGCACGGTGGTCGAGATCGAGTAAGTGGTGTCGTTGGCGCTGACGCCGTTCGAGCTCTGCGCGTTGCGCAGGTACTCGAACTGCACGCCCAGCGTCGCCGAGAGCGCCAACTCGGGGATGCCGATGAACCCGAAGAACAGCTCGAAGCCGGCTCGCGCGCCCACGTCCACGCGCAGGCCGTCGAAGTCGATCTTCGACGCGCCGGTGCCGCTCGACGTCGTGCCATAGGCGAGCGTCAGGTAGGGGATGACCTGGAAGGTCACGTGCCGGTGAGCGGACAGCACCAGCGGGATCCCCCCCTGGGCGATGATCCCGAACACGGAGTTCTTGTCAGTGCTGACGCCGCCCGATTCCGACGACCCGCCCGTCCAACCCAGGCCCAGGGCCACGTCGACGCCGACGGTGGGGCTGCTCCAGTACCGCAGACCCAGCGCGGGCACGGTGAGCGTTCCGCTGCCGTTCGGAACCAGGCTGACGCCGGCGTAACCCACCGCCCAGCGGCGCTGTTCGACGTCGAAGTCGAGCCCACCTCGCGGCTCGTCGGCCGCGGGCGTGACCACCGCGACGACCGGCGGGGGCGGAGCCGGCACGGGGGGTGCAGCCGGGGGAACATCCTGCGGAACGACGGGAGGTGCATCGAGAGGCGTGGATCCCTCCTGCGCGCGGGCGGCGTTCGATGCCGTCATCGCCGCAACCAGGGTCATCACCGCCAGCAACGTTCGTTTGCAACCACCCGACTTGGAGAGTGTCATGTCCGCTCACGGTAACGTGAGTGACGAGCAACATCAAAATTGCACGCTGTTTGCGGACGGCTGACCGGTCAGGCGCGGCGTTGGGCCAGCAGCTTGCGGGCCACCAGCAGGTGGCCGGCCATCGCCGCCGCCACCATCACCGGCGCCAGCCAGACGTAAGGGAAGTAGGCCAGCCAGGTGTTGAGGCGCTCGGGCGCGGCGCCGAAGGCCGCGAACATCGGCAGCGACGAGACGCCGATGGCGGCCACGTTCACCAGCAGCAGCGCGCCGGTCACGTTGAAGGCGGCGATCAACGGACGGGGCGCGCGCCCCTTGGCCGCCAGCACCGACACCACGATTGCCGACACACCGGCCAGGATGTCGAAGTTCCAGCCCGAGAACGACATCTGGACGGGCATGACCCCTTCGCGCGCCGCCCGGTGCATGACCAGCTCCAGCGGGAGGCGAAACGACTGCAGGCCGATGAGCGCGGCGAAGGGTAGCCCCGTCACCAACCGCCTTCCCACCGGCGACAGTCCCACCGCCAGACCGGCGGCAGCGGTCCCCATGACGATGAACATGATGGGCGGCGGGCGGCGCGCGAAGTTGGTCAGCACGCCGGTGGCGGCGATGCCGCCTGTGAGCGCCAACCAGGCGCCGAGCACCACCAGCGCCAGCCAGAAGCGCCGGCGGCGCGTCTCGGCGCCCTCGCCCAAAGCTTTGCCGGCCTGGGCGTAGGCGACCGCGCCGGCGATGGCGATGGCGACAGCCACGGCGGCGATCCCGACAGACACGATAGGTGAGGCGTGCGGCTGCATGCTGGCGCCGCAGAGTACTTCACTTCCGCTCGGGCACCGTTCGCGCGCATGGAACGCGAAGCCGGCAGCGGCGGCGCGGCGAGCGACCGGTATGGCGATTGCTTCGCGACTGTCAAGAGCGCGAGCGCAAAAAATTCAATCCGGCTGAGCGCGCCGCCGCGTACTTGACCGCGGAGGTAAAAGTTGAAGCACGGCCGTAACAAGACCATCGCACTCGCAGCTCTGGCGACCCTGGGATCCGGGGCGCTGCTCACCGCCTGTGGCGGTCAGTCCGATAACACGGGCGAGCAGAAGCCAGCCTACGCGGTGCCGACCAACCTCAACACGTTCGACGTGAGCGATCCCTCGGCCTGGCTGCCGTTCGCGGGCGCCGGGTCATCCATCGTGACGTCCAGCGCCGCTGGGCACGACAGCAGCGCGACCGCTTCGTTGCAGCTGAACTATCAGGTGGCAACCGGCGGGTATGCGGGACTCGAGCATCGCTTCGCCACGCCGGTCGACTGGTCCGGGGTGTCCGCCATCAATCTGTGGGTCAACGGCCAGGGAGCGGGCCAGACCTTCGTCACGCAGATCTACGACGCGGGCGGCGAGCGCTGGGAAACGCGTTTCACGGTCGGGTTCACCGGCTGGCAGCCGGTGACGATCCCGTTCGGGTCGCTCAAGCCCGCGGCCTGGCAGCCGCCGGGCGTGACCGGCAACGGCGCGCAGGACTTCGCCGGCGTCACGGGGATGGCCCTCTTGCCCTGCGAAGGGGCGGGCGCGGGCACGGTGGCGATCGACAGCCTGGCCCTGGGCGCCGGAGCGCCGGGCGTGGTGGCCACCACCGCGCCGGCCAACCTGGTCGGCGCGTCGGGCGTGAACGGGACGATCATCCCGCTCTACACCGACCCCAGCGACGGGTCGTGGGACGTCGTCGTCGCCGCCAAGCAGGCGCACCCGACGGTGCCGGTGGTGGCGGTGATCAACCCGGCCAACGGTCCGGGCGCCGCCGCGCAGGATTCCTACACCAGCGGCATCGCCAAGCTGACCACGGCGGGCGTCAAGGTGATCGGCTACGTCCACACCCTGTGGGGCGTCCGCCCCACGTCGGACCTGGACACCGAGATGAACCAGTATCGAACCTGGTATCCGGGCGTGAGCGGCATCTTCCTGGACGAGATGGCGACCGGCACCGGTCACGAGTCGTACTACAGCACCCTGAGCGGGCGCGCGAAGACGCTGGGGTTCGACTTCACGATCGGCAACCCGGGCACCGACACCGCCGAGAGCTACGTCGGGTCGGTGGACGTCATCCTCATCTATGAGAGCGGCGGTCTGCCGCCCCTGCCCGCCGTCGGCGGCTGGCACGCCACGCACGACCGGCGGAACTTCGGCGTGATCCCCTACGGCGTCGGGTCGCTGGATGCGGCCTTCGTCGCCGCCGCCCGCCCCACCGTCGGGTACATCTACCTCGAGAACAGCGGGCTCCCGAACCCGTGGGGCGCCGTTCCGGGGTACCTGTCCGACCTGGTCGGGGCGCTGCAGTAGCGGTCGTCAGGCCGCACCGCGCGCCGAGCGTCCGAGGCGTTTGCTGAGGACCAGGCGCGGAATCGGAGCAAAGCCCGCCGTCTGATAAAGACGGCGGGCGTCAGCCCCCCCGAACTCCAGGTCATACCCGAACGTCCCGATCGCGTACCCGCGCAGCTCCCCGCCCGCCGCGGACACGACCACGCGCCCCAGCCGAGGCGCACGCAGCAGCCGCCGAAGCGCCGGCACCACACGCCGCGGCCGCCACGCGACCTCGTCCTCGCCGCTGAAGGCGCGCATCATCACCAGGAGCGCAGGCACGTCGCCCATCCGAGCCGAGCGAATGCTGGACCGGGAACGCGAGCTCATGCCCCTGCTACGCCCGGCCGGCACCCCGGTGACGCACGTTCTGCGGCGTCGGGTGCACGCCCCGCACGTCGACGCGTGCCCGCCGCTCGCAGACGGACGACCGCCCGCCGTGCGCCCGCTCCGCAACTCGGCGCCGCGCTCGCCGAAAACGGAACATGCGCGCAATCAAGTCACGGCCAGCGCGGCAGCTGCGGTTGCCCATGCCGGCGGCCAGAACCTGGGGCGGGGCTCGCAAGGGCGCCGGCCGCAAGCCGCGTGGCCGGCCGTCGATGCCGCATGTCACGCGCCGCCCGATCGACCCCCGCTATCCCGTGCAGATGCGTCCTTCTGAACTTCCGCAAGCACCTGCGCGCCCCCGCTTGCAATCGACCCGTGCAGCTCCGGCCCGCACTTTTCCGGTTGGCAGCGGCCGCCGCGGGCCACGGATGTCCCTTCCGCCATCGCCCTGCCCTGCACCTGGATGGCGCGGGCCGGCTGGCGGCGCGCCGGGGGGCCGCTGCGCCCGGAGGAACACCCGGCCGTCGCGCCGCGCCCGCACCCAACTTGATTGGGCGGATGTTGCGCCGCCCCCCGGGCGCACCAACGGGCCGGGCGGGGGGCCCAGGGCGGACGCGGCTGGTATCACGGGTCGCGAGTGGGATCGGCTAGTGTGGCGGCGATGAAGACGGTCGTGCAGCGGGTGACGCGGGCGGAGGTGCGGGTGGGCGATGAGGTCGTCGGGGCGATCGGGCGGGGGTTGATGTTGCTGGTGGGGGTCGAGAAGGGGGACGGGGAGGCGGACGCGGACGTCACGGCGCGGAAGATCGCGGCGCTGCGGGTGTTCCCGAAGCGGACGCCGATGGACGTGACGGTGGGCGAGGCGGCGGGCGCCTGCCTGGTCGTCAGCCAGTTCACGCTCTGCGCGACGCTGGCGAAAGGGAACCGGCCCAGCTTCGAGCCGGCGGAGGCGCCCGCGCGCGCGGAGCTCCTTTACCGGCGGGTCGCGGACGGGCTGCGCGCCGCCGGGCTGACGGTGGAAACCGGGCGGTTTGGCGCCGACATGGCCGTCGAGCTGGTCAACGATGGGCCGGTCACGTTCATCCTCGCCGTTCGCGGCGGCCGTCTGGTCGACGACTCGGACTGAACGGCGGGCGCCGGCGTTCTCTTGCCTCGGGCGCGAGCGATCAATGCGGCCGTCTTAGGGTTTCTCATAGCTGATGCCGCGAAGCCGCGGCTGGCAGGGTGGGTCCTCGGTGCGCGAAGCATCGCAACAAGGAGACCGCCATGAGGAACACCGGGGAGCGTGCGCAGGTGAGGAGATTCCGGTCGGCCATCCGATCGGTGATGGCGCTGGCTGCCGTGCCACTGGCAACGGCGGCCTGTGAAGGTCCGCCCGCATCCGCCGGGACCGACCCGCCGCTCGGCGCATTGGTCGCCGCGGCCGGGCCCACGACCGGCAGCAGCGGGGGTGGCGAGGGGGGCCCGCTGTCGGGCGTGCCGGTTCCGCAACCGGTGAGCGGCGACGTCACCAACGGCCCGGCGGCCGTTCGACTCGGCAAGGCGCTGTTCTGGGACGAGCAGACGGGCGGCGACGGACGGATCGCCTGTGCGAGCTGCCACTTCCGGGCCGGCGCCGACAACCGGACGCTCAACGTCCTCAATCCGGGGCCGGACGGCATCTTCGCCAGCGGCGGCGTCACGGCCGCCGGCCAGTCCTTCACACCGGTGTCGATCGTCAACGACGACCGCGCGGGCTCGCAGGGGATCGTCGGCGCGACGTTCGCCGGCGTCGATCCCGACCCCGCCACGGGCGCGGACCAGTGCACGCCCAACCAGACGGCGCCGTTCTTCGCGGCTCGGCGCGTGACCGGCCGCAATGCCCCCACCGTGGTTGGCGCCGTCTTCAACCGCGACAACTTCTGGGACGGGCGCGCCAATCACAGCTTCAACGGCCTCGACCCGTTCGGCCACACGCCCAACGGGCTGGGGACCCTGGCCATCGGCAACGCCAGCCTGGCGTCGCAGGCCGTCGGTCCGCCCGGTAACGACACCGAGATGTCCTGCACCGGCCGCCCCTTCAACGGCCCCGGGAGCCTGGGCGCCAAGCTGCTGGCCCGCACGCCGCTCGGCCACCAGCACGTCGATCCGACGGACGGCGTGCTCGGACCGGTGGCCGCCGCCAGCACCGGCCTCACCGTCAGCTACCAGGCGCTCATCAACGCCGCCTTCACCGCCGCGGTGGCCGGCGACGCGCAAAACCAGTTCTCCCGCATCTGGGGCCAGGCCGTTCAAGCGTACGAGGCGACGCTGGTTCCGGATCAGACGCCGTACGATCGATTCCAGGCCGGCAACAGCGCCGCGCTGACCGCCAGCCAGCAACGCGGGCTGGATCGGTTCACCGGCAAGGGGGGCTGCATCCACTGCCACGCGGGGCCCGAGCTCACGGACGCGTCGGTGGGGTTCGCGGCCAGCGGCGGCCTCATCAACGAAGACGGCGGCGATCAGGGGTTCCACAACCTGGGCGTCCGGCCGACGGCCGAAGACCTGGGGCGCGGCGGGTGCCCCGCGGGACCGCCCTGCGACCGCTCCGCGCCGGGACGCTTCCCGGTCTCGGCCAGCGGGTCGTCGCGAGACAACGGCGCCTTCAAGACGGCGGCCCTGCGCAACGTGAAGCTCACCGCCCCCTACTTCCACAACGGCGGCAAGGCCACGCTGGCCGACGTCGTCGCGTTCTACAACCGCGGCGGCGACTTCGCGAACCCCGAGAAGGCCTCGCGCATCAAGCCGCTGTCGCTGGACTCGGGCGATCAGGCGGCGCTGGTCGACTTCCTGACCAACGGCCTCACGGATTGCCGCGTCGAGAACGAACGCGCGCCGTTCGATCATCCGTCGTTGTCGCCGCCCAACGGCGCGGCCGTGCCCGCCGTGGGCGCCGCCGGCCACGGCCCCTGCCCCTGAGGCCCGAGCGCGGGCGGCGAGCGGAAACAAGCTCGCCGCCCGCGCCGATTTCCCGCGCCGTTTGCGGGCGAATGGGCGGAAGCTCGCGCCGCGCGGCCGTTGTCCCTGCGGTCATCATGATCCTGGGGGACGAGGGAACCGGCGCGATCCGAGCGCCGCTCCCCATGGAGGTCGAACGCGTCGCGCGTGGGTGGGGGCTCTCGCCCAGACAGAGCCGCGTCCTGACCGAGCTGGCGCGCGGCAAGAGCAACAAGGAGATCGCCGAAGCGCTGGGGTGCGCCGAGGTCACCGTCGAGTACCACCTGAGCGCCATCCGGCGGAAAACCGGCCTCAAGGGACGGGCGGCGCTCATCTCGCGCTTCTGGATCGACGCCCACACCCGCTGACCGCGTGGTCCGTCTGCTCGGCCGTTTCTGACCCGTCGCTTGCGCGAGTTCGGATATCCTGGACCCAATGAAAGCGCGCGCGGCGATGGTTCGGTCCTTGGTTGGTTTGATGCTGGCTGGCTTCGCGGCCGGAGCGGCGGGATGTGCGATGTTCGTCCCGCTGCCCGTGACACCGGGGCTCGAGACGCTCTCCGAGGGGCAGGTGTTCGCGATGGCGCCGCGGCCCGAGTGGCCCGCGCCGCAGGCGGACGATCCCCGCACCGCGGCCGTGGACATCGCCTGCGGTGTCGGCCAGCGCCTCTCCACGGGGCAGCTCTACGCCGCCGTCAGCGTGCGCGGCCGCCCGGCCGCCGCCGCGCTGTCGCCCCTCAACGTGGCCCTGGTCCTGGATCGGTCGGGGTCGATGCACGGCGATCCCTTCCGCAACATGTTGCTCGCCGCCGAGACCTTCGTGGGCCAGCTCCGCGACGGCGATCGACTCTCGGTGTCGGCGTTCTCGGACGGCGTCTATCTGGCCGTCCCCCCGGTCGTCATCAACCCGGGCTCGCGCAACATGGCGATCGGCGCCATCCGGTCCCTGGCCGACGGCGGCGGGACGAACTTCTCGGGGGGCCTGCTGGCCGGGCTCGCCCAGGTCTTCGGCGCCTTCGCCCCCTGGCAGCTCAATCAGATCATCCTCTTCTCCGACGGCCAGCCCAACATCGGGATCACCGACACCGGCGAGCTGACCCGCATCGCGGCGCGCGCCGCCGAGAGCGGCGTGGCCGTCACCACCATCGGGTTCGGCACGGAGCACGACGAGCTGCTGATGCAGGGGATCGCCGACGCCTCGGGCGGCAACTACTACTACGTGGACAGCCCGGCCGACATGGCCGGCATCTTCCAGCAGGAGGCCGGAGCGATCCTGCGAACCGCGGCGCGCCAGACGGACATCGAGCTGACCCTGCAACCCGGCCTCCAGCTGGACGAGGTGATCGGCTACGACTACGTGGTCACCGGCAACCAGGTGCACGTCCAGTTCGGCAGCGTGCCGCACGGGGCCGAGCGGTTCGTCGTCTTCCGCTTTCGCGGCGGCGCCGGCGGACCGATGCCGATGGGCGTCGTCTATTCGGACATGGCGCGCCGCGGCCGCTTCGGATCGGGGTGTACCCCCGTCTATCAGGCGGCGGCCGGCGGTGCTGACTCGTGGGCGCTGGAGCTGGCCGGCCGATCGGAGGCTGCCTCCGGGCTGCAGGACGCGATGGCCTGGTCCGACCAGGGGAGCGAAGTGTTCGTGATCTCCCAGCTCGGGTACACGCGCGGGTTGATCGGCGCCATGCGCGAGCGCCTGGGGCCTCAGGCGCTGAGCGCGGAGGACGCGATGCTGCTGCAGGCCCAGACGGACCTGGGGCTGCAGGTCGCCTCGGGCGCGGCGCACTCGTTCCTGAACGGCGGCGTGTCCGGCCTGGTGCACTTCGGCGAGCGGCAGGCGGTCAGCAACGCGAGCACCGCGGTCGCCTACAACGTCGACAAGACCTTCCGGCCTCTGGCGCCGGTGAGCCTGCAGGTCACCTACCAGGGTTCGCCCGGCACGCGCTACCTGGCGCACGGG
>Ga0070679_100005603_pt1 | contig 11635 bp, 8 predicted proteins | sample KBSC63BmetaG_FD_65652 | JGI IMG/M metagenome (GOLD analysis project Ga0070679, IMG submission 65652) | Corn rhizosphere microbial communities from Kellogg Biological Station, Michigan, USA - KBS C6-3B metaG | ecosystem: Host-associated > Plants > Roots > Rhizosphere | place: USA: Michigan... | reverse complement strand
TCGGACACCACCGAGCCGTCCTCGCGGTGCTCCACGGACGCCCGGTACGACTCCAGCGTGAACGGGCGGGCCACGCCGCCCGGCAGCTCCGAGCGCACCAGCAGTTCGAACGACGCGTCGGCGGCCTCGAAGGACCAGCCGCGCGCCTCCAGCTCCTTGACCCGGTCGGTGACCCGGCCGAGCGCCTCCGGATGGCCGGCCAGATCCAGCCCGAGCTCGCGGGACTTGAGCTCGATGCTGGCCCGGCCGGCCATCTCGGTAACCAGGATCCTCATGTCGTTGCCGACGATGGCCGGCTCCACGTGGTTGTAGAGCAACGGATCCACCTTGATCGCGCTCGCGTGCAGCCCGGCCTTGTGGGCGAAGGCGGCGGCCCCGACGTAGGCCTGGTGGGTGTCGGGGGCGATGTTCGCGATCTCCGCGATGGCGTGCGAGACGCGCACCATCTTGTCCAGGCAGCCCTCCGGTAGGACCGGCAGCCCGAGCTTGAGTTGGAGGTTGCCCAGGACCGCGAACAGGTCGGCGTTGCCGGGCCGCTCGCCGTACCCGTTGGCGGTGCACTGGAAGTGGGTCACCCCGGCCTCGACCGCGGCGATGGTGTTGGCCACCGCGCAGGAGGTGTCGTTCTGGCAGTGGATGCCCAGCCGGTCGCCGTCCACGCCGAGGCGGGCCATCAGCTCCGTGACGGCGGCGGTGATCCGGGACGGCAGCATCCCACCGTTGGTGTCGCACATGACGACCCGCTCGGCACCGGCCTCCAGCGCCGCCGCCACGACCGAGGCCGTGTAGTCCGGATCGAAGCGGTACCCGTCGAAGAAGTGCTCGCAGTCCAGGAACACCCGGCGGCCCTGGGCGACGAAGTAGGCGACGCTGTCGGCGACCATCGCCAGGTTCTCGGCGGCGGAGGTGCGCAGCGCCCGCTCCACGTGGCGGAGGTCGGACTTGGCGACCAGGCACACGGCCGGGGTCTGCGCGTCCAGCAGGGCACGGATCTGCGGATCGTCCTGTACCGCGAGGCCGGCCTTGCGGGTCGACCCGAACGCCACGAGTACCGCGTGCTCAAGCTCCAGTTCGCTGCGGGCGCGTTTGAAGAACTCGGTGTCCTTGGGCATGGCACCCGGCCAGCCGCCCTCGATGAAGCCCACGCCCAACTCGTCGAGCAGGCGCGCGACCGCCAGCTTGTCGTCGACGGAGTAGCTGATCCCTTCGCGCTGAGCCCCGTCGCGCAGCGTCGTGTCGAATACCTGGTATGCCATCCCGGTTTCTCCTGTCTCGGGGCCCCGTACCAACAAAAAGACCTCCCGCGGGATGCGAGAGGTCTGCGCGCGCAGAAAGGGGGCTGCGCGCGCTAGGCGATAATGAGCACGCCGTGCGGACGGTTCACGCTCAGTAGCGTCCCACCACTGTCCGGTTGCTGGTAGCCATCTCCCACATACTGGACTCGCCCCTTCTGGATTACCGCAGTCGACGTGCGGGTACGACCTCAACGGGCACTACTCACACGCGGGAGGTAATTACCGTGGACAGGCCCAACGTTTTCCAGACTCCGCACCCGGAGTCCTCGCACGGCGTGCCCTCGCACGATCCGGAGTCGCCGGGCGTGCCCTCGTACGACGAGGAGCCGATGGGCGCCACGCCGATGCCGGGCGCACCCGACCCGGCCGACACGTCGGCCACGCCGATGGGCGGGGACGTACCGCAGATGTCGACACCCGGGACCGCGCGGCGCTTCGACGCGTGGAACTACCCGACGGACTCCGGCGTCGTCGGTGACGGCGCCGATCTCGTCGGCTACCGGATCGAGGCGATCGACGGACACATCGGAAAGGTCGACGAGAGCAGCACCCTCGTCGGCGAGCAGTACCTGGTCGTCGACACCGGCCCGTGGATCTTCGGCAAGAAGGTCCTCCTCCCGGCCGGTACGGTGAACCACGTCGATCCGCTGGACCAGAAGGTGTATGTGGACCGGACCAAGACGCAGATCAAGGACGCGCCGGAGTTCAACCCGGACACCTACAACTCCGACGAGTACCGCGGAAAGATCGGCGACTACTACCGCGACACCTACGGCGACCAGATGTAACCAGCCACGCCGAACACGGGCCGAGGGACGGACATATTTCCGTCCCTCGGCCCCTTGTTCGATGCGTCAATTGTGCCAGGGAAGTAGGGTCGTGCCGTGTATCAGCACGAGGTGGCATTCACCCCGGCCGGTGTCTTCAACTTCCGGGATCTCGGAGGAGCGCCGACCGTCGACGGTCGCACCGTCCACACCGGACGCCTGTACCGGTCGGATTCGCTGCACCGGCTGAGCGCGGAGGAGTGCGCGCAGCTGCGGACGTTGGGTGTGCGTAGCGTGCTGGACCTGCGCCGGCCGCACGAGATCGAGCGCGACGGCCGCATCCGGGACACCTCCGGCCTGGCCTATGTCAACATCCACCCCGTGCACCGGGAGTGGAATCCGGCCACCTACAACGCGGCCGCCGGCCCGGCACGGTTCCTCGCCGACCGGTACCTGGACATGGCCGAGGAGGGCGCCGAGGGACTCGGTGAGGCGCTGCGCTTCCTGTCCGACGCCGGCAACGCGCCGGTGGTCATGCACTGCTTCGCCGGCAAGGACCGCACCGGCGTGCTGGCCGCGCTGACGCTGTGCCTGCTCGGCGTGCCGGACCCGCACGTCGCGGTGGACTACGCGCGCAGCGAGCGTGCCCAGGCCTCGGTATCGGCACAGATCAACGCCGCGAGGGGCCCCGGCAAGGCCCCGCCGCCGGTGGGCTTCGTGGTCTGCCCGCCCGAGGCCATCATGATGTTCCTGACCGAGCTGAGGCGACGGCACGGTTCGGTCGCCGGCTTCGCGGCCCACGCGGGAGTGACCCCGGAGCACATCGCCGCGCTCCGGGACCACATGTTGGATTGACCCCCGCTAGAGGACCCGGTGCACCCAGCCGTACGTGTCGGGGGTGCGGCCGCGCTGGATGTCCACCAGTTGCGTGCGCAGCCGGTCGGTCACCTCGCCGGCCTCCATGGTGAATTCGTCGCCGGCCCAGCCGACCCGGCCGATCGGCGTGACCACCGCCGCGGTACCGCAGGCGAACGCCTCGGTCAGCCGCCCGCTTCGGGCGTCGGCGGCCCACTCGTCGATGGCCACCGGCCGCTCCTGCACCCGCATCCCGTTGTCCCGGGCCAGCGTCATCACCGAGTCGCGGGTGATGCCGGACAGGATCGTCCCGCTGCACGGCGGCGTGACCAGCGTGCCGTCCTCGTACACGAAGAAGACGTTCATGCCGGTCATTTCGTCGATGTACCGGCGCTCCACCGCGTCGAGGAAGACCACCTGCTCGAACCCGCGCTCGGCCGCCTGTGCCTGGGCGACCAGGCTGGCCGCGTAGTTGCCGCCGCACTTGGCCGCGCCGGTACCGCCGGGAGCCGCCCGGGTGTAGTCCTCCGACACCCACACGGCGACCGGCTTGACCCCGTCCTTGAAGTACGAGCCGACCGGCGAGGCGATCACCACGTACAGGTACTCGGCGGACGGCTTGACCCCGAGGAAGACCTCCGACGCGTACATGAACGGGCGCAGGTAGAGGCTGCCGCCCTCGTCGGTGGGTAGCCAGGCCCGGTCGATCTTCACGAGCTCGTCCAGCGAACCGAGGAACAGCTCGTCGGGCAGCGGGGCCATCGCCATCCGCTCGGCGGAGCGCCGGAACCGCGCGGCGTTGGCGTCCGGGCGGAACATGCTCACCCCGCCGTCGGCCGTCTGGTACGCCTTGAGCCCCTCGAAGATCTCCTGGGCGTAGTGCAGCACCGCGGTCGCCGGATCCATCGGGATCGGGGCGCGGGGCTCGATCCGGGCGTCGTACCAGCCCTTACCCTCCGCGTACCGGATGGTCACCATGTGGTCGGTGAAGACCCGACCAAAGCCGGGGTTGGTCAGCAGCGCGGCCCGCTCGATGTCCGACACCGGCTGGGGATTCGGGTGAATCTCGAAGTCGACGCTCATCTGCGCGATCCTCCGTATCGAGTCTGACGGGCCTGTTAGAAACGTACCCCGAACGGTCGTTCATCGGGTGACCGCAGTCACGCGCCCAGGCCCGTACCGGATTTCGGCGCGCGACCGGGTCGTCGCGCGCCGCGGGAGGCTGCCCGCTTAGGGCGTCAGCCGACGAGCTGCGCGAGTCGATCGCCGATCTCGGCGGTGCGCAGCTCCGCTCCGGCGTTGCGGCCGGAAAGCTCGGCGGCGACCGCCTCGGCTACTCGGCGGGCCGGCTCGGGGTGACCGAGGTGGTCCAGGAGCAGGGATATCGACAGCACCGCGGCGACCGGGTCGGCGATGCCCTTGCCGGCGATGTCCGGCGCGGAGCCGTGCACCGGCTCGAACATCGACGGGTACCGGCGCTCGGGGTTGATGCAGCCACTGGCCGCCAGGCCGATGCCGCCGGTGACGGCCGCGGCGATGTCGGTCAGGATGTCGCCGAACAGGTTGTCGGTGACGATCACGTCGTACCGCTGGGGCTGCGTCACGAGGAACATCGCCGCCGCGTCGACGTGCTGGTACTCCGTGCCGATCTGCGGGTACTCCGCGGCCACCTCGGCGAAGGTGCGGGCCCACAGGCCGCCCGCGTGGGTCAGCACGTTGGTCTTGTGGACCAGGGTGACCTTGCGGCCGTCGAACGCTTGCCCAGGGCCGCTCCAACCAGTTTCGCGGCCGTCGCGGCGGCCGGCCCGCTCGAAGGCGTCCCGGATGACCCGCTCCACGCCGTGCCTGGTGTTGAGGCTCTCCTCGGTGGCGATCTCCGCCGGGGTGCCCTTGTGCAGCTCGCCGCCCGCGCCCGCGTACAGCCCCTCGGTGCCCTCGCGGACCACCACGAGGTCGATCTCGCCGGGCTTGACCGCGGCCAGCGGGCTGCTCGTGCCGGGCCACAGCCGGGACGGGCGCAGGTTGACGTACTGGTCGAAGTCGAACCGCAGCTTCAGCAGCAGGCCGCGCTCGAGCACGCCGGGCGGCACGCTGGGGTCGCCGACGGCGCCGAGCAGGATGGCGTCGTGCCCGGCCAGCTCGTCGCGGACCGAGTCGGGCAGCACCTCACCGGTGCGGTTGTACCGCGCGGCACCCAGGTCGTACTCCGTGGCCTCGACGCCCGGCAGAACCGTGTCGAGCACCTTGCGTGCCTGGGCGATCACCTCGGAGCCGATACCGTCGCCGGCCACCACCGCGATCCGCGCCACCGCCACGTCAAGCCTCCACTCGTCCGGAATCCAAGTGAACGTTAAGCCATCGTCCTAAGAGACGGTACGCGAGTCCCAACAAGTGAACAAACTCTCCCAGGCAACTGCCAGGTAACCACAAGGGCGCCGTCACCTGCGACCCATAGCCTCACTGGCAAGCCCAACGAGGGGAGCAGGTCGTGACCGGGTTGTCCGAGCGGGTCGTCGCCCGCCACACCGTGCAGATCACGGGAACCGTGTACGCCTTCTGCCTGATCGCGCCGCCGTCGCTGCGTCGCCGTACGGTCGGCGAGGCGCTCGCCGCGGCCGTCGCCGAACTCCGCGCCGTCGATGCCGCGCTCAGCCCGTACCACCCGCGGTCGCTGGTGAACGCCGTGCGCCGCGGCGACCTGAGCGTCGAGGCCTACCCGCCTCCGCTGGCCGACATCGTGGCGCGCTGCGAGGCGATGCGCGCGGCCACCGACGGCTGGTTCGACGCCTGGGCGGTACCGGGCGGCTTCGACCCGAGCGGGCTGGTCAAGGGCTGGGCGATCGACCGGGCCGCGGTCCTGCTGCGGGCGGCCGGCATCAACGACTACGCGATCACCGCGGGCGGCGACTGGCTGGTCCGTGGCAACGGCCCGCGGGGCGGCGCCTGGCGCGTCGGGGTCGCCGACCCCGACAACCCGCTGCGGGTACTGACGACGGTCGAGCTGACCGACGGCGCGGTGGCCACCTCCGGGTACGGCGCCGAGGTCGTCGACCCGCACACCGGCGCGCCGGTACGGTCGGGTGGCCCGGCGACCGTCACCGGTCCGACGCTCTCCGTCGCGGATGCCTACGCCACGGCCCTGTACGCCTCGGGCCAAGCGGGCCTGTCCTGGTTCACCAACCGTTGCGGGTACACGCCGCTGGTGATCGCGGGACGACCGGTGCGTGGCGCGCTGGCCGCCGCCTGAACCCCTTTGCTCTGACCGTTTTCGCATCCCATTTGTCCGGCGGCCTCTAGGCTGTAGCTAGTGAACCTGCCCAGTCTGCTGCCCGTGCTGCTGCCGGCGGCAACCCTGGTAGGTGCGTGGTATGTCGTGCGGCCGGGCGCCCTCGCCCGGGTCGCGGCCGAACCCGAGAACGATGCGGCCGAGCCGACCGGGCCGGCCGCGCCCGCAGGTGGCGTGGTCGCGCCGATCCGCCTCGGGCTGATCCGCGCGGCGGTCGTGGTGGCCGCCTACGCCACGGTCGGCATCGAGGTGTTGTCCGCGTTCCACGCGGTGACCAGGGCCGGCATCATCGCGCTGTGGGTCGTCGGGCTGCTGGCCGCCGGTGCCGGTGCGGTCCTGCGGTACCGCCGAACCGACCGGGGCACGCCCTGGTGGCGCGCTGTCGGGCGGCACCGTGACGGTCCGCTCGCGGGCCAGGTCGACATCGCCTGGCTCATGGTCGCCGGCCTCGTCGCGATCGGCCTGCTGACGCTGATCGTCGCCCTGGCCGCCGCGCCGAACAACTGGGACTCGCAGTCCTACCACCTGCCCCGGATCGAGCAGTGGACGCAGAACCGTTCCGTGGGCCTGTTCCCGAGCGCCTTCTTCTCCCAGAACGACCTGGCCCCCGGCGCCGAGTACCTGCTGCTGCACCTGCGCCTGCTCACCGGCGGCGACCGGCTCTACAACCTGGTCCAGTGGAGCGCGATGGTGGTCTGCGGCCTGGCCACCTCGCGGGTCGCCGCGCAACTGGGCGCGAAGCGGCTCGGCCAGATCGCCGCCGCGTTCTTCTTCGTCACCGCGCCCATGGTGGTACTTCAGGCCAGCAGCACCCAGACCGACCTGGTCGCCTCGGCCTGGGTCGCGACCGCCGCCACGTTCGCGCTCGACGCGACCTGGGGCCCCTCGCGGCTGGCCAGTCTCCTGTGGCTCGGCGCGGCTGCCGGCCTGGCCCAGAACACCAAGGCGACCGGCATGATCGCGGCCTGGCCCATGGTGGCGCTGTGGTTCGTCGTCGGGGCGTGGCGTGCCTTCCGGACCCGGTCACCGCGGGAACTGGCGAAGGTGGCCGGCTCCGCCATCGCCGTGATCGCCGTCGCGCTCGTGATCGCGGGGCCGTTCCTGGTGCGGATGCAGGAGACCTACGGCAGCGCGCTCGGCCCGCCGGTGGTACGCGCGCACTCGATGCAGCGCCACGACCCGCCCGCGGTGTTCGTCAACGCACTACGGCAGCTCCAGACCGTCACCATGGTGCCGGCCAACCGGGTCGACAGGTGGACCGCGCACAGGGTGGAGGCGGTCGCGAGGCACATCGGGATCGACGCCAGCGACCCGCGGATCACCCAGGACGACCCGTACCCGGTCCTCAAGTACGCCGGCCCCAACGAGGACCTCGCCGCGTACCCGCAGCAGGTGGTCGCCGCGTTCATCGGCATCGGGTACTGCCTGATCCGGCGGTACCGCGACCGGCCCGTGCTGCTGTACACGCTGGCCTGTCTCGTCGTGCTGCTGGCCTTCGTCGGCAGCGTGAAGTGGCAGCTGTACGTCAACCGACTGCTGCTACCCGCGCTCGTGGTGACCACGCCGCTGATCGGCCTGGCCGCCGACGCCTTCGTCGCCCGGGTACGCCGGAGCACCCGGGCGGTCGCGGCGGTGGCCCTGGCCGTCGTCGTGGTCGCCGCCGGCCAGAGCGCGGTGCGCTCGATCCTCGACGGCGACCCCCGCGCGCTGACCGGCGAGCGTTCGGTGCTGCGCGAGACGACGTGGCAGGTGCGCTTCCAGCATTTCCAGGGCAACCCGCAGTTCTTCGACGACTATGTCTGGGCCACCGACACGGTGAAGTCGGCGGGGGCACAGCGCGTCGGACTCGTCATCAACAAGACGGGCAGCAACAAGAGCGACCGCTGGGAGTACCCGCTGTGGCTCATGCTGCCCGGGCGGCACCTGGTCAACCTGGTCTCGGAGGTACCCGGGCACCCGGCTCCCCCGGCGACCTCGGTGGGCGCGATCATCTGCGAGTACGACACGCCCGCTCGTTCGAACTGCGACCCGGTGGTCCCGTCCGGCTGGACCGTCCAGAAGCACCGGTATCTGGAGGTGGCGCTGCCGCGCGGATAGCGCGGTCAGTCGATGCCGTCGAGGACTGTGCTCGCCTCCGCCACAAACCGGCTCCGGCCGCGGTCAGTCGGTGAGGTCCACTGTGGACGCCGCGGTCGCGCCGATCGCCTCGGCCGCCTTTGCCAGCAGGTCGACCGCGATCGCCGAGTCCACGGTGAGCGTCATCAACGCCTCGCCGCCGGCCGCCCGGCGGGCCACCTGCATCGCGGCGATGTTCACCCCGGCGCCGCCGAGGATGGTACCCACGGTGCCGACCACGCCCGGCCGGTCCGCGTACCGGAAGAACATCAGCACCCCGTCCGCGGACAGCTCCAGGTCGAAGCCGTCCACCTGGGTCAGCCGCACCGAGCCGCCGTGCAGCGTACCGGCGACCGATACCCGCCGGCCGTCCGGCAGCGCGCCGAACAGCGTTACCAGCAGGGGCTCCTCCCCCGCGTCGGCCGGCGCGGCCAGGCTCACCTCGACGCCCCGGTCGGCGGCGATGTGCGGGGCGTTGACGTAGGTCACCTGCTCCTCGACCACCGCGGCGAACAACCCCTTGGTCGCGGCGAGCCGGAGCACCGACACGTCGTGTACCACGACCGGACCGCGCACCTCGATGGCCACGCTCGCGGCAACCCCACCGGCGACCGCGGTGAACACCTTGCCCAGCCGCTCGGCGAGCGGCAGGAGCGGCCGGACCTCCTCGGCGACCACGCCGCCCGCCTGTACGTTGGCCGCGTCCGGTACGAACTCCCCCTCCAGCGCGAGCTTCACGCTGCGCGCCACGGCAAGGCCGGCCTTGTCCTGAGCCTCCACAGTGGACGCTCCAAGGTGCGGTACCGCGACCACGTTGTCCAGGCCGAACAGCGGCGAGTCGGTGCACGGCTCGGTGGCGTACACGTCGAGTCCCGCGCCCGCGACGCGGCCCTCGGCCAGCGCGTCGGCCAGTGCATTCTCGTCGATCAGGCCACCGCGCGCGGCGTTGACGATGCGTACCGTCGGCTTGACCATCCGCAGCTCACGCTCGCCGATGAGCCCGACGGTCTCCGGGGTCTTGGGCAGGTGGATGGAGATGAAGTCCGACTCCCGCAGCAACTCCTCCAGCCCGGCCAGGCGCACCCCGAGTTGCGCCGCCCGGGCCGGCTGCACGTACGGGTCGTACGCGATGAGCCGGGTGCCGAAGGCCGCCATCCGCTGGGCGAAGAGCACGCCGATGCGGCCCAGCCCGACCACGCCGACCGTCTTGCCCTGGATCTCCACGCCGGTGAACTTCGAACGCTTCCATTCGCCGCGACGCAGCGAGGCGTTCGCCGCCGAGGTGTGCCGGGCGACCGACAGCAGCAGCGCGATGGCCTGCTCGGCGGCGGACACGATGTTGGAGGTCGGCGCGTTGACGACAAGCACGCCGCGGTTCGTGGCCGCCGGTACCTCGACGTTGTCCAGACCCACGCCGGCCCGCGCGATCACCTTCAGGTTCGGGGCCGCGGCGATCGCCTCGGCGTCCACGTGGGTCGCGCTGCGCACGATGATCGCGTCGGCGTCGGCGAGCGCGGCCAGCAGCGCCGGCCGGTCGGTACCGTCGACATGCCGTACATCGAAATCGTTGGCGAGCACGTCGATCGCGGCGGGGGCGAGCTCTTCGGCGACCAGCACGACATGTGGCACAGGAACCTCGCAGCGGGGAGTCGGGTACGCGAGCGCCACGCCGCGCTCCTGTCGCTGCGATGGTAAGGGCTGGTCCTATTGATGTGTGCCAGCCCAGTGACGTCCGTCACGTGATGGAAACGACGTCAGGTCACGATGGGGGCGCGCGGGATCGGCGGGTCCATGAGAACGCCGGCGGCCAGCCGGCCCTCGACCTGACGGAAGCTGGTCGCCTCGGTGGTGAGGCCGTCCAGCAGCCGGTCCAGGGCGAGCATGGACAGCGGCGGGTAGGTGCGTTCGTGTGCCGGCTCCTCGCCGGGTGCGAGCGCGCCCTGCGCGGTCATGAACTCGACGATCGCCTTCCGTACCTCGGGCAGGCACACCGGCGAGTGGTACAGCACGTTGAGGGCCTGCAGGCGCATGTCGTGCACATGGCCCTCGCCCTTGTCGTCGTGGAAGTGCGGGTTGCGGGTCTCGATCTGGCGCACCGACACGCAGTCGGCCATCACGGCCGGATGCGGCGACTCCAGCACTCCGCCGAACTGCTCGAACAGGTCGACGTACTCGTACGGCTCGACCGCGAACCCGCCGGCCAACCGCATCCGCATGCCGAGCTCCAGGCTGAGCGCGTGCTCGCCGGCGTTGCCGGTGGCGACCACATCGGTGCCGAAGCCGGAATACTCCGCGATCAGCCGGTTGAGGAAGTGGTTGGTCACCTCGGAGGTGCGCCCGCGCCGGCTGAAGAACAGCCGGCCGTCCTTGAGCTTCGGCTTGGAGTGCCAGGAGATGCGCACCATCGTGTACGAGCTGTCGGCCTGGTGGAAGCCGGCCGCGAAGGCCCGGCAGTACTCGTTGACCGAGCCCGGCACGTAGTTGTCCGCGTCGACATAGCCGACGTACCGGCGGCCGGACAGCGCGGCCAGCGCCATGCCGACGAGCATCGCCTCGCCCTTGCCGTTCCGGACCAGCCCGTCGTCGTCGATCAGCTCGGGCAGGCCCGCCGCCTTGATGGCCGCCGCGAGCCCCGGATCGCGCTGGTGAATCGTGAGGGCCGGTCGCTCGGCGCTTCGGCAGAACTGCTCCACCGTGTGCCGCTCGATCTCATATCGGTCAACTTGCGATCGCTGGCTGTTGGATACCAGGATGATCAGGCAATCATGCGGAATGCCTGAGAGCACGCCCTCAATTACTCTACGTGTCTCGTTCATGCAGGGAATGACGATAGCCATTTCCCGCTCGATCTTCCGGAGAGCGGACAACGGGACGGTCTGGCTGGTCAGGCCCTCCTGGCCGGCCACGTCTTCGCGGTCGGATCCCGAGTCCAGCTCGATGACGCGCTGAAGTTCGTGGATCCTTACGGCACCGAACCGTTCGGTCAGGCGCGGATGCTCCAGGCGCATGCGGCGACAGTACCCGGAATTGTGGCCCATCGCCGACCGAAGCTAATCCAAGGAAATTTCGAGGTACCGCCGGACTCCATTTTGCAATCTGTCGGCAACCTTCTGGATGCAACCTTTACAGTCTTCCTGGGCGTCTGGGGCCGGGCGCTTGGCCCGACCCCAGACCCAGGCGAATCAGGCGGTTTCGGTGATCGGCCGGTCCACCCAGCTCATCATGCCGCGCAGCTTGCGCCCGGTCTCCTCGATCGGGTGCGCCGCGCCCTGCTCACGCCACTTGGTGAAGTTGGGTCGTCCGGCGTCGTCCTCGGC
>Ga0070679_100005602_pt1 | contig 11635 bp, 8 predicted proteins | sample KBSC63BmetaG_FD_65652 | JGI IMG/M metagenome (GOLD analysis project Ga0070679, IMG submission 65652) | Corn rhizosphere microbial communities from Kellogg Biological Station, Michigan, USA - KBS C6-3B metaG | ecosystem: Host-associated > Plants > Roots > Rhizosphere | place: USA: Michigan... | reverse complement strand
GCGGATCGGATTCGCCTACAATCAGAAACCGGACGACGAGGAAGCGCGGACAGGCGATGATGAGCCCCGCGCCGACGAAGAGCCTCCCAGTTCGTCTCGGATTCTGCAGACGCGAAACGATTCTACCTCGCGCGTCGCGGGGGCCTTTCAACCGCAGCACACGTCCAATCGGAGCAGCACCGACGACGAGTTTGCCGAGTGGGACAGCAGCGAGACGGTCAGCGCCGTCGAGCACGCGCTCTCTGGCTTAGGCGAAGTCGTACGGCTCAAAGCGAACGCGGACTTCCCCGAGCGGCTCCGAGCTGAGCGGCCGGACATCGTCTTCAACATGGCGGAAGGTCTTCGCGGTGTGAACCGCGAATCGCACGTGCCGGCCATGTGTGAGTTTTTCGGGATTCCGTACTCGGGATCCGACCCGTTCACGCTGTCGTTGTGCCTGGACAAAGCACGCACGAAAGAATGTCTCGCGTATCACGGCATTCCAAATGCGCCATTCCAGGTGGTGCACGACGCAAGCAGTTACTCGGGAGCACTCCGCTTTCCGGTGTTCGTCAAACCGGTGCACGAGGGCTCGTCGAAGGGAATTACCGAACGGAACTACTGCCGCACGCCGAGCGAAATGCGCGAGCAGGTCGCATTTTTGCTCGATCGTTATCGGCAGCCCGTGTTGATCGAGGAATTTTTAACCGGCGCGGAGTTCACTTGCGCTGTGTTGGGCAACGGCGGCGACGCGCACGTGTTGCCGATCGTCGGAATGAACTTTGAGGTATTACCAAGCGGATCTCTCCCGGTCTACGGATTTGAAGCGAAGTGGCTGTGGGACCGGCCGGAGCAACCGCTCGAGATTTTTGAATGCCCTGCACGGATTGATGAAGCGTTGCGATGCACGATCGAACGGGTCGTGCTCGCCGCCTACCGCGTGCTCGGCTGTCGCGATTGGTCGCGCATCGATGTGCGACTCGACGCGGCAGGCGTGCCCAACGTGGTCGAGGTGAACCCGCTTCCCGGGATTCTTCCTGATCCGGCAGACAACTCGTGTTTTCCCAAGGCTGCGCGCGCCGCCGGATTGAGCTACGACGAGCTCATTCAGACATGCGTGCGATATGCCGCGGACCGGCAGGGCGTTTCCCTGCCGAGCAACGCTGCACGTCGACGCCGGATGGGGGTCGCGCGTGCGGCGGCCTCGAGCTGAGGTCGCATGCGAGACCGCGTCGATTGCGGAAGCTGCGCGTCATCCCGACGCGCCCCAACCGGCGCATCTCGGCGACTGACGCTCATCACGAGTTGGAGGAGCGCATGAAGATAGCCCTGTTATTCGATGGACCATCGGCGCTCGGCAAGTCGGCAGACCTCGCGATCCTCGAGACGCTCGAAGCGATCGAGGCCGTGCTCGTTGCCGACAACCATCAGGTAACGCGATTCCCTGCCCAACCGGACGGACGCTGGGTCGAGCGCATGCGCCGCGGCAAGTTCGACCTCGTGTTCAACATGTGCGAAGGACTCGACGGCGTCGCCGCACTCGAGCCAGCAGTCATCTCGGCGCTCGAGGTGCTCGCGGTGCCATTCACCGGTTGCTCGTCCTGGACCGCGAGTCTTTGCCTGCGCAAGCACGTCGTGAACGCGTTTCTCGAACGCGCGGGCTTGCCCGTTCCGACGTTCGCGGTCGTGCATCGCGGCGCGCCCGTACCGGCCGTCGGCTTCCCTGCGATTTGCAAACCCACCGCCGAAGATGCGTCAGTCGGCGTCGAGCAACGCTCGGTGGTTCGCACCAATCGCGCGCTCGCCGCACGCGTCGAAGCAATGCACGAAGGCTGGGACGAAGTGCTCGTCCAACGCTACATCGACGGACGCGAAGTGAACGTCGGCATCGTCGGCAACACGGTGATGCCGGTCTCGGAAATCCGTTTCGACGGATTGCCGAAGCGCATGTGGCGCATCGTTTCGTATCGATCGAAGTGGGTCGCCGGCAGCGACGAAGACGTCGGTGCCGTGCCGATGTGTCCCGCGGATCTTCCCGAGTCGCTGAGCGATAAGATCAAGGAAGTAGCGCTCGATGCGTGGCGACTCGTCGGCGGAACCGGCTATGGCCGCGTCGACATGCGGATCGATCAAGAGGGACAGCCGTGGATCCTCGAAGTGAACGCGAATCCCGACATCGCGAGCGATGCTGGACTCGCGCGCATGGCGGCCGCCGCCGGTCTCGACTACGGTGCGCTGATCCGCGCCGTGTGCGACGACGCGATGACGCGCAGCGCCATGAACGTCGATGAACGGTGGGCGTTGGCCCAACGGTTGTCTGGTGTCATACCCGAGGTCAGTGACGCTGCTGCGCTGCAGCTCGTCGCGGTTGGACAGCGCTGACCCATGGACGTCCCCCGAGGTAGACGGGACTCGATGCGCGCGGCGCGGCGTCACTCGCCAGTCGCGACGTCGGCATCGAGTCCTCTCGCCTCCCGACTCGCTCCTCGGCGCCTTCACCCCGGAATGCGAGTCAACACCCTTCCCTCTGCGCCGTCGCCGTACCGGCTGTCCGTCGCCTTCACGACGCCCCTAGCCATCGTCCGGTCGCGACGCGTCCTCACTCCCCGAGGTCGATCGAAGGCTCCACGCAACGTGCGCTCGCAGCCCCGGTATTCCATCGACCCTGACGCACCAGCACGATCACCACACGCTCGCCATCTTGGCGGGGAGCAGAATTACCATGAGTGAGTGGCAACGCATCCTGAAGGAAGACAGCATCGCCACCCTGGAGCATTTGGCCGATCGATTCGGTCGAGACGTCGTTGATGTAGAGGCGCTCAAGCCCGCGTTCGACAACTTCCAGATGCGCATCACGCCGGCCGCGCTCGAGCAGATCACCGCTGTCGGCGACCCGATGTGGAACCAGTACGTGCCAACGGTTCAGGAGCTGGACATCCACGACGGGATCATCGACTCGCTCGACGAGGACGCCGATTCGCCGGTGCCTAACATCACGCACCGCTATCCGGATCGCGTGTTATTCCTCGTGAGCCCGGTGTGCGCGTCGTACTGCCGGTTCTGCACTCGCCGCCGCAAAGTGGGCGACCCGGAAAAGATTCCGCTCAATCAGTACGAGTCGGCCTTCGCGTACATTCGCGCGCATCCCGAGATTCGGGACATCGTGATGAGCGGCGGCGATCCCATGATGCTGTCGGACCGGCGGCTCGAGTATCTGCTGCAGAATCTCCGCGCCATTCCGCACGTGGAGATCATTCGCATTGGCAGCCGCGTGACCTCGCACTTGCCCGAGCGCATCACGCCCGAGTTCTGCGAGATGGTGCGAAAGTATCATCCCGTGTACATGAACACCCACTTCAACCACCCGTGCGAGCTGACACCGAAGGTGGTCGAGGCGTTGGGTCGGCTGGCCGACGCCGGCGTTCCGTTAGGCTGCCAGACCGTCCTGCTTCGCGGGGTGAACGACGATGTAGGCGTGATGAAGGAGCTCATGCAGCGCCTGCTCAAGGCGCGGGTGCGGCCCTACTATATCTACATGGCCGACCAGGTGGCGGGCGGCGAACACTTCCGCACCACCGTGCAGAAGGGCCTCGAGATCGTTCGGGCGCTGCGCGGTTGGACGTCGGGGTTGGCCGTGCCGCACTTCGTGATCGACTCCCCCGGTGGGGGAGGTAAGGTGCCGCTCCTCCCGGAATACGTGGAGGAGATCACCGACGACGAAGTCGTGTTTCGGAACTACGAGGGGAAACGGTTCGTCTACAAGCAGCCGCGCATTCCTGTTCCGGCGGCGGGGTGCGGATCGGACATGGATTCGCCGGACATCGTGCCGATCGAGATCGGCAAAGCGCCGCGCCGGAAGCAGACGGCGCGGCGCAGAAAGTCGGTCAACGGCTGACTGCTTGCGTAAGGCGCGGTCTTCCGCGCCTTACGCTTCCACCAACTCTTCGGTCTTGGCGGCCCCGGCGATGATTCGCTGCGCCGCTTCGGCGGGAACCTCTTCGTAGCCACGGAAGCGGCGGGTGAATGTCGCGTACCCGTGCGTCATCGAGTTGAGGTGCGTCGCGTAGAGGTGCATCTCCGCTTGCGGCACCACCGCTTTTACCACTGTGCCTAACCCGTCCGCGGCGGGCTGTGAGCCGAGGATCTGTCCGCGGCGCGACGAGACGTCGCCCATCACGTCACCCAGGAATCCGTCCGGCGTGCGTACCTCCAGCTCATCCAGTGGCTCGAGCAGCACCGGCTTGCACTTCGGCGCAACGACCCGAAACGCGAGGATCCCCGCCATCTTGAACGACATTTCGTTCGAATCGACCGAGTGGTACGAGCCGTCGAAGCATTCGACCCTGAAGTCGACCATCGGATAACCGGCGAGCACGCCGCGGGCCGCCGCTTCCTGAATGCCTTTGTCGACCGCCGGAATGAATTTCGATGGAATCGCACCGCCAACGATCTGGTCGTCGAACACATAGCCCTCGCCGCGAGGGAGCGGCATGAGGCGCACCCAGCAATCGCCGAACTGTCCGCGTCCGCCCGTCTGCTTCTTGTGCCGGCCTTGCCCTTCGCCTTTCCCCCTGAGCGTCTCGCGGTAGGCGATGCGAGGCTTCGTGAGCTCAGCGGTGACGCCGAATTTCCGCTTGAGCTTCGCCATCGACACTTCGAGATGCCGCTCACCCACGCCGGCGACGATCGTCTCGTGCGTCTCGGGATCGTAATGCGTGGTGAAGGTCGGGTCCTCATCGTGCAAGCGATGCAGGCCCTGCTGCACTTTTTCCTCGTCGCCGCGCGCGGACGCGTGAACGGCAAAGGTGACTAACGGCTCAGGCAGGCGGATATCCGGCAGGCGGATCGGCTGCTCACGTGTGGAGAGCGTATCGTTCGTGTGCGTGTTCTTGAGCTTGGCCACGCACCCGATGTCACCGGCGTGCAGACGCGGAACCTCCGTCCGGTCCTTGCCCTGCGACACACTCAGGTGACCGAGCTTCTCCGAGATGTTGCGGCTGGCGTTGTACACCTCCTGGCCGTTCGCCACCGTCCCGGAAAAGATGCGGAAGAACGAGACGTCGCCGACGTGCGGCTCGGTCAAGGTCTTGAATACCGAAGCGGTGAAGGGCTCGTCGTCGCGCGCGTGAATCTCGATCGTCCGATCGCCCACAGAACCTGTGAAAGCGTGCAGCTCCTCCATTTCGTACGCAGACGGCATGAGCTCGACGATCTTCGTGAGCAGGGCGCGCGTTCCGTATGTCAGCTCAGCCGACACGCAAAAGAGCGGGAACAGCTCGCCTTTCTTCATTCCTTCTTTCATCGCGGCGATCGCTTCGTCACGGCTGATTTCCGTGCCCTCGAGGTACCGCTCGAGCATGGAGTCGTCGGTGGCCGCGATCGTCTCGATCAAATCCTGGTAGTACTTGTCGAACTGCGCCCGGTGGTCGTCGGGCACGTCCACTTCATCGTACTCGCCCGATTTCGTGCCCTTCTTGTAACTGTGCAGTTTGCGTGAGAACAGGTTGATGATTCCGTGGAACGCCGCGCCTTCGCCGACCGGGATCTCCACCGGGATCACCTTGCTCGTTAGGCGAGTCTTGATCGAGTCGTAGACGCGGTCGAAGCTGGCGTTTTCCTTGTCGAGCAGCGACACGACGAAGAGCACCGGATCTTTTCGCTCGACCGCCTCACGGAACATCTTCTCGGTACCGACCTCGACGCCCGCCGCTGCGCTCACTACCACCACCGCGCCGTCTGCCGCGGCAATCGCGGAGATGGCGTCGCCCTGGAAGTCCAGATATCCTGGCGCGTCGATCAGGTTGATCTTGGCGTCCATCCACTCCGCATACGCGCAGCCGAGGTTGATCGAGTACTTGCGCTCGATTTCTTCGGGCGCAAAATCCGTGAGTGCCGTACCATCACGTACCGATCCGTGACGCTTGCTGGATCCCGAAACAAAAGCGAGCGCGTCGACCAGAGTGGTCTTCCCGCTCGCTCCGTGTCCAACGACCGCCACGTTGCGGATCTCCGAGCTGCTGTACTCCCGCATGGTAGGCTCCTCCGCTGTCGGTCCCCTCACCGCGCCGGCCAGGCCGGAAGCGGTCATGGTGATGGCGCGCCGGGCGCGTCCCGGTCACGATCCCCCCTCTTCGCTATGCTAGCCCACGGTCCCGGGGCGTAGCAAGGGAGCCTACAAATTCCTAGAGCACGCCAATGCGCGGTGCCCGCCCGAGGAGAGCACGGAGCTCGTCGACGGTCGCGTCAACCAAATGAAACGCTGCCGGGCATGCGATGGCGCGCGATGCTTCGCGGGAGTTCCCGATGCACGTGAAGAGAACCGCCTCGCCGCCGTGAGGCGTGAAGGTGCGACCGGCACTCCAGAGCCGGCCCGCGTCATCCTCGAAGAGACGCTCGACCCCGGACGAACGGCGGGCAGGTCGGCGCCCCGATGAACTCGTCATTGGTCCACCTCCATCCCTACCCTGCGTACTCGAGCGAGCGCCGTCAAGAGAACCGGACGCCGAGCGATGCCAATGCGCGGATCGGGTCCGACAAAAACACGACGGGGTCGTCCGAAGGGACGACCCCGCGCCGCACGCAGCGGCCACTACGGTCTGACGGAGAACGGTGCGTTAGTCACCCTCGTACTCGTAGGTTAGTCCATCCGACTCTCGGAAGACATCGAGGAGCTCGTCGATCTTGTTCAGCGCGCCCCGTGCCGGTTCCGTCACCGGTTCCAACGTGATGCTGATCGCGCGCCAGGCTCCTTCCGGCCAGTCCGGCATCGACAATCCCGCGACGAGACGCTGCAGCGTGGATCCGCATTGGCCCAACACCTGGTGCGCAACGCCCCGCAGCACGTCGAGCGGAATGTTCAAGTCTCGCGTGACGAGCTCGCCGGTCGTCTCGTCGCGCCAAGCTGTGTCTCCCACAGCCCCACGCTCGGGCCACACCCCGAGGTGGCGGAACGCTCCTGAGTCATCGTCCATCGTCCGACGACTTTCCATCGCCGCCGCGATTGCGAGCGCAAGCGATTCGGTGCGCGGGGTGCCGTACAGCGTCACCACATCCCGCTGCCGGTGCTCGGGCGTCATCCGCGCCGGCACCGAATCCACTCTCGCCAACACGGGCGTCGAGTCGGAGCATTCCTCGAGCATTACGAGGAAGTCCATCGTCCCTCCAGTGAGCGTGAGACCCAAAGTGGATGCGCCAACGCACCGATACACTCGAACCTCGACCACTCGATGAGCGTAGTAAAGCAAGAGCGGGGCCGTTCTTCAAACGACCCTCGTCTTACGATCCAACACAGTGTACGTACGAAAGTTCCGAGTAACTCACGCATCCTCGCGTAACGCGCACCGCATGATCTCTGTTTCGATCGAGCGACATGGGTGTTGCGGATCGCGACGGACGCTGCGGAACGCCACGCCCTACGCGGCACTCGAACCGCGCTCGATTGTGTGTCGCGCGTCACGTTCTTGCGGGCGGAAGAATAGTCGGCGCGCATCATCGTTCAAGCCGGCTGCTTGGCTTTGGGTGGCCACGAAGCTATATGTAAGCACTATGACCGAGCATTCGGACGGAATTCCGTCAGTTCTCGTCGTCGAAGACGATCGCGACCTGCTGTCGGTACTACAACGCATCCTCAGCGGCGAAGGATTCATGGTCCGAAGCGCGCAAGATGGCGAAGCCGGATTGCTCGAGGCGCTCGATCATTCGCCGGACCTCGTCATCCTCGACATTGGTCTGCCTCGCAAGAACGGGGTCGAGGTCGCTCGCGAGCTGCGGGCGCGGGGATTTCGCGCACCGATGCTCATGCTCACAGCCCGGACGTCGGTATCCGACAAGGTGAGCGGTTTGGACGCGGGCGCCGACGACTATCTGCCCAAGCCATTCGAGTTCGCGGAGCTCTTGGCTCGCGTGAAAGCACTGCTGCGCCGGTCGAGCCTTACGGCGGAAAGCGCCGTCATGCGTGTGCGCGATCTGTCGCTGGACCCGATTTCACGGCGCGTCGAGCGCGGCGGCAAGGAAATCGAGCTCACCCAGAAAGAGTACGCGCTGCTCGAGTACCTCATGCGCAACATGGGCCGCACCGTGTCGCGGCAGATGATTAGCGAGCACGTGTGGCGCCAACAGGTCGATCCGCTGACCAACGTGGTCGACGTCTACATCAACTACCTGCGCAAGAAGCTCGAAGAAGATCGCGAGCATCCCCTCATCCACACCGTGCGTGGATCGGGCTACGTCCTGCGTGATGACACCGCCCCTGTGGCGCGGCAGGAGTAGCGACCTCCCGGATCATGGACTGGAAGTCGCGGTTCGAAACCGCTTTCACCTTCGAGCAGTACGTCGCGACCGCGCGGAAAAATCAGGATCTGTGGCGGGACATCTATCGCTTGGCCAGCATCCCGCCCGCCGCGGTCGAGCGCGTCAACGCGGTGCGCTGTCCGCGGCATCTGCTCGTGTTGGTCGAAGACTGGTGTGGCGACGCCGTCAACATCGTTCCGCCAGTTGTGCGCCTGGCCGAGCAGGCCGATCGATTGGACGTTAGGCTCTTGGGGCGCGACGCCAATCCGGACATCATGGACGCGCACCTCACCAACGGTTCTCGTTCGATTCCCGTGGTGATGGTCTTGGACGACCAGTTTGTCGAGTGCGGTTGGTGGGGTCCCCGGCCGCACGAGCTCCAGCGTTGGGTGATCGACGTGGGTCTCGCGATGCCGTCCCCTGAGCGCTACCGGCACATTCGCGCCTGGTATGCGCGCGACCACGCTCGCACGACACTCGATGAGATCGTATCGCTCATCGAGCAGTGCGCGACGACATCAGTCGCGTCGTGACGATGCCGCCTCGAGGCTGACGACGATCGACTTCGACGCGGGCTGGTTGCTCTTGTCGGCCACGCTACGGATCGGAACCAGGACGTTGGTCTCGGGAAAGTAGGCCGCCGCGCATCGCAGCGGGATCTGATACGGCACCACCTTGAATCGTGCCGCTCGGCGCGTCTCCGACTCGAAGTGGCTGACGATATCCACCCACTGGTCGCGCACGAAACCCAATCGATCCATGTCGGCCTGATTGAGAAACACCACACGCCGGCCGTTCGAGATCCCGCGGTACCGGTCGTTCTCCGCGTACACCGTGGTGTTGAACTGGTCGTGGCTGCGGATGGTCATGAGTAGCAACTGGTCCGGCGCGAGCTCGTGGTGCGCGATCGGATGGACCGTGAACATGGCGCGGCGCGACGGCGTATTGAACCTGCCCTGATATGGCGCGTTAGGCAAATAGAAGCCGCCCGGCTGACGCACCCGCACGTTGTATTGTGTGAATCCCGGCACGACGTGCTCGATGTGCTCGCGGATGCGATCATAGTTGTCGGTGAGCGCATCCCAGTCGACCGTGCTGCGGTCGCCTAACGCGGCCTTCGCCATGCGGCCGATGATCGCCGGCTCGCTCAGGAGGAGCTCCGACGCCGGCTCGAGCACGCCCTTCGACATATGGACCACACCCGTGGTGTCCTCGACCGTCACGAACTGCTCGCCGCCGGGACGAACGTCGATCTCCGTACGGCCGAGGCACGGGAGGATGAGGGCCTGCTCCCCGGTGACCAGGTGGCCGCGGTTGAGCTTCGTCGAGATCTGGACCGTGAGCGCGCAGCGTTGGATCGCTTCCGACGTGTAGTTCGTGTCGGGCGTCGCCGCGAGGAAGTTGCCGCCTAACCCGACGAACACTTTCACCTGGCCGCGGTGCATCGCCTCGATCGCGCACACCGTGTCGTACCCGTGCTTCTCGGGCGGCCGGAATTGAAACTCGTTCGCCAGACACGCGAGATACTCCGGGCTCATCTTCTCCCAGATGCCCACCGTGCGATCACCCTGCACGTTGCTGTGCCCGCGAATCGGCGCGATACCCGCGCCGCGCCGTCCGATGTCGCCACGCAGCAACGCGAGGTTCACGATCGTCTGCACGTTGGCCACGGCGTTCTTGTGCTGTGTGATGCCCATCGCCCAGCAACAGATCAGTCGCTCCGACGTGATCGCGACGTCCGCGGCTTCGCGGATCATCTCGCGCGACACGCCGCTCTCCGTCACGATGCGCTCCCACGATTCGTTGCGAATGTCCGCGGCGAACGCCTCGAAGCCCTCGGTGTGATGTGCAATGAAGTCGTGCGCGAGCACGCGTCCGCCGGAACGCTGGTCCGCTTCGAGCATCTCCTTCATGATCCCTTTGAGCACCGCCACGTCGCCGTTGATTCGCACCGGGACGAACAGACACGCGAGGTGCGTCGCGGCCCCGAGCAGATTGAGCGGCTTCTGCGGATTCTCGAACCGCATGAGCCCCGACTCCCTGAGCGGATTGATGCTCACGATCCGGCAACCGTTCTGCACGGCCTTTTGCAGCTCCGTGAGCATGCGCGGGTGACATGTCCCGGGATTGTGCCCGATGATGAAAATCGCGTCGGCCGCCGCGAAGTCGTCGATGCGAACCGTCGCCTTCCCGAACCCGATGACTTCGCTCAATCCCGTCCCGCTCGACTCGTGACACATGTTCGAGCAATCCGGGAGATTGTTCGTGCCGAACTGGCGGGCGAACAAACCGTAGAGAAAGGCGGCTTCGTTGCTCGCGCGCCCGGACGTATAGAACACCGCTTCGTTAGGCGAATCCAGCGCGCGCAGGTGGTCGCCGATCATCGCGAACGCGGCCGCCCAATCTATCGGCTCGTAGCGATCCGACCCGCGACGCCGAACCATCGGATGCGTGATGCGGCCGAGGCCGTCCAGCTCCACGTCGCGGCAGTCGAGCAGCGACGAAATGCTGTGTTGGGCGAGCACGTCGGGCGTCAATCGTCTCGTCGTCGCCTCGGCCGCCACCGCCTTGGCGCCGTTCTCGCAAAACTCGGCGCGCTTCCGGTGACCGTCGGGATCCGGCCACGCACAGCTCGGACAGTCGAACCCGTCTTTCTGATTCAGTTTCAGCAGCGTGCGCGTCGCGCGACGCGGTCCCATCTCTTTGATGCCGAAATGCATCGTCTCGTAGATGGATCGAAAGCCGGCCGCCGTCGTGTCGCGACGACCATGGTGCGCGCCGTCGGCTTCTAACGGAGGCTCCGCACCCTCCACACCGTGAGCGAGGTGCGCATTCGGATCCGTCGGCTTGACGGTCCGGGCCTGATTGGGCGCGCTGTTTTCGTCGTGCTCGTGGCGATGCATGGCCGGCAACGTGCGCAAGAACGCTGCCCGACAGCCCCCCGGCAACCGCTCAGCTCACACGCCGACGCTCACTGGTAACCCGCCGCTTGCAGGCGGAACAGTTCGGCGTAGGGTCCGCCGCGCGCCACGAGCTCGGCGTGCGAGCCTTCCTCGACGATCTGCCCGTGCTGAAAAACGATGATGCGATCCGCCATTCGCACGGTCGAGAACCGATGCGAAATGAGCACGGCCATGCGACCCGCGACGAGCTCGGAGAATCGCACGAAGACTTCGTATTCGGCACGCGCATCGAGCGACGCCGTGGGCTCATCGAGAATGAGCACCTTCGCGTCCCGCATGTACGCGCGCGCCAGCGCGACCTTTTGCCACTCGCCACCCGACAAGTCGACGCCGCCGTCGAAGCGTCGTCCGAGCATCTGCCGATATCCTTCGGTGAATCGCGGCAACAACACCGACGCCAACGA
>Ga0070679_100005600_pt1 | contig 11637 bp, 8 predicted proteins | sample KBSC63BmetaG_FD_65652 | JGI IMG/M metagenome (GOLD analysis project Ga0070679, IMG submission 65652) | Corn rhizosphere microbial communities from Kellogg Biological Station, Michigan, USA - KBS C6-3B metaG | ecosystem: Host-associated > Plants > Roots > Rhizosphere | place: USA: Michigan... | reverse complement strand
GCAGGCCCTGGCGCCCGGACGGGGGCACGGCATGATGGCGCCGTGACGTTCGAGGCCATCCTGTTCGATAACGACGGCGTGCTGGTCGACACCGAGCGCCTTTACCTGCAGGCGACGCGCGAGGTGCTGGCCGGCGCGGGCGTCACCTTGACCGACGCCGACTACGTCGAGCTGTTTCTGCGTACCGCTCGCGGCGCCTGGCACCTGATCGCCGCCCCCCTGGACGAGGCGGCGCTGGCCGGCCATCGCGCCGCGCGCGACCGCCGCTACGAGGAGCTGATCGCCGCCAGCGACATCCTGATCGCGGGGGCATCCCGCTGCGTGACCCGGCTGGCGCAGCGTTATCGGCTGGCCATCGTCACCAGCAGCGATCCCGCCCCGTTCGCGCTGGCGCACGCGCGCACCGATCTGTTGCGGCACTTCGAGCTGGTGCTGACGCGTGATCACTACCGCAACAGCAAGCCGGACCCGGAGCCTTACCTGACCGCGGTCAGCCGGCTGGGCCTGGCGCCCGAGCGGTGCCTGGTGATCGAGGACTCCGAACGCGGGCTGCGGGCGGCCAAGGCCGCCGGACTGACTTGCTGGGTGATCCCGTCGGCGCTCACGCGCGCCGGGCGGTTCGAGCACGCCGACGCCATCCTCGACGATCTGGCGGCGGTCGAGCGCCGGTTGCTCGGCGCCTAGTCGCCGAGCATCGGACCGGCGTGCCGGGCACACCACCGTTCCGATCAAAAAATCGTTCGCGTCGTGCCCAAAATATCTGCCTCGCGTTCCAATCAATACGACTCGGTCGACGCGAGCGGCCGATTCGAAGACGACGCGAGGAGGTCGTCCCGAGCAACCAAACGAATCTGTTCCGGGGGAGGCAGTCGGTGATCGCCCGCTGAAGGGGCCGGCCGATCACTCTGCCTCGCGAGCGGCGGCCCCGTCATCGTCGCGCTCTGGGGGAGCGCGGCGGTGGCGGGGCACGTCTTGTCCCATCGCCTTATTCGTAAATTAAGACGTCGCAGGTCAGCATAGGCCTCCCACGACGCGCCCGTCTGTCAGGGGACAGGGAACGCGTTGGTGATGACGGTGTGGGGACGGACCGTCGTGGGCGGCCTGCTTTTCTGCGCGGGCTGCGCCGCGATCGAACGTCTCGAGGAATATCCGAAGCAATTCGGAACAAGGACCTGCCCGGATTCTAGTTGGAGTCTCGTCGCCGAAGGTGATACGGTATTCGCGTCAGCGTTCCTTTTTCCAAGGAGGAGAGGACGCTTGCAGGTCGGTCACGGCGAGGAGGCAACATGCTGAAGGCAAGTGAGGGTCGGGGGTCCGCGTTCATGAATGATGGCGCGCTGCTGGAGAGCGGCGCGTTTCGGTCCGACGAGCTGTATCGAATGTATGCGCCGCAGGCGTTCCGCAGGGCGCGGCGCGTGTTGCGTTCCGACGCCGACGCGCACGAGGTGGTGAACGACGTGTTTCTGTCGCTGCTGGAGCGGCCGAGGCAATACGCCGGGCAGTGCGCGTTCGGCGGCTTCCTGCACTCGGCGGTGACGCACGCCTGTCTGAACCGCCTGCGCCATCAGGCCACGCGCGCGAAGGTGGCGGGCGACTTCAAACGGGGGGCGCTGTTCTCACCCACCACGGCCACCGATCCCGAGGAGGCCAGCACGCTCCGTTCGGTGCTGGCGCGCCTGCCGGCGCAGCTGGCTGACGTCGCCGTCTACTACTACCTGTACGAGCTGACCCACGACGACATCGCGCGCATCCTGGGCTGTTCGCGGCGGCACGTCGGCGATCTGGTGTCGCGGCTGGAAGAGTGGGCGCGGGCGCAGTCGACGAATGATTGAGGTGAACGAGCGCGACACCGCGTCCCGCGATGTCGCGGGCCGACGCTCTGCCGGCGCGGTCCCGTGTTACCGTCGGTGAATGGAATCGACGGGCTCGCCCCAGCGTGTCTTCGTCGCCGGCGCGACCGGGGTCATCGGCCGGGCGCTGGTCCCTCTGCTGCTTCGGGCGGGGCACGCGGTGACGGGGACGACCCGTTCGCCCGAGCGTGCCGAGGCGCTGGCTCGGTCGGGGGCGCATCCGGTGGTCGTCGACGTCTACGACGCGGTGGCGCTGTGCGAGGCGGTCGAGCGCGCGCGCCCCGACGTGGTGATCCACCAGTTGACGGATCTGCCGGATCGCCTGACGCCCGAGGAGCGTCCGGCCGCCCTGGAGCGCAACGCCCGCATGCGGATCGCCGGGACCAACAACTTGCTGGTGGCCGCCGTGGCGGCCGGGGTGGGGCGCGTGATCGCGCAGAGCATCGCGTTCCTGTACGCGCCGGGTCCGCTGCCCCACGGCGAGGACGCGCCGTTGCAGCCGGGGCCGTCCACCGAGGCCGTCCGCGTGCTGGAGACGGGCGTGACCTCCACCGACGGGATCGCCGGCCTGGTGCTGCGCTACGGGCGCTTCTACGGGCCGGGTACCTGGACGCCGGTTCCGGAGGGGACGTCGCCGGTGCACGTCGACGCCGCCGCGCACGCGGCTCTGCTGGCGGTGGATCGGGGCGCCCCTGGCACCTACAACATCGCCGAGGACGGCGACGGCGTCGTCTCGATCGAGAAGGCCCGCCGCGAGCTGGGCTGGGACCCGGCGTACCGGCGGCGCTGACGCCGGCCGCGCGGACATGAATCCGCGTGACTTGGCCGGGCGACCGTGCGAAAACCGGTCGGGGAGGAGAAGCCCATGGTCTCGCGACCTGCTTCCGTCGACCAGTCGAGCCCCCGGCTGGCCGCGCCGTCCTCGGGCCCCGTTCGCGCGACGCGCGGCCGGCCTCGTCGTGCCCGCGGTCGTTGGAGCTTTCTTGCGTTGCTGGCGGCCGGGTGCGCCGCTGACCCGCCGGCGACACCGATCGACGCCGGCGCCGACGCCAGCGAGGTGGCCGTCGTGGCGGACGGCGGCGGCACCGCGCTGCTGGGTCCCCCGGTCGTGTTCGCGCCCACCACGCACGGCTTCGGGCTGAGCGCGGTGCTGTCACCGGGCGATCCCCGCACGCTGCGCGCCCGCCTGCGGCCCCATGATTCCGGGGCCGGCCAGCAGGCCGCCTGGGGTGACGCCCTGCTGCCCGCCATGCGCGCCGCTGATCTGGCGGAGTGGTCGATCGGCGGGCTGTCAGCCGGCACCGGCTACGACTACCAGCTCTCGGTGCAGACGACCACCGGCGAGACGGCGCTGTCTCAGGGCACGGTGACGACGCAGCGGCCGGCCGGGCAGCCCTTCACGTTCGCGCTGGTCACCGACACGCACATCGGGTCCGACCTGACCTACACGAACCAGGGCGACCCCAAGACCCTCGAGGCCGCCGGGACCGCCATCGCCGCCGCCGCGCCCGACTTCGTGGTGAACCTGGGCGACATCCTCGACTTCCACGAGTACGGCTTCAACACGCCGCCGCCGGATGGCGCCATCACGCGCGCCGCCTACCTGAACTATCGCCAGACGTTCGGACCGACCCTGGCCAGCGCCGCCCACTTCCTGGCCATCGGCGGCTGGGACAGCGAGAGCGGCTGCAACACGCTCGACGAGATCAACCGCTCGCGCGATCAGCGCCTGCTGTACCTGCCTGGCCCCACGCCGCAGACGTACCCCGAAGGGGGCAGCCCGTACCAGGACTACTACGCGTTCACGTGGGGGGACGCCCTGTTTGTCGTCCTGAACGTCTTCACGTACACGCCCACCTGTCACCTGCTGAGCGAGTATCCCGGCGCTCCCGACGACTGGACGCTGGGGGACGACCAGCTGGCCTGGCTACGAACGACGCTCGCCGGCTCGAGCGCGAAGTGGAAGTTCCTGCTCATCCACCACCCCGTGGGCGGCAACGCAGGCGACCCCGAGGACTCGGCTTACGGGCGCGGCGGGGGTCGGGCCGCCCAGGTGGGCCAGCAGGCGACCGTGCACGCGCTGATGCGGCAGTATGGTGTGCAGATCTTCTTCTACGGCCACGATCACGTCTTCACCGACATGACCGTGGATGACATCCATTACTCGCTTCCCGGCAGCGCGGGCGCGATCTGGTACTTCACCCCCGACCAGACCGGCTACACGCAGGACTGGGAGGTGCCCGGGTGGGGACAGGTCACGGTGGCGCCGGACAGCGTCCACGTGCAGTTCCTCGACCTGACCGGTCAGATCCTGTACGAGTACAGCTTGAAGCAGTAAAAGCCGCCCGCCGCGCTACTTCACGGCGCGCAGCCGGCGCACGTTCTCGGCCTGGGCTCCGGCGTCGGCGTCCTGTGCCGTCACCGGCGCGGCCCCTTCGGCGGGAGCCACGGCGGCGGCGGCCTTCGCTGCCTTCGAACGGGCCAGGTTGCGCCGCAGTTCCGGCAGGCTCATTCCGAACGCCACCACCGCGATGGAGACCGCGCTGATCCCCAGCACGACGTTACTGGCGCCCAGCAGCTTCAGCGACGACGAGGCCAGCGCCACCACCAGCACGGGACGCAGGATGCCGTCCGGCGCGCGCGACGACAGCCGCGCGCCCAGGTAAACGCCCGGAACGGCACCGACCAGGATCGACCCCGTCAGCGCCATCTTGAAGTCACCCATCAACACGTGGCCCAGCGCCGCCGAGAACACCAGCGGGATGGCCTGCACCAGATCCGTGCCCACCAGGTCGGAGAGGCGGAACCTCGGATAAAGAAGAAAGAGCAGCACGATCATCAGCGAGCCCGAGCCCACCGACGTCATGCCGACGATCAGGCCACCCAGCGCGCCGACCGCGATGGTGGGGAGGACCCGCACCGGCACCTTGGTGTCACCGCCCTGGTGGCGCTTCGTCAGCAAAGGGCGAATCAGGATGCACGACGAGGCGACCAGCAGCGCATAGCCCAGGCCCAGCTTGATGCGCATCTGCAGCTCGGGGCCGGTGCCCGCCATCTTCAGCAGCATCACGCCCAGGAAGGCGCAGGGCAGCGAGCCGACCATCAGCCACTTGACCAGATCCAGCTTCACGGTGCCGCGGCGCAGGTGAACGCCCCCGCCGATCGGCTTCATGATCACGGCCGCGACCAGGTCGCTCGACACGGCGGTCAGCGGCTCGACGCCGAAGATCAGCACCAGCATCGGCGTCATCAGGGCGCCGCCGCCCACGCCGGTCATCCCCACGAGGAATCCGACGATCAGGCCGCCGAGCGCGATGGGCAGGTCAATCATCGGAGTGTTTCCTCAGGTCAGTTGTTGCAGGGCTTCAGGATCGTCAGGTACCAGGGCGCCGGGTTGTGGCACATGCCGCAGATCAGGGCCACCAGCCAGGTGCCGTCGCCCGAGATGCCCGAGAAGGACTTTCCGCTCGAATCCTTCAGCTTCGAGAAGTCGACCACCGTGCCCGAGTCGATGTCTCCCTCGTACAGCTCCTGGTCGATCATCTGCAGGTTCAGGAACTGGTTCCCCTCCAGGTCGCTGGGGCTCTGGCTGTACTTGCCCACCAAGGCATGCGTGATCTGGGTGGTGTCGAAGTCGCGACCCATCGCGTTCGTCTTCATGTGTCCCCAGTCCAGGCTGATCCCGGACTGCCCCGACGGGATGTACGTGGGGCTGAGATCGTGCAAGTTGGCGGTGAACTTCAGCATGGTGGAGTCGTTCTGAATCTTCACCGTGTCGGTGCTGGACGATGAGTCCAGCACGAAGGACTGGATCATGCGCGTCCCGCCGCCCAGCATGGTGCCGGTGGCGGCGATGACCGTGAAGGTGTGGGTGCTGGAGGGCGACACCGACGGGTCGAGGAACTGGTCGATCATGCTCTGGTCGACCGAGTCGCCGGTCGCCAGTTTGAAGTCGTAGATTTTCGCCGACGTGGTGTTGCTGTCGGGGGTGAACCTCAGCGGCAGGCCCTCATAATTGTTCCCGATCTCATCGTTGTTGATCGACGTCTCGAGGTCGGGCAGCTTCAGCTGCCAGTCGATGAACAGCACCTGATTGATGTCGTTCTTCGCGTTCAACGAGTGCATCTCGAAGTCCTTCGACAGGTCTCCCCAGTCGATGGTCAGGTTCGTCTTCGGCTTGACGTTGATGGTGGGGAACATCAGCGTGCTGGAGAACTGGTAGTCGTTCGACTCGTTCGCCGTCACCTTGGTGTTGCAAGAGCCGCTGCTCCCGCCGCTGCCGCTGCTGGTGCTACCCCCGCTGCCGTTGCCCCCGCTGCCGCTGCTGTTGCTCCCGCCGCTGCCGCTGTTCCCGTTGCCGCTGGGCGCGCAGGCCCCGAGCAGCAGCATCGGCAAGAAACTGGAGACCAGGGTCATTCGGCGCGTCATCGGAGGTACCTCTCTCTGGTTCTTGATGTCGGGATGGGCAAGCGGCAGGCGGGAGCGGGGTGGCGATTGCCGGCTACTTCGGCGGCGGGCCGTACAGGCTGGCGCGCTTCTCGATGTAGCCGAACGACGCGCCCAGCGGCCAGGTCAGCGTCTGCAAGACCTTGCCGCTCGCGTCCACCTCGTGCAGCACGCCCTTCGTCGAGAAGCCGACGATGGTGTTGCCGTTCGCCATGCGCTGCACGTCGCCCATGACGTCGTTCTGCACGCCCGGGCTGGCCTTGTACGACCACTTCTTGGTCATCGTCTTCGCGGACAGGTCCAGCTTCATCTCGATGGCGATCGAGCCGTCGCCGGTGCCGCCGGTCGCGCCCGAGGCGCCGCCCCGGCTGTTGTTGTTGAAGATCAGGAAGTTGTCGGCCGCCAGCAGGTGGATGCCGTGCTCGCCGCCCGCCCAGGTGTCGCCGCTGAACGTGCTCTTGATGCCGTTGATGCCGTTCGCGATCCAGATGGTCTTGCCGGTGCGATCGATCTTCGTCAGGCAGACGTTGTCCAGATCCGAGAACACGTAGCTGTCGTCATCCTTCCAGTACTGGATGTTGTTGACGTGGCAGGCGCCCGTGCCGCCGTGGGCGGTCATGGCGTTGACGATCGTCTTCGTCATGCCGGTGGTGGGCGAGTACTCCTTGATGTCGTCGCAGCCGTTCGAGCCGTAGCCGTAGAAGGCCACCGTCTCGTCGGGCAGGATCGTCATCTGGTGGTTCTGGCCGCCGAACTTGCTGGACAGATCCTCGTCGGTCATGCCGTCCATCGACACCCGGTGCACGTGCACGGTGCCGCTGGGGACGTTGGCGCCGTTGATCCACATGTGCGAGCCGTCGAAGCTCATGCGGGCGCCGGTGACGTCGCTGCCGATGTTGTACCACCACACGTAGTCGCCATCGGCGTCCAGGATGTAAGCCGGCGCGCCGGACGAGCCGGCGTTCTGGGCGTACTGGCCGGTGATCAGGAAGCCACCGAACAGCCCGGTGGCCATGGCCGTGGGGGGCGCGATCTTGATCGTCGACAGGCCGTTCGTCAGCGCGCCCGTCATGATCGTGTAGTCGGGGCTGACGCAGTCGCCACCGCTGCCGGATACGGTGATCTGGTAGTGGTACATCTTCGACGCCTTCATCCCCAGCAGCAGCGTCTTGTTCATGTCGGTCGGCTTGGCGACGGGCGCCGTCATGCCGTAGTCGGTGGTCAGACCGAAGTCGACCTTGGCCGACGTCGGGCTGGCCATGGTGCTGGACCAGGTCAGGATGCCGACCGTCGGGATCTTGGTGCTGATCGTCGACATCTGCGTGAAGGTGCAGTTCGCCACCATGCCGCTGCCGCCCGAGCCGGACATCATGCCGCTGCCGCCCGAGCCGGACATCATGCCGCCGCCGCTGCCGGTGGAGCCGCCGCTGGCGGTGGTGTGTCCGCCGCTGCCGGTGGAACCGCCGCTGGCGGTGGAGCCGCCGCTGCCGGTGGAGCCGCCGCTGGCGGTGGTGTGTCCACCGCTGCCGGTGGAGCCACCGCTGCCGCTGTTACCACCGGACCCGGTGGAGCCGCCGCTGCTGGTCGCGCTACCGCCCGAGCCGGAGTTCGAGGAGCCGCCGCTGCCGCTGGTGTGGCCGCCGCTGCCGGAGCTGTTGCTTCCACCGCTGCCGTTTCCATTTCCGCCCGAACCGTCCGACATGTTCTGGGGCGTGCAGGCCGCTCCGAACAAGGTGAAGCAGCTCAACAAGGCCAGGGGCAGGGGCGAGGTAATGCGGACCATGGGGGGATCCTCCAGGTGATCGGGACGCTCGTGATTTTCGAGGGAGCGAAAATGGAACGGCGAGAGAGACGACCAAACGCCGCGGGACAGCGGCGCCAGGCTACGGATTCTGCGCGGTCAAAAAGGGCCGGAATTCACGCTCTGCGGCCGGGCAGGCCCGAGGGGAAATTGCATCCTAACCGCCAAATGTCCGCGTGCAAACACGCATTTTCCCGTGCCAATTGCGCTGTGGTCGGGTGAAAAAAAGTGACGGCAACGACGGCGTTGACCCCCAGGCAACGGTCAACGGCGGCGCAGGAAACGTGGCGTGGCGCGTAGCAGGACGGTAGGCAAAAAGGCTACCGTGGCCGCGCTGCTGGTGACCATGGTCAGGGCCACCAGGACCCCCAGCAGAACGTGGACTTTGAAGCCTGACAGGGCCAGGCACAGGTACCCGCCCGCGACGGCGCTGGCCACGTAGGCGATGGCCTTCCCCGAGGTGACCAGGGCAGTGGCGGTGGCCTCCCGCAGGTCGCCCGTCCGCTCGAACTCCTCGCGGACCCGGAAGATGAAGTACACGGCGTAGTCCGCGCCGATGCCGACCGCCATGGCCGAGATGGCCGCGGTCCCCATGGACAGCATGATGCCGGTCCACCCCATCAGCCCCAGGTTCACCAGGGCCGCGGTGGCCAGCGGCAGCAGCACCAGCAGGCCGCCCGCCAGCGAGCGCAGCAGGATGGCGGTGATGATGACCACCAGCAGCGAGATCTGGATCAGGTTGATGGTCTTGCCGTGCACCATCGTCTCGTTCAGCGCGATGGCGTTGGTGACGCCGCCGCCCACCCGCGCCTTGACGCCGGTGCCGGCGAACAGGCGGTCCGCCTCCGCCTGCGTGGCCACCGTCATCGCCTTCATGGCGCGGAAGTCGTCGGTCTTCAGGTAGGCGGTGATGACGGCCCGCTGGAAGTCGTGATCGACCAGCCGGGCCAGATCGTCCTCGTCGCCGCCCATCGAGTACAGCAACAGGAACTGCGCCACGCCCTGGGTGGTGTCGGGGACCTTGCCACCCGCCTTGGGATCGATGACCAGGCTCATCTGCTTCAGCAGGTCGACGATCGACACCACCTTGCCGATGGGCAGCGGCTGCTTGGTGATGAACGTCCCCAGCTCGTCCATCCGCTTCAGGACCTGCGGATCCTTGATGGTGTCGGGCTTGTCACCCTCGACCAGCACCTGGATGACGCGCGTGCCGGCCAGGCGCGAGTCGGCCATGCGGAAGCCGTGCACGGGCGCGTTCACCTCGAAGAACTGCGCCGCCAGGTTGTTGCCCGCCTGCAGGCGAGAGACGCCGGCCAGCGCCACCGCGATGATGACCAGGAACACCCACAGGATCGGCTTCTCGCGGCGCGCCCGGACGATGTCCGCCAGCCGATCGAGGATGACGTCGAACCACTCCTTGTGCTGCTCGCGATCGGTCTGGTGCTTGGTGGGGGGCGACATCAGCACGCGGATGGCGGGGATGAACGTCATCTCGACGGTCAGCGCGGCCACGATGCCGAACGCCGTGCACAGGCCGAAGTTCTTGATCGACGGCAACCCGAACGTGGCCAGCGACCCGAAGCTGAGCGCCGCGATGGTACCCGCCGCCAGCATGACCAGACCGACCTTGGTGGTGGCCTCGATGACCGCCAGGCGGTTGTGCTCGCTGCCCGGCAGCTCCGGGTGCTTCGACTGCGCCCGCGCGTACTCCTCGTAATAGCGCTTCAGGATCTGCACCGAGTGCCCGGCGCCGATGGCCAGCAGCAGGATCGGCGTCATGATGTTCCACGGATCCATCGGCGCGCCGATGAGACCCATCAGCCCCAGCGCCCAGATCACGCCCATGATGGCGGTGACGAGCGGGATGATCATGCCCTGCAGGGTGCGGAAGGCGCGGTAGTGCAGGTAGCCGATCATCGCCAGCGCCAGCACGAACAGCAGGCCCACGCGCCGCGTGTAGATCATCAGCCAGTGCAGGATGGTCGGCGCGCCAGCGGGCAGGATCTCCAGCCCCGGTTCGCGCTCGGGCGCCACGATCGCCTCCAGCCGGTTGTACAGATCCTTCGCGCCCCCCGCCTTCACGAAGTCGTCGAAGTCGATCAGCACCTGCGTGGCGCGCCCGTCCTCGCTGACGAACAGGCTGGTCAGGAAGTCGTTGTCCTTTACCTTCTTGCGGAAAGTGGCGATCTCGGCGTCCGTCTCGGGCACCTTGTCCGCCAGCGGCGTGATGTCCATCGAGTCGTCCACCGTGTGGACGTCCTTCACCCGCGGCGACATGAGCGACAGGGCGCTACCCGGCTTGGCCCCCGGCAGCTGCGCCACCGCGTCGGTGACCCGCTTCACCTTGGCCAGGATCTTGGGCGTGTAGATCGTGCCGCTCTCGGGATAGAAGCCGATCACCGTCATGTACTTGCCGCCGAACAGCTTCTCGATGCGCTGGCCGACCTGCACCAGGGGATGACCGGGGGGGATCTGCGCGTCGATGTCCAGCAAGACACGCAGGCGCGTCATCGAAAAGCCCAGCCCCAGCGTCACCAGGGCGACGAGGGCGATGACGGTCTTCGGCCGGCTGACGACGGCGGTGACGTAACGGCGCAACATGGTCAGGAACCTCTCGGCAGACTGTTCTCGGAAACGCGGCGCCGGCGGGACCGGCGGCGCGGAAACACGGTGGTCAGGCGCCTGGCGCGCCCTCCCGGATCATTGGAACAGCGACTTCAGCAGCGGCTCGCGGAAGTCGCTGTCGGGGGCGAAGTAGCTGGGCAGCACCACGTGGCGGACACCCGCCTCGTGATCGACGCGATCGAGCAGAACCTTGCCGTCCTTGCTGACCACGGCCGTGTGCAGAGAGTCCGGCCGCACCTCGTACACCAGGCGGTCACCCTTCTCGTAGCCGCGGTCCTTCAGCGGGCTGAACCACTGCGGCAGTCCCTGGCCGACCTGCTGCTCCAGGTCTTTCGTGATCAGGCCGGCCGAGCGCGCCTGCTCGAGGTTGTCCTTCACCACGCCCATCCAGCGATCCAGCGACACATCGTGGTTGAACTTCATCTGCACCACGGCGTGGCCGGCGTCGATGGCCACCTTGGCCAGCTCGTTGCCCAGGTCCTTCGAGTAGCCCTTGCCGCTGGCCAGCGCCGAGAAGCGTCCCTGGGTGGCCTTGTCGACCCGGACGTCGATGTCGGCGACGTTGATGCGCAGGATGGTCTTCTTCAGCGTCATCTTCATCGACGAGAACGGGCCCTGCGCCAGATCGGGGCCCTCCAGCGACGGCACCGCTGCGGCGGCGGCGCCGGCGGCCAGCGCGATCGCCGCCAAAATCAGGCGCGCGGGCGCGCTGCCGCGTCTCCGTCGGGTGAGGGGCGAGGTCGTTTGCCAGCGCGCTTGCATGAACTTGCCTCCAATCGAGTCGAATCCAGGGAGCTTCAGGTGCCGAAGTGGTACAGCAGGCCGACGGACAAGAGATGCGAGACCGCCTGGTAGATGCCCGCGTTCACCACCGGCGCCGGCTTGCCCATCAGGTTCGCGTTGCACTTGGTGGTG
>Ga0070679_100005599_pt1 | contig 11640 bp, 13 predicted proteins | sample KBSC63BmetaG_FD_65652 | JGI IMG/M metagenome (GOLD analysis project Ga0070679, IMG submission 65652) | Corn rhizosphere microbial communities from Kellogg Biological Station, Michigan, USA - KBS C6-3B metaG | ecosystem: Host-associated > Plants > Roots > Rhizosphere | place: USA: Michigan... | reverse complement strand
GCTGACGAGCATCTCGGCGACCTGCTTCACGGTGAGGTCGGCCCCGGCGGCGTGAGCGGCGGCGGCGCCGAGGGCGATGACCAGGGGAAGAAGGGGGCGCGCTGTCATGCGCGTCATTCGACGGTCCCGCTATGATCGCCGTCATTTGCTTTGACGCGATGGCAGAGCGTCTTGACATAGGCGGAGCGCCCGACCTCGTCGCGCAGCGCCGAACGGCCGATGACCTCCTGCCATCCCATGGTGCAGTCGAGCGCGGAGCCGACCTTGTTGGATAGCACGTCGACTGCCGTCTCCTCGTTGCAGTCGGGCGGCGAAACGCTGGTCAGGCAGATCAGGATGACGCCGATAAACGTATCCATGCGGCGACGCCTCGCTCGATCTGCGCAGGATAGACCGCGAAGGCAGAGGTGTAAAACGGATCGTCGCTATATATCGTCAGGGTAGGCTGAAGCGTCCTGGAGCTTCGATGGCGGAACCGGTCTTCGATGGTCTTGCGGCGGCGCCGGGCGAGCCCTTCTGGCTGCGGCCGATCGGCGTCCTCCGCGGCGCCGCGGCACGCGCCGCGATCACGGCGGGCGACGCCTTGGCGTTGCTCGGCGATGCCGATCGCGGCTTCATGCTGGTCGAGATCGTCGTGCGCGATGGGGCGGCCGAGACGGGCATGACGGGGCGCGCGGTCACCCTCGCCGAGGGACGACGCTGGGCCGCGGCACGCGATGCCGCCGATCGGTTCGCGGCACAGCTCGACGACCTGACCCGCCCGCGGCCGCGCTGGGCCGGCCTCGACCTCGACATGCCGCGCATCATGGGCATCGTCAACGTGACGCCGGACAGCTTTTCCGATGGCGGCGAGCATCAGGGCGTAGCCGGCGCCATCGCCCATGGCAGGAGGCTGCTCTCGGCCGGAGCGGATTTCCTCGACATTGGCGGTGAATCGGTGAGACCCGGCGCCGCCCCGGTCGACGCCGCCGAGGAGATCCGCCGCGTCGAGCCGGTCATCCGCGCACTTGCCGATCTCGGCGCCATCCTGTCGATCGACACGCGTCATGCAACGACGATGGAGGCGGCCCTCGCCGCCGGCGCCCGCATCATCAACGACGTGACCGCGCTGACCGGCGATCGGTCGGCCCTCGCCGTCGCGGCGCGTACGGCGGCGCCGCTCATCCTCATGCATATGCGCGGCGAACCGCCGACGATGCAGGACGCTCCCGGATACGAATGCGCGCCGCTCGAGGTGTTGGATTACCTCGTCGGCCGTATCGCGGCGTGCGAGGCCGCTGGTATTCCGCGCTCGCGCATCGCCGTCGATCCGGGAATCGGCTTCGGCAAGCGGCTGCGCCACAATCTGCAGATTTTGGCACGCCTTTCGCTGCTTCACCTCACGGGCTGTCCGGTCCTGCTCGGCGTTTCGCGCAAATCGCTGATGTCGTCGAGCATAGACCCGGGAATTGCTCCCAGGGATCGCCTGCCCAGCTCGCTTGCCGCGGCGCTCGACGCGCTCGACCAGGGGGTGCAGCTTTTGCGCGTGCACGACGTCGCGCAGACCTGGCAGGCGATCGAGGTCTGGCGCGGCATCGGCCGCGCCGGGTGAGTCGCTTCGACGCGCGGAAGCCGCTTGCACTACGACGAAAGAACTATTGCGTCCCGCAGCGGCGGAAGTCAGCGGTGTAGAGGTCACGTGAACTTGCGGCCGCCTCGGTGGCGCACGCAATTTCCAAAGGGAGGCGACGGCTTCGAACCGACTCGCCCTGCAGGAGAAAACTATGGCTTTTAGAGTTGTATTTGCCGCCGGCGCCCTCTTGCTTGCCTTCGCTTCGCTTGCCCGGGCGGATGGCGATCTGCGGGCCGGCGAGGCGGTGTTCAAGAAGAACTGCTCCGTCTGCCATACGACGGAAGACGGCAAGAACAAGATCGGACCGAGCCTGCACGGCGTCGTCGGCCGGCATTCGGCATCATTATCGAACTTTCAGTATTCCGAGGCGATGAAATCGGCGGACAAGGTTTGGGACCCACAAAACCTCGACGTCTATCTCACCAATCCGCGCGCGTTGGTTGCCGGCACCAAGATGATCTTCGTCGGATTGAAGAACGAGCAGGACCGGCAAAACATCATCGCCTACCTTGCCGCACAGAAGTAAACGCCGCCGCCGGAAGCGGCATGGCGTATCGCTAGGAACAGGCGGCGCGGCCTTGCCGCAGCGTGATCGCCGCGCATGCCGTGTCGATGGCGGCTGCGTCGGCGCGGCGATCGCGCGCCAGCGGTACCGCGATGTCCGCCACCAGCCGACCGGGCGCGGCGGAGAACAGCAATATCCGATCGGCCAGCTCGACGGCCTCGCGCAGATCGTGGGTGACGAAGATGATGCCGCAGGGCCGCGCGCGCCAGAGCGTGAGGAGCAAGACGCGCAGGCGCTCGGCGGTCGGCCGGTCGAGGGAGACGAACGGCTCGTCCATCAGCAGCAATTCGGGCTCGACGACAAGCGCTCGTGCCAGCGCCACGCGCCGCGCCATGCCGAGCGAAAGCTGCGGCGGGAGCGTCTCGGCGAAATCGGCAAGGCCGATCTCGCCGAGCAGCCGCGTCACGACCGATCGATCGGCGTGGCGCGGCAGAACGAGCGCGATATTTTCGAAGACGGTGCGCCATGGCAGGAGGCGCGGCTCCTGGAAGACGAAGCCGATTGGCGTCGCGGTGATCGCCGCACCGGCGAGCCGCACCGACCCTGCGAAGGTCGAGTCGAGACCGGCGACGATCTTGAGGAGGGTTGTCTTGCCGGCGCCGGAAGGCCCGACGATGGCGATGAACTCGCCCAGTTCGACGCGAAAATCGATGTCGCGCAGAACGATGCGGGGCGCGCCATTCGTCCCGGCGAAGGATTTCTCCCGCACAGTGACGTGCAGCGCGCGCGTCACCGGCGCCACCTCCCGACACGGCGCTCGAGCGGTTGCAGCAGCCCCCACTCGATCGCCTGCACGATCGCGGCGAAGGCGAGAGCATAGGCGAGGATGTGCGGCACGTCGAAGAGCTGGAAATAGAGCTGCAGCTTGAAGCCGACGCCGTCGCTGCGGCCGAGCAGCTCGACGACGAGAACGATCTTCCAGATGAGCGACAGCCCGGACCGCGTGGCGACCAGGAGGAAAGGCACGAGCTGGGGCGCAACGACGTGGCGAAATCGCCGCCAACGACTCAGACGGAAGACCGAGGCCATCTCGGAGAGCTCGCGCGACAGCGAGCGACCGCCTTCGCGCATCGTCATGGCGACGAGCGGCACCTTGTTGACGGCGACGGCTCCGATCGCCGCAGCCTCGGTGAGACCGAACCAGACGTAAGCGAGCACCGCGATGACGAGGGCCGGCAGGTTGAGCAGTAGCACGACCCAGCCATCGAGGAGGAGATCGAAGACGCGCCAGCGGGCCATGGCGAGCCCGAGAGCGCCGCCGACCGCCATCGCGACCACGAAGGCGGCGAAGACGCGGGCGAGCGTCACGCCGAGGTGATGGAGGAGCTCTCCGCTCATCAGCTCATCGAGAAGGGCGGCGACAACGGCCTCGATCGGCGGCAGGGTCTTCGCCCCCGCCCAGTGCGCGGCGATTTCCCAGATCGTCAAGAACAGCGCGAACGAGGCGGCACGCAAGCCGATCCCGACGACGATCGTCGTCGAGCGCGGCGCCGTGGCGCGGTCAAGCGCGGATGCCGTCAAGGAAGGTTCCCGGCGGCAGGGTGCGACTGGGTCCGACCAGTGCCTCGCCGCCGATCCTGGCCAGCAGGTCATAGAGATTTTCCGCCGCGACACGCATCGCCGTCTCGTCGCCGCGCGGTATACCGTCGCGGAAGGCATCGCGCAGGCGTTCGAGCTCCACCGGATTGGCCGCGCCGGTGAGCGGCGCAATCGTCCGCCATTCCTCGTCCGAGCGGAGGAGAATCTCCTCGGCACGGCGGCAGGCGCGGAAGAAGGCCGCGCAGGAACCCGCATGTTCCTTGGCCCAGGCCGCGGACAGGACATAGCCGACGAGCGGCACCGGTTCGGCGATGCCGAGCGCCCGCACCGCCTCGCCCATGCCGAGCAGTCGCCGCGCGCCGCGCGCCTCGAGCCGTGCCGCGAACTGCCAGTAGGTGAGCAAGGCATCGAGCCGTCCTGCCGCGAGCTGTTCGGCAAGCAGCGGCGGCGCGCCGAAGGATTTCTCGACGACCTCATCGAGATCGCGGCCGTTCTGCCGCTGCGCCAGCAGGCGAAGGATGAGCCAACTCTTGTCGAGGGCCGTCCCCGCAATGCCGAGACGATGCCCCGGCAGATCGGCAAGCGATCGGATGGGCGAGGCAGCGGGCACCTCGACGGCGCCGAGCGCGGTGGAATACGGGTGAAACGACCAATCCGCGCCGGTCGCGCGCTGGCGTGCCACCCAAAGCAGATCGGAGACGATGACGTCGACGCTGCCGGCCTGCAGCGCGACGAGCGTCGCCTGGTTGGCGGCGAGGATGACGGGCTCGATCCCGACCCCTTCCGCTTCGGCCAGGCCATGGCGACGGATGACGTCGATCTGCCAGGCGACGCTGCCGAACTGAAGGATGCCGATGCGGATGGCCGGGCGTCCCGCCGCGCCAGCGCGTCCGGCGGTGCCCGTGGCGGCAAGGGCGGAGGCGCCGAGTATGCCGAGCATGCGGCGACGATTCATCCTCGCGGCATCCTTCCCGATCGGCGCGCAACCTCTGGCGCGACGATTGTTTCATCGCATAGCCTGCTTATTTGACATTGGCAGCGTCGCTTGCTCAAGCAATTATGGGCGCAAGCGATCAGCGCAACGGGAGGAAGGGCCGATTGATGGGCTCGGCGCTCGAACAGGATCGGCAAGCCGGCGCGGCCCCGCACGCAAGGCGCCGAACCGCCGCCCTGCCCCCGGCTCTCGAGATTGCGGCGCTCAGCCATTCCTACGGCTCTCGTCCGGCGCTTCGCGACGTCGCGCTGTCGCTCTACCCCGGCGATTTCACCATCCTGCTCGGCCTCAACGGCGCCGGAAAAAGCACGCTTTTCTCGCTGGTGACGCGGCTCTATGCGCATCGTAGCGGCTCGATCACGATTTTCGGCGCCGCCATCGACGAGGATCCGGCGACAGCCCTCTCGCGCATCGGCGTCGTCTTTCAGCAATCGACCCTCGATCTCGATCTCACGGTCGAGCAGAATCTTCGCTATCACGCGGCATTGCACGGGTTGCCGCGACGCCGCGCGGAAATGCGGATCGTCGCCGAGATCGCGCGCGTCGATCTCGCGAAGCGCCGGGGCGACAAGGTGCGGCAGCTGAGCGGCGGTCAGCGGCGGCGCGTCGAGATCGCCCGCGCGCTGCTGCACGATCCCAAGCTTCTTCTGCTCGACGAGCCGACGGTCGGGCTCGACGTCGAGGGCCGCCAATTCCTTCTCGACCATGTGCGCGGCCTTTGCCGCAACGAAGGGATCGGCGTCCTCTGGGCCACCCATCTGATCGACGAGGTCGGCGCCGACGCGCGCGTGGTCGTCCTGCACCAGGGAAGCGTCATGGCGGAGGGAACCGTGCCGGAGATCCTCGCCGCCACCGGCACCGCCTCGATCCGCGAGGCCTTCGACGCCCTGACGCGGCGCAGCGAGCGCAAGCCATGACGAGGCTCGCTCTCGACGAACCCATCGCCTTGCCGGCGCTACGCCTGTCGCCGCGCCACTATGCCCGCGCGCTCGAGGGCATCGTGTGGCGCGAGTGGCTGCGCTTCCTGGGCCAGCGCGGACGATTCTTTTCGGCGCTGGTGCGGCCGCTGGTCTGGCTCGGCATCTTCGCCGCGGGGTTTCGCTTCACGCTCGGCGTTTCGATCATTCCGCCCTACGAAACTTACATTCCCTACGAGATTTATGTCGCGCCGGGACTGGCGGCGATGATTCAGCTCTTCAACGGCATGCAGAGTTCGCTGTCCATGGTCTATGACCGCGAGATGGGGAGCATGCGCGTGCTGCTGACGAGCCCGCTGCCGCGCTGGTACCTCCTCACCGCGAAGCTGCTCGCCGGCGTCGTCGTCTCGGTGCTGCAGGTCTACGCCTTCCTGGCGATCGCGCTGCTCTGGGAGGTCGAGCCGCCGCTCTGGGGCTATCTCGCCGTGCTGCCCGCCCTGATCCTGTCGGGCATGATGCTGGGGGCGCTCGGGCTCCTGCTGTCCTCGACGATCCGCCAGCTCGAGAATTTCGCCGGTGTGATGAATTTCGTCATCTTTCCGATGTTTTTTGCCTCCTCGGCGCTCTACCCGCTGTGGCGCGTCAAGGAGGCCAATCTCTGGCTCTGGTATGCCTGCGAGATCAATCCTTTCACCCATGCGGCCGAGCTCATCCGCTTCGCCCTTTATGGTCAGGTTTCCTGGACGGCGCTCGCCGTCGTCGTCTTCTGCCTGGTGCTTTTCATGACCCTGGCGGTGCTCGGCTATGATCCGGCGCGCGGCATGATCGCGCGGCGTGGTGGAGCCGAGTGATGCGCCCTCTCCTCGTCGCGCTGATCGCCATGACGGTCACGTTGCTCGCCGGCGGTGCCGGCGCCGAGGACGCTCCGCCCGCCGCTTCGCCCGCCGCTTTGCCCGCCGGCGTGGCCGCCATTCGCATCGCTTATCTCGGCCAGCATATCGCGCAAAAGCTGCCGAGCTCCTTCATGGATGCGCCGCCGCAGGATGACGGCATTGCCGGTGCGCGGCTGGGCGTCGCCGACGACAACACGACGGGACGCTTCACCGCGCAGAATTTCACCCTCGACGAGCAGCTCATCGAGGGCGAGGGTGACGTCGCCGCCGCCTTTCGCAAGCTCGTCCAGGCCGGCGACCGCCTCATCGTCGCCGACCTTCCCGCCGCGGCCCTGCTCGCCGTCGCCGATCTTTCCGAGGCGAAAGCCGCGATGCTGCTCAACGTCGCGGCGAAGGACGACGCCCTGCGCGGCGAGTCCTGCCGCGCCAATATCCTGCATCTCATTCCGAGCCGGGCAATGCTCGCCGATGCGCTGGTGCAGTATCTCGTGCTGAAGCGGTGGCGGAACGTCCTCCTCGTGCCCGGGCCGAGCGAGGCCGACAAGGCCTATGCGGACGCCGTCGCCCGCTCGGTCAAGAAATTCGGCGCGAAGCTCGTGGCGACCAAGCCGTGGACCTTCGATCCTGGCGCCCGGCGTACCGATACCGGACACTATGCGATCAGCGCCGAGGTGGCCCGCTTCACGCAAGGCCTGTCCTATGACGTCCTCGTCGTTGCCGACGAGGACGGTGTTTTCGGTAATGAGATACCCTTCCGCACGACCGATCCGCGCCCGGTCGCCGGTACGCAGGGCATGGTGCCGACGGCATGGGCGCGTCCGTTCGAGCAATGGGGCGCGACGCAGTTGCAGAACCGCTTCCGCCGCGCTGCCGGGCGCTGGATGAGCGAGCGCGACTATGCTGCCTGGATGGCGGTTCGCGCCATCGGCGAGGCGGCGACGCGGACGCATTCGGGCGCTGCCGATGCGATCCTGCAATTCATGCGCAGCGACAAGATGGAACTGGCCGCCTTCAAGGGCGTCAAATTGAGTTTCCGCCCGTGGGACGGCCAGCTGCGCCAGCCCGTCCTGCTGGCCGATGCCGATTCCCTGGTCTCGGTTTCGCCGCAGTCCGGCTTCCTCCATCAAGTCTCCGAGCTCGACACGCTGGGCATCGACCAGCCGGAGACAAAATGCGCGATGGCGAAATGAGCCGCCTGGCGCGACCGCTTGGCGCCGTGCTCCTCGCCGGCCTGCTCGCGCTTGCCGATGCGGCGTGTTTCGCCGCCCCCGCGCCGCGGCGCGGGGGAGATGCCGATTGGCCCTGCCAGCAGCGGCTGATGCCCGTGATCGGCAGTGGCGCGCTGTGGTCCGGGCCGCCGCTCGACAGCGTCGGCGATTGGCACGGCGAGCCGACAGTGGCGGGACTCGTCGGTCGCATCGCGCCGCGCAACGTTTCCACCGAGGCGGGCGTGGCGGCGATCGGGACCTTTGCCGACGAGCTGCCGCCCGCCGCCGACCGACCGCGGCTGATGACCCTGGTTTTCGCCGGCCTGCTCGACGAGACGAACCGCGAGCGTACCGAGATCATCGCGCGATTGAAGGATCTCGGCCGCCGTCAGCACGAGCTGGCCGACATCGCTTCCCGCGCCGGCGAGGCGCTGCGCGGGATCCCGGCGGATGCCACGGGCGATGATGCGGCGCGCCGCACCGATCTCGAGCAGCGCTTCGCCTTCGTCACCCAGGCTTTCGAGAACACGCAGCGCACCATGCGATACGCCTGCGAGGCGCCGGTGCGGCTCGAGGCGCGGCTGGGGCGCTATGCGCAGGCGGTGAAGAGCCGTCTCTGACCGGCGTCCGGTCGCCGCCTCAGCGCGGCGCGTCGCTCGGCGGTTGCGCCGCGGCGAGCGGCAAGGCCGCCTTGCGCCATCCATCGGCGCCGTCGCGATACCAGCGTGCCTTGACATAGCCCCAGTCGAGCGCCCGCTTCGTCGCGTTCCAGCTCATCCAGCAATCGGCCCGGCAGTAAAAGACGAGCGGTGTATCGCGCCGCGCCGCGGCGATCCGCGCGAGGCTGGCACGGAACCAGGCCTCGATTTCCGGGCTGAGCGCGCCGCGGCCACTGTCGGGGAGCCAGAGGCTGCCCGGAATATCGAGGTGGGGCGTCGGCGACCAGATCGTACCGGCCGGCAGCGCGGCGGGGCGGCGAACGGCGGCGGCGACGTCGATGAAGACGGCGTCCTGCGCCGCCCACAGGCGTTGCGCCTCCGCCGTGTCGATCGCCGCTTTGCCCGCCACGGTCAGCGGCGTCGGCGCATGATATGCGTCAAGCCGATAGCCGGCCGGCTCGGGCGGCGGTCCGGCGGCTCCGGCGGGTGCCGTCAGCAACGCGATCACGGCGAGAGCGCGCATGATGTGCACAATCACCGCAGCACCCTCACGGCTGACCGGTCAGCCGTCCCTGCTCATCGAGGAGCGGCACGCCGTAGTCGCGTAGGATCGCGGTGATCTCTGGCTGGCGTTTCTGGATGACGGCATTGATCTGACGCCGCCATTCCGGTTCGTTCGCGCGGACGCCCATGGCGATATGGTAGTCCATGCGCGGAGCGCCGGGCTCGTTGGGAATCGGCGCCAGCTTCAGCTTCAGCGCATCGCGCTTGATGTAGTAGCCGGCGATCGGTCCCCAGAGGAGACCGAGATCGATCTCGCCCTTGACGACATCCTCGATCATCTGGTGCGTCGCTGATTCGTAGCGCGTGTCGACCATCAGCGCGTAGGGCTTGGCATGCGCCATCAACTCGTGGCGGACGAGGAGGTCGGAAGGCGGCGTCGCGCTGACGATGCCGATACGCATCGTCTTGAGGCGAGGATCATCGAAGCTGGAGAAGGTGAAATCCTTGCCGTCCGGCCAGACGACGACGTAGTCGGAGTAATAGTAGGGCGTCGTCGTCTGCACGATGTCGTCACCGGCCACCGTTCCCATGATGAGATCGCAGCTGCGGGCGCGCAGCGTGTTCCGCACGAAGCCGACGACTTGCGGAAAGAAGACGAAGCGGACGGGCAGTTTCAACTCCCGGCCGATGAGCTCGGCCGTCTTGTTCTCGTAGCCTTCGCCCTTCTCGTTCGAGAAGGGCAGATCGTTCGGGTCGGCGCAGACGCGTAGCTCGGTGCGCGCGAGAATCTCCCCGGGCGTCTGCGCGCGCGCCCCCGTCGTGAGTACCGGCAGGGCGAGCAACGCAGCGGCGACGAAGGCCAGCCGCATCGTGCGCCGCCTCGTCGGCATGGCGGGAGAGCGCGGCACGGCGGCGGGCATCATCGGTCGAGCCGCTCGGGCCGGCCACGGCCGAGGGCGCCGTCGGAGCGCGCCTTCAGATAGCCGTAGATATCGTCGAGATAGAGCATGACATCCTCGACCTCGCCGAAGGGTGGCATGATGCTTTCATTCGCCGTGGTGACATTCTTGCGTCCGTTGACGACGATCTCCTTGAACTCGTCCTCGGACATCTGCTTCAGGGAATCGGCAAGGCTCGGCGCGTAGGAGCTGCCGGCGCCATCCGGGCCATGGCAGCGCATGCACGATTCGGTGTAGCGGCGCCACCCGTTGTAAGTCGCCTTGTCGACCTTGCCGTCCTTGACCGTATAGGGCTTCTGCTCGCCCTGCGCGCGGCTGTCGGCGATCAGGAAGGGCGCCGCGGCGAGGAGCCAGGTGCCGATCAGAGCGGCGGCGAAGAGAGAACAGACGAGGCCGCGAACGAGACGGCGATCCTCCGGTCGCATATTTTTCCTCCGTTGGTTGGATTGCGGCACGAGCGACGGCAGGCGACGAGGTTCCTGCAGGAACGGGACGTCGAGAAGAAAGGGCCGGCATCCTGGCGAGCCAGGATGCCGGCCCTCAGGCCGTCAGGGAGGAACCATCAATCGGAAAGGCCGAACACCGTCAGCACGCCGCCGAGCTGCGTGTAGTTGGCGAGTGCTTTGTAGGCGCCGACTGCGCCCAGCCCGTCCGTATCCTTGGTGAGACCCGCCGCCATGCCGATGCCGGCCCAGCCGCCGACGCCGGACAGGATGGCGACGTACTGCTTGCCGCCATGCATGTAGGTCATCACGTTGCCAATGATTCCCGACGGCGTCTTGAAGCGATAGAGCTCCTTGCCGGTCGCCGGGTCGACTGCCTTCAGGTAACCCTCGAGCGTGCCGTAGAAGACGACGTCGCCCGCCGTAGCGAGGGCACCCGACCACACCGAGAAGGGTTCGGGATCGGACCACAGGATCTTGCCATTGCCGGCGTCCCAGGCGATGAAATTGCCGAGGGTCTGCTCACCCTGCGGCGGATACATCGACAGGGTGGCGCCGACATAGGGCTGGCCGGCCGTATACGACACCTTGAACGGCTCGTAATCCATGCAGACGTGGTTCGTCGGCACGTAGAACATGCCGGTCTTCGGCGAAAACGCTGCCGGCTGCTGGTCCTTGGAGCCCAGAGCCGCCGGGCAGATACCCTTCGAGTTGTGATCCTCGCCCCCGGCCTGGGTGCTGTATTCCTTCACCCCGACGGGACGTCCGGTCGCCATGTCGATGCTGCTCGCCCAATTGACCTTGGGATCGAACTTCTCGGCGACGAGCAACGCACCGGTCTCGCGGTTCAGCGTATAGCCAAAGCCGTTGCGGTCGAAATGGACGAGCGCCTTCGTCGGCTGTCCCTTGACCGGGATGTCGGCGAGAATCATCTCATTGACGCCGTCGTAATCCCATTCGTCATGCGGCGTCATCTGATAGACCCACTTCGCCATCCCCGTATCGGGGTCGCGCGCGAAGATGGTCATCGACCATTTGTTGTCGCCCGGTCGCTGCACCGGGTTCCATGTGCTCGGATTTCCCGAGCCGTAGTAGATCAAATTCAGCTGCGGATCGTAGGAGTACCAGCCCCACGTCGCGCCGCCGCCGATCTTCCACTGGTCGCCCTGCCAGGTCTTGAGCGATGAGTCCTTGCCGACAGGCTTGCCCATCACCATGGTCTTCTCAGGATCGAACTTGATCTGGTCGTCGGGCCCGACCGAGGCGGCATTCCATACCATCTTGCCGTCGGCGAGGTTGTAGGCGGTGACGCGGCCGAGAACGCCGAACTCGCCGCCGCTGATCCCG
>Ga0070679_100005597_pt1 | contig 11641 bp, 12 predicted proteins | sample KBSC63BmetaG_FD_65652 | JGI IMG/M metagenome (GOLD analysis project Ga0070679, IMG submission 65652) | Corn rhizosphere microbial communities from Kellogg Biological Station, Michigan, USA - KBS C6-3B metaG | ecosystem: Host-associated > Plants > Roots > Rhizosphere | place: USA: Michigan... | reverse complement strand
GCGCCGCCAGCGCCCGCCGCATCAACTGGTGGAAGCGGTCGATCCAGGCCATCCAGGGCTCGGCGGCGCCGCCGCTCACCGCCGCCGCGCAGGCACCGGCCCGGCGCCGCAGCTCGGCGTCGCCCAAGGTGTCCAGCTCGCGCAACGATCCCGGAAATTCGGCGGCCAGCGCCCTCAGCTCGTCTCGCGCGGCAGGTATCCCGCCGCCGTCGCGCCGGGACCGGAGCTCCACCAGCCGGCCGTACTTCCGGGCCAGCGCCTCGACCCGCTCTTTCGGTAGCTTGGCTTCCGCGCCCACGGCACCAGTCTCTCATTTCGCCGGGCCCGCGCACGGCGAGTACAATGTCCGCCGCCGCGATGACCGCTGCCCGCCTCGCCTCCGTCGGCCTCGTGGCGGCCTGCCTATCGACCGCGGCGCGCGCCGCCGAGCCGCCGGAGACCGCCGCGCTCTCGGCCGGCGGCGTGGTCTGGCGCAGCCACGCCGGCGAGCTGACGCTGGCGCCGGGCGGCCGGCTGCAGGTGGACGGCGCGTTCTTCCCGCGGCAAGACCCCAAGAGCGGCCCTTACATCCGCCGCGCGCGCGTCGAGCTGCGCGGCTGGGTGGGCGACACGTTCGCCTTCGTTGTGGGCGGCGACTTCGCGCCCCCGCCTCCCGCCGGCGCCCAGGTCGCGCCCAGCATGCTCCCGGCCGCCGACGACTTCCTGGCCTTCGCGCCGGCCGGCGACGCGCTGATCCTGCAGGCGGGCCAGTTCGACGTGCCGTTCACGCTCGAGAACCGCACCTCCGACGCCGAGACCGATTTCATCGAGCGCGCCATGACGGCCCGCACGCTGGGCGCGCCCCGCAACAAGGACGTGGGGGCCATGGCGCACGGCCTGCTGGGCGACGGCCGCTTCTATTACGCGGCCGGCGTCTTCAACGGCGAGGGCCCCGGCTTCCGCAACCTGGACAACCAGGCGGACGTGATCGGGCGCCTGGTCTGGGCCCCGCTGGCGGCAGGCGACGGCCCCTGGCGTCGCCTGGCCATCGGCGGCTCCGCCTGGCGCGGAAACCACGTCCTGGGCCCCGAAGCGCCCGTCCAGGCGACGCCCGGCGGCGTGGTCTTCTTCCACCCGCGCTGGGCGCTCGGCGCCGGCCAGCCCGGTGGCGCGGTGCACGAGCAGGGGACCATCCAGGCCTTCGCGGGCGAGCTGAACCTGCCGCTCGGCGAGCACGCCGGCCTGCGGGGCGAGGTGGTCTGGAAGAAGCAGCACCTGGTCGACGGCACCCTGCCGGCGGACGGCTTCTCGCCAGCCGGGTCGGCGACCCTGGACGGCATCGCGGCCTACGGCGAAATCTGGCTCTGGCTGCTGGGAGACCCGCAGCGACACCCCAGGCCGGGCCTGGAGCTCCCCTGGCGGCCCACCCCGGCCTCCGACCCGGCCCTGCAGGACGGCCTCATGCTGGCGGTCCGGGGGGAAGTCCTGAAAGAGGACCTGACCAGCCAGGCCACCTTCCTGGGCGACCCCGGCATCGCGACGACCCGCGTCGTGTCTGGCACGGCCGGCGTCAACTACTGGCGCGGCCGGTTCGTACGGATCTCGGCCAATTACGTGTTGAACCAGTGGAGCGGCACCTCCGAAACCGTCCAGACGCTGGCGGCGGCGGGCCGCTGGGAGCACGAAGTCCTGTTGCGGTTCGCCCTGTCTTTGTGAGGCTGGTACCCCGCCAGCCCATCGGCTATAAGCGGCGGCGATGAGGCTGCTGCCGCACGACGTCTCCTTCTTCACCCATTTCGAGAATCAGGGGAAGAAGACGCTGGAAGGATGCCGCGCCTTTCTGGAGATGGTCGAAAACCCCAACGACCTCGAATCGCGGGCCGAGCGCGTCAAGCAGATCGAGCACGAGTGCGACGAGATCACGCACGCCGTGGTGGCCGGCCTGCACAAGACCTTCATCACCCCCATCGACCGGAACGACATCTACCGGCTGATCACCAAGATGGACGACATCATGGACATGGTCGAAGCCGCCGCGGACCGCCTGGCGCTGTACGACGTCCATGAGATGACCAAGGAGGTCGTCGACCTGGCGCGCTGCCTGGTCTCCAGCGCCGAGCACGTGCTGGGCGCCGTCAGCGGCATGCGCGAGCTGGACGTGTCGAACGGCATCCTCCAGCACTGCGTCGAGATCAACCGGCTCGAGAACGTGGCCGACACGATCCTGCGCAGCGCGCTGGCCCGCCTGTTCCGCGAAGAGAAGGACCCCATCGCGGTCATCAAGTGGAAAGAGATTTACGAGACGCTGGAATCGGCCACCGACCGCTGTGAGGACGTGGCCAACGTGATCGAGGGCGTTCTCCTCGAAAACAGCTAGGCAGCACCCAAGGACCACCCATGTTCATCGTGGTCGCGATCGTCGTGATCGCGCTGACGTTCGACTACATCAACGGGTTCCACGACGCCGCGAACTCGATCGCGACGATCGTGTCGACGCGCGTGCTGACGCCGCGCGCGGCCGTGGCCTGGGCCGGGTTCTTCAACTTCGTCGCCTTCGTGATCTTCCCGCTGCACGTGGCGCACACCATCGGCAAGGGGATCATCGATCCGAACATCATCGACGACGCCGTGTTGCTGGGCGCGCTGGGCGGCGCCATCGCCTGGAACCTGATCACCTGGTGGTACGGGCTGCCGTCCAGCTCGTCGCACGCGCTGGTGGGCGGCTTGCTGGGCGCCGGCATCAGCAAGGGCGGCTTCCACGTCGTGCAGCAGAGCGGCGTCATCAAGACCGCCGTGTTCATCGTGGTGTCGCCGGTGCTCGGGATGGTGCTGGGCGGCGGCATGATGGTGCTGGTCTCGTGGCTGTTTCGCCGCAAGAACCCCGGCCGACTGGATCGCTGGTTCCGCCGGTTGCAGCTCTTGTCGTCCGCGCTCTTCAGCCTGGGTCACGGCGCCAACGACGCGCAGAAGACGATGGGCATGATCATGGCGATGCTGATCGCCAAGGGGCAGATCTCGGCGCACGCCGAGCTGCCGATGTGGGTGATCCTGGCGTGCCAGTCGGCGATGGCCCTGGGCACGCTGACGGGCGGCTGGCGCATCGTCCGCACCATGGGCATGCGGCTCACCAAGCTCAAGCCGGTGGGCGGCTTCTGCGCCGAGACCGGAGCGGCCGGGATGCTGTTCCTGGCCAGCGCGCTCGGCATCCCGGTCTCGACGACCCACACCATCACCGGCGGCATCGTGGGCGTGGGCTGGGTGAACAAGCCGGCCGGCGTCCGCTGGGGCGTCGCCCTGCGGATCGTCTGGGCCTGGCTGTTCACCGTGCAGTCGGCGGCCATCATCGCCGCCGCCCTGTACTTCGGCCTGCGCGCCGCCGGCCTGCGCTAGTTCTTCACGACGCGCAGAGGCGCGACCGGCGCGGAGGCGGCGCCGGCCAGCACCGGCCCCTCTTCGCGGTCGCGGATGCCGTCGACGGCGAAGCGCAGCTTGCGGCCGGCCAGCGCCTCGAAGAGATCGCCCTTGCGGCGCGCCGCCCACAGCTCCAGCTCGGGATCACCGTCGGCGTCCACGCGGATCTCGACGGTGCGCGCCGAGACCGAGCAGCGCACCGCCCGCACCAGGCGCGCGTGCGTGCGGTCCAGCGCGTCGGCCACCCGCAGGATGGCCGCCAGGTAGCGGACGCGGCGCACGTCGCTCTTGGACAGCGACCGCGTCGGCTCGCGCCCGCGGCGCGGCTCGGCCTTGCGGTGGTGGCGCGCGGTCAGCGCGATGATCTCCACCTCCGACTTCGAGAAGCCGGTCATGGCGTGGCTCTTGATCAGGTACTCGGTGTGCCGGTGGTGGCGGTGCGGCGAGATGTAAAAGCCGATGTCGTGCAGCAGCGCCGCGTACTCGAGCAATTCGGCGTCGGTCTCGGACAGCTTGTGCAGGCGCCGGGTCTGATGGAACAGCGACAGCGCCAGCCGCGCCACGTGCGTGCCGTGGTCCTCGCGGAACTGGCAGCGCCGCGCCAGCTCCATGACGCTGCGCCGTCGCAGGTCGGGAAACTCCTCGACCAGCAGGATGCCGGGGCGGTTCGAGGCCACGTAATCGGCGACGATCCCCTCGCGCAGCGCGGTCTCGCACAGCGTCGCCTCTTCGGCGCCCGCCAGCTCCAGCACGGTCCGGAACACCACGGCGCCGGCGTGGATCGTGTCGGCGCGCCGCGCGTCCAGGCCGGGCATCCGGGCGCGGGCCGCGATCGTCATCGCCCCCAGCTTGCTCTCCAGCGCGCTCAGATCGGTCAGCGCGATGGTCGACTTGTTGCCGCCGTTCTCGGCCCGCAGCAGCCCGGCCAGCGCCGACGCGGTGCCGGACGTGAACGACACGTAATCGAAGCCCATGGCCCGCACGCGCGACACCACCGGATCCAGCACCGCCCGCACCCGCTCGTTGAGGTTCGCCCGCTCGCGCGCGGTGGGCGGGTCCGAACAGGGGAAGCTCTCGGCCAGGCGGATGACCCCCAGCTTCAGCGACGACGTGTAATAGAGCTCCTGGGCGTCGGCCAGCACGATCTCCAGCGAGCCCCCGCCCAGATCGAAGAGCGCCACCCGGCGCTTGCCCAGGTCCAGCGAGCCGCGCGCGCCCAGGTAGATGAGGCGCGCCTCCTCGTCGCCGCGAATCACGCGAATGTCGATGCCCGACTCGTCGCGCGCGGCGCGCACGAACTCGCCGCCGTTCTGGGCCTCGCGCACGGCGCTGGTCGCCACGGCCACCAGCGCGTCCACCTTGTGGCGGTCGGCGATGCGGCGCAACGCCTTCAAGGCGTCCAGGCCGCGCCGGAACACCTCGGGGGCGATGACCCCCTTGTGCAACGTCGAGTCACCGAGGCGGACCATCTCCTTCGCCCGGTCGAGGACGTTGATCCGGCCGCCGGTCTCGACGTCGACCACCATCAGGTGGAAGGAGTTCGAGCCGACGTCGAGGGCCGCGATCCGCATTCCCCTTCAGATTAGACGCTCTTCGGTGGCGGGATAGAAACAAAACCGTGAAGTTGCACGGCCGCGACGGTTGGGCTGACTATCGGGGGCCATGAAGACCCTTTGTGCCCTGGCGATTCTCCTGAGCTCCTCCGTCGCGCTGGCGCGGACCGACCGAGCCGGGACAGAGCTCCGCCCCGACCACCCGGGGGTCGATTTCGCGGTGCGGGTGGGCTACGCGATCCCCTTTGGCGACGTCGACGCCGGGAACGGCCTGGCCAGCCGCCTCGACGGCGCGGTGCCCTTCGTGTTCGAGGCGAACTACCGGTTCAACCGCACCCTCAGCGCGGGGCCGTTCTTCCAGTACGCCATCGCGCGGGTGAAGGACGGCAACAACCTGGGCTGCGGCGACGGCGTCGACTGTTCCGGCTGGGTGGTCCGCGCCGGCGGGCAGATCATCGCCCACCTGGACGTGGGATCGATCGCCGTCCCGTGGGTGGGCCTGGGCCTCGGCTACGAGTGGCTGAACGTCAGCGGCAGGGTCGGAAACATCAGTGGAACCGTCAGCGACAACGGCTGGGAGTTCGCCACGCTGCAGGGGGGCGCCGACATCTTCGTGGCGCCCGGCTTCGCGCTGGGCCCGTTCGTCAGCTTCTCGATCGCGCGCTACGGCAACACGGCCGGCAGCATCGGGACCGGCTCCGCCTCCGGGGACATCCAGAACCCGGCCGTCCACGAGTGGCTACAGGTCGGCGCGCGCTTCGCGTTCAGCCTGTAGCCAGCGGCCGGGTCAGCCGGCGTTCTGGACCTTCTCGACGCGCTTGCGCTCGTTGTGGTCCAGGAAGCGCTTGCGCAGCCGCAGGGCCGCCGGCGTGACCTCGACCAGCTCGTCGGCGTTGATGAACTCCAGCGCCGCTTCCAGCGAGAACTCGCGGGGCGGCGTCAGGAACATCTTCTCGTCGGCGGCGGTGGTGCGGATGTTGGTCAGCTTCTTGGCCTTCGACGGGTTCACGACCAGATCGTTGTCGCGCGAGTGCAGGCCGATGATCTGCCCGCCGTAGACCTTCACGCCGGGCCCCAGGAACAGCTGCCCGCGCTCTTGCAGGTAGAAGAGACCGTAGGTGTTGGTCTCGCCGTTGTCCTGCGCGATGAGCACGCCGTTGGCGCGCGACCGCAGCGGCCCGGCGTGCGGCCCGTAGTCCTTGAAGTTGTGGTGCATGATGCCGGTGCCGCGCGTGTCAGTCAGGAACTGCGACCGGTAGCCGATGAGGCCGCGCGCCGGGCAGAGGTACTCGAGGCGCATGCGGCCCTCGCCCGCCGGACCCATCTCCTGCATGCGGCCCCCGCGGCGTCCCATCTCCTCGATGACCGCGCCCGAGTAGGCCTCTTCCAGGTCGATCACGACCTCTTCGTAGGGCTCCAGCCGCTCGCCGTTCTCGCCGGTCTTGAAGATGACCTGCGGCTGCGAAACCATCAGCTCGTAGCCTTCGCGCCGCATGGTCTCGATCAGGACGGACAGGTGCAGCTCGCCGCGGCCCAGAACCTCGTAGGTGTCGGGCGACGGCGTCTCCAGCACGCGCAACGCGACGTTCGACTTGGTCTCCTTGAACAGGCGGTCGCGCAGGTTGCGGGAGGTGACGAACTTGCCCTCCTGCCCCGAGAACGGACCGTTGTTCGACATGAACTGCATCTTGACGGTCGGCTCTTCGATCTCGAGCAGCGGCAACACCACCGGCCGCGCGATCTCGGTGATGGTCTCGCCGACGGTCAGGTCCTGCATGCCGGTGACGGCGCAGATGTCGCCAGCCGCCGCCTCGCCCAGCTCGAACCGCTTGAGCGACTGGTAGCCGAGCAGCTTGGCGACGCGGAACTCTTCCCGGTTGCCGTCGCGGTGCACGCACATCACGCGGTCGCCCGACTTGATGCGCCCCGACTGGATCCGGCCGATGGCCACGTAGCCCAGGTAGTCGTCGTAATCCAGCGTGGTGACGTGCATGGCCAGCGGCGCCTCGACGTCGGCGGCGGGCGGCGGCACGGACTCGACGATCAGGTCCAGCAGCGGCCCCAGATCCTTGTGGTCGTCCTTGAGATCCTTGACCGCCCAGCCCTCGCGGCCCGACGCGTAGACGATCGGGAAGTCGAGCTGCGCGTCGCTGGCACCCAGCGCGCAGAACAGATCGAAGGTCTCGTCGACGGCCCCTTCGGGATCGCAGCCCGGGCGATCGACCTTGTTGACGACCAGGATCGGCCGCAACCCCAGCGCCAGCGCCTTGCGGGTCACGAAGCGCGTCTGGGGCATCGGCCCCTCGAACGCGTCGACCAGCAGGCAGACCGAGTCGACCATCTTCAGCACGCGCTCGACCTCGCCGCCGAAGTCGGCGTGGCCGGGGGTGTCGACGATGTTGATGCGCGTCCCCTTCCAGGTGATGGCCGTGAACTTCGACAGGATGGTGATGCCGCGCTCGCGCTCGAGATCGTTCGAGTCCATCGCGCAGTCGGCGACGACCTCGCCGGTGCGGAACTGCCCCGCCTGCCGCAGGAACCCGTCCACCAGCGTCGTCTTGCCGTGATCGACGTGCGCGATGATGGCGATGTTGCGGACGTCGCTGCGGACGGCCTTGGAGGACGGCGACGCGTCGGGTGCGGTCTGGCCGTCGGTCGGAATGGGTGTTGCAGTTGCGGACATTTGGGCCGCAAGGTGTACCCGCCGAATGGCCTCGGCGCAAGGACCTTGCAACCGGAGGGGGGCGCGGCCGATGATGCAGCGGTGCATCCGGCGGTGGTGGTGTTGTCTCTGGAAGAGCAGGGATTCGTCCTCGGGACGCTCCTGGCTCGCCGCCCCGCCGCCGATGCCGGCCGCCTGATGAGCGGCCCTGACGCGCGGTGGCGCGCTGCCGTCGAGGCTCTCTCGGGGCTGCCCCGCCCGGCCCGGGCGGCCCTGGTGGCCGAGCTCATCGGGCGCGCCCAGACCGCGCTCCCGGACGGGCTCGAGCGCGTTCACCCTGGCTGGCTGCGCGAGCGGCTGACGGCCGAGCCGTCGGCGGTCATTCGCCTGGTCACCGATGGCCTCCCGGTCGAGGTTCGCCGCGTCGCGGCCGAGGTGCTGGCCGAGCGGGGCGACAGCCGGGTGGCGCTGGCCGATTGCCCGGGGAGCGGCGTCGCCACGTTGCGGCGGGCCGTGTTCGCGGGCCTGCTCCCCCTGGCGGGCGCCGGGGCGCCCGCGGGACCCGAGGCCCGCGCCTTCCTGGACCTGTCGTTCGCCGCGGTCGAGGAGGCGGTCGAGCAGCGCGGGGCCGCCACCCTGGGGACGTCGCTGCGCGGCGCCCCCGGACCGGTGGTGGCCCAGGCGGCGGCCGGGCTGGGCGGGCGGCTGGCCCGGACGCTGTTGGAGGCGGCCGGTCAGTCCGGGGCGCCGGAGGCGCGCAGCCGCGCCCGCATGCTGGTCTCCGCTGCCGCGAACGAGCTGTCGCCGGCGCTGGCGATGCGGCTGGGTCTGCGCGCGCTGGCGCTCGCGTTGAGCGAGGAGAGCGCGGACGCCGTGCCGGCGATCGCGCAGCGCCTGCCACCGCCGCTGGGCCGGCGGCTGGTGGCGCTGGCCGCCGCGCCCTGGGATTGAGCCGATGGGTCGGGTGCTCAAGGCGCTGGGCCAGCGCGAACCGCAGACCCCACCCGGAGTGGCCGCGCAGCCGGCACACGAGGAAGCCGCCGCCCTGTTCGAAGCGGCGCGGCGCGACGGGTTCGCGGAAGGGCTGGCGCAGGCGGCCGGGCTGGTGAGCGAGGCGCGCGCCGAGGCCCAGCGCGCGCTGGAAGGCGTGGCGCCGGCGGCCATCGGGCTGGCGCGCAAGATGGCCGAGAAGATCGTCGGCCGCGCCGTCGAGCTCGATCCGGATGTCGTGGCGGACATCGCCGCGGAGGCCCTGGGCACCTGCCGGGCCGACGTGGGCGCCGTCCGGGTGCGCGTCCACCCCGACGATCTGCCGGCCGTCGAGGCGCGCCGCGATCGGTTGACCTCGCGGCTGCCGGCGACCACCATCGAGCTGGTCGGCGATCCGGCGGTGGGGCGCCACGGCTGCCTGATCGACACGCCCCGCGGTCGCATCGACGCGCGCCTCGAGACCCAGCTCGCCGCGCTGGAGCACGCCGCCCGCGGCCAGGACGCCGATGCCTGAGCTGGATCTGGGGCGGGCCCTGGCCCGGCTCGAGACCGCGTCGCCGCGCCGCGAATCCGGCCGCGTCACCGAGGTCACCGGGCTGGTCATCCGCGCCATGGTGCCGGGCGCGCGGGTCGGTGACATGGTGCGGATCGACGATGGGGGCCTGCAGGCCGAGATCGTCGGCTTCCGCGGCGACGAGGCGGTGTTGATGCCGCTCGGGGATCCGGTCGGGATCGGACCGAGCTCGCTGGTGACGCCGGCCGGGCGCCCGCTGTCGATCTCGGTCTCCGGCGCGCTGACCGGTCGCGTGCTGGACGGCTTGGGCCGCCCCATCGATGGAGGCGGGCCCGTCGCCGGTTCGACCAGCTGGGCGGTCGATCGGCCGGCGCCCGAGCCGCTGTCCCGCCGTCGGGTGACGCGCCCGTTGCCGCTGGGGATCCGGGCCCTGGACGGCCTGCTCACCGTCGGTGAAGGTCAGCGCATCGGTCTGTTTGCCGGCTCGGGCGTGGGGAAGTCGACGCTGATGGGCCAGATCGCGCGGCAGACCGAAGCGGACGTGAACGTGATCGCGCTGGTCGGCGAGCGCGGCCGCGAGGTGGTGGACTTCCTCGAGGGAGCGCTGGGCCCGGCTGGCCGGGCGCGCTCGGTGGTCGTGTGCGCGACCAGCGACGCCCCCAGCCTGGTGCGGCTCAAGGCCGCCTTCGTCGCCACGGCCATCGCCGAGTCCTTTCGCGCCGAGGGGCGGCGCGTGCTGTTCATGCTGGATTCGATCACGCGCGTGGCCCGCGCCCAGCGCGAGGTCGGGCTGGCGGCCGGCGAGCCGCCGGCGCGGCAGGGTTACCCGCCCAGCGTGTTCGCGCTGCTGCCGCGCCTGCTCGAGCGGACCGGCAACGACGCGCGCGGATCGATCACGGCCCTCTACACGGTGCTGGTCGCCGGCGGTGACATGGACGAGCCGATCGCCGACGAAGTGCGCGGCATCCTGGACGGCCACGTCGTCCTGTCGCGCGAGATCGCCGATCGCCATCACTGGCCCGCCGTCGACGTGCTCCCCTCGCTGTCGCGGCTGATGGAGGCGGTGGCCGACCCGGCGCACCGCGCGGCCGCCAGCCGCCTGCGCGAGCTGATGGCCGCCTACGACCGACATCGCGATCTGATCGCGCTGGGCGCCTACCAGCGCGGGGCCGACCCCGCCACCGACGACGCCATCGCCCGCATGCCCGCCATCACGGCTTTTCTGCGCCAGCGCACCGACGAGCGCGCCTCGTTCGACGAGACGCGCGCTCGCCTGGTCGAGCTGGTGACGTGAACCAAGGAGACCCCATGACCGACTGCCTGTTTTGCAAGATCCGGGACGGCCAGATCCCGGCGCAGATCACCTACCGCGACGACCACGTCCTGTCCTTCAAGGACATCGGCCCCAAGGCGCCCTTCCACGAGCTGGTGATCCCCACCCGCCACATCGCCTCCCTGACCGACGTGACCCCCGCCGACACCGACCTGCTGGGGCGGCTGATGGTGGCCGCCTCCCTGCGCGCCAAGCACAGCGGCCAGGCCGTCAGCGGCTTCCGCGTCGTCATGAACGCCGGCCCCGACGCGGGCCAGAGCGTCCACCACATTCACCTGCACGTGCTGGCCGGCCGCGAGCTCGCCTGGCCGCCGGGCTGAACTAGCGAAGCCCGGGCCCACGCGAGCGGTCAGGCACGTGCAGCTGAATCGGCAGATGGGCGGCATAGTGAGCGAAGTCCCCGTCCGTTGTCAGGATCGCGAACTGCCGACGGGCCGCCGCCGCGCAAATCAGGAAATCGGTGTTCGATCCCTGGATTCCTTTGGCGCGGCAGCGATTGAAAAATGCTGCCGCTTCTTCGTAGTCCTCCGGTTCTAAGGAGACGTCCGGGAACGCTCGCAGGTGTTCGCGAAGGTTTTCGTAGTGCTGGATGATCGGCACACCGGACAAAAGCTCCTGCCGGACCGGCCCTAGCAACGAGGCCCGTCCCTGTCGTATCAGCTCTCGCAGCTCGAGCACTTCAGCAGATTGGGCGGCCTGGTGTCGCCTGAGCGCGAGCGACCAAACCGACGTGTCGACGAGGACGTTCACGGTCGGCGGCGCTGGCGCTTGTAGTCGTACTTTGGGTCGAACTCGACCTTTCCGAAGAGGTCCAGGATCCGAGCCTGTTTTCGGCGCTGGACGTATTCCTGAAGCGCCTCGGTCACGGTGTCCTTCTTCGTACGCTGACCGCCGACCCGAACAGCCTCGTTCAGAAGGTCGTCGTCGATGGCCAGGTTGGTTGCCATGTGTAAATGTTCACACATGGACGTGTGTGGCGCAACCAGAAAGCCGCGCCTCCAGGCGGCTCAGTACCGGATGTCGACCAGGGTCTTCTTGCGGAGCTCGGCCAGGTAGTTCTTGGTCTGCCGCTCCATGTCCTTCTGGCGGAGCTGCATCCGGATGTCGTCCTTGACCTCGTCGAAGGGCTTGGGGTCCTTCAGCTTGCGGTCGACCAGCTTGATGACGTGGAAGCCGCGGTCGGCGCGGATGGGGCCGCG
>Ga0070679_100005595_pt1 | contig 11643 bp, 5 predicted proteins | sample KBSC63BmetaG_FD_65652 | JGI IMG/M metagenome (GOLD analysis project Ga0070679, IMG submission 65652) | Corn rhizosphere microbial communities from Kellogg Biological Station, Michigan, USA - KBS C6-3B metaG | ecosystem: Host-associated > Plants > Roots > Rhizosphere | place: USA: Michigan... | reverse complement strand
GCAACTTCAGGCGGGCCAAGTGCATGCAGTTTTAAGTTGGGGTATAGTTTTTTTAATTGTTTAAAAAGATCCACATAATATTCCAGGCCAAGTTCCGGATGGTGGCCGCCCTGTAGCAACAATTGCTCTCCTCCATAACGAAAGGTTTCATCAATTTTTCTTTTATAAGTTTCAATATCCGTTATATAGGCTTCGCTATGACCAGGAATTCTGTAGAAATTGCAAAACTTGCAATTGGCAATACAAACATTCGTTGTGTTTACATTTCGATCTATGATCCACGTGACTTTATTATAAGGAACCTGAATTTTTCTAAGTTCATTTGCTGTAAACATCAGCTCGCCTAACGCAGCATTATTAAATAAAAAAGTACCTTCTTCAACCGAAAGATTTTCAAATAGCATTGCTTTTTGAAGAAGGCTTGAAGTGTTCATAATTTTTTCTTAAATTATATAAAAATTTTTTTACCGCTTGTAAAATCCTGTGCAAAAGTACAGCCATATAACTTAATTTCAGTTTTGCTATGATACGAGGTTGGCTTTTTATATTGTTAATATTGACGGCCTATTTTTCTTCGGCGCAGGAGATATATAATGAGCCCGCGAAATTTATCACGAAATTTCCTTTCAGGCAATTAAGCGGCGGAGTTATTCTTATCCAGGCAAAATTCGATACCATTAAGGAACCATTCAATTTTATATTGGATACGGGCAGCGGTGCCATTTCTCTTGATTCTGAAACTACAGCCGAATTTCATATCCAACATATTCCATCAGGCAGAACGATCAATGGTATAGCGGGTATTACAGCGGTTGATTACGCACGTAATAAAAAACTTTCTTTTCCGGGTTTAACTATTGACAGCCTTGATTTTTATATAAACAATTATGATATTCTCAGCAGCGTTTATGGTGAAAAAATTGACGGAATTATTGGTTATAGTTTTCTTAGTAAGTTTATTATAAAGATTAATTTTGACAGCCTTAAAATAGAAGTATATACACAAGGCTCAATACAATATCCTAAAAATGGATATTTATTGCATCCCCTGTTTACTGCTTTGCCTATTCAGTCCTTAAATATAAAAGATGCCCGGTCAGTAACTGCAAATTTTTATATGGATACAGGCGCCGGCCTTTGCTTTTTAATGAGCAAAGATTTTGAAAATGATAGTCTCGTTTTAAAAAAACGCAGGAAGCCCGTTGCCATCCAGGTACAGGGTTTGGGGGGAAGAAAACAGATGATGCTTACCGTAATTAAAGAAGTGCAAATAGGGCCTTACAAATTCAGAAAAGTACCTACCAATATTTTGGATGATGAATTTAATGCTACTTCCTATCCTTTTATAGGAGGATTGATTGGTGACGATATTTTGCGCAGGTTCAACATGATTCTTAATTATGGAAAGAGAGAGATTCATCTTTTGCCAAATAGCCATTTCAGGGATGAGTTCGATTATTCATACACCGGGATTAATATGTATTATGTAGATGGGAAAATTATATCTGATGATGTAATTTATAAATCGCCTGCATATAAAGCCGGCCTGAAAAAAGACGATATTATACTTGCGGTAAATTTAAACTTCAGTAACGACATAGGCATTTATAAAAATCTTATGCAGGTCGTGGGCGAAAAAGTTACACTTTTAGTTTCACGGGATAACCTTCCCATTATTATATCTTTTCGTGTAGGCCGCATTTATTAGCAATACTTTCCAAATTCTTTTTGGGAAAATGAATTCGTTTGGCTCAATTTTGCAGCCATGATAAAATTTGAAAAATTTGTTTTGGATAATGGCCTACGTGTAATTGTTCATGAAGACAAAAGCACACCCATGGCTGTTCTTGATGTGATGTATGATGTTGGAGCAAGAGATGAGGATCCGCAGCAAACCGGCTTTGCGCATTTGTTTGAGCATCTGATGTTTGGAGGAAGTATCAATATTCCTTCATATGATGAACCACTCCAGATGGCTGGCGGTGAAAACAATGCTTATACTACTAATGATTTAACCAATTATTATTTACAGCTTCCTGCAGAAAATCTTGAAACAGCCTTCTGGCTCGAAAGCGATCGTATGCTGTCGCTTGCTTTCGATGAAAACTCTCTTGAGGTACAAAGAAAAGTGGTTGTAGAAGAATTTAAAGAGCATTATATTAATAAACCTTATGGCGATGTATGGCATAAGATGAGGGCTCTTGCTTATAAAGTTCATCCTTATAAATGGATGACCATTGGCAAAGAATTAAGCCATGTGGAAAATGCAAAATTGCAGGATGTAAAAAATTTTTTTTTCAAACATTATACACCTGCAAATGCAATACTAACGGTGGCGGGTAATGTTTCTTCAGAAAAAGTAAAGCAACTTGCCGGAAAATGGTTTGGAGATATTCCGGCAGGCGAAAAATACAAAAGAAATCTTCCTCAGGAACCAAAGCAAATCGCTCCTGCTTTTTTGGAAGTGACAGCTAATGTACCATTAGATGCTTTATACAAATGCTGGCATATTTCTTCAAGGCTTGATAAAAAATATTATACTACAGATCTTATAAGTGAAATTCTTGGCGGCGGCGCTTCGTCAAGATTGTTTCAAAGCCTGGTAAAAGAACAACAACTTTTCAGCAACATTCAATGTTCTCATTTTGGAAGTATTGATGCAGGGCTTCTCTTTATTGATGGAAAATTAATTAAAGGAATAACAAGAGAGCAGGCTGAAAAAGCCATTGCAACTGAACTTGAGAAAATGAAAGATCAATTGGTAAATGCGTCCGAATTACAAAAAGTAAAAAATAAAACAGAAAGCATGATGGCCTTTGAAGATCTTAGTTTGATGAACAGGGCAAACAGCCTTGCTACTTATGAATTATTAGGCGATGCTGATTTAATGAATAAAGAATTGGGAATGTACCAAGCAGTTACGGAAGAAGATATTCAAAATGAATGCAGAAATATTTTTACGGAGGATAACTGTAGCACGCTGTTTTATCGATCAGGAAATATTTAACCAGGAAGCTATTAGCAAAAAGTTACAAAGTTATTTATAGATTTTACGGCATAATTTCCATTCTTGCAATACAGCATTAAGGCAATTGAAAAACTTATTTCGATCTAACGATTTTATAAAAGATATAATGTTAAACAGAACAATTTCACCAGTAATAAAAGATGCCGTAGAGTTTAATCTAACACTTAAACCATACACGAAGTTTTCACTTTCAAATGGTGCACCGGTTTATTATATTAATGATGGGACGGAAGAAGTGGCACTCATTGAAATGGTTTTTAATGCAGGTAATTCTTATGAAAATAAAAACCTTGTTGCTTCGACTGTTAATTATCTGATTAAAAATGGCACAACCAATAAAACAGCGCTTGAAATAAACGAGCACTTTGAATATTACGGAGCTTATTTAAACCGCAGTTGTCACAATGAAACCGCAATCATCACTCTACACTGCCTTTCAAAGCATTTAAAGGAATTATTGCCAGTTGTAAAAGAGATTATTACTGACTCAGTTTTTCCTGAACAGGAACTGGAGATTTTTAAGCAAAATAGCATTCAAAGGCTTTCAGTAAACCTCCGCAAGTGTGATTTTATAGCCAACAGGCTTATCGATCAGTATCTTTATGGTGCAGAACATCCTTATGGACGTGTGAGCAGTGTAGCAGATATCCAGGCGATAAACAGAGAAGATCTCACTGTTTTTTTTGACAACTTTTATCGCAAAGCAAGGTGCAGCATATTCGCAGCGGGAAAGTTTCCTGCAGACTTTGAGCAAATAGTTAATGATCACTTTGGAGATCTGAATCTTAATGAAAATATCCCATCAATTACTCACAAAAGAGAGATGGCTTCTGAAAAAAAATCAAGAGTAATTAATGATGCTAATGGTGTGCAGGGAGCTATCCGTATTGCACGAGATTTTCCTAACAGGCATCATCCCGATTTTAAAAAAGTCCAGGTTCTTAACTGTTTGTTCGGCGGTTTTTTTGGCTCGAGGCTTATGAGTAATATCCGCGAAGAGAAAGGTTATACTTATGGTATACACAGCTTCCTGGAAAATCATATTTGTGAAAGTGCCTGGGTTATAAGCACAGAAGCAGGTAAGGATGTTTGCGAGGCAACTGTAGAGGAAGTTTATAAAGAAATGAAAATATTACGGGAAGAAATAACGGATGCGGAAGAATTACTACTTGTAAAAAATTATTTGATGGGTATTACGCTTGGTGACATTGACGGTCCTTTTCATATTATGGCGAGGTGGAAAAGTTTAATATTGAACGGGCTTGACGAAAATTATTTTTATGATTCAATGAACACAATTAAAAGTATTTCTGCGGAAGAAATAAAAGAGCTTTCCAATAAATATTTAGTATCTGAAGATTTTTTTGAGCTGGTGGTTATTTAGGGTAGCTTCATTAAAAATTTTATGAATTTTCTTATCCGGCTTCTTATAACTGCAGCTGTAGCCTACGGGTTGTCCATGATATTAAGCCCGCATATCGTCATTGATTCTTACGGAACTGCTCTGATTTTTTCATTAATTCTTGCATTTCTTAATGCGATACTAAGGCCGATTCTAATTTTTCTCAGCTTACCAATAACTATTCTCACCCTGGGCATTTTTCTTTTAATAATAAACGTACTGATGGTAATGCTGGCAGATAGAATAGTTAATGGCATTCACATTCAAAGTTTTTTGTGGGCGTTTATTTTTGGAATACTTCTATCTTTTCTTTCTTCTGCAATTACGAAGGTTGAGAAGAAGAAGCAATAAATAATCTGCTCCTTTTTATTTACAGCCGAATAGTTGAAATTTGCAATATGCAATTCCAAAGAAATAACCTGCCCACTGATACATTGGTTGAGCTTTATAAAAAGCTTCTCTTTCCCCGCATGATTGAAGAAAAAATGTTGCTTTTATTAAGGCAGGGTAAAATTTCAAAATGGTTTAGCGGTATTGGCCAGGAAGCTATTTCAGTTGGCGTAACTTATGCCTTACGCCCGAACGAATGGATTATGCCGCTGCATAGAAACCTGGGCGTTTTTACCGGGCGCAATATGCCTTTGCATAAATTGATGCAGCAATGGCAGGGTGCTGAAGATGGCTACAGTAAAGGACGTGAGCGCAGTTTTCATTTTGGAAGTAAAGAGCATTATATCTGTGGAATGATTTCGCATCTTGGTCCACAATTATCAGTGGCTGACGGCGCAGCTCTTGCTTATAGATTAAAAGAAGAAGAAAAAGTTGCCGTTGCTTTTACAGGTGAAGGCGGCACCAGCGAAGGTGAATTTCATGAAGCATTAAACTTAGCTGCAGTGTGGGATTTACCGGTAATTTTTATTATTGAAAATAATGGTTACGCCCTGAGTACTCCGGTTGATGAACAATATCGTTGTAAAAATCTGGTAGATAAAGCAATTGGCTACGGGATGGAAGGGGTGAAAATCGACGGCAATAATATTCTAACTGTTTATGAAACGATAAACGGTGTTCGCAATTATTGCATTAAAAACCAAATGCCTTATTTAGTAGAATGTACAACGTTTAGAATGAGGGGGCATGAAGAAGCAAGTGGCGTAAAATATGTGCCGAAGGAAATGTTTGCCGAATGGCTGGAAAAAGACCCGATTAAAAATTATGAGCGTTTTTTATTAGAAGAAAAAATTCTGGATAATCTAACGATTGCGCATATACGCGATGAGATAAAGCAGACAATAGAAGATGAACTTAACGAAGGTTCCCTTGCCGCTGGGAAAGAAAGTTTTCATATTAATGTGAATTCGGCAAATCAATTACATGATGTGTACGCTATTGCCTCAAAGGAGACTTTTTTCTTAAAAGAAAGTTTGCCGTCTCAAAGACAACTTCGTTTTGTAGATGCAATAAAAGAAGGGCTACATCAATCCATGAAAAAATATGGAAATCTCATTTTAATGGGACAAGATATTGCAGAGTATGGCGGTGCGTTTAAAGTAACAGATGGATTTATAAATGAATTTGAAATTGATAGGGTAAGAAATACGCCTTTGTGCGAAAGCGCTGTTATAGGTGCGGCATTGGGCTTAAGCCTTGAAGGCTTTAAAAGTGTAGTGGAAATGCAATTTGCAGATTTTGTAAGCGTCGGCTTTAATCAGATAGTGAATAACCTGGCGAAAATTTATTATCGTTGGGGCCAGAATGCAGATGTAGTTATTCGTATGCCAACCGGTGCAGGCGTGGGCGCCGGGCCTTTTCACAGCCAAAGTAATGAAGCATGGTTTGTACATACACCAGGATTAAAAGTGGTTTACCCATCTACATCTTATGATGCTAAAGGATTAATGATTGCAGCCATTAACGATCCTAACCCCATATTATTTTTTGAGCATAAAGGACTATATAGAAGTGCAGAAGGTCCCGTTCCGGAAGAATATTTTGAAGTGGAAATTGGCAAGGCAAAGCAAGTTCGTCTAGGCCATGACGTTAGTATTATAAGTTATGGCATTGGAGTTATATGGGCACTGGAATATGCCGATGCGCATCCTGAAATCTCAATAGAGATTTTAGATCTGCGCACATTGCTCCCTCTCGATTATAAAGCAATTAGAACTTCCGTAAATAATACGGGAAAAGTTTTGGTGCTTCATGAAGATACGCTTACTGGTGGCATTGGCGGAGAAATCGCAGCCTGGATCGCTCAAAACTGTTTTGAGTTTTTAGATGCACCGGTGATGCGATGCGCTTCACTCGATACGCCGGTTCCTTTTAATTCTGAATTGGAAAAAAATTTCCTCGCCAAGTCAAGGTTGAATGAGATGATACAGAAACTTATCAATTACTAACGCCATAATCAATCTAATAAACAATGTCTATGAGTAAAAAGAAATTTCTTTTAAGTTCCTTTTTTTTGCTTTTTTCTTTTTTTTCCTTTTCCCAAAAACAAGAAAAGACAGAAACGCTCTACAATCCGCAGGAAACTTTCGCACAGGATTTTTACACAAAAAATGGAAATGAATTTCGTTCGGCCAATGGAGCACCGGGGCCTAAATATTGGCAAAACCGGGCAGATTATACACTTCATGCAACAATAGATACCGTGACAAACAAGCTGGCTTGTGACGAAACCATTCGTTATACTAACAACAGCCCCGATTCACTTTCATGTATATGGCTGCAACTGGATCAAAATACCTATCGCGAAGATGCACGCTCCAACTTTTATACAGGATCAGCAGCAACACAACACACCGATGGTTTTAATTTTGATAATATAACAGTTACGTATAGGGGAAAATCTTTTAAAGCCGATTATATTATAAATGATACAAGAATGCAAATAAGGCTTCCGCAGAATTTGTCTTCCAGAGCTAAAATTGACATCAGCATAAAATATAATTACTTACTTACAGTCTTTGGCGGAAGAACGGATTATTTCCAAACTAAAAATGGTAAAATTTATGAAGTTGCGCAATGGTATCCTCATGTTTGTGTATATGATGATTTGAATGGCTGGAATACCTTACCTTTTCTTGGCAGCGGAGAATTTTATTGTGAGTATGGCGATTTTGATTATACCGTTACCCTGCCGAATGATATGATTGTTGCGGGTAGCGGAGAATTACAAAATTCTGAAGATGTTCTTTCTGACCAACAAATAAAAAGACTGGAGCTGGCAAAGAAAAGCGATAAAACAATAATGATACGAACTATTGACGAGGTTAATCGCAAAGTTGCTCACTCGATAAGTACAGGCGAAAAAACATGGCATTTTAAAATGTTTAATACAAGAGACGTAGCTTTTGGTGCTTCTAAAGCTTATGTGTGGGATGCCGCAAAAGTAAATTTGCCAGCAGGAAAAACCTCCCTGGCAATGTCAGTTTACCCGGTGGAAAGCGCAGGTGAAAATGCCTGGGGAAGAGCAACCGAATATCTTAAGAAATCCATTGAATATTTTTCAGAAAAATGGTTTGTGTATCCTTGGCCGGTAGCCATTAATGAAGCGGGTACCGCTGGCGGTATGGAATACCCGGGAATGGTCTTTGACGGCTGGCACGATAAAGGCAATGAACTTTATTGGGTAACTGCTCATGAAATAGGCCACAACTGGTTTCCGATGATTGTGGGCAGCGATGAAAGAAGGCACGCTTTTATGGATGAAGGCTTTAATACTTTTATTGATGTGTATGCAGCCGATAACTTTAATAAAGGTGAATATGCGCCTAAGCGAGATGGCGAGTATGCGCCTGGAAAAGGCAATCCTGCTGATGAAATTATACCTTATTTAAAAGATGCTAATGCTCCAACGATGATGGAACGTGCCGATGCCTTTCCTGAAAAATACCGGCATCCTATTGAATACTTTAAACCAGCATTTGGATTGGTTTTACTTCGCGAAGTAATATTAGGCCACGACCGCTTTGATTATGCTTTTAAAAAATACATTGAAAGGTGGGCGTATAAACACCCGGCTCCTGATGATTTTTTCAGAACGATGGATAGTGAAGCCGGAGAAGATCTTACCTGGTTTTGGCGTGAATGGTTTCAAAACAATTGGGAGCTTGATCTTGCGGTACAATCTGTTTCATACAGAAGTAATGATTATAAAAACGGAGCGGATATTACTATTGCTAATATGCAAAAAATGGCAATGCCATGCACCATTGAAATTGTGCTACAGGATGGCGGTAAACAAAGTATGCAATTACCTGTTGAAACGTGGATGCAAAGCTCAACGCATACGATTCATATAAAAACTACGCAACCATTGCAATCTGTGACTATTGATCCTGCAAATATGCTTCCGGATAGTAACAGCAAAAATAATTTATGGAAGCAATAAAAAAAACCTTCCAGGCTTTAAAACCTGGAAGGTCTGTGCAAGAAAGATTCTTAATCGCGGTTCTGATATGCAGGTGTAGCAGGAACTTTGAAACTTTTTTCTTTTACCAATAATTTTATTTCTTCAATTGCTTTTTCAAGTTGCGGGTCGGTCCCTTTTGCCATTAATCCAAGATCTTCATCAATCACAATATCAGGATCTACGCCATGTCCTTCCTTAAACCATGTTCCATCTATATTAAACATTCTAAAAGAAGGGGCTGTAATTACTCCGCCATCTATAAGATTGGGCACGCCGCTAATGCCAATCAATCCTCCCCATGTTCGGTTGCCAATCAAAGGGCCAAGGCCTGCTTTTCTGAAATAGTCAGGAAAGGCATCGCCGCCGGAGCCGCTCCAACCATTAATAAGCATTACTTTCGGGCCGAAATTGGCATAAGGCGGCCAGGGATAACTTTTCCCGTCACGCATTGCCCAATAAGATAAGGGTTTCCGGTTAAGCATCTCAATAAACCGGTCAGGAATCTGGCCACCACTGTTAAATCTTTCGTCTATTATAAGCGCTTTCTTATCCCATTGCGCATTAAATTGGCGCATCAATTCGTTTTGTCCGTCTATGCCTGTGCTTGGCACATAAACATAGCCTGCTTCGCCATTCGTTTCTTCGTTTACCCGCTCCCGGTAGTTCTCTACCCACGATAAATAACGTAGCCTGCTTTCATCTTTCATGGCCGTTACAAGAGCAGTTTTAGCACCTTGCCATGAAGGAGAACTGTTATAAGTCAATTCTATAGTTTTGCCTGCGAGCCCCTGGAAAATTTCAAAAGGCTCATGCGCAGTTGTTAATGGTTCTCCATTCACAGCCAATAAGTAGCTTCCCTCCGGAATGTTAACTCCGGGTATGTCCAAAGATGAGCGCTCTTCTGCATCCCATGCGGCGCCTCTTATTATCTTTTTTATTTTATAAAAATTACCTTCAGGTTCATAATCCACCCCGAGATAACCCACATTTTGTTTTGTTTCATCTTCAAGATCACCACCGCCCTGGTAGGTATGCGATGAGTTAAGTTCTCCTATCATTTCGCCTATAATAAAATTCAATTCTTCTCTTGAAGAAGCGCCGGTAAGCATTTTGGTATAGCGCTCTTTTACCTCTTGCCAGTTTACACCATGCATATTGGGATCATAAAAATAATCGCGTTCAAATCTCCAGGCATCTGATAAAATTTGTTTCCATTCCTGCATTGGGTTTACCATAATTTGCATTTCGGCGAAACGGAGTGGTTTTTCAAATTTCTGTCCTTCTTCGGGTTTGATAATTGCGAAAGAGCCTCCTTGCTGAACCAATAATTTTAAGCGATCGGCAGAAAGCGTATAACCATTAACGTTAGTTAAAATTGTTTTTTCTTCTTTTTTCTCTAAATCATAAAAGTTTAAAGATGGCTTCGCTTTTTCATCATCATGTGGAGGGTATTTTAAATAAATAAATTTGCCCTTTGCTGAACCTGGCTGGCGATAATTGCCGGGAGATAAAGGAAGAATCTCAAGTCTCGATTCAATTCCATCAAAGTCAATATTTACAGGCTTTACCTTTACCCTTACTTTTTCAACTGTATCGGTTTTGCTTTTAAACTTGCGTTTTACTTCCACCACTTTAGTTATGGGTTCTGCCGCTGTCATTTTTACCGTATCATTTTCGGGATACAAAATGGAAGGTGTTGATTTTTGCAAAGTAATTACAGCCAGTTGCGTTGAGTTGTTATAGATAAAAGAATTGTCCAGTTCACTATAGTCGGGAGAAAAAGATTGGTTAGTAACCAAATAAATATATTTCCCCTCACTGTCAAAACACGGGGCTGTACAGCTATAAAAGCCGCTGGTAACCCGGTGCAATTTTTTATTATTGAAATCATAAATAAAAATAGCTTCATGATTATTATCAAGATCATGGCTAAAAGTAAGCCACCGTCCATCCGGTGACCAACTGCAGGAAAAATTTTCCAGAGAGCCGTGAAAATAATGAAGGGCATGATCAAGAGAATCGGTTTTCCCTGTTTCAATATCATATATCTGTATTTTCATTGCCTTATCAATAAAAGCCAGCTTTTTACTATCAGGCGACCAAAAAAGATTATAACGGAATCCGGCTCCATAGCTGGTAAGTTTGCGTGGATTCTCTTTACCATAAGGCATAATCCATAACTCGTATTCACCAGACTTATCGCTCCAGTAAGCAATATTTTTTCCATCAGGCGACCAAGCAGGATAACGTTCAGCAGTACCCGAAGTTCTGGTAAGATCTTCTATAAAGCCCTTGTCTGCGGGCAATGAAAATATATCTCCCCTAGCCTCAACGATTGCCCGGTTTCCATCGGGGCTAATGTCCACATGCTCTACATACTTCTCTGCTTTTTCAAGCTTTGGCTTTAAAAGAGTTTTATCAGTTACTAATGAAACATTAACTTCATTCGTTTGCCCTGAAGAAAAATCATAGAGGTATAATTTTCCGGCTGCTTCAAAAACAATGTCATCTGGACCGGCAGATGGAAAATGAATATCATAATCTTTAAAATTAGTAACCTGTGTTGAAGCCTTTGTTTTGGTGTCGTATTTCCATAAATTCATTTTTGTTTCCGGTCCACGATCAGTAAGGAAATAAATATCGGTATTATGCCACATAGGAAATTCGTTGCCGGCTTCAGTATTAAGTGCCGTAATATTTTCAGAAGTATTATTGGTTAGGTTGAAAATATGAATATCGGCTTTCCATCCTCCACGATATCTTTTCCAGTTACGAAACGCCTGCGTGCGAAAGGTA
>Ga0070679_100005592_pt1 | contig 11646 bp, 10 predicted proteins | sample KBSC63BmetaG_FD_65652 | JGI IMG/M metagenome (GOLD analysis project Ga0070679, IMG submission 65652) | Corn rhizosphere microbial communities from Kellogg Biological Station, Michigan, USA - KBS C6-3B metaG | ecosystem: Host-associated > Plants > Roots > Rhizosphere | place: USA: Michigan... | reverse complement strand
GCCCTTTGTTCAGCAGCTGACTGAAGGCCCGACGGCGCTTGGCGAGCGTGGACAGGTCAGCGCCTTCGCAATTGGAGCCGTCGTTGTTTCGGAAGATCGGATCGAGGCCGCGCGTCGCGTCGAAGCGCGCCTGAATGCCCCCCGGCGTAATGGTCCAGGCCTGCGACGCTTGATGGCACGTGGCGCAGCTGCGGCCGTTGGTCCCGATGGCCTGGAAGAAGGGATTCTGCTCGTCGAACGAGTCCGACGTGGTGATGGTGCGCAGCACGCCGGTGGAATCGGCGAAGGTCAGCTCGTTCGCCTTCCGCTCGTCGGCGGTGGACCGCCCCGGGATCGCCAAAAGCGACGCGATCGTCACCATCGCGGCGAACACCGTCCCCGCCGCCCATCGGACACACGTCCATCCTCTCGTTGACTCGCCGGCCATCCTGATCCTCCTCGATGGGTCTGTTGTGCTTCTGAGCCCGCACTCATCAGTGACGCCCGGACGCGAAACGTGTCGCGACACAGTTTTCGTATTCGGAGCACTGCTGAGTAACAGATCCGCCACGGCCGACGGATCGAGGCTGGTAGAATTCCATGCGTTCGCGTGCTGACCGCCACCGCTCTCGCATGCCTGCTCGCCCGGCTCGATCCCGAGCCCGAGCGCGCGGCGCTCGATTACGAACGGCTTCGACGAACGCTCGTCAGGTTCTTCGAGTGGCGCGGCGTGGCCGCGCCGGATATGTGCGCCGATGAAGCGCTCGATCGCCTCGCGCTGCGGTTGGAGCAGGACGTCGCCGTCAAGGACGTGCGGAGCTACGCGCACGGCATCGCGCGCCTGCTCCTCCTCGAGCAGCGGCGGCAGCCGGTGTGTGCGTCGATCGACGAAGTGCCGGAGCGCGCCTGGAGCGCCGCACCGCTCGATGAGGACGAGGAGCGAAGGCGCGCCTGCCTCGATCGATGCCTGGCGGAGATGGCGGCAGAGAATCGATCGCTGCTACTTCGCTATTACGAAGGCGAGCGCCGGGCGAAGATTGCGAATCGGCGGGAGCTCGCCGCCTCGCTCGGCGTGTCCGACAACGCGTTGCGCAGCCGCGTTCAGCGCCTGCGCGATCGGCTGCAGGAATGCCTCGAGGACTGTCGCGACGGCGGCGGCGCTTCACGCGCGAATCGACGGGAGGGCACGTCATGACCGATCGTGAGTCGCTGAGTGCCCGGCGCTATCTGCTCGGTGAAGACAACGACGACGAGCGCCTGCGCGTCGAGGAGCAGTACTTTGCGGATGCGGAGGCACTCGATCGCCTTGAGGCCGCCGAGGAGCGGCTCATCGAAGACTATCTCGCGGATCAACTCTCGCCGGAAGAGCGCGCGCGGTTCGAAACCGCCTTCCTGTCGGTGCCGCGTCGCCGCGCACGAGTCGCGACGATTCGGGCGTTGATGGACGCCGCGTCGGCCGGGAATCGCGTTCGCGTGCGCAAGCCTTCGTCGCCCGCTCGCGCGCGGCCCGCATGGGCCGGGTGGCTCTCGCTGGCCGCGGCTGCGGTCGTGCTGATCGCCGCGGGGACGTGGTGGGCCTTCGCGGTATCCCGCGGCCGGCTGGCCCGCGACAGACCGCACGCGACCGCATCGTCCGCGCCGACGGCGCCGGCGCGTTCGTCAGCGCGTGTGTTCGCGGTATCACTCTCGCCCGGGGCCGTTCGAAGCGCGGGTGACGCGGCGGGGATCGCCGTTCCGGATGGGACGGATCTGGTCGAGCTGCGGCTCGAAGGCGAGCCCGGCGACCCGCGCATCGAGCGCGCCCGAGCGGTGGTGCGCACGGTCAGCGGCGACGAGATCTGGCAAGGATCCGCGGCGACGCCGTCCGATCTTCCCATCGGGATCGCCGCGCGCATCGATGTGCCCTCGCCTCGGCTGCCAGCGGACGACTACGTGATCACGCTGTTCACCGTGGCACCGAGCGGAGTGGAACGCGAGGCGTATCGATATTTCCTGCGGGTCCTCGCGCGCTGAGCGACCGCTCGTTCCAATCGCCCTGTATGACGAATCCGGCCCAGTAGTAGGGCGCGGACCATCGCGGATCGTGCGATATCTCGAGCTGCGCCTCGCGCAGCGCGGCGGCGGGCGAGCGTTGCTCCCGCAGTACGCCGCGATAGAAGCGCGTCATCAACGCCGAGGTCGCCGCGTCGTTCACCTCCCACAACGTCGCGACCACGCGCGGCGCGCCGGCGTACATGAAGGCGCGCGCCAAACCGACGAGCCCCTCCCCCTTGATCTCCTTGCCGAGCGCCGTTTGACAGGCGCTGAGCACCACCAGATCCGCATCCAGCCGCATGTTGTAGATGTCGGCGAGCCTGACGTAGCCATTCTGGGCATTGCCGTGTTCGTCGAGCAGCGACAGGACCAGGCCGGTGAGCGCCGGCCGCTCGCTGTCGATCACGCCGTGCGTCGCGAAGTGGACGATGCGATGGCCGCGGAGCGCGCCGTCGAGCGCGGTGGTGCGGCTTGCCCGGAAATCGGTCGCCTCGAAGACGCCGCGCGCCCCGGCGATCTCCGCAATCGCGTTCGCTTCCTCGCGTGAGAAAGGCAGCCGTGCGAATGTCGCCCGCGGGGCACCCGCAGCCGGCCGATCGTGCGGTTCGGACGGGCGCTCCACGCCGCGGCCCGCATGCACCCGCGGATCGGTCGCGTCGAAGACCGGATCGGCAAGAATCGCCAGCGCCGCCGGCGCAGGCGGACGGTCCTCCGTCTCGCGGCGGAGGACGGCCAGCACGGAGGCGGACGGGATCGTCACGATCTCGTGGCGGTCGGCGAGTAACGGGACGCGGGTCGCATCGGCGCGCGGGCGGCGGGTCTCCTCTGCGGGATCCGGAAGCGCGGCAAACGGCAGGTACTCGAGCGTCCCGTCGGCGACGATCGCCAGACGCTTGCCGCGCCACTCTTCACGCAGTTGACGAGCGATGCCGCCGAGCAGCATGCGGCTCATCGCCCGTGCTTCGGCTGGACGATGGGCGTCCGCCGCGGCGACGCGCGCGGCCGCGTCGGCGCGCGTTTCGCCCGGGCGCCTCCTTCGCGCCGTGAACCGCGCATAGAGCGACCGCACTGCTGCCTCGATCTTGCGACGTGGCGGCAGCTCCACGCTCGTGAGCGTCTCCCTTGTCACCGCCCACAGCCAGCTTCGCTCCGCGCCGAGCGAGAATTCGAGCAGCACCGTGTCGCGATCGAGGACCGACTGCTGAATTTCCCACGTCGTCAGCGGCTGCGGCTGCGTGACGGCGGCGTAGCGCGGACTCTGCCGGCGGATTTGCGCCTGCAGGCGGCGGTACTCGTCGCTGAGCCGTTCGACCGATTGCGCCGCGGCCTGCTCATCCGCGTCGCTATGCTGTGCGGTGCCGAGCACTCGCGAGAGGCGCCCCGACGCATCATTCAGCTGTCGCTGCAGCGTACGCTCGCGATCGAGGAGCCCGGGATCGATGCCCTCGTGGAGATCCACGCGAGCGTCGAGCAGCGATTCGAGCAGGACACGCGCGCGGGCGCGCTCGCTCACCTCCAGCGCCGCGCGCTCGTCGGCGCCGGCGTCTGACGAGGCGGCCGCATGCCGACGCTGGAGGAGATCGATGAGCACGCTGTACTTGTCCTGTGCCGCCGCGACAAACGTGGCGCGCAGATCGGGGCTGGTGATCCGGGCCCGCAGCCCCTCGTCGAGATCGACGGCGGCGCGCATGTCGTCGATGGCGGCGTCCAGGTGGCCGAGGCCGCGCTCCGCTTCGGCCAGATCGCGCAACGTGTTCGGCTCGCCGTACTGTTCCCGGATCCGGCGGCGAATCGCGAGCGCTTTCGTCAGCGCATCGACCGCCCCGTCGTCGTGCCCCAGTGCGTGCAAGGCGTGTCCGACGCCTTCGAGCGACGCCGCTTGACCGGGCCAGTCGCCGAATGTCTCGCGCATCGCCAGCGACTGGCGATGGTAGTCGAGCGCTTTGGCGTACTGGCCCAGCGCGTAATAAGTGAGGCCAATCGTATTGAGGGAGCGGGCTTCGTTTTCCGTGCCGCCGCTTTGCCGCGCGAGCGTCAGGGCTCTCGTGTGAAGTTTCAGCGCCTGTTCGTTCCGGCCGAGGAGGCGTTGAAGGTTGCCCATGTTGTTGAGGGCGACCACCTGGAATTCCAGATCGCCAATGGCCCGCTTGGAGGCCAATGCCTGCGCGTACGACTGCAGCGACGCGTCGTATTTCCCGAGATCCCGGTACGCGATTCCCATGTTGTTGAGGAGACTCGCTTCGATCGCCGAGTTCCGGGCGGACCGCGCGAGCGGCAGCGCGCGAGCGAAGCGCGCGATCGCCTCTTCCGCGCTGTCGGTGCGGCCGTCGATGATGCCCGCGCGATTGAGATCGTCGGCCTCCGCGGCACGATTGCCGACGGCCGTGTCGATGGCGATCGCCTCGTCGAGTGCGTGCAGGGCGCACGTGTAATCGCTGATGCGTCCGCATGCGGACCCGACGGCTCGGAGGGCGGCGCTAATCGCCGATCGATCGCCGAGGTCGCGGGCGATCTGCTCGGCTTGGCGTGCGGTCGCGACCGCCTCCGGCCGTGCGAGCCGCCATTGCAGATCGCCCAGGGCGAGCAGCACGTTCATCGTGCCTCGCGTGTCGCCGACCGTCGCATATCCGGCGCGTGCGCGATCGAACGCCGACAGGGCGTCGGGCCACGCGGCGGGCCGACCGCTGGCTCTCAGCTCGCGGCCGTGCGCGAACGCGCGGTCGGCATCGATGCGGATGGTATCCCGCGGCTCCGCGGGCCGGAGATCGTCGACGCGAATGGCATAGCGGCCCCGCGGTGGTGCCGACGATGAACGGCTGACCTCGATCCGATAACGTCCCGGATCGCTTGCGATGGCGGTCACCGTCTCCGGTTCGAAGGCGTCGTCGATGGCATCGACGGTCGTCATCAGATCCCCGCCGGGACGAATCAGCCGAACGACGACATCCACACCCTGTTGATCGACCGTGAGGTGGACGTAGTCGCCTCGCTCCATTCGAAGCTCGTAGGTGTGGACCTGCGCGTTCGAGAGAACGCGTTCGATTCGTACGCCTGGTCTCAGCTGGCGCGCGCGCGTCGCCGACTTCGGCGCCATCGTGGACGCCGCCGCTGTCGCGGTTGTGGCGGACTGCGCAGACGCGTACGGCTGGAATCCGAACACGGCGATCGCCATCACGACACACAGCCAGCCAGGCTGTTGCCGCGGTCTGCCACCAGCGTGCCGCGGCGTGCATTTCACCATCGACCTCCGTCGCGCCGTTCGTCCCGACGGCGCCAGATTTTACCGTGATTTTTCGTGAAGGCCCGGCTGGATCGGTGCGCACGACGCGCGCAGACGCGGTACAGTGAGTGGTACAAACTCATGATGTCGATCGAAGTCGAAGTCAATCTGAAGATTCCACGCGTCACGATCCGCTCGGCGAACCAGCCGGACCAGGTCATCGATAACAGCACGACGCGTTTTGCGACCGTCACGAGCGTCCCCGCGATCCCGAAGCCGGGGGCGGTCCTCCAACTCACCACGAACGACACCCCGCTCGAGTGCACGGTCACGCGGGCCGACTGGAACGAGGAGCGGTCGCGCTTCGTGCTGTCGTGCAGCTACGCGAAGCGGTCGATGAGCGCCGCCGAGTACGACGCCCTCATCAACGACGCGTCGTGGACACAGAAGCCATTGTTCTAGCGGCGTCGCGCAGCGAGCTCATCCGGATGTGAGGCCTTGCACGCGTCCGGCCCCGAGTTTGTATAACAGCTCGGCGGATGCGTCACGCGATACGTTTACCGGCGGCGCCGCGCGATTGCTGGCGCGCACGGCGTGATCCCGTTCAACGCGCGCGCGGGGAAGCGGGGTCGTGAAAAACCTCGCGAAGATCGGCCTCGGCATCCTCACCAGCGTCGGCGGCTATCTAGAAGCCGGTTCGCTCGGCACCGCCTTGCAGGCCGGCGCCGCGTTCCACTACTCGCTGCTCTGGGCGATCGCGCTCGGCACCATCTGCCTCGCGTTCCTCGTCGAGATGACGGGGCGCCTCGCCGCCGTCAGCCATCACACGGTGGTCGACGCCATGCGCAAGCGCTTCGGCATCCATCTACAGGTGTGGCCGCTCGGCGCGCAGGTGATCGTCGATCTGCTGGTGCTTGCCTCGGAGATCGGCGGCGTGGCGCTCGCGCTGCAGCTGGCGACCGGGATCTCGATTCGCGTCTGGGCGGTGCCCGTGGTGCTGTTGATCTGGATCCTGCTGTGGCGCGCCACGTTCGATGCGATCGAGCACGGCGTGGCGCTGCTCGGCCTCGTGACGCTGGTCTTCGTCGTCACCGCCTGCTGGCTGCATCCGAGCTGGCACTCAGTGGGCCGGGGCCTGCTGCCTTCTCGGCCCCCGCACGATTCGGCGCGGTATGCGTACCTTGCCGTTGCCATTCTTGGCGCCACGATCAGTCCGTACCTGGTGACCTTTTATTCGTCCGGAGCGGTCGAGGAGCGGTGGACCGTGAAGGATCTGCTGCCGAATCGCGTCGTCGCGGCGCTCGGGATGTCGTTCGGCAGCCTCATCTCGATGGGGATCGTCATCGTCGCCGCGTTGATTCTCGCGCCGCGCGGCATCGCCGCGCAGACCTATCAGCAGGCGACCGTGGTGTTGAGCATTCCCCTCGGGCGATGGGGCTTCTGGCTGTTTTGCGCGTCGCTTGGCATCGGCTGCGCCGGCGCCGCGCTCGAACTGTCGCTCGACGTCAGCTACATCATCGCGCAGACGTTCGGCTGGCAGTGGAGCGAGAATCAGCGTCCGCACGAGGGAGCGCGGTTCGCGCTCGTGTACACCGGCGCGCTGGCGCTCGCGGCTCTGCCGTCGCTCGCCGCCGTCGATCCGCTGAAGTTGACGATGTTCTCGATGGCCGTGACGGTGATTGCCCTTCCGATCGTGATCGCGCCTCTGCTGGTCATCATGAATGATCGGCGATATCTGCGGAGCCACACGAACGGCTGGACGACGAACATCGCCGTGGCCGTCATCGTGGCGCTCGCCTTTGCGCTTGCGGTCCTCGCAATCCCGGTGCAGTTGACAGGAGCCTGATGGATCTCGTGCGCGATCTGCTCGACATGCGGCTGGTCGATCGGCATCAGCGAAGCATCGGGCGCGTCGACGGCGTGCGGCTGGAGCTGCGGCCGGGTGCGCCGCCGCGCGTCGCGGCAATCGACGTGGGACTCATCACGGCGGCGCGGCGCGTCCACCCGCGCCTTGGCCGCTGGATTCACGCGTTCGCGCGGCGCTGGTCGCCGGTGCCGCTGCGGTCCGTTCGATTGTCGCTGCGGCTGCTGCGCGACGTCGGCGTGGACATCGAGCTCGACGTGGACGCGTCGAGCGATCGGCGGCTCCTGCGGCTCGAGAAGTGGCTCCGGCGTCACGTCATCGCGCGCATCCCAGGAGGCGGCGCGTGAGCGCCCGGCGATTCGTGCGGCTCGAGGATCTTCTCGGCCGCCGCGTGATCGACGCGCAGGGAGCGGTAGTCGGGCGCATCCGCGAAGTACGCGCCGAGCCGCGCGGCGATGCGCACGAAGTGACGGAGTATCTGTTGGGATCGGGTGCGCTCCTCGAGCGGCTGTCGATCGTCGGACGTCTGCTCGGGCGCCGGACGCGCGAAATCGTGGTGCGCTGGGATCAGATCGACATCAGCCGTCCGGAGGCGCCGCGGCTGACGTGCACCGTCGGCGAGCTGAGGGTCGAGCGGCCGCACCGGTGAACGCGGCGCGGCGAGTTGCCGGCGCCGCTGGCGACTGCAGAGCGCGGCATGGTTCGTGCTCGCAAATGGACGAGCCATGACCACTACCGAACCCGTCATGCCGCGTTCTTTTGGCACGCTCGCGCGCCGAAAGCTGCTGCACTTGCTTGCCAGAACCCGTCAGCTGTGGCGCGTCAACTTCACCGTGCGTACGGAAATGGCGGGACAACCGCTGCAGGTGCCCGTGCTGTTTGGACAGGGTCCGCAGAACCTGGCGTTCCTGGAGCCGGGTCTCTTTGGCGCCTTCGAGCGGTTGCTGAAGCTGCGATCCGGGACGTTCGTGGACGTCGGCGTCAACCTCGGGCAGACGCTCCTCAAGGTGAAGGTGCTCGATCGCGATCGTCGGTACGTCGGCTTCGAGACGAATCCACGCTGCTGCCAATACGTCGAAGAGCTGATCAAGGTGAACGGATTCCCGGGCTGCACCATCGTTCCGGCCGGACTCGCGGATCGAAACGGACTCCTGACGTTGTACCTCCGTCCCAATGTCAGCCTCGATCCGATGGCGACAATCATTTCCGACTTCGCGGAAGCCGGCGCGCCCGCCCGTCGCCAGGCCGCCGCGGTGTTTCGCGGCGACGATGTCGTGGAGAGCGTGGAAGCGGGAGAGGTGGCCATCATCAAAATCGACACGGAAGGCGCCGAGCTCGAGGTGCTGCGCGGACTCGCCGACACCATCGCGCGCCATCGGCCGTTCATCATCTGTGAAGTGCTCCCGGTGGGAGACCCCGGATCCACGGTGGGCCGGCTCCGCCTGACGCGTCAGGACGATCTCCAGGCGCTCGTGCGAACATGGCGCTACGATGTGTTTCGTCTCCATGCCGACGCACGCCTGGAAAAAATCGAGGACATCGGCGTGCACGACGATCTGGCGTTGAGCAACTATCTGTTCGCGCCGAGCGAGCAGGCCGCCGCCGTGGCTCGTTCGTTCATCGTCGTCGGATGAGGTGCCGGCCGCGGTGCACGATGTGTTTGCCACCGAGTGGGATAGCCACAGGGTCGAATAGCCACCGAGTCGCCGAACCACAGAGTTTCGATGGATCTTCTTCGATCAAAGATCTTCATACCAACTCTCTGTGCCTCCGTGGCTCGGTGGCAAAATGACGTCTGTGGCTTTGCTCGCCGCCGCACCGTAGGTATCATGCGGACGGTCAATGCTTCAGAGGTGCCTATGAACGTCGCACACAGACGGCTGCGGTGGACCCTGCCGTGCGCGGCCGTGATGCTGAGCCTCGCGGTGTTCGCCGCGGCGCCGCGCGGCGCCCAGACACCGGCCCCGGCTCCGACGCCGACCGCGGTCAGCGGCATCGACGTCGCCGGGATGGATCGCACCATCCCGCCTGGCGACGATTTCTTCCGCTATACGAACGGCACATGGGATCGCACGACCCCAATCCCTCCGGACCGATCGAGCTGGGGGCTCGACGCGATGCTCGTCGAGACCGCGACGGCGCGCACGCGGGCGCTGCTCGAGGACGCCGAAGCGAGCGCGCCGAGCGGGTCCGATGCGCGCAAGGCGGCCGACTACTACACCGCGTACATGGACGAGGCCACGATCGAGGCGCGCGGGCTGGCGCCGTTGCAGGACGCGCTCGATCGGATCGCCGCGATCGCCGATCGCACGCAGCTCGCCGCCGCGATCGGCAATGCGATCCGCAACGACGTCGATCCGCTCAACGCGACGAACATGCACACCGATCGGGTGTTCGGACTGTTCATCGCGCAGGACTTCAACGAGCCGTCGCGCAACGCCGCGTACCTGCTGCAGGGCGGCATCGGATTGCCCGACCGCGAGTACTACATCGCGAGCGACGAGCACATGGCCGGCGTTCGGACGCTGTACAAGAAGCACATCGCGAACGTTCTGACACTCGCCAAAGTGCCGGACGCGGAGGCGCAGGCGGAGACGATCTTCGGCCTCGAAGCGAAGATCGCCGCGACTCACGCGAGCCGCGCCGATTCCGAAGAGGTGCACACGGCGAACAATCCCTGGCCTCGCGCCGATTTTCGTACCAAGGCGCCCGGTCTCGACTGGGACGCATTCTTCAAAGCCGCCGGCCTCGAGGCACAGCCGGCGATCATCGTCTGGCAGCCTGGCGCGATCGTCGGCGAGGCGGCGCTCGCGGCCTCCGAGCCGCTCGACACCTGGAAGCAGTACCTGCGCTACGAGCTGCTGAACCACTGGTCCGGTCTGCTGCCGAAGGCGTTCGTCACCGAGCGATTCGAGTTGTACGGCAAGGCGCTGAGCGGCACGCCGCAGATGACCGATCGATGGAAGCGCGCGATCGGCTCGACCAACGGCGCGCTCGGCGATGCGGTCGGCCGTCTGTACGTCGCGCGGTACTTTCCGCCGGAGTCGAAAGCGAAGGCGCAGGCGATGGTCGCCGACATCAAGGCGGCGTTCGCGAAGCGAATCGATCAGCTCACTTGGATGTCGCCGCAGACCCGGGCCAAAGCACGCGCCAAGCTCGACACCCTCATCGTCGGCGTCGGCTATCCGGACAAATGGCGCGATTACGGCGGGCTGGAGATCGCTCGCGACCAGGCGCTCCGCAACGCCATGAGCGCGGAGACCTACGTCTATCGTCAGGACGTCGCCAGGCTGCGCGGACCGATCGATCGCGGCGAATGGTGGATGACGCCGCAGACCGTGAACGCGGTGAACCTGCCGATCCAGAACGCGCTGAATTTCCCCGCCGCGATTCTGCAGCCGCCGTACTTCGATCCGCGCGCGCCGGCCGCGCACAACTACGGCGCGATCGGCGCCGTCATCGGCCACGAGGTCAGCCACAGCTTCGACGATCAGGGAAGCCAGTTCGACGAGACGGGCAAGCTGGCGAACTGGTGGACGCCGGAGGATTTCGCGCACTTCAAGGCGGCGGCGGCGCAGCTCGTCGCGCAGTACAACGCGTACAAGCCGCTGCCGGACATGTCGGTGAACGGCCAGCAGACGCTCAGCGAAAACATCGCGGACGTCGCCGGTCTGTCGGCGTCGTACGACGCCTATCGGCTGTCGCTCGGCGGAAAACCAGATGCGATCCGCCAGCGATTCACCGGCGACCAACAGTTCTTCATCAGCTTCGGCCAGAGCTGGCGCGACAAGTGGCGCGAGCCGCTCCTGCGGCAGATCCTGCTCACCGACGGCCATTCGCCCTCCGAGTACCGCGCCGACACGGTCCGCAATCTCGACGCGTGGTATCACGCGTTCGATGTGCGTCCCGGCGCGAAGCTCTATCTGGCGCCGGGCGATCGCGTGCGCGTCTGGTAGGATCCGCTGCCATGACCCGCGGCTGCATCGTTCTCGCGTTCGCATTGGCGATCGGCCGGCCGGCGCCGGCGCTCGCGCAGATCAAAGCGCAGGCGCGCGGCGGCGCGTCGCCAGCCTGGAACAAGGGCATTCTGCCGATCAGTCCGGACAGCTACTGGAATGCCGTCGCGTGCGGGAAACAGGGCGGAGCGGATCCGCCGTGCGTGTTCTTCGACACCGGCCTGTGCAAGAACGGCGACTTCGCGCTCGCGCTCTATACTCCGTACAAGATGGTGGCGTACGCGGTCTGGCAGGCGGTCAGGCAGAAGCAGCCGGCCCCGACTCCGAGCTACGCGGAGGCGCAGCGCACACGGATCACCGTCGGCGTCACGCCGGTGCGCGGATCGACGAACACGTTCAAGACGCTCGTCCTGAAGCGGGGAGGCCGTGCGGTCGCTCCCGTCGATCGATCGCTTGACGACAACGGCGGACGCTTCACGTTCGACTACCCGGCGTTCGCAGCGAATGGCGCCGTGACGCTCGATCTGGTCGGACAGACGAGGACCGTGTCGTGCGTCATCGATCCGACGGTCCTTCGCAGTCTTCGCTGAAGG
>Ga0070679_100005589_pt1 | contig 11649 bp, 6 predicted proteins | sample KBSC63BmetaG_FD_65652 | JGI IMG/M metagenome (GOLD analysis project Ga0070679, IMG submission 65652) | Corn rhizosphere microbial communities from Kellogg Biological Station, Michigan, USA - KBS C6-3B metaG | ecosystem: Host-associated > Plants > Roots > Rhizosphere | place: USA: Michigan... | reverse complement strand
CCTCGCCTCGCCTCGCCTACTTGTTTTCTGGCCCGGTCAGGTCGGCCGGTGGTGTCGCCAGCGCGGGACCGGCCGAGTGCGGAACCGGCGCGGCGGCGCTCTGCTCCTCGGTCTCCTCGACGTCCGGGTTCTGCTTGGCGCGCGAGCGGGCTGTCCCCGCCACGCCGAACGGCAGCTCGGGCATCATGTCGGGCTGGGCCGAGGGGCCGTGCGGCTCGTAGGGATGCCCCATGGCCCGGTTGCAAGCGTTCGCGCGCTGGGCGCCCATGGCGGCCGAGACCGCGAACAGCGCCGCCGCGCCCAGGCCGACCGCGGCCCCCACGCCGGAGTCCTTCACCAGCGCGTAGGTCCCCGCCCCTGCGCCGGCGAACGACAGCGCCACGTCCGTCGCGGGCCAGCCCGGCGATGACGTGCAGGTGAACCCGTTCTTGCGGGCCGCGCGGGGCGGCGGCGCGCTGACCAGCGCCACGGAACAGCCGGTACCCGACGGGGCCAACCCCAGCAGCGTCAGCAGCACGGAGCGCCGCAGGGTCCTCATGGTCGCGAAACGAGACACAGACATGGCGGTACTCACTAGAGTCGCATGGGGTGGTCCGTGGCGCGCAGAAACATCGGTTCACTGGACATGGAACGTCGCGATGCGCACGGCCTTGTTGCCGTCGGACGCCGCCAGCGGCGTCACGGCCAGGCGCTCGGGGCCACGGTACAGCCCGGCGATGATGTGGTAGTCGCCCGCCGGGGTGCCCGGAGGAACGGGGATCTTCAGCCTGTCGAGGATCCGCTGCCCCTTGCGCCAGACCTCGACCGGCAGCGCGCCTTCGACGGGGACGTGATCGAGGTTGCGGAAAGATCCATTCGGTCCCAGCAGGTGGAAGAAGAACTTCCAGCCGCCGGTCACGGGACGCAGGCAGCGGAACAGGATCTTCGCCTCGACGTCGCTTCCCGGGTGCACCTCCCCGGCGCTCACGCCCGCGCCCTGGATCTCGACCAGGTCGCCCAGCTTCGCCGCCAGCGGAACGGGCATCTGTGGCGCGGTGGCGCCGGGCCCGAACACGCTGTCCTTCAGGCGCGCGGCGGCCTCCGGCGGCACCGACAGCGCCGACACCATCCCCTGCAGATCGCGCTTCAGCCCCACGCAGGGCGTGGCGGCGGCGCGACCCCACAGGTCGCGCCGCTCGGCCGGATCGACGCGCAGGTCATAGCACTCGGTGGTGTTCTCGGGCGTCCAGTTCCAGATCAGGTGCCAGTCGGCCGTCACCATGGCCCGCTTCTTCCCGCGCTCCGAGGTGACCTCCTGAAAGACGGGCGGCGGCGCGGGCTCGCCCTGCCCCGCCAGCTCGGGCAGCAACGACCGCCCCAGGAAGCGCGGCTCGGCGGCGCCCCGGGCCAGGTTCAGCAGCGTGGGCGCGATGTCGACGTGCCCGGCGGGCGCGGCGATGTGCCGGGGGGGCAGCCCCGGCACGCGGACGATCAGGGGTACCTTCGTCTGGGCCGTGTACAGATCGAAGCCGTGCTCGGTCACGCCGTGCTCGCCGAAGCCCTCGCCGTGATCGCCCGTCACCAGCACCGCCGTGCGGTCCCACAGGCCCAGCTCGCGCAGGCGGGCCAGCACCCGGCCGATGTGCAGATCGGTGAAGCGGATCTCACCGTCGTACAGATCCATGCGCTCGCTGCCGAACGGCGGCACCTCGGCGTGGGGTTCGTAGGACAGGTGGGGATCGTAGAAGTGCACCCACAGGAAGAACTTGTCGCCGCGGTGCTGTTCGAAGAAGGCGATGGCGTCGTCCGCCATCTCGCGCGAGGACGTGCCCCGCGACTCCATGGGGCCGTTGACGGCCCGGTGCAGGCTGGCGCGGTCCGCCCGGTAGTCGTCCACGCCCCGCTCGAAGCCGCGGTGGTCGGCGAGCGCGAAGTAGTCGAAGCTGAAGTACGCGCCGGTGAAGTAGCCCGCCCCCTTCAGGGCTTCAGCGATCGTGCGCATGGACGGCGCGATCCGCGGCCACCAGATCGATTCGTCCCACGTGATGGCGGACGGCCAGCGCCCGGTGGCGATGGCCGGCATCGAGTAGCGGGTCGACGGCGCGTGCGCCCAGCCGTTGACGAACAAGCCCCCCTCTTGCGCCAGCGCGTCGAGCGCGGGCGAGGTGGGGCGCCCGTAGCCGTAGCAGCCCAGGTGGTCGGCCCGCACGGTGTCGATGGTGATCAGCAGCAGGTTCAGATCCCGCGGCACGGTGTCGGGCACGGGACCGAGGGGCCGCGGGACCAGCGCCGCGATGGTAGCGTCGCGGCCATCGCAGTCCTGGTCCACGCCGTCGTCCGGGAAATCGAGCACGCCCGGATGCACGCTGGCGTCGCCATCGTCGCAGTCACCGCCGCCCAGCAACGGCGAGTAGCCGTCGCGATCGAAGTCGATCACCCGGCGCGCCCCGGCCAGGACCGGCCCCACCAGACCGGCGCGCGCCGTCGCCTTGCGCGCCGGCTCGGACTCGCTGGTCAACAACGCCGACAGGATCAGCACCGTGCCGGTCCCGGCGGCCGCCAGCTTCAGCGCGCGCCGCTGCAGCCAGTGCCGCCAGCCGGGCCGGCGCGGCCGCCGGGCGAACCACCACGCCACCACGACGCCCAGGATGGCGATGGCGGCGCCCGACAGCAGATCGGTCCAGGGCAAGAAGCGCAGGTGCTCGGACCAGGTGCGGCCGATCAGGACGGCCAGGGCGGTGCCGTACAGCGCCGCCGCCAGCAGCGCCGCGCGGGCGACGCGCACCCGCAGCGAGAGGCGTTCGGTCAACAGCATCAGCGCGGGCAGGAAGGCCGCCACGAACGCGATCTGCGTGGTCAACTGCCGGGTGGCCGGCGCCGAGGCCGGCAGGCGACCCCGCGACGCCGCGTGCAAGGCCATGGCCGCGCCAGCGATCACCACGAACGGCAACAGCAGCAGCGCCGCCGGATCGGTCGGCGCCGGCTCGGGGGCGGGTCGCCGCTTGCGGACGGAAAAGATGCGCGCCAGCGCGGGGCCGAGCGCCATCGCCAGGATGGCCGCGCCGGACATCACCAGGGCCGTGACCCCGCCGGCCAGAAAGCGATTGTGGCGACCCAGGGTGGCCGTGAACGCCGCCGTGGCCGCCGCGGCGCTGAACCCGCCGGCGATCGTCAGCGCCACCATGGCCGCCCAGGGCGTGGGGACGCGACGGCGGCCCCACACGGTCACGTGCCCCAGCAGCGCGACGATGGCAGCCGCCACCACGCCCACCAAGCCGTCCACCGCCGCCGCCAGCAGGCAGGACAGCACGGCGGCCCGCAGATCCACGCCCGTCACGAGGGCGGCACGGCCCCCATCCACCAGGCCCACCAACGCCCCCGCCAGCAGCCCTGCCCCCAGGCACGCCGTCAGCCGAAAGCGCACCGGCGATCGCCAGACGGACTGATAGGGTCGGACCACTGCCGGAATTCAACCATCTCCCGGCGCGCGCACCTAGTCTTTCACGCCCGAATTCCGCCCGGCAGAAGCCGGGCAGGTTCGGCGGCTACCGCGTCGGGGTCTTCGGCGCCTGCGTAGGCGCGGGCTCGGCCAGCAGGGGGCCGCCGCGCTTCAGGACGACGACGGTGTCCAGCGACTGGACCTCGTTCGACTCGCGGGCGAAGACCTGCACCATGTTGCTGCCCTGCCACAGCGGTACGTCCGCCTCGAAGTCCAGCTTGGTGCGATCACCGCTGGCGCGGTTCGACAGGTAGAAGACCTTCTTCATCGGCACCTTCGCGTCGCGGTTCCAGACGCGCACGTAGACGTCGCGCACCACGCGATCGTCGAAGGCATGACCCTTGATGTGCGCCGTCTCACCGGTGACGACCGACGGCGCCGACACCGTGAGCACGGGCGGCGTCACCTGCCACTCGGGCTTGAACTCGGGGTGGGCGGTCCCCCCCGCCTTCACGTCGTTCATGGCCACGAAGGCCGTGCGGTCCTTCTCGATCTCCACCCGGGTGAAGGTGCCGGCGGGCGTGGTCACCTTGCCGGTCACCTTGAACGCCGTCCCCTTGCTGGCGCGCCCGACGACCAGCGCCCCATCGCCCGCCGCCTCGCGCAGGGGGATGTCGTCGCGGGCGACCGTGACGGTCCCGCTGGACGCCTCGGGCGACGGGCCCGACGGCGCGACCTTGATCTTGATCTTGTCGGTCACCGACTCGCCCAGGATCGTGTCGCCCACCGCCAGCTCCAGCTGGTACTCGTCCCCCTTGAAGGCCGGCCCGACCTCGTACACGAACGAGAAGGTCTTGGACTCGCCCGGCGCCAACTCCTTGGCGTCGAAGCGCCCGGCCGTGATCAGGATCCCCTCCTGGCTGGTGCCGTTGCGCAGCACCGCCTCGGTGTGCAGCGCCCGCCCCATGCCGATGTTCTTCACCGTGACCAGCGTGCGCACCTGCTCGCCGCGCTGGACCTGGCCGTCGTGGTTCCCCTTCACATCGTCGATGGTCTGATAGGTGTAGGCGAAGCGCGGGCGCGCCTTGCCCTCGATGTTCAGCATGACTTCGGCGGGGACGGCGTTCACCGGCCGCGCCGAGGACAGCGTCCCCTTGATGACGTCGGTTCGGGTGAACGAGGACGCCGGCACCTTCACCACCAGATCGTACGACTTGGACTCGCCCGGGGCGATCTTGCCGAACACCATCTCGTTCTCGTCGAAGACCGGGCTGTCGCTCTCCAGCGAGGCGCGCACGCGGTAGGCGACCGCGCTGCCCACGTTCTTCACCACGCCGTGGAGCTTCACGTTGCTGCCGGCCGCGATCTTGGCGTCGGCGTGCTTGTCCATGTCCAGCGTCAGCGCCAGCTGCGGGGCGCCTGCGCTGGCCGGCGCCGTCGTCCAGTCGACGCCCAGCTTCTCCAGGGCCTGGGACAGCCGCTTGTCCTCGGCCGCGTGCACCTTGTCCAGGAACGGCTTGGCGGCGGCCAGCAGCTCGTGACGGCGGATGCCCTTGGCCTGGGCCAGGAAGTCACGCGCGAACTCCATCAGGAAGTCGGTCTTCTGATCGGCGTCGTCGGCCGACGCGTCGTCGTCCTCGTCGTCGTCCACCGGCGCCTCGTCCTCGTCATGCGCATGCTTCTTGTCGCCGGGCTTCGGCGCCAGCAGGTACGACACCTCCTCCATCGGCTTCTCGCCGTGGCGCGCGCTGGGATGATCCAGGTGCCACTCATAGTCGGCCTCGCGGCGCTTGTGCGCGGACGACTGCAGCCGGATCCACGACCGCTCGCCCTCCTTCTGCACCAGCATGGGGACGGTCTCGATGTCGGGGACCACGCCCACGCCCTGGATCGACACGTCGCCCGGGGTCAGGTACTGCGCCGTGGTCAGCTTCAGGCCCAGCTTGTCGTCCTCGGACTTGTCACCGAACGGCACCGGCGACTGGATGTCGAACAGCACCTGCACCGACCCCTTGCCGAAGGTGTCCTCGCCGATGATCACGCCCCGGTCCAGGTTCTTCAACGCGCCCGCCACGATCTCGCTGGCGCTGGCCGAGTTCTGGTTCACCAGCACCGCCACCGGCACATTCGGCTCGTGGCCGCTGTCGCTGGCGGTCTCGTCCTTGCGCTGCGCGCCGCCAACGCCCACCATCGACACCAGCGTCCCGCTCTTGATGAAGGCGTCCGAGACCTTCTGCGCCTGCTCGTACAGGCCACCCGGGTTGCCGCGCAGATCCATGATGATCCCGCGCACGTGCTCCTTGTCGAACAGGGCCAGCGCGTCGGCCAGGTCGCTGGCGCTGTTGGCCGAGAAGTGCTGCATGTGGAAGTAGCCGACCTTCGTCCCCGGCGCGGGCACCCCCGGCTGCGACGCCACCGGGCCGGCCGGCACGGTCAGCACGCGCGGCGCCGGATCGATGGCCGGCGGGCGGATGAAGGCGCGCGTGATGGTGAACTTCTTCGACCCCGACATCCCGTCCCGCTCGACGTAGACGTCGACCGTGGTGTCCACGTCGCCCCGCAGCCGCTCGACGGCCTCGTTCAGGGTCATGTTCATCGTCGACTCGTTGTTGATGCGGACGATGTGATCCTTCGCCTTCAGGCCCACGCGGATGGCGGGCGTGTCGGGCATGGGGCGCTTCACCGTGATGCGGTTCTTCTTGTCCATCTCGATGACGATGCCCAGCCCGCCGAACTTGCCCTGGGTCTGGGTGCGCATGTCCTTGTAGGTCTCGACGTCCAGCAGCACGCTGTGCGGGTCCAGCGTGTACAGCATGCCGTTGGTGGCGGCCATCTCGATCTCGACCAGCCGGCGCGCCTCCTCCTTGTCGGGGACCGGCTGCAGGTTCGGCTGCACGAAGCGGAAGATCTCCTGCAGGGTGCTGCGCAGGCTCCAGGGCGCATCGACCTTCTCGATCGAGAACACGCGCTGCTGCCCGTTCACCTTCACGGTCACCTGCTTGGGATCACGCTCGGGCCAGCGGTCGATCAAGATCTCGGGCACGTCACGCTGCACGAAGTCCAGCGAACCGACCAGCATGCGCTTGGGATCCAGCCGGTTCTTGTCGAAGTAGTTCTCGCGGACGTAGAACAACGTTTTCGAGAAGATCGGCAGCTGCGACAGGTCGTACTTGCTGGACGCGGCGCGCGTGGCCGCGCGCAGGTTCGGATCGGCCCCCACGTGCAGGCCGTCGCCCCCCTGCCGGATGGTCAGCACCAGCGCCGCACAGCACGCCGCCAAGAAGATCAGGACCTTGCTGAAGCGGCGCATGCGCGACTCCCGAGATGAGGGGGTAGACGACGAAGGACGTGCGGAGGATGGACCGTCGAGGAAATCCATAGTGCTGGAAACTTCCAATGATAACGACTGATTCCCTGTTACGCACGGGAATTGCCGGGATACCGGACCACGGCGCGTGAAAACCGGGCGCGGGGGGCCCGCCCATGTCGCATATACTGCCCCGCCTCATGGCCGGGCACGACTCGTCCGAAGGCCGGCTGTTCGTGATCGCCACGCCACTCGGCAACCCCGCCGACCTGTCGCCGCGGGCGCGCGATGCCCTGGACCGGGCCCAGGTGCTGCTGGCCGAGGATACGCGCAGCGCGCGGCGCCTGCTGATGGAGGCGGGGTTGCAGCCCGCCGGCCGGACCATCGTCTCCTGCTTCGACGGCAACGAAGCCGAGCGCGCCGCCGAGGCGGTCGACTGGGTGGGTGCCGGTAAGACGGTGGCCGTGGTGTCCGAGGCGGGCACACCGCTGGTCTCGGACCCCGGGTTTCGCGTGGTGGCGGCGGTCGCGGCCGCCGGCCTGCGCGTCGAGCCGATCCCCGGCCCCTCGGCGATCCTGGCCGCGCTGATGGGCGCCGGCCTGTCCCCGGATCGCTTCACGTTCCTGGGCTTCCCCCCGCGCAAGCGCGGACCGCGCCGGCGCCTGTTCGAGTCAGTGCGCACGCACCCGTTCACGCTGCTGCTGTACGAATCCCCCCTGCGCACCGGCGAGACGCTGGCCGATCTGGCGGACGTGCTGGGCGCCGAGCGGCGCGCGTGCGTGGCGCGCGAGCTGACCAAGACCCACGAAGAGTTCGTGCGCGACACGCTGGGCGCCCTGGCGACCCGCTATCGTGACGACCGGCCGCTGGGCGAGATCACGATCGTGGTGGCGGGCGCGCCGCTGGAACAAGAGCCGTGGACGGACGACGAGGTGCTGGACGAGGCGCGACAGCTGCTGGCCGGCGGCGCCAGCGCGCGCGACGTCGCCGACCAGCTCACGCCGCTCGCCCATCGGCCGCGACGCGAGATCTACGCGCTGGTGAGCGCGCTGCCTCGGCCGATCCCCTAGCAGGCTGCCCCAGCCCGCAAGGGGCGCTGCTTCATCCTTGTCGACAGGCTTGCGGGGCAGCTTCGGATCGTGCGGGTGCTAGCCTTTCGCGATGCATCTCTGCAAAGGATGGCGACGCCACGCCCGCTGTGCCGTCGCCGTGGCGATGCTGATCTCGTCCGGATGTTCGTCGTCACCGTCCCGCGCCAAGGCTGCAACGGGCGGCGCGGCCGGCAGCGGCGGGGCGGGCGGTCAGGGTCTGTCGGCGCCGGTGGGAGGCGCGAGCGGATCGAGCGGCCTTGCCGGAGCGGGCGCCGCGACCGGCGGCGGCGCGGGTGGGCTGGGCGGTGGTACGCCGGCAACAGGGGGCCGCGGCGAAGGCCGCGGCGAAGGCGGCGGCGAAGGAGGCGGCGAAGGAGGCCACGGCGCCGCGGGCGGCAGCGCCGGGACAGCGGGCAGCGGCGGACGCGGAGGCGCCGGGGGACGAGGGGCGGGCGGCGGCGCCGCCGGAGGCGCCAGCGCTTGCAGCGGCGTCGTGCATTCGACCGCGCCACCCGCCCCGGCGAGCTCTGCGCCCGCGCTGACGGTCCCCGCCGGCTTCACGCTCGCGGCGATCGGAAGGGTCCCGGTGCCGCGTGAGCTGGTGGCGCTGCCGAACGGCGACCTGCTGGTGGGGACGAATACGAGCTCGGTCTACCTGATCCCGAACGCAGATACCCTCTCGGCGCCCGGGGTCCAGGTCGTGTTCACCAGTCAAAGCGAGCCAGCGGCCCAGGGGATCGCGTTCGACGCCGCCTCGTGCACCGTGTACGTGTCTTCGCAGCACAACATCTACGCGATGGCGTACCGGGACGGCCAGCAGTCCGCGTCCATCGGCCCCCCCATCGCGACCGTGCGGAACGGCCCCGTCTCACCGAATCGCCCCCCCGGCGACACTGACGAGCACACGACCAGCTCGGTCGCGGTGGCGAGCGGTGCGCTGTACGTCGGCGTGGGATCCTCGTGCAACGCCTGCGTCGAGAGCGATCCCACCCGCGCCACCATCCAGCGCATGGACCTGACCGGCGCCAACATGACGACGAAGGCCACCCGCTTCCGCAATCCCATCGCCTTGATCGAAAACCCGGTCACGGGCACGTTGTGGGCGGGAGGCGCCGGCCAGGACAGCCTGGCCGCCAACCATCCCTACGAGTTCTTCGACGCCGTGTCGGGGCACGCCGGCGTCGCCGATTACGGCTGGCCCGACTGCGAGGAGAACCACGTCGCCTATACCCCTGGCGCACGCTGCGACACCACCGTCGTGCCACAGATCGAGTTGCCAGCGTACGCGAGCATCATCGGGGCCGCGTTCTATCCGACGAATCCGGCGGGCCCATACTCGTTTCCGGCCAGCTATCGCGGCGGTCTCTTCCTGACGGCGCACGGCTCGTGGCACCAGAACGCCGAGGCCAAGTTCGTGGCGCCGCCGCAGGTCGTGTTCGTCCCCATGAACGGCGACGAGCCGGTGGTTCCCGTCGACTGGACCGACCCGACCAAGCAGTGGGCGACGTTCGTGGGAGGGTTCCAGGCCGCCGACGGGGTCACTCGTATCGGGCGCCCGACCGGCATCGCCGTCGGCCCGCTGGGCAGCCTGTTCGTGGCCGAGGACCAGAACGGCTACATCTTCCGCGTGCGCCCGACCGCGAACTGAACGGTGGCCGACCGGTGGTACCATCGCGACATGGTGGGTACAGGGACCTGGCGAAGGCGCGCGGGGCGCGCGGTGGTGATGGCGACGTTGGTGACGGGTTGCTCGTCGGCGGGCCCGCCCTCGGGAGGGGCCAGCGGCGGCGCGCCGGCGGGCGGACATAGCGGGTCGGGTGGGATCGGCAGCGGCGGCGCGGCCAACGGCGCCAGCGGCGGCAGCCACGGCACGGGCGGCGCGCCAAACAGCGCCTCCGGCGGCCGCGTCGGCTCGGGTGGCGGCGGGGCAAACAGCGCCACGGGCGGCAGCGTCGGCTCGGGCGGCGTCACTGGTTTCGGCGGCGGTTCGCCGACCGGCGGGGCCGGACAGGCCACTGGCGCGGGGGGAACCGCAGGCGGGCCCGCCGGCGGCGCCGGCGCTGCAGGTGGTGCAGGTGGTGCAGCAGCGAACGCGACGGGTGGCGCCGCCGGCATGAACTGCCCTCCCCTGGGCAGCCAGATCGACATCCCGGCCGCCACCGTGTCGGGCGCCGTGACCGTGAACGGCGGCCGCGTCTCCGACGCCGACCCATCGACGGGCTGGATCTCGCTCGTGCGGTCCTCCGCCGCCGGCGTCGCGGTCGACCAGGGAGCACTCGCCAGCGTTTCGCCAGCGGGGAGCGCGTACGCGGCGCTCGTCGTTCCGGGCGTCTACGACGTCGTGTACACCGCGTCCTCCGCAGGCACGGGGCCGGTCAATTCGAAGGCCGTGCTGCGCAGCGGGGTCGTCATCGGCACCGCGCCGATGACCCTGAACGTCGACGTCCCCGCCACCACCGTCACGCTGAGCGCATCGGTGAACGGCAAACCCATGACCGCGGCGGCGCCGTTTCGCCAGGGCGGCCTGGCGCTGGTGAACGCTGCCGGGGACAACGCGCTGTTGACCGGCAACGCGGCGGCGAAGGGCGCGTACGCGGCACTGGTCGTTCCCGGTGTTTACGATCTGGTCTACGCGGGCGACGAACTGGGCGCGGGGATGCCCATCAACGGCGCCGCTGTCCTGCAGAGCGGTATCGTCGTCGGGACGGCCGGCGTCTCGTTGCAGGTCGACGTCCCGGCGACGAAGGTCGCCATCTCGGTGACCGTCAACGGCGCGGCGGTCTCGCTGCCCACCGCTGCCATCATCGACCTGTCCCTGCGCACCCCGGCCGGTGACGTGGCCCAGCTCGTCCCGGCATCTTCGACGTCGAACACCCTCTCGGCGCTGGTGGTGCCCGGCACGTACGACCTGTACTACGCCATCGGCAGTGCCGCGGACAGCAACTCTCACGCCTCCCGGATCCGCAGCGGGATCGTGGTGGGAACCTCCCCGCTGTCGATGGGGGTCGACGTGGCCGAGACGCCCGTCACCTGCACGGCCACGCTCGATGGCATGGCGATCCCCGGCGCCGCCGTGGGCCTTCGGTTGCAAGGGCCTGCCGGCGAGCTGTTTCCCCTCACCACCGACACCCAGTCGACGCTGGTCATCCCGGGGACCTACGATCTGGTCTACCAGGGTAGCGGCGCGTTTGGCAGCGGCCTACCGATGAACGCCTCGACGCCGCTCCGCACCGGGATCGTCATCGACACCGCCCCGGTGGCGTTGGCCGTCGACCTTCCCGCCGTCAACCTGATGGGCGCCGTCACGTTGAACGGAGCGGCGCTGGACAGGCAGGCCATGGGTCAGGGGTTCCTCACCTTGGTCAGCGCCGCGGCTGGCAGTTCGATCATCGGCACGCTGAGCCCCAGCTACTCGACGATCGTCCTGGCCGGAACGTACGACCTCTACTATCGGATGTTCGAAGAAGGCGTGGACGTCCCCGAGAACACGATGGCGCTGGTGAAGAAGGGGGTGGTGGTCGGCCCCCCGCCATCGCCCATGACGCTGGACATCGACGTGCACGCGGTGGCGCTGCCCACCGCCACGACCTTGAACGGCAGTCCTATCACCGACCCGAGCGGCAACGCCCGGGGCGTGCTGCAGCTTTATGGCGCCACCGGTGACGTCGCCTCCTTCGCCACGGTCTCCGCCCGTCCTGACACGCTGCCGCCGGCGCTGGTCATCCCCGGGACGTACGACCTGTACTATCGCGTGTACGACGACGGTCCGGCTATTCCCATCAACAGCCACGGCTACCTGGGCTGCGTGACCGTGCCGTGACTCAGGTCTGATC
>Ga0070679_100005588_pt1 | contig 11650 bp, 6 predicted proteins | sample KBSC63BmetaG_FD_65652 | JGI IMG/M metagenome (GOLD analysis project Ga0070679, IMG submission 65652) | Corn rhizosphere microbial communities from Kellogg Biological Station, Michigan, USA - KBS C6-3B metaG | ecosystem: Host-associated > Plants > Roots > Rhizosphere | place: USA: Michigan... | reverse complement strand
CTCACGCTGAACATCAAGCGCATCAAGGGCGACAAAGGCGACAATCAGCCGTGGCGCACCGCGACGCTGTCGTACGCCGCCGTCGCACCGGATACCGGAACTGTGAAGATTCCACTGCGCGTCAAAACGCGTGGGATCTGGCGTCTCAAAAACTGCGAGTTTCCACCGATCTGGCTCAACTTCACGGGCGAGGCGGTGAAGGGAACCGAGTTCAAGGGGCTCGACGAGGTCAAGCTGACGAGCTACTGCCGCAACAACGATGAATACGAGCACTATATCCTGTCGGAGCTTCAGCTCAATCGCGCGCTGCGGCTGCTGACGCCGATCTCGCACGCCGTTCGCGCCGTGAAGGTGACGTACGTCGATAGCGCGAGCGGAAAAACCGAAGCGACTCGTTGGGGCTTTTTCCAGGAAGAGCCGCTCACGCTCGCCGGCCGCCTGAATGGAAGAATTCTGAAGCAACAAGGCGCCGGCCCCGACGACCTCGATCCGTACCAATCGGCATTGATGGGCGTGTTCGAGTACTTCGTGGGGAACACCGACTTCTCGGTTGCCGCGCTCCACAATGTCGAGCTACTCGGCCTCAACAACGGCATCTCGGTGTATCCGGTCGCGCACGATTTCGATTTCTCGGGCGCGGTGAACGCGAAATACGCCACGACGCCTCCACAGCTCCCCATCCATAGTGTGCGCGACCGATTATACCGGGGCTACTGCGCACCACCGGAGGAATTCGCGAAGGTGTTCGCGCTCTTCAACGCGAAGAAGGATTCGATCTACGGCCTGTATCGCGACCCCGTCGGCAAATTGTTGCCCGAGGACGTCACGAAACACACGCTCGAATACTTCGACGACTTCTACAAGACGATCAACAACCCGAAGGACGCGAAGAGCGACATCATCCAGCGCTGCCTGGGCGGTAAGGCATGACGGGTGGCGCCGCGACGAACACGCGCCGCGACGCCGCCGCTCGACCCAAATTTCGCTGCGAGCTGCTGTCCGCCGATCAGCTCGCGATGCTTGCCTCGGGCCCGCTGCCGTCGGGCATTCGGGCGAGCGAGCCTCGGCGGTCGCTGCATCGCGATCTCTATCTCGATACTTCCGACGGCTCGCTCGGCCGCCGAGGGATCGTGTGCCGACTGCGCACGCGTGCGGACGGTGAAGGCACGCTCACCCTGCGCGTCGAGTCGTCGCCGCTGAACCTCGAGGTTGCAACGCACGGTGCGGATGTCCACGAGGCGCTGGCGGCGCGCAACGATGTCACGAAGCGACTTCGCGGCATCATCGATCCATCAGCGCTCGGCGTACGAGTCGATCTCGAAGTCGATCGGCTCACGCGCTCCGCCCTCACGGATTGGCTTGGCCGTCCGCGGCTGGTGGTGCACCTCGATCGCGTCAGCGTTCGCCGGAATGGAGACATGGACGCCGCGACCTTTTTCCAGATGTGCGCGCACCGCCTTCGAGGCGGCGAGACGGAGCTCATGGATCTCGAGCGCGCACTCGAGCTGCAGCACGGCATTCGAGCCTCTGCCATTGGCGCGCGAGAGCGTGCCGAGCTCGCACTCAAGTGGTCGAAGCTCGACGACCGCTCGCGCGAACGACGGCTGACGTACTCCGACCGCATTCAAGCGGCGTCGCGCGGAACGCCGCCGCACCCGCCGTCGTTTCTGAACGCGGAGCTCAGTCTGCTCTCGTTTCAGGATCGTGTCCTTGCGCTCGCAGAGGATTCCGCTACGCCCCTCGCCGAACGATTGCGCTTTCTCTCGATCGTCAGCGCGAATGTCGACGAGTTTTTCATGGTTCGCATGGCGGGGCTCGCCGCCGCCGCTGGTGAACCGGGCGAAGAGCAGGCTGATGATGGGTTGACGCCGTCGGACCAAATTGCGGCTGTGCGCGACTCGGTGCGAGAGATCGGCGCGCGGCAGACGGCGTGTTTCCGCGAGTGCCTCGACGCACTGGCCGGCCATGGCATTTACCTGCGGCGTTGGAACGAGCTGTCGCCGGAACAGCAGGACGATTTATCGGGGCGTTTTCGCGATGAGCTTCAGCCGCTGCTGACGCCGTTCGCGATGACACTGAGCCCTGGCCATCCACTGCCGAGGCTCGCGCATCTATCGCTCGCGATCGCGACCGTCGTTCGGAATCGTGCAGGTGGGCCGCCGAGATTCGCGGAGCTCGAGCTGCCGCGCGGTACGCCGCGATTCTTTCGCGTGGACGACCCCGACGCAGTCGTCTTCGTCTCGCTCGAGGAGCTCGTTCAGGGAAATCTCGAGGCGCTGTATCCCGATTCAACGCTCGAGCAGGCGTTCGTCTTTCGTGTGACACGCAGCGCGGAGCTCGAGCTCGACGAGGCCGGCGCTGACGACCTTCTCGACGAAGTCGCACGTGCGGCTGCGCAACGCGGTTCGGGCATTGCCGTTCGACTCGAGGTCGATCGAGGAATGCCGGGCATTCTCCGCGCGCTTCTGCTCGAGGACCTTCGTCGTGAGCAGCCGAATGGTGACGCGCTGCTCAGCGACGTCGAAGAGGTCGATGGGCTCATCGATCTCACGGCGCTCTCTCAGCTCGAATTACCCGCAGAGTCGGTGGCGCGCTACCCGCGCCTGGCATCCACCGATCCGTTCGCCGGCGCGACCTCGATGTTCGATGCCATCTCGCGCGGTGACGTGCTCGTTCACCACCCGTTCGAGTCGTTCGCCGCGTCGGTGGCTCGTTTCCTTCGCGAGGCGGCAGACGACCCCGCGGTGCTCGCGGTGAAGATCACCCTTTATCGCGTGGGCGACCCGTCGCCGATCGCGGACGCGCTCCTCGCTGCCGCGAGAGCGGGAAAATCGGTGACGGCGTTCGTGGAGCTCAAGGCGCGATTTGACGAGACGGTGAACGTCACATGGGCGCGCGCCCTCGAAGCTGCCGGTGGCCACGTGGTGCGCGGCCTTGTGGGCTACAAGAATCACGCGAAGGTGGCACTGGTAGTTCGGCGCGAGGGCGAATCGCTCAAGCGCTTCGTCCACGTCGGCACGGGGAACTACAATATTCGCTCGGGCGAACAGTACACGGATCTGAGTCTCTTCTCGTGCGACGAGACGATCGCGAACGATGTCTCACACCTCTTCAACGATCTGACAGGTCTGTCGGAGCCACCGCGACGCGCGGCGCGCGCGCTGCTCGTTGCGCCACATCATCTGTTGCCGGGTGTCCTCGAGCGAATCGAACGCGAGGCGGCGATCGCTCGCGCCGGCAGGCCGGCACGCATCAGCGCCAAGGTGAATGGACTCTCGGATCCTGACGTCGTGCGCGCGCTCTATCGCGCGTCGCAGGACGGCGTGGAGATCGATCTCGTGGTGCGAGGCATCTGCACGCTCGCGCCGGGCGTGCCCGGGCGATCGGAGCGCATCCGAGTGCGATCCGTCGTGGGCCGATTCCTCGAGCATTCTCGGATCTATCGATTTGCGAACGATGGCGACCCGGCGTACTACATCGGCTCCGCGGATCTCAGGCCGAGAAATCTTCGCCGGCGCGTGGAGTTGCTGGTTCCGGTGACGATCGATGAGCATCGGCGGCGTCTCGATGCGATTCTCGACGCATATCAAAACGATGCGACCGCATGGTTGCTCGGCGCGGATGGCGAATATGTGCGGCAAGCTGGCAGTGGCGTCTCGGCGCAACAGAGTCTGTCTCGTTAGCAGCTCATCACGGAACGGCACGGGCACAGACGGATTCGTTCGGATCTGCGACACACCAACACCTCTTTTGCGAAAGCCGCTCGGGATGCCACGATACGCGTCCCGAGCGTTGTTCTCTTTCAGAGGTTCGTTCTGCCGTTTCGGTCAATCTGTGTCCGCGCCTTACCGTGATAAACCGCTCCCCGAGACCGCACTATTCAGCTCGTAGAGCTTGAGTCGGCGATACCCTCGAAGCACGCAACGCTGGAATCAAACCCGCGATCAGTGCGCTCGCCAACAACACTGCCAATGCGACGGCGATCGAGACTGGATCCGCGGCACCGACACCGTGGAGCTGGGTGTTCAATAGGCGTGCCGATAAAAGCGCGAGCGGGAGTCCAATGACGAGACCCGCGGCGACGAGGCGAAGTGCGTCGAACAACACCATGCGAACGACATCCAGCTGCTGCGCTCCCAGAGCGACGCGGACGCCGATCTCGCCGGTGCGACCAACCACGGCATACGTCATGACGCCGTAGAGTCCGATCGCAGCCAACACGAGTGCGAGCGTGCCGAACGCAGTGGCGAGTTGCGCGACCAGGCGCTGTTCGATGATGCTCGTCATCATCAGCTCTTCGAGCGGCGCGATGTACTCGATTGGCAGATTCGGGTCCGCCGCGCCGATCGCCTGCCGAACCTGTTGCACCAACGCCGCGGGATCACCGGCCGTTCGAACCTCCACGCGAAGAGCGACTGGCGTGCCCTGTTGCACGTCGTGATGGATGTATGGGTAATACGCGCGGCGCGCCGCTGGCTCCATCAGGTCATGATCACGCACGTCAGCAATGACACCGACGATGTTGATCGTCACGGAGTCCGAGACGTGAAAGTACTTGCCCACGGCACTTGCACCCGGGAAATAGAAGGACGCAAATGCCTGATTCACGACCACGACCCGCGCGAGCCCGCCCTCGTCGCTCGGTGCGAGCTCGCGTCCCGCGATCAGACGTGCGCCGATCGCGTGCGCGTAACCGGCGCTGACTTGATCGTAGGCGAAGTTCGAGTCACTGCTCGTGCGAACGACGAAACCTGGAATCTCGAGGCTGCTGCCGGATTCGGTTCCCGAGAACACGCCGTTTTCGGAATAGCCGACCGCGACGACGCCCGGGAGTGCCGCGATCCTCTCGTGAATGGTTCGTGCGGCCGTGCTGAGTCGCTCCCACTGATAGCCGCGTGACCCGATGTCGATATCGGCGATGATGAGATGCGCGCGATCGAGGCCGGTATCGACGTTGACGACGTTCCGCAGACTTCGAACGAGCATTGCGGCGCCGATCAGCAGCACGACGGACATTGCCACCTGTCCGGCAATGAGAAGCTTGCCGAGCGGCGCCCGCTGGCCTCGCGACGCCAACACACCGCCGGCGATCGACGTCGCACCCGAACGAATCGTCGACGCGAGATCGACGCGCGCAGCGCGCAATGCGGGAGCGAGGCCGAACAGGAGCACCGCCCCGAAGGAGACCGCGACGGTGAACGCCAGCACCGGAACATCGAGTCCCAGATCGAGCGAGTAGCTCCCCCGGCCCCCGGCCAGCGCGAGCAGCGCGCGGCTTCCCCACCAAGCCAGCAGGAGTCCGATCGCCGCCCCGATCATCGCGAGCACAAGTCCTTCGGTCAGCAGCTGTCGAACGAGACGCCCGCGATTTGCGCCGAGCGCGAGTCGAACCGCCATCTCGCGGCCACGCGCGATCGAGCGAGCCAGCAGAAGATTTGCGACATTCGCGCAAATGATACACAGCAGGAGCCCTACCCCGATCATCAGCGTGAGCAGTGGCGCCTGAAAGGTGACACGAACTCGTGAAAAGCCTTTTGCGCCCGATGAGATCCAGTATTTGGGCGTTGACGCAAGGAATGCCTGACGCGCTTGTGGCGGCGCATTGTCCACGATGAATTGTTCCAAGACGCGCGGAACATCGTTCTCGGCTTGCGCGAGCGTCGCGCCGGATTTGAGTCGGCCCATCGCCAACAGCCAATTGCGGTTGCGATCATCGAGCAACTTCCGCGGCGGCGCGAGCGCGTCGTGCATGCTCGCAGGAATCCAGAGGTCCTGCGCCACGCCGACGATGTCGCCGGTGAAGACGGGCGGTGTGATGCCGATGATCGCCATTCGCGTGCCGTCGATCAGCATCGTGCTACCGACCGCGGCAGGGTCATTGTGAAATCGGCGCGTCCAATATCCGTCGCTGATCACGACGAGTGCCGATGCGCCTGGAACTTGATCTTCCGTTCCGTCAAAGACTCGGCCGTGTGCCGCGTGCACGCCGAGCATCGCGAAGTAATTCGCGGAGACGTAGCGGCCGCGCGGGTGCTCCAGCTCAGCGCCGGACGTGCCAATCCGAACGTCGAGCCGTCCGGTGCGGCCGCTCACGAATACATCGCTGAAGACGTGATTCTGTCTCTGCAAATCGCGAAAGAGCGGATATGACAACATGTCGGTGCGCGGCGTACCTTCCGACGAGCTGTTCGTTCGTGCGGGATTGCCGATGATCACCAACTGCTCCGGATGTTGCACGGGCAGCGTGCGCACGAGCGTCGCGTCGATCAGCGTGAAGATTGCGGTATTCGCGCCAATGCCGAGCGCCAGAGCGCCGATGACGACCGAGGCGAATCCCGCGTTGCGTTTGACCGAGCGCATCGCGTAGCCGACATCCTGCGTGAGCTCCTGAATCGTCGTCGCTCTGTCCATGCCGCGCTCCCGCGCTTCGTCCATCGAGACGCAGTTGTCTCGGACACCGTTCACGTCGCCGAACTGCCGGAGTGCCTCACGCTCGGCGGCGTCGCGCGACATGCCGCCTTCGATGAGCCGTTGCGTGCGCATCTCGAGATGAAATGCCAACTCGTCGTCGACTTCGCGACGGATCTGGCGGGTGCCGAAGATGCGAAATACTCTGCGCATGCAACCGTCCTTTACGCCGGTAACGGTGATGCGGCGGCGAGCGCCTTGCCCACAGCGTTGGCATAGCGCTCCCAGCTTGCGACTTCGGCGCGCAGCTCCGCGCGTCCGGTGCGGCTCAGCGAGTAGTACTTCGCCTTGCGATTGTTGTCGGAATAGCCCCACTCACTCGTCAGCCAGCCGTTGCGTTCGAGGCGGTGCAGCGCCGTGTATAGCGGCCCTTCTTCGACGAGCAGCTCGCCGTCAGTGATCGACTTGATCCACTCCGCGACGGCGTAGCCATGGCGCCGACCCCACGTGAGTGCTTTGAGAATCAGGACGTCCAGTGTGCCGCGGAGCAGTCCGCCGTCGCGATCGAGCATTCGGTACCCTCTGTGTTAGAGGGGAACGTTACGCGCTGGACCGCGAGCAGGGAAGTGGCGCCGGCTCGATTACGCCGAGGTGCCGCTCGTCCCAGGCGGCTGATCGACTGGCAGGACGAGAGTGAAGACCGAGCCGTTGCCGTCGGCGACATCGAAGGTGATGTCGCCTCCGAGCAGTCGCGCGATACGCCGGCTGATCGCCAAACCCATTCCGCTGCCGGGCGCCGACTTCTCCGCCGATGGCACGCGGAAGAATGCCTCGAAGATTCGGTCACGATACTCGGCAGGAATGCCGGGGCCCGTGTCGTGGACCGCGATCCGAACGGTGCGTTGCGTAGTCACGCTTTCATCGACCGTCATGACGACGCGAACCGCCCCACGCTCGGGCGTGTATTTGAGGGCGTTCGACAGAAGGTTCTCAACGATGTGCCGAACACGAAGCGGGTCGGTGACCGCGAGTACGGTGTCACTCGGCGTTTCGAACGTCAGTCGAATGGACTTCTGCGTCGCGCGCGATTGATGGTCATCGACAATGTCGCGAATCGTCGCCGCGACATTCGTCTCACGGCGGTCGATCGGGTATTCGCCGGCGTCGACTCGCGCGAGGTCGACGAGCTCCGCCGCCGTGCCTTGCGCGGTGCCGACCAGTCGCTTCATCCGGCGTATCATCTCGGCTTGCTGCTCGTTCATCTCACCGGCGAATCCTTCGCTGAGCAGATCGGCGTATCCCGACGCGGCTCCGAGCGGATTCTTGATGTCATGAACGACGCCGTGGATGAGCGCTGCACGCAATTCCACCGAGCGCGCCAGCTTCTCGGCGCGATCGCCTGCCTCTGTGGCGTAGGCGCGGATCTGGCGCTCGAGGCCGACGACGATGGCGAGCGCAATGAGCGCGATCGGCGTCAGCGCGAGCGTGGCGACGATGTCGTATTGCTCCAGTTGGCGAACGCGAGCACGGCTTTTGGTCGAGAGATCGATCAACACCTGTTGGAGTGATTCCGCAGCCGCGATCACTTCTCGCCCTCCCGCGACGCGACTCTCGCCTGCGCGCGCGGCGCCGTCCTCCGGCGCAGCGCCACTCGTCGTTTCACGCCAACGGCGCTCAGCGGTTCGCAGCTGAACGAGTCCTTCGACCGCATCGACACCGAGTCTCGTGGTGATCGAGTCGAGGGCGCGCTCGTCGGCGCTCTGCAGTGCGATCGCGCGTTGGCGGCTGCTGTCCGCTGCCAAACCGGAAGCGTGCGCCGAGACGACGAGCTCGGTCGCGAATGACGCCTGGAACTTGTCCACGAGCAGTCGTGCCTGGTCCGCCAGGTCGATGACGTCCTCGCGTATCCGCCGAACCTCTCGGCTCACGACCAACGGTGTGCCGAGCAACAGCAGGAGCGCGACGGCAACAAAAATGATCGGGATCCAGGCCCGTGGCACCGGCCCGGCGGACGTCCGCTGAGCCATCAATGAGCAGCCTCAGCTTTCAATTCGTTGATGTCGCACCCAGCGTCGGAAGCGACAATCGCAAGGTATTGCGATACCGTCGCCTTTTGTACACCTCGGCCGCCGGCGAACGGGACGCGTTTCTTCTATAGAAGCGTCCCTCGCAGGATCACGACCGCGACGCTGAAATAAATCACGAGCCCGGTCACGTCCACGAGCGTTGCGACGAAGGGAGCGGATGCGCTCGCTGGATCAAAACCGAGTCGTTTGAGCAAGAAAGGCAGCATCGAGCCCGCCAGCGATCCAAAGCCGACGATGCCGACCAACGCAGCGCCAACCGTCAGCGCGACGAGCAAATGATGCGGCCCGTAATCGAACAGACCCAACGCTTGCCACAGTTCGATGCGGATGAAGCCAATCACGCCGAGAATGGCGCCCAGCGTGAGACCAGTTGGCAGCTCGCGGGCGGCGATCTTCCACCAGTCGCCGAGGCGAATCTCGCGGAGGGCGAGCGAGCGAATGATGAGTGAGGTTGCCTGCGATCCGGAGTTTCCGCCTGAGCTCATCACGAGCGGAATGAACATCGCGAGCACGACGGCCTTCGAGATTTCTCCTTCGAAGCGCTGCATGGCCGTTGCGGTCAGCATCTCGGAGAGGAACAGCGCGCACAACCATCCCGCGCGCTTCTTGATCATTCGCGGAAAGGAGATCTCCGGGTACGGCTCGTCCAACGCCTCCATACCGCCGAATTTCTGCACGTCTTCCGTCACTTCGCGCACGAGCGTATCGATTACGTCGTCCACCGTGACGATGCCAAGCACGCGCTTTTGCTCATCGACGACTGGCAGCGCGAGGAGATTGTATTTCGAGATGATCCGAGCGGTTTCCTCGCGATCGAGCGCCGGTCGCACGCTCAATGGCGGCCGCCGGTCACCGGCCATCATGATGCTCGCGGTGCGGTCAGCGACCATCAGCTCGCGCAGCGACGCGACGTGGACCAGCGCGTTCGTCTCTGGATCAGTCACGTAGATCGCGTAGACCGTCTCCTTCGCGCGACCGACCTCGCTGATGTATCGGAGCGTTTCCTCGACCGTCCACGTCGACGGAACGCTGACGAACTCCGTCGTCATGATGCCGCCGGCGGTGTCCGGTGCGTACTTCAGAAGACCGTGCAACATCTTCTGCGTGCCCGCGTCGAGTCGCTTCATCAACCGTTGGCGGTCAGCGACTGGAAGCTCGCGGAACAAGTCCGCCTGCTGGTCGGCGGACATGGCTTCGATGAGCTGCGATATCGCGTCTTCATCCATACGGCTCGCGATCTCCGCACGGCGATGCGCGAGCTCAGGCTCATCGAATACCTGAACCGTGAGATCGAAGGGCAGTGCGTCCAGCACCTTCGCCGAACTGTCAGGAGGGAGCTGCGTCAATGCTTCGGCGATATCGGCCGCGCGAAAGCTGCGCGCGGCCTGCGCGAGGTCCGCGGGGTCGCCGTGCAGCAGATAGAGCAGTTCAGGCGTGGACTGTTGGGTCGTGTCCATTTCGATTCGGGTTGACTACGGAAGAACTGCTCCGGAAGTGCAGATCCCTCGCTACGCTCGGGATGACAAGCCTCTACCGCTCGGGATGACAATAGCTGGACAATTGGCGGCGGTCGCGCAGACTTCTATCTATGCAAGCCGACGTAGTGTTGGTAGTCGACGACGAACCGCAGATTCGGCGGGTCGTCCGAAACGTGCTTACCCCGGAACACGCGAGAGTGATCGAGGCGGCGACCGGCCGCGAGGCGATCGATCTTGCGGCCGCTGAGCGACCCGCTCTGATCGTGCTCGATCTGGGGCTGCCCGATGTCCCCGGAATCGAGGTTGCCCGAGAGATTCGCACGTGGTCTTCGGCACCAATCATCGTTCTGTCGGCGCGGCATTCGGATCAAGAAAAGGTTTCGCTGCTCGACGCCGGCGCCGACGATTACGTCACGAAGCCGTTCAGTCCCGGCGAACTGCAGGCGCGTGTTCGCGCGCAGCTTCGGCGTTCGCGGCTCGCGCCGGCCGCCGGCGAAGGCCAACAGATCACGATCGGCGACCTCGTGATCGATCCGGTCAAGCCGTCGGTGAAGAAGCGCGACGTCGTCGTCCACCTGACGAAGATCGAGTGGGAGTTGCTTCGTACGCTGCTCAAGCACGCCGGACGCACGCTGACACATCAGCAACTCTTTCGAGCCGTGTGGGGCAACTCGTCCGGCGACATGCAGCAGTATCTACGCGTCCACGTGCGAAGTCTCCGCCGCAAGCTCGAGGCGGATCCCGTGCGGCCGCGGCTCATCGTGACCGAACCAGGAGTTGGCTACCGAATCGAGAACGAACGGTGAGTGAGACCACGCCAGCGCCCGGGCGCGGGGTGCGCCGGCGCGAGTGGGTGTCGTGGTTCGTCGTGCTGGGCGCGGTAACGATTGGGATGATCGCCGTTCGCAGTCGGCTCAATCAGGCGCACGTCACGCTCGCGTATCTGCTCGTCGTTCAGGGTGGCAGCGCGCGCGGCGGCCGGCCGCTCGGCATCGCGCTCGCGGCGACGGCGTTCCTCTGCTTCGATCTCTTCTTTCTTCCGCCGTTTGGCAACCTCACGATCCAGGATCCACTCAACTGGCTCGTGCTCGTGGCTTTCCTGGTGACGAGCATTCTATCCGCGCAGCTTCTGTATCGCGCACAAACGGAGGCGGAGGCAGCGCGCGAGCGAGCGGCGGAAATCGATCGGCTCGCGGCACTCGGCGCCGAGACGCTGAACGTCGGCCGCGCCGAGGATGCGCTCACCGCGATCGTGGAAGTGATTCGCACGTCGCTTCGGCTCGACGGCTGCGCAGTCTACATCGCAGATGTCACAACGGGCGCCGTGCATCTCGCCAGCGAGTCGGGCACGACGTTCGAGCGCGTCGGTGATCGCGCTGGCCTGGTCGACTGGGTCGTATCGGAGGGTGGTGGCGCAAGTGCGATCGAGCAGGTCGACGGCACCAGCCGATTGGGCATCGCGACCACGAATCTCACGAACAACGGCACCGACACGACGAATGCGCGCGCGCTGCTGCGTCCCTTGCAGGTGCGAGGAGCAACGGTGGGTGTTCTGCGGATTGTCGCCGCGAGCGGGCTTTCATTGAACCCCGCGCAGTTGCGCGTGCTCGACGCGCTGGCCTACTACGCGGCGCTGGGCGTCGAGCGAGTTCGTTTGGTTGCGGCGGCGGAACGTGC
>Ga0070679_100005587_pt1 | contig 11652 bp, 11 predicted proteins | sample KBSC63BmetaG_FD_65652 | JGI IMG/M metagenome (GOLD analysis project Ga0070679, IMG submission 65652) | Corn rhizosphere microbial communities from Kellogg Biological Station, Michigan, USA - KBS C6-3B metaG | ecosystem: Host-associated > Plants > Roots > Rhizosphere | place: USA: Michigan... | reverse complement strand
GTAAACAATACGAATATAACCTTGGGCTCCACTCGATGCTGGTAAAGTGCCTGCCGCCCCACCACCGCCGCCGCCATAATTTGAACCAGGAGTCGATGGATTGCTACTTACTGAATATCCAGTTGACCTGCTTGCACCGTTGCCGCCCGCGCCGCCAAATGTTGAATTTGCAGCATCACCACCATCACCCCCATTAGTATAAGTCGTTTGGGTCGCTCCGAGGCCGCTCGTCCCACTGATCAAGATGGTTCCATTATGACCAGAGACTTTGACTGATCCTACTGATGTTGTGGCAGAACCGCCATTCTGTCCAGAACCACCTTTAGCAAGAACGGTTGAGGTGCTGACAAACCATGTGTCACCGCCATGTGTTCCAATTGAATATGAAACGTTAGAACCTGGGGTTAAATTAAGATTGAGTAATTTTGCGTAGGCACCGCCACCACCTCCGTAATTACTCCCACCGTCTGCGCCTGGGCCTATGCACTCAATAGTATTATTTGCATCGTTCCAATCAGACGGAACGGCCCATGTATGTGTTCCTGTAGTCGCTAAACGAATATCGGTCGCCATTACGAGAGTTTCTTAACTTTCAGGAATATCAACACTTGTTTGCTGGTTGAGGCCGACGTGACATTGAAGGATAAAATGTCATTGACGGCGAATGTTGTGGTCCAACCCGTCAGAGTTGATGATTGATTTTTGGCTGATGATGACAAAGTGATTGGAGCCGCCGCGCTGATACTGTCTCCCGAGGCAGGATGCGTCGTCCCCGCGTCATATTGCGAGTAAGTGCATTTGCGAACTTCGACACTGACCGACCCACTTTCCTGCCCAAGAATAGACCAGCCGACAATCTGACCACTAAAATCAAATGGACCTAAGAACCGACCAGTCTGTCCAGTCGTAATGACGTTCGTGCCATCTCCAATAACAATTCCAAGATCGATGATTGCGGGGAGGAGAGCATTACCATTGACGCTGATACCCGTGGCACTGATTGAGGTATTGACCGTTGAGTTGCCAACGAGCAGTCCACTGGACGAAAGAAAGACGTTCGACCCGTTCTGCAAGACGGTGCTATTGGATTGCATCAAGCCGTTTACATCGGCAATCGACCAACCGTTTTGTGTCGCAATAGAATTGGACGTGGCATTACCAACGAACACATGCGAAGAATCGACAATGACATTCGAACCAATGCCAATGCCTGAGGTGTTGGAGGTGATGATGCCAATTTTGAAGATAGTCGAGTTGGCGAAGGCATTGACGCTGGAATTTCCAATGGTCATGCCAACGGCACTGTCGATAATGACGATACCGCCGCCGAGATTAATAGCCGACGCATTGATGATGGAAGTGCCAACAACAACGGTATTAGACGTGACGTTCACGGCCCCGCTGAAATTCATCAGCGAGCTATTCACCGTGACGTTGACCGTCGAATTACCAATTGAAAGTTTGTCGGTGGTTACAGCCGTATTCGCACCGACGAATATACCTGAACTATTCGCGACGATGAAAACTTGTGACGAATTGGCGACGGTGAGCGAGTTATTGGCGAGGACGCCATTGCGTCCTACGAATGGTCCTTGAGACACTTTCCCTATCCAGTGTTATTATTGTTGTCATGGCAAAGTGTGATTAATGTATTTAGTAAAATTCTCGCGTTTTATATTTTTAGACGTAGCGAAATGGGGTCCACTTAAAGGTTTACTTCAATCTGAACACCACCCCAGTCAATTTGTTCAGCCGATGCACTTGCACCATTGTTGCCCCAGAACTGCCAAGTCAGGAATGTCGTTGTCGAAGGTAGATTTGTTTGATTGTATTGACCGAAAACCGTGTTTCCCGTCGTCAAGTTCGTCAGTTGATAACTAACATTGCCACCGTTCGGCGGTGCGAAAATCACAGCTTCATACCAGTTGGTATTGCCCGTTGTTATATCCGCGCCAAGATCGATTGTGTTTGATGTTGTTGCATTAGCTGACATCGCACTTAATGTAGTAGCGCCTGAATCCCATCCGAAACCTATGATATTGGTTTGCGCCGAAGGATTACCATTGGCCAAGTTCGTCGTGGAATCCTTGAAACCAATAAAAGCTCTGCCATTGGTTACGGATTGAGCAACGCCAAAGCGCGCGACCGCATAAAAACCGCCTAAGCCAGCAGCATTACCCCGCCAGAAAGGCAGTCCAGTGCCGTTTTTCCAACCAATTGTAGTTCCTGCCGTGGCACCTGTGCTATGACCCATGCGTGTCTGTGACATGAACAGGTTTGCCGATGATGCGACACGGGCCGTGGCCGTCGTTGTGATCGTTGACGTTAGGCGTGTCGCCGTCGCCGTCGCAGCGCCTGCGGTCGGTAGCAATTGATAGATGGTGTTGTGAAGAAAGTGACCTTGAAGTGGTGTATCCCATCCCGATGATCCAATCGTCACAGGAAGAATTCTTTGTGCCTTATACTTGCCGAAATATGAAAGAGAGTTCGCGGCTGTTGGGGCAGTTATATTGTTGGCACCGTTCCCTACTGGCACTGTTATCGCGACGGAATTTATGATAGAATTGATAGTCGAATTGCCAAGCGAGATGTAGTCAGAATTGACGGTCAGATTGCCTGTAATGACTTGGTTTTGAACTGTAACCGTATTTGATGTGTTATCGAAGTTGAAAGAGTTCGAACCATTGAAGCTACCAGAATCGTCATATTGGATGTTGGTATTGGAGCCACCTGGAGACCCGCTGCCGCCCGCTGGCTTTTTCCATGAGCCATCGGATGCAGGAAAGTAACCGCCATCCGTTACTTGCGCCGCAGTGGGTTTAACGACGGTCCACGTAACCGTCGAGTTCGCGAGCGTGATGGACGATGAATTGGTAACGCAATTGACCGACGAGTTGCCGACGCGGAAGGCTGCACCCGCATTATTGGTGATTGCGAAATCAACGACGGTATTCTGGATCGCATCAAACACTTGCGTTGCGTTCGCGGTGAACACGCGCTTGTCAACGAGATTGATGCCAAATTGTCCTTGCGCCAAAGACGAAGGAACATTACCAGCCGTTGTTGAATATTTTTGTTTTACAGTAGATGACATGAAGGTATTTATTTACATCGCTGCTAATGATGCAACTTCGGTAGATGATAAAGCACGGTTATAGACTCGCACGTCATCTATCAATCCATTAAAGAAACTGTCTGCTTGCAATGCATTTCTTCCCATGACGAATGGATTGACACCTGAGACCGCATCATTTGTTTGAGGAGTCGTGCCGACTGAAATGCCATCCACATAGAGAGTGAGGTTGGTTCCATCCCATGTTCCGCAGATATGATGCCAAGCATTGTCACCATACTTAGTGGTGCTCACAACGAAAATTCCTGTTGTTGCATTCAATATCTGAAAGATGACTTGACCTTCATTTCCTGCCGCACTATTCAATGCAAACATGTAACCATTGAGGTCGTTCGTCCAATCACCGTTTCCCGCGATCATCGGCCACTTACTGCTTCCTGCGGCGGCGGTGTTATCATACTTGACCCAACAAGTGAGTGTGCCGACATGAGTCAGATTGAGTATTGATGGAGTTCCGACGTTGACCGCAGTATTGGACCCATTGAATGTCAGAGCACCGTTGAGATGACCTGTTGTCCAACTTATAGTTCCTGTGATCGAACCGCTGTTATTTTGGCCAGATGAATCAGTTGCGGTGCTGCCGCTCGCATCGTCAAGCTTCCACCAACCAACAATACCAGACAATAGGGGATCATATTTTCCCACTGTGATTTGGTTTGTAGTAGCGCCGCTGGGTATCGTTATCTGGTTTAAGGTAGCAGTTGATGAAGTGGTAATTGGCATTTATGCAGAAACAGACTTCTTCTTTCTGCTTCTAACTTCAGCAAGAGTCGTTCGCAAATCATTGCATTCGTCTTGCAAATCGGCGCGTTGCTGTTTGATAACTTCAATTTCGCGCGTCAATTCAGTCCTTACAGATTCGACTTCTTTTTGGTATTTCTCTGCGTCTTCATAATGAGTAGCCTTCAACGCGTCATTAAATTCTTCAATCTTCGCGTTTAATTCCGCGTCTTTTTCACCAAGTTCAGCATCCTTCTTGGCCAAGCTTTCTTGCGCTATTTCTAATTGAATTTCTAATACAAGAGTTTTCTTGGTGAGTTCGCCTATCGTATTGTTCAATTTTTCAATATATTTGTTGATTAGATCAGTATCCATTACATTCCTTTTTGTTCCACGGCACTCGGCCTTTCAATTTAACTTTTTGTTCTTCGGCCCATTTGCGACCTTTAGTCAAAGTATGTATTTTAAAATGTGCCACAGTCGATTGTTGCAGACCATGCGACACCACCAGCACTGCTCCATTGGACCATGCTGCCGTCCGTCGCAGGAACTGACAACTTGCTAAATCCGTTTGTGGAGTTTGCAACCAGCATATCGCCTGAGGCGTATGACGCCAACCCCGTGCCTCCCGATGGTCCCGCAAGTGCCGTTGAGAGCGTCAGTGTATTGGCGACGAACGTGACGGCGTAGGTCGAGTTCGCTCCAATAGCAACACCTGAGCTATTCGATACGAGATTCCCTGATACCAAGTAAGCTTGAAGTGTGGCGATTGCGAAACTTGTATTAGCAGTGTCAACAGTAGTAGTTGGTTCAGCAAGATTGTTTGCCCATAGAACGTAGTTGCCGTTGGTTGCATCGCGGAATAGACCTGTGAAGCGATTATTTACGCCATCGTTATACAGTCCGTAGAAACCAATATCGATGGTATCGCTGGCGTTGTTATCTGCAAGTTTGATCATCGGATCATGGACTTGCAGATTCGTTGCGTCGATAGTCGTCATGGTGCCAAGCACCGTCAAGTTGCCAGATATATTGACATCCTTGACCGATAGGTTGGCATTCGGGATCGAGACATTCGCGCCAGTGAAGCTTATATTTGCAGTCGAATTGACTTGTGATCCATATAGCAATCCAGCCGAGACGCCGCTCGCATTGACAGTCTGAACGCCATTGAATGTTATGGCGACCGAATTGACCGTCGCGTTGACCGTCGAGTTACCAAAGACCGCCTTAACGGTATCAAGGATGACATTGGCACCGTTCTGGATGACCGAGTTGTTGACGACAACTTGAGTTCCATTAAGCGCAAGTCCAAGAGAATTGACCGTCGCGTTGACAGTTGAGTTGCCATAGCTGCCTTTGACCGTCGTGAACTGAACATTCGAACCGATGGCTACAACAGATGTATTGACGACGACGTTGACGGTCGAGTTGCCAATCGTCAGGGCTTCCGCAGTCTTGTTCCATGCAAAGAGAGTGTCAGCACCAAAGGCACCAGAATCATTGAACTGGATTTGTGTATTCGAACCGCTTGGTGTTCCCGAACCGCTGACCAATGACCAAGAACCGTCAGCCTTGAGATAGTAGCTACCCGCCTTTTGCACAGTCGAAGGCGGAACGATGGTGATCGTGTTGCTGGTATTAGCAAGCGTGATGCCACCCATCGAAATTGACACATTGCTGATCGTATTCTGAACAGAAATTGTGTCAGGAGAGATGTTGACGTTAGATGTAGCGTTGGCAACGGATATCAGGCTGGCATTGACTGTCATTATACCCGTGACCGTCAGGTTGCCTGCGACCGTCAGAGTGTTTGACGTGTTGTTCCACTGAATATTATCGGTGCCGTCAAGCACGCCAGAATTGTTGAATTGAATGTCGGTATTGGAACCACCAGGAGCCACGATGGCAGTCGCCCAAGAACCGTCAGCCTTGAGATAGTAGGTTCCTGCTTTTTGGGCAGTCGAAGGCGGAACGATGGTAATCGTATTGGTCGAATTTGCAATGGTAAGACCACTGGATACCAATACAATATTCGCTGTCGAACTGCCGACGCGGATCGTATCGATCATGCTCGTTGAGTTAACAACGATGGCTTGGTTGGCTGTTAGTGTTCCAGGAGTGCGCGCACCCGCGATGGGAACGTTTCTCGTTCCATCATAGGAACCGATAAAAACGACATTACCCGCCTCAGTCCACGCGAGTTCCCCATTGGATAGCTGAGAAGGCGCAGCCGAAGTGGCACTTCTTTTTATTTTGATTAGGTTACTCAATGGGAGGTCGTTCCTTTAAAGAAAAAAGTGATGTTTCCCTTATTTATTAGGGGTTGGAAAGCATGAGTTTCATGCGCGTTTGGTCATTGCCGACATGAGCAATGTTTAGGTCATCGATCAGGCCAGAAGTATTTGCACCATAAAACCATGCCGTGGCGGGCATATTATTTTTGCGAAGATGCGCAAAGGCGTTTTTGGCGACTTGCAACCAATATTGGTTCGAGTCGGTCGTGTTGTCAGGCACACCAATTTCACCAATGCATCCTTTGACACCGACTTCGTTGCAGTAATCGATGAAGGGTTGCAAAGACTGGACACCCGTGTAGGTGTCAATAGAAAATGAGCTATATGTGTTGGAATACAGACCGCCACCTGTAACGCCCTGTGCATTATCAAAATACTCATGGGCCTCCAGAATGATATTTCCGCCTGTGAGCATATTCAATTCGTAGTTGCGCTGGTGGAAGCAATGGGCGCGGGTGTCATAACCGTTGACATAGATCGGTGTATTCGGGTCTACGGCACGGATAGCGTCGATAGCCGCTTGGGCATAAGACCCCCACTTGGTCGGTTGATAGGTGGTAGCTGCCGAACCGAGTTCCAATTGCATATTGGCGACATACAGCACATCTCCAGCGCTTCCGCCGTTGATATAGACGTTGAAAAATTCGCTTCCAGCCGATGGTGTGCGAGTAAAGCTGAAACGCTGCCATGTAGTGTTCGCCGTCTTGAGACTTGGCGTGCCACTTATTTGCAAGTTGAAATCGAGAGTTCCACTGGCCGTCTTGGCATAGATGCTTTGGGTAATCGCAGTCGCAGTATAAGTGTGAGCCTGATAGAAACCGCCGAAGGTGCTTGGTCCGTTCGTGATCGTCCATGCTGGACCGTAACCAGCCCCGAGAGGGTTGGTGCCAGGAGCCAGTTTTGTGATCGTCGCCCCCGAACCGTTGGTCCAGTTTGCGAAGTCCGAACCAAAATAATTGGGGCCATCTACGAGATTGGTGCCGACGACATTCACGGATGGTTCGTTCATCAAACCATAGCCGATAAGACCAGGATAGCCGACAAGTGCCGTGGCAAGCTTCGTCCAAAGATCGGTGAAATGGGCTGTCGTCAGCGTTCCATCACCAAGAAAGTTGACATTGCTCGCAGCAATACCAGAGTTTCCCGCACCGAATACGGTATTGTTCCATGCTGTCGAATTGGCATAGCCGCCATAATTATGAAGGTCTACAATAACGCCGATGCCGTTGGCAGCAGCACCAGCAAGCGCCGCCTTGATATTAGTCAGAGTTGTTGAATTGAGTGCATTGAGAACGGCGGTCTGTAGATTTTCCCACGCCACTGGCATACGCACATACTTGATACGCTTGCGCCGTAGATAGGCCCAATCAGCCGCCGTGGCATAGATTGGTGCAGAGAGTTCGGCCCAATCCATATTGACGCCAAACAGTGGTGTTGTTTGGGGGCCTCTGAGCACAGCATTTTTAACTGCGCGGCGCAATCTCATGTCTTAGAGCGCCGTTGCGTGCAGTGTTATGACATAAACACGGGCGCTGGTTGGCGTATATGCGCCATTGGTGACGAGATAGCCGTAAAGCGATGAACTTGCCAAAGTGATTTGCTTGTTGACGATATTGTTTTCGACATAGAGCGTTGATCCAAGATCAACTGGGGCACCAAGATCGATATAACCCAGGAAGGAAGCGCGATCACCGCTTGGCAAATCCCATGCAGCATTGTCTCCCTTGGCACTCGGAGGCGTGACATTATACAAGTAAAGACGATATGTGGTTTCGCCTGAGATTATTGCGCTGTCGTTGATTTCAAGGGCAACGCTGGTCAAAAGAATTTCACCCGCACCAGGACCCATTGATGAAAACGTCAAGGCCGCCGTCGAACCTGTGGCCGATCCTAATACGTCGTTTGCCGCATAGGCGTTTGTATCGGCAGTTCGTGTTAAGCTGACAACTGCCGCATAGCCGACCGACGCAACCGTATCGATATTATGGTGAGGTGTATGCACGCCACCATTGTCTGTCGTTTTGACAGTCGCTGTAACGGAACCACCTGAAATTGCGAGGTTGTTAGTCATTTATTACTTTAATCCTTACAATAAGACAAGTAACAAGGCTCCGCCCAACGTTGTAGGTGTTTGCGTTATTACTGGGGCGACGATAGTTAGAGTCATTTGCTTAAAAAATACCTTTTGGAATACTTTTCATATTTAGCAAATCAGAATGTTCCGCCGTCAATATCACCCAGGTTTGGATTACTACCGTCATAGACAACTTCTTGTTTTATGACTTTCTGACCACTTTCTACTTTGATCTTTTTGGTTCGAGGTTTGCTTACGACAACTTTTGGGGTGAGACGGACTCCTGGCATTTTAGATTTATTCTCTCAAATTTCTGTTTGGTTTTCCTGAATTCTGTTAAATTCAGCGTGTTATTTGGGGTGTCAAAGTAACTTGACCTTCCATGATACGATTTGTGGTATTCGCGTCTGGATCGTATAACTCTACATCATAAAAATATCGTCCAGCCGCAATATTCGCGGTGTATCCAGCGTCCATTGATAGAACCAGGATGCTATTGTTAACTGAACATGTGAAAGAATAAGAATTTGTCGAAGTATAATTTTTGCGCATCATGGCTGATGCGTTATAGGCAGTTGTATCAGGATCACCATTGTCATCATAAAGATCAATTTCAACTGCGAAGTCTGATCCCTGATCTATGATCAAGTCATATCGTTGGCTCATTATGCCCCCAGATGCGTGCGCGCCATGTTTATGGTGCAGTTAGCAACCGTTGGCGTAAATTGAATGAGAACGTGCGTGGCATTTGTTACGGCATTAAATGAACCAAGATCAGAACTCGAATAAATTTCACCATACTCTGTCATGAATGCATTGACATCGTTATGCGTGCAGAGAAGTTTGGTGATCATCGAATTATTTGAACTATTATCGCGGCATGAGAACAGATATTCAACACCCCTGAAAGTATCCATGGCGTAGTTGTCAACGGTTTGTGCCGTTGTGCCCGTTGTTGTGGCATTACTAAACCTGAACTTATCGTTGAAGAAGGTGTTGGATACAGAATCACCAATCGCCGCTTCAAAGACACCTGACGAATTCTGAACCGTCAATGAGGTGGTATTGATTTGGACGTTGACAGTCGAATTGCCAATTTCAATAAGGTTTGTCGTGATCGAGACGTTGCCGATTGTGACTGAATTTGCCGCAATTGTATTCGAGTTCAGAATAGTAATTGTGCCAGTTGTCGCATTGACTGTCGCCGCCTTGAACGTTCCCGTCGAGATGACTGACGAGTTAGCAAGCGTGTTGACTGTAGAATTGCCAAGCGTGAACGTGCCCGTATTGATGACAAGATTGCCACCAATAGTCAGTTGCGTTGTGGCACTGATGAAGCCTGTAACCGCCGTATTTGACAGGATCGCCAGATTGGCTGCACTCTGCACATTGCCGCCTCTTAGACCAGAAGTCGTGAGTGTATTGGCAAACAGGATGCCAGACATATAAGCGTTGCCACTCGTGACAGCGCCGTTGGCATTGTTGTTTGCCGTGACGATTTCAGTGGCAAGAGTATTGATGATAAGATTTGTCTTATCTAACCAGACTTGGAATACGTCACCGATATTGATGGTTGAAATTGATTTAGACAATCTTTAGCGCTCTTAGTAATAAGGTTTTTATTTCGCTGATATCGTCTTCCATTTTCATAACTTTGGCGTTCAGGTCCTTGTTTGACAAGAGCTTGGCACGATGCGCCTTATAGAGACTATAACCATTGACATCGGTATTTATTACGACACCTGTTTCCGTATCCTTCACGTATCCAGGAACTTGCGTTTTTACCTTCATTACGCGCTCACCGCCGCACCACGAATGTCATCCATCTTAGGAACGAGAATGTCATTGTTCGATAGGAAGACGATCTTGAATTGCATGGTGTCATAGGTTTCGACCTTGCTTGAATCATCGGTGAAGTAAGCCATGACATTTGATTCCATGACGGCGTTGAAAGCTTGTTTCGGGTAATCAACCTTGGAAATTTGCATACCTGATCCAACAACCCCGAGGTTGGCAGTGGGGGCCTGCATCGTCAGGAACGTATTGTTAGTGACGTTATTCACGACGCCAACAAAGAAGCTGTTTTGACTGAACAGAGGATTGGTGATGACGATCAAGTCACCATTTGCCAAATCGGTTGTGAAGGAAGTTCCGCTGCCTGCGATTTGCAAGTTTGAGGAATCTGTCACCGTCACTGAACCTGCCAACAGATGGTTGTTCGGGCAGTTCTGGAAATTGTATGTCAGTTCGACATAATCGGTATCGTCAATTGATGATGAATAAACTCCGAGACCATCCACTTGTTCAAGCAACGTCCAGTCTTTATCATCGAAGGCGTCATTGTCTTTCGAACTATTTTGCACGCGCGCAAAGACTTTTAGATCGGTGCCCGCAGGGCGATAAGCCGTGACATAGAACAACATATCTTCGGCAAACTGATCAGTGTTGAGGTTGACCTTTGTCGTGACGTGCTTGGCGTAGGCGTTCCCATAGTTTGTGTTCTCGTTGGTATAGTCATTGTTTATGACATACTTAGAGAAGTGCGCGCGAGCAATTCCAGGTTCGATGAATGGCACTGTGTAATCATTGTTTGATGAAACGTTGAACAAGTAGACGGATGCATTCGAATAGTTATTACCGATGACGCTGGTATTGGCGGTTGAGCCATTAGCATAGGTAGCAATAAACTGATTTGAACGAGACGGGATGCAGGTTGCAGCAATGTCGTCGTCACCAACAGCCGTTGATTTGAAGATTTTGACGGTGATGTCCGTGGCCGAAGGATTGGTCATGACCAGAGTCGCGCGGCCACTAAGGTTGTTGGCGTCGGCAACTGTTTGGAACAAACCGCGATGCGTTATTGTAAAGGCCGTTCCAAGAGGATTGTTGATGGTGATTTCGGGTTTAATGCGTGATGACAAAAGATCAGTGCATACGACATTGGCAAAAACCGTATCGGGTTCTTGGTCGCAGTAAAGATATGAACCAATGGTAAAGGTAATGTTTGCTCCCGAACCTGCCGATGCCCCGCCTGATGAATTAGAGTAGACGACATTCGCGCCTACCATACGGGTTGGATAAACGAACCCACAACCTGCATTGGCGATGAAGGTGTTGGTGATGCCGCCCGTCGAGTTCGTTGTCAGCAACAATTTGGCAGCGAAGCCACCTTTGATAGTCGTTGTGCTTTCATAACCCGAGATTATAACAGTGTCGCCGTTGGAATAGCCCGTGCCACCTGTCACAATAGTTGTGTTGGTGACGTAAGTGTTGACGAAGCGCAATGTCGCATTCGCGTTTGAGTCACGCAGCAAAAGAATGTTGGTGTCCTGACCGTCGATATAGGTGTCCGACAAGCCAGCCAAACGGCCGACTGGCGCTTTATAAACCAGCGCGGCGGTATTGGCGACTGTTGGGGCACGGTCGAT
>Ga0070679_100005584_pt1 | contig 11654 bp, 8 predicted proteins | sample KBSC63BmetaG_FD_65652 | JGI IMG/M metagenome (GOLD analysis project Ga0070679, IMG submission 65652) | Corn rhizosphere microbial communities from Kellogg Biological Station, Michigan, USA - KBS C6-3B metaG | ecosystem: Host-associated > Plants > Roots > Rhizosphere | place: USA: Michigan... | reverse complement strand
CCCCCGGAGAGCTCGTTACGATCGAACTCGATCGGCGTGGCCATGCGCGCCGACGCCAGCTCGATGATCATCGCGAAGATGTTCTTGAACTCCGGGTTGCTATCCACCGAGCCGGGGTAGTACGCGTCGAACACATACTGGGAGACCACGCCCGATTTCCCCGCCTGCTCCAGCCTCCACGCCATGTTGCTCCCGATCAGGTTGATCCCGCGCCACATGAGCGGGCTCACCGCGGGCGCTATCGGGTCGGCGTAGGGCGGGACGAAGATGCGTGGACCCGAGGAGCCCATCTGGTGCACGTCGAGCCAGACCTGCGGGAACCACTCCTTGTACGCGGTCCGCGTCATGGCCTTCGTTTCCTTCTGGGTGAGCATGTACCAGTCGCGATTGTCGTCGTGGCCCGTGTAGTGATGGTAGAGCCATGGCATGCTGCCGCCCTCGTAGGGAGTGCCGACGTACTTCCGGTACCACTCGGTCACCATGATCTGGCCGTCGGGATTCAGAGACGGCACGAGCAGGAGGATCACGTCGTTCAGCCGGCGCTCGGTGTTCGGGTCGGTTGCGGTGACGAGCTGGTACGCCAGCTCCATCACCATCTGCGACGAGGCGATCTCGGTGGAGTGGATGTTGTTGGTGAGGAGGATGATGGTCTTCCCCGCGCCCACGAGCGAATCCACCTGCTGCTGCGAGAGGCCGCGCGGATCGGCCAGCCGGCGCGCGATGTCCTGGTATCGCTTCCTGTTCCGGAGGTTCTCCGGGCTCGAGATCATCGCGAGGATGAAGTCGTTGCCGAGGGTGGTCTCGCCCATCGTTTCGAGCTCCATGCGCGGCGAGCCCTTCGCCAGGTGCTGGAAGTAAGAAACGATCTGGTGGTAGTCGGCGAGCTTGCGGTCGGCGCCTACCTCGAACCCCAGGAACTCCGTGGGAGTGCGGAGCTGTGTAGCAGTCACCGACTGCGCCGGCGCGATTCCAGCGAGCGCGGACGCGAGGAGGGTGGCGCAGGCGAGCGGTAGTCTCATGATCCTTCTGGCTTGGGGCGGGAGTGTCGGGTTGGGCCGGGACCCGGCGAACCGGCAATTATCTGCCGAGGAGTGACCGCGTCAAGGATGGTGGAGCCTCGATGCGGCTGCGGTGTACCTTAACGCATGCACGCAGCAGCCACATCGCGACTGGTGGGGGTGAGCATCTCCTTCCACCTCCAGGAACCCGGCTCCCAGTGAGGGCGTCCAGCGACGCCGGCGCGCACCATCAGCGGCGCGCCGCGCGCGGGATGGGGGTCCTCCTTTTCATTCTCGTAGTGATCGCGCTCCCGCTCCAGGCGCAGCGCTCGCGGGCCATCACACTCCGAATCAACCCGCACGCCGGGGACACGCTTTACACGCGCTTCGAGCAGACGGTGGAAATGAGCGGTACCGCCCACGTAGGCTCGGCGGATACCACGATGACGATGAAGAGCACTCTGCTCCTACTCTCGCATCTCATGGTGGAGGCGAGCGACAGCAGCGGCGCCACGGTCACCGCGGTCACCGACTCGGTCGCGCTCAGCTCCTGGCGCATGGGGACCCCTGTGCCTTCGGAGACCGCGCGGCGCGCCATGCAGGGGAAGCGGATCCAGCTCCAGATAGCGCCCAACGGCTCGGCGACAGTCCTTGACGCTCCGGACGAACTGGCCTCCGACGTCCGCGCGGCCGTTTCCGCCATGCCGTCCACACTCCCCGACCGGCCCATGAGGATCGGGTCCACCTGGAAGCAGACCACTGCGATACCGGTGTCCGCCAGTACAGGGGCGAGGCAGGGAGCTACCGGCCGAGCCGCGACGCTCACCGCCACCTACCGGCTCGATTCGCTCTCCCGCGACGGGAATATCGCTTTCATCTCGATGCGCGGCGTCCTCCAGCGCGACAGCAGCGCGGCCCCCATTTCCCGCGGTCTCCGCGTGGTCTCCAATGGCACCATCACCGGATCCCTCCGTGTGGACCGCAAGCGCGGCTGGTGGACCAGCTCCGACGCCACCATCACCCTGGAATCCGTCCTCACCCCCTCGTCCGACACCTCCCGCACCCGCCCCATGCGCGTCCTCACCCGGATAGAACAGAGGATGCATACGGGGGAGGGGTGGTGAGAAGGTGAAAGGGAACAGGAAACAGGGAACAGGGAACAGGAACTGCCCGAGCGCGCAGGGCTCTTCTCGTGGGAGCCGGTACCTGTTTCCTGTTCCCTGTTCCCTGTTTCCTTTCACCTCTCACATATCCCCAACCCGCCCTTAGGTTTAGATTACAGCGTGCGCCTCGTACACCTCGCGGATCTACATCTCGGCTACAGACAGTATCATCGGCTGACGCCCGCTGGGATCAACCAGCGTGAGGCGGACGTGGCCCGTGCGTTCCGCGGGGCCATCGACCAGGTGATCGAGCTCAGGCCGGACGTCATCGTCATCGCGGGGGACATCTTCCACACCGTGCGTCCGATGAATCCGGCCATCATCGACGCGTTCCAGCAGTTCTACCGGCTCTCCCACGAGTTGCCGGATGCGGTGAAGGTCATGGTGGCGGGGAATCACGATCGGCCGCGCGCGAGCGAGACTGGGTGCATCCTCGATCTGTTCGGGCGGCTCGGCTTCCAGGTCGTGATAGACGAGCCGCGGCGATTCACCTTCCCCGATCGCGATCTCTCCATCCTCGCGGTTCCGGATCTCCCCGGCGCACTCCCGCCGTTGACACCGGATCCGGAGGCGAAGCACAACGTGCTGGTGCTGCACGGCGAAGTGGAGGGAATGCTCCCGCCGTACATCGCCGCGGCCGATCGGGCGACGGTCGAGATTTCGCGCGAGGCTCTCTCCGCTCCGAGCTGGAGCTACGTGGCGCTCGGACACTTTCACGTCCACCGCGAGATCGCACCCAACGCGTTCTATTCGGGATCCATCGAGTACACTTCCGCCAACCCGTGGGGCGAGCTGGTGGAGGAGCGCGATGCCGGTCTCCCCGGGAAGGGCTTCATCGAATACGACCTGGACGCGGCCACGCATCGCTTCCACCACGTGCAGGCGGCGCGCTCGCTGGTGGATCTCGAGGCGATCTCGGCGCGCGGGCTGTCGGCGGCGGAGCTGGACGCGCGCATCCGTGAGCGCGTGGAAGGTTGCGAGGGCGGGATAGACGACAGCGTGGTGCGGCTGGTGGTGCGCGACGTTCCTCGCCACATCGCGCGCGAGCTCGATCACAAGGCGCTGCGTGACTACAAGAGGCGGGCGCTGCACTTCCATCTCGATACGCGCCGCCCCGAGCTCCTCCGCAGCTCGGCGAGTGGGGCACCGGGGCGGCGTCCTACCCTGATGGAAACCGTGGAGTCGTACCTCTCGCGCCGGCCGATGGATGCCGATTTGGACAGGAACGCGGTGGTGCAGCTCGGCCTCCAGTATCTCCGCGAAGCCGACTCCGATGCGGAGCGGGCGGCGCCGGCCGTGCCGGCGGTAGAGTAGTGAGGCTGAACTCCCTCTCTCTCACCAACTTCCGCCAGCACGCGGACACCCGCATCGAATTCGATACGGGGCTCACCGGCATCATAGGACCCAACGGCTCGGGGAAGACCACCATCCTCGAGGCGATCGCGTGGGCCATCTACGGCAACCCCGCAGCGCGCGGTACGCGCGACTCGATCCGCTTCAATCGCGCTGGTCCGCGCTCGAGCGTGCGTGTGGAGCTGGAGTTCGACCTCGGTGGTCACAGCTATCGTGTGGTGCGCGGGCTCACCAACGCCGAGCTGTATCTCGATGGTTCGGGTACCGCCATCGCAAACTCCATCAGCGGCGTCTCCGAGCTTCTCACGCGCCGGCTCGGGATGACCCGTGAAGAGTTCTTCAACACTTACTTCACGGGGCAGAAGGAGCTGAGCGTGATGGCCTCCATGGGGCCATCGGAGCGGGCGCAATTTCTCTCCCACGTTCTCGGCTACGAGCGGCTGCGCGCGGCGCAGAAGATTCTGCGCGAGCGGCGCTCGGAGGTTTCGGCGCGGATTGCGGGACTCCGGCAGGGGATGCCGGATGCCGACATAGTACAGGGGCAGCTGCGCGAGGCGGAGAGCCGCAGCGCGCACGCGCTCGACGCGGCAGCCGCGACGCGCAGCCGCAGCGAGCGCGCGGAGGAACGGCTCGCGGAGCTGCGCCCGCGCTGGGAGCGGATGCAGCGCGAGCGCGAGCAGCTGCAATCGCTTCTCTCGGAGCTGAGGGTCGCAGAGGCGGAGGAGCTCTCGCTCCGGCGCGATACCGAGCGGCTCACGCGCGAGCTGGGAGAGATCTCGGTCGCACGCAGCGAGCGCGAGCTGCTGATGGTGGAGCTGGCGCCATACCGCGAGCTGCACGCGGAGTTCCAGCGGCTCGAGGTGCTGGCGCGCGAGGAGGGTCGCCGGCAGACGCTCATGACCGCGCGCTCCGCGCTCGAGCAGGAGCTCGCGCGATTGAGCGAGCGGAGATCGCGTATAGAGAGCGCTCCGCGCCTCGAAGCGGAGGTGAATCAGGCGCTCGAGGACAAGCGCGCGGAGGTGGAGCTTATAGACGGTCAGCTCGAGGCGCGCCGCACCGAGTGGGTGCGCGACCGGCAGGAGGCGGAGACCAAGCGTCAGGCGCTCCGCGATCAGTACGCGGAGCTCCGTCAACAGCGCGACCGGCTCGCCGCCGCGGGGGAGGAGGGCGCGTGTCCCACCTGCTCGCGCCCTCTCGCGGGCACGTTCCGCTCGGTGCTCGAGCTGCTCGACAGCCAGATCGAGACCGTGCGTGTGGACGGCAACTACTACAAGGGGCGCGTGGAGCAGCTGCACGAGATGCCCGCCGACCTCCGCGAGATGGACGAGAAGCGTCGCACGCTCGTCCAGGAAGCGAGCACGCTCGAGCGACGCAACATGAAGGTGCAGCTCGCGGTGCAGGAGCTGGCGCAGATCGTGGGTGACATCAGCGCCAAGGAGGAGCGTCTGGCCACCCTCGCGAGCGAGCTGGATGCGATTCCCGCCGGTTACGACCCCGCGCGGCACGAGACCGTGCGCCGGGAGCTCGACCGTCTCATGCCGCTCGACGCGAAGGCCACCCGCTACAGCGCACAGATCGAGCGCGAGCCGGCCTTGCAGCGCGAGAGCACCCACGTTCGGCAGCAGAGCGAAGTGCTCGCCGAGCGGCTCCAACGAATCCGCACGGAGCTCGAGGCGAAGGCGGTCTCGGAGGAGGATTACACGGCGCTGCGCGCCGAGCACGAAGCGGCGAGCCAGGAGTCACACGCCGCCTCGGTGGTGCTCGCCGCCGCGGAGAGCGAAGCCACCAGCGCCGCCGCCGCACTGGAGGTGGCGCGCAGAGCGATGCGCGAGCTGGAGGATCGGCAGCGGCAGCTGGGCGACCTCAACACCCGCAAACGGCTGCACGATGAGCTCGACCGCGCGTACACCGATCTGCGCACGGATCTCAACTTCCAGCTTCGACCCGAGCTCTCCGAGCTCGCCAGCGCCTTCCTCGCCGACCTCACCGACAGCCGTTACACGGAGCTGGAGCTCGACGACCAGTACAACGTGGTGGTGCTCGAGGACGGGCTTCCCAAGCCGGTGATCTCCGGCGGTGAAGAGGACCTCGCCAACCTGGTGCTGCGACTCGCGATATCGCAGATGATCGCCGAGCGCGCGGGCCAGCCATTCAGCCTGCTGATCCTCGACGAGATATTCGCTTCCCTCGACGACCTGCGCAGGGCGAGCGTGCTCGAGCTCCTGCGTCACCTGCAGGACCGCTTCGAGCAGGTGATCCTCATCACGCACGTGGAGTCGGTCCGCGACATGCTGGATCACGTGATCTCGGTGCGATACGATGAGGAGAGTGGCTCGTCCGTTGTGAGTGCGGAAGATGGAAGCATGGGAATAGCGGGCGACGGGCTGCGAGCCGCGGAGTCGCTGACAGAGATAAGGGTGGCGGGTTGATGGCAATCGCGCGTAGCTGGCGCACGGGACAGAAGCCGGACGGACCGTACGAGGCACGTCTCTCCGACGTGCCCGCGCTCAATCGTGTATTCAGTGACAGCTTCACGGAGCGCTACCGGCGCGACGGGCTGGTGGGTGTGCGCGTGCCGTCGCTCAACCCCGCCATCTGGCGCTACGCCATCGAGGATGCCGACGGCGGCGCGATGCTCTGGCGCGACGAGCGCGACGACATCGTCGCCTTCAACGTCGTGCACTGCTCGGGTCGCGAAGGGTGGATGGGCCCGCTCGCCGTGCGGCCGGATGCCCAGGGCACCGGGGTGGGCACGCGTATCGTGCGCGCCGGGGTGGACTGGCTCGAGGCCAGGCAGGCCTCGCCGATAGGACTGGAAACGATGCCGCGAACGATGGACAACATCGGCTTCTACTCGCGCATCGGCTTCCTTCCCAATCGCCTCACCATAACCATGACCATCGACTCGCTGCACGGAAGCCATCCGCCTACGCTCCTTGGCCGCATGGGAGCGCACGAGCGCGACGACGCGCTCGACGAGTGCCGCGCGCTGCTGGATGGTCTTCTTCCGGGCTACGACTTCACGCGCGAGCTCCTCCTCACTGGCGAGCTGGGACTGGGTGACACGCTGTTGTTCCGTGAGCGGGGGAAGCTTGTGGGCTTCGGGCTCTGCCACACGACGCCGCTCGTGGAAGGACGCATCCGCGACGAGACTCGCGTGCTCAAGCTCGTGCTCGCGCGTGGCTCGCTCCTGCGCGAGGCGGTTACGGCGCTGGCCGACTTCGCGCGCCGCCACGGTACGCGTCGCGCCGCGTTCAGGGTGCAGACCGAGTACCTGGAGGCGTACAGATCGCTCGTGGCGTTCGGTGCCCAGGTGCGGTGGACCGATCTACGAATGACGCTGGAAGGCCATTCGGAGCGCCTCCCAGGCGCCTCGGGCAGCGCGGGCGATGACGACGACCCAGAGAGCGAGCGCGGCCTCGTCTGGAGCAACTGGGAGATCTAGCCCGGCCTACTGGCGCGGGCGGCGCAGCAGCGACGCTATCGCATCGCGGAAGGTGATCCGTCGCAGGTAGGCGAGGTTGTGTGGCGTGAACGACGTCGGGGTGATTCCCAGCTCCGGCCACGCGGGAGTGCCGCCGATGGTGTTGTCGAGGGAGAGGAGGTCGAGGAGGCTCGTGGTGACCGGTGGATTGGGGAGGAGACGCTGCGCGACCGCTACCAGTGGACGAATCAACGGAACCGGCACGCCCACGAGCAGGCGCTTCGTCCTCATGGCCACGAGGATCCGGCGCACCATCTGACGAAGCGTGAGTGCTTCCGGCCCGCCGAGCGCGTAGCACTCGCGCTCCGTGTCGGATCCGTCGAGAGCCACACCTATGGCACGCGCCACGTCATCCACCGCCACGGGCTGGAAGCGCGTCTTGCCACCGCCGGGAATAGGATAGACGAGAGGGGAGAGCCGCACGAGTCGGGCGAGGACGTTCACGAATTCGTCTTCGGGTCCGAAGATCACCGACGGCCGGAACACGGTCCAGGCGAAGTCGCTCGCGCGAACATGGTCCTCCGCCACTCCCTTGCTGCGAAGGAAGCGATACGGCGAGTCGCTCGACGCGCCGTTCTGCGACATGTAGACGAGCCGCTGCACATCCTCCGCGCGCATCGCGTCGAGAAGGGTCGTGGTGGCATCGCGATTCACCGACTCGTAGCTATCTCCGCGCCGCTCCACGGCTATGGCGGCGAGGTGCACGACCGCGTCCACGTCGCCGAGCGCTTCGCCGAGCGCCTGGCGGTCGCGAAGATCGCCGATCGCGAGCTCCACGCCGGCGATCGCGAGGCGCCGTCGCGCCTTCGCGCGATCGCGCACGAGCGCGCGGACCTGCCACCCGCGGCGCGCGAGTTCGCGGCAGGTGTGCGTGCCCACCAGCCCCGAGGCCCCCGTCACGAGCACCGTCCGGCTGCCGCGCCACGCCTCGGGCTCCTGTCGCTCTTCCTCCGCCACCGCCGCCGCTCGCACCGGCGTGTTTTCCTGCCGCTCCTCTGCCATCACGGTGCCCTCCGCCAGTGACCAGCGCCCGCCTGGTGATCTTCGTGATCACCTATCTCCTGATCGCGATTCAGCAAGTTCCCGGCGTCAGAATCAATCGTCCAGCCGCCTCCCTCATGGGAGCCGTCGCCATGGTGGTGATCGGCGGATTGCCCCCCGGCGAGGCCTACGCGGCCATAGATCCCAACGTCATCGTCTTTCTGCTCGGCGTCCTTCTCCTCACGGCCTACCTGGACCTGGGTGGATTCTTCGAGTGGACGGCGTCGGTCGTCATCGAGCACGTACGCAGCGCCCGCATGCTGCTTGCCGCCATCGTGGCGGTGGCCGGGCTTCTCTCGGCGCTGTTCATCAACGATACCATCTGCCTCGTCTTCACGCCCATCCTCGTGATGACGCTGCGCTCGCTGGAGCTGCGCGCCGCGCCCTTCCTCCTCGCTCTCGCCTTCGCATCGAACGTCGGGAGCGCGATGACCGTTACCGGCAACCCGCAGAACATGCTGATAGGTGTTTCGAGCGGGATCGGCTACGCTTCCTTCCTCGCGGCGATGGCGCTCCCCGCGCTCGGCGGACTGCTCATCGTATACCTCGTGATCGCGCTCGCTTTCCGCAAGGACCTTTCGGTTGAGCTGCGCGTGAGCGAGCGAGAGCGCACCACGATGGACACGTCGCTGGTGATCAAGTCGCTGCTTCTCTTCGCGGCCGCGCTCATTGGGTGGCTCGCGGGCTACTCTCTCCCCGGCGTTGCGATAGCCGCTGGTACGTTGATGGTGGCGATCGCGCGGCGCGACGCAGCCGAGGCATTCGCGAGGGTGGAGTGGCCGCTCCTGCTCTTCTTCGCCGCGCTCTTCGTGGTGATGGGTGGCGTGCGCGATCTCCCTCTCTTCCAGGAGCTCACTGTCCGCGCCACTTCGAGTCTGCACGGCGCGCCGCTGCACGACGCAGTCGTGGTGAGCGGAGTGATGACGGTTCTCTCGAACCTCGTCTCCAACGTCCCCGCCGTACTGCTCTGGCTCCCGGTGGCGCCGCACGTACCCAATGAGCGACTCGTGTGGCTGGTGATAGCGATGAGCTCCACCTTCGCCGGCAACCTCACGGTCCTCGGCTCGATGGCCAACCTGATCGTGGCCGAGCGCGCGAGCGCGCGCGGCGTCGCGCTGCGGTTCGTGGATTTCCTGCGCGTAGGAGTGCCGATTACGATCCTGACGTTGGCATGGGGTATTGCGGCTCTGCTGCTGGTTGGCTGAGCGCGCTCGTCCGCCATGAGGCCGCTCGAAACGCCACTCGGCCTCGCTCGTCTAACGCTGACGGCGGGTTCCGCCGCCGCGCTCCACGATGCCCCAGATGAGCAGGAAGACGCCGAGGGAGAGAAAGATGTGTACCCACCCCGGCCCCTCGAACGCGAAGGTCATGATCGCCCAGAAAACGAGCATGAGTACGGCTGCTGGAATCAGGGCAGCACGGTACGCTTTTCTGGATGAATCCTTTGATGAAACAGCGTGTTTGCTCGATTGACTGGCTCTCACGGTCATACTACATTTTGCCGAGGAAAGGGACGAGGAGACTTAATTTTTGAGCCAACAAGTCTCTCGGGTGGGTGCGATATTCTTGGTTGACGCCATGCCCCAGTGCGGGGAAGGCGGAAGGCCAGGTGAGGACCTCATACATTCGACGGGGCTTCAAAAACCCTCTTCGTTCCAACAACATAACGAGTCCCGCCCTCCGGCGGGACTCGTTATGCTTTCTACCCCCCCTTGCGAGCAGCGTCGGCGGTCACTGCACCAGCGCTTCGGCCTCTCGCCGTCTGCCGCGCAGGAGGTGCCAGAAGATGGCCGGAGCGGTGGGCCGCGTCCACGCCCACGAGAGCACCAGGATCGCGGCCCAGATTCCGTAGAGCAGCGTCACTTCGCCTCGCCAGCTCGCCACGAGGAACTGCGCCAGCCAGAGCACGAATAGGAGCAGCGCGTCCCACCACTCGAACTTCATCCGTACCAGAAGGAGCACGGCCACGAAGCTCTGCGCCACCGTGAGCAGTATCTCTTCGCGCTGGGTGCCGTCGAAGGGGAGAGAGGCCGGCCGCCCACTCGAGAGCGAGTACACGAGTGGAATCATCGCGGCGAGCACGGTCCACTGGTTGACGTTGCTGGAGAGCATGTTCATGAGAGCCATCGGCGCCGTGCTCACCCGCTTGGCCCAGTGGAACGCCGAGACTTTCTCGGGGAACTCGCTGATGAACGGCGCCACCCACTGCACGAACACGAACTCGCTCACACCGAGCGCGGTCGCCACGGCAAGCATGGAGTGGAGGAATGGTTCGGCGGTCGCGTAGATGAGGATCCCGCCCGCCACGAAGAGAGACGCGATGGCCGCGTTCCGCCGCCACCCTGGCCTGCTGTACGCCCAGCGCGAGACGCGCGGCGCGTCGGCCAGCGATTCGTCACTCTGCGGCGGGAAGCGCCAGAGCACGGCGAGGTACGCAGCGTACATCGCCACGAGCACCACCGCGTCTATCACGCCGAGCGAGCCCTTGTACCAGATCCACACGAAGTAGACTAGCGGCGGAAGCGTGGCGAGCACCTCCACGGAGTGCTCCGCGCCGAGGTGGATCGGCTGGAAGCGCCCTCCGTTGCCGCCGCGGAAAAAGGCAGCCACGAAGTAGATCATCGGCCATCCGAGACCAACGAGCAGCCGGATGGCGCCGGTGAAGTTCGCGATCGCCAGATGCGAGTGACAGCCGGGCGGAGGCGACGACACGAAGCAGGCTGCCGTGTCGCCGCCGGCCTTCCACGCGATCACGGCTTCCACCGCGAACTCGGGGAGGGTCTGGAGCCACGCGAGGATGGCGAGCGCCAGCCCCTGAGAGATGAGAAATTGCGCGGCTTCCGCGCCCCACGCCACGAGGAAGGCGCTGAGCAGCATGCTCGGGAAGGTCCAGAGAGTGGACCACGCCGAGGATGCCAGTCCCGCCGCGGCAACTATGATCAGCTTGACTTTCAACGCCGCGTAATGTGCGTAAGAGATGAGCGCCGGGCGGCGGCCAGACCGGTCTGCGATGCAGGGAGCCCCCGCGCCGAGTACGTTTCACTGCCGGCGCACTGGATGTGCGCTGGAAGGTGAACCGAGCGGAAGCTAGACCGGCGACCAGAAGCGCTCAAGAAGCCACAGTCCAGAGAGGCGAATCAGAGAGATGGCTGACAAGAAGCGTTCCAACAGCAGAGTCGATGGCACACGCCACGCGTCCGACGAGGTAACGCGACGCGCCGAGCCGCCCGCGGTGCCGCTCGACCAGCGTCGAAAGGTGCAGGCGCGCGACGTCGCCATGCCGAGCGCGGACGTGGGCCTGGATTTCGACGCCGCGCCGACGCACAACGCCGAGTTCGAGGGGCTGGTGCACGACATGCTCGAGATCCTGGGCGAGGATCCCGATCGGCCGGGACTCGTGAAGACCCCCGAGCGGGTGTCCAACTCGCTCACCTGGCTCACTCGCGGGTACGGGATGGATGTGAACGAGGTAGTGGGCGACGCGGTGTTCGCGGATCCGTACTCCAGCATGGTGATGGTACGCGACATCGAGCTCTACTCGCTCTGCGAGCACCACATGCTCCCCTTCTTCGGGAAGGCGCACATCGCCTACATCCCCGACGGGCGGATCGTCGG
>Ga0070679_100005582_pt1 | contig 11655 bp, 8 predicted proteins | sample KBSC63BmetaG_FD_65652 | JGI IMG/M metagenome (GOLD analysis project Ga0070679, IMG submission 65652) | Corn rhizosphere microbial communities from Kellogg Biological Station, Michigan, USA - KBS C6-3B metaG | ecosystem: Host-associated > Plants > Roots > Rhizosphere | place: USA: Michigan... | reverse complement strand
CCCCGCCCGAGGCGCTGACCCCGTCGGCGATTCCCTGGGCCGGCGACTCCGAGAAATCGGTTGAGCCGGTGGCGGCCGGGTTCGCCAAGGCCCCTCCGCCGCGGCCGCCGGTCGGGACGATCGACCCGCTGCTGCTGAACCAGGAGATGGCGGCCAACCTGGCCAAGGTCGAGGACTGCCGGATCGAGGTGGCGCGCGCGCGTCAGGTGCCGCCCGGCCAGGTCGCGGCCGAGCCGCTGCTGCTGCGCTGGACCATCCAGCCGACCGGCGAGACCCGGACCGCCGACGTGGAGACCACCGGCAGCACCGATCAGGATCTGGTGAGCTGCGCCCGAAGCACGATGAGCCAGTGGCGCTTCAGCCCGCCGCGCGGCGGCGCCATGGATCTGGAACGCACCGTCTCGTTCCGCCGGTTGTAGCGGGCGGGGCTACGCGTACGCCTCGACCGGCGGGCAGGTGCAGTAGAGCTTGCGGTCGCCGAGGACGTTGTTGAGGCGCCCCACCGGCGGCCAGAACTTGGCCGCCTTCACGAACGGCAGCGGGAAGGCGGCGCGCTCGCGCGGGTAGGTGTGCGGCCACTCGGCAGCCAGCAGCACCGCCGCCGTGTGCGGCGCGTTCTTGAGGACGTTCCCCTGCCGCGGCGCCTCGCCGCGCTCGACCTCGGCGATCTCCTCGCGGATGGCGATCATCGCGTCGCAGAACCGATCCAGCTCCGGCTTGGACTCGCTCTCGGTCGGCTCGATCATCAGCGTCCCCGCGATCGGGAACGACATGGTGGGGGCGTGGAAGCCGTAGTCCATCAGCCGCTTGGCGACGTCATCCACCTCGATGCCGGCCAGCTTCTTGAGGCCGCGCGCGTCGACGATGCACTCGTGCGCCACGCGCCCGCGGTCGCCCCGGTAGACGACGGGGTAGTGGGGCGCCAGCCGGTGCGCGATGTAGTTCGCGTTCAGGATGGCGACCTTGGTGGCGCGGGTCAGTCCCTCGGCCCCCATCAACCGGATGTACGTCCAGGAGATGAGCAGGATGCTGGCGCTCCCCCAGGGGGCCGCCGAGACCGCGCCGGCCGCGCCGTCCTGGCTCACCGGATGCCGCGGCAGGAACGGCGCCAGGTGCCCGGCCACGCAGATGGGGCCCATGCCGGGGCCGCCGCCACCGTGCGGGATGCAGAAGGTCTTGTGCAGGTTGATGTGACAGACGTCGGCGCCGACGTCGCCCGGGCGGCACAGGCCGACCTGCGCGTTCAAGTTGGCGCCGTCCATGTACACCTGCCCGCCGTGCTCGTGGACGAGGCCAGTGATCTTGCGGATGGCCGCCTCGAACACGCCGTGCGTCGACGGGTAGGTGACCATGAGCGCCGCCAGCTTGTCGCGGTGCTGGCGGGCCTTGGCCTCCAGGTCGCCCAGGTCGACGTTGCCGTTGTCGTCGCAGGCGACCACGACCACGCGATACCCGGCCATCACGGCCGAAGCCGGGTTCGTGCCGTGCGCCGAGGACGGGATCAGACAGACGTCCCGGTCGCCCTGGCCGCGGCTCTGGTGGTAGCCGCGAATCGCCAGCAGGCCGGCGTACTCCCCCTGCGAGCCCGCGTTGGGCTGCAGCGAGGCCGCCGAAAAGCCGGTGATGGCGCACAGCATGCGCTCGAGGTCGCCGAAGATCTGCCGGTACCCCTGGGCCTGCTCGGCCGGCGCGAACGGGTGCAGCTTCCCCCACTCGGGCCAGGTCACCGGCATCATCTCGACGGTGGCGTTCAGCTTCATCGTGCACGAGCCGAGCGGGATCATCGCGTGGGTCAGCGACAGGTCCTTCGCCTCGAGCTGGCGCATGTACCGCAGCATCTCCGTCTCGGAGTGGTGCGTGTTGAAGACCGGGTGGGTGAGATAGGGGCTGCGGCGGGCGGCGTCGGCCGCCCAGGGGAGATCCACCTCGCGGGCCAGCGCCTCGACGGAAGGGGCGCCGGCGCCGAAGACCGTCCAGAGCTGGGTCAGGTCCGCCGGCGTGGTGGTCTCGTCCAGTGACACCGTCAGCGCCGTCGGGCTCAACCGGCGCAGGTTGATCTTGCGCGCCGCCGCGGCCTGCAGCCAGGCCTCGACCTCGGCCTGCGTCCCGTCGACGCGAACCGTGTCGAAGAACTGCCGATGGTGAACCTTGCGGCCCGCCTTCTCCAGCCCGCGCGCGAGCACGGCCGCCAGCCCGGCCGTCCGCTCGGCGATGGCGCGCAGCCCGCGGGGCCCGTGATAGACGGCGTACATCCCGGCCATCACGGCCAGCAGGACCTGCGCCGTGCAGATGTTGCTGGTGGCCTTCTCGCGCCGGATGTGTTGCTCGCGCGTCTGCAGCGCCATGCGCAACGCGCGGTTGCCGTGCGCGTCCTCGGACACGCCGATCAGGCGCCCGGGCAGCTTGCGCGTCCAGTCGGCGCGCGTCGCGAAGAACGCCGCGTGCGGCCCGCCGTAGCCCATCGGGACGCCGAACCGCTGGGCGCTGCCGAGCGCCACGTCGGCGCCCAGCTCGCCCGGGGGCGTCAGCACCGTCAGCGCCAGCAGATCGGTCGCCATCGCCACCAGCGTCCCGGCGTCGTGCGCGCGGCGGCAGATCGGCGCCAGGTCGGGCAGGGCCCCGTCGGTGGCCGGGTACTGCAGCAGCAGGCCGAACGCCTGCGCGCGCGCGAAGTCGAAGCTCTCCGGCGCGCCCACGCGCACCTCGATCCCCAGCGGCAGCGCCCGGGTGCGCACGACCTCGATGGTCTGCGGGTGGCAGGCGGCGTCCACCAGGAACACGCCGCCGCGGTCCAGCTCGGCCGTGACGGGCGCCAGCGCGTGCAGCATGTGCATCGCCTCCGCCGCCGCCGTCGCCTCGTCCAGCAGCGAGGCGTTCGCGATGGGCAGGCCGGTCAGGTCGGCCACCATGGTCTGGTAGTTGAGCAGCGCCTCCAGACGGCCCTGCGAGATCTCGGCCTGGTAGGGCGTGTACTGGGTGTACCAGCCCGGGTTTTCCAGGATGTTGCGCTGGATGACCGGCGGCGTGAAGCAGTCCGCGTAGCCCATCCCGATGAACGACTTCCAGACCTGATTGCGGGCCGCCAGGGCGCGCAGCTCGGCCAGGACCTCCGCCTCACCGGCCGGCGGCGGCAGGTCCAGCGCCTGCTGGAAGCGGATGTCTTCCGGAACGGTCTCGGCGATGAGCGCGTCGAGGCTGGGCACGCCCAGCGCCTGCAACATCTCCGCTTCTTCTCGTTCGTCCGGGCCGATGTGACGATCGGCGAAGCGCTCCGACGGGCTCAGCTTCACGCTCACGCGTTCATTCCCCCTGTTCGCGCACGAAGGTCTGGTAGGCGGCGGCGTCCATCAGGCCGTCCAGCTCTTTGGGATCGCTGACCGCGATCTGGATCATCCACCCCTCGTCGTACGGATCCTCGTTCACGTACTCCGGCGAGTCGCCCAGCGGCGAGTTCACCTTGATCACCTTGCCCGTGATGGGCGCGAACAGGTCGGAGACGGCCTTGACGGACTCGACCGAGCCGAACACCTCGGCCTGCTTGACGGTCTCGCCCTCTTTCGGCAGGTCGACCTGCGTGACGTCGCCCAGCTGCTCGACCGCGAACCGGGTCACCCCGATGGTGGCCAGCTTCTGCCCGTCGCGGTCCTCCAGCCGGGCCCACTCGTGGTCCTTCGTGTAGTAGAGGTCGTCCGGATATTGCGCGCTCATGCTGTCCCTCTCTCTGTTCGCTTGTAAAACGGTCCTGCCACGATCTCGGCGTCGACCCGCTTGCCGCGGCAGTCGACGACGAGGCGGGTTCCGGCGACATCGTACGCGACCGGCACGTATCCGAGGCCGATGTTCTTTCCCAGCGTCGGGGCCGGGCCGCCCGAGGTGGTCGTCCCCAGCGGCTGGCCGTCCGGCGACTCGATCGGGTAGTCGTGGCGGGCCACCCCGCGCCCCAGCATGACGAATCCGGCCAGCTTCCGGTTGACCCCGCTGGCCTTCTGGGCGCGCAGCGCCGGGCGGCCGATGAAGCTCGGGCCCTCCAGCTTCACGACCCAGCCCAGGCCCGCCTCGAGCGGCGAGGTCGTCTCGTCCAGATCCTGGCCGTAGAGCGGCAGCCGCGCCTCCAGCCGGAGCGTGTCGCGCGCGCCGAGGCCGACCGGCTTGCCGCCCACCGCGGCGGCGGCCTCGACCAGCCGATCCCAGAGCGCGGGCGCGTCGCCGGCGGCGCAGAAGATCTCGAACCCGTCCTCGCCCGTGTAGCCGGTGCGGGCGATCGACGTCCGCAGTCCGGCCGTCTGGCAGTCGCTGGCCAGCGAGAAGCGCGACAGCTTGTCCAGCGGGACGTTCGTCAGCGCCTGCAGCGCGCGCTGCGCGGCCGGGCCCTGGAACGCGATGAGGCCGGTCTCGTCGGACGCATCCACGACGTCGCAGTCGCCGCGCGCGTGCTCGACGAACCAGGCGTAGTCCTTCTCGCGGTTGGCGGCGTTGACCACCACCAGGTAGTGCGCATCGGACAGCCGGTAGACGATCAGATCGTCGACGATGCCGCCCGTCTCCAGGCAGGCCACGGTGTAGAGCGCGCGCCCGTCGGTGAGCTTGCCCAGGTCGTTGGTGATCACCCGCTGCAGCGCTTCAGCGGCGCGCGGGCCGCGGAAGTGGACCTCGCCCATGTGGCACACGTCGAACACGCCCACCGCGCTGCGGGTGGCGCGGTGTTCGTCCAGGATGCCGCTGCCGTAGCTGACCGGCATCGACCAGCCGCCGAAATCCACCATTCGCGCGCCGAGGCGCACGTGGGCGTCGTGAAGCGGGGTCTCTCGCATGCGGCGACATCCTGGAAGAAAGGTGCCGCGAATTCAAGCGATCGCGGGGGATGTCCCGCACCACTCGTAACGAACAAAGGGCGACGGCGAAAGGATCCGGAAACATGGGATGCGGATACTGGTTCTCGAAGGGGTCAGAAAGGGGTGACCGGGCGCGGACGGCGGGGGGCGTCGTTCCGCGCCCGGTCGGGGTTGGACGGGATTTCGAAGCTGATGCTCATTCGGAGATCCCACCGGGATTTTTTTCGATACGATTCCGGTTCACGAGGTTGAGCATCACCGGGGAGGTCGACATGCAGCTGCGTCACATCAGTCCGCGTTCGATTGATTGGATGGATGCGATGGACGAAGAGGGTGGTAGGCGAGGGTGGGAGAGGCTGGCGCCCGAGGAGCAAGCGAAGCTTCACCGTGACCGGCGGGACAGCGGCACGCCGCCGTCCGTCAGTGGGTACGGGGAGCGCAGACCGCCGCAACCGTCGGGCTATTTCGCGACCGCGTCGCCTTCCAGATAGGCGACCAGGATCTCCGCGATTCGGTCTTGCGCCCTCCGCGCGTCCACAGGGTTGGGGACGTCGTTGACGAGGATTGAAAAGACCAGCGGCAGATGACCCGGGGATCCGGCGAAACCCGACAAACAGGACACGTTGGCCAGCGTACCCGTCTTGGCGCGGACGTAGCGCTCGGCCAGCGTGGCGCCCATCCGGTGGGCGATGGTGCCGTCCGTTCCGGCGATCGCGAGCGACGCCAGGAACTCGGCAGAGATCCGGAAATCGTGCGATGCGGCGCGCAGGATGGTCGCGATCTGCGCGGCGGAGAACCGGTTCGAGTCGTAAAGGCCCGAACCGTTCGTCATCTGGTAGGTGCCGGCCTTGATGCCGACGCCCGTGAGGTAGCGGGCGACGGCCTTGAGGCCTTTGTCCCAGCTGCCCGGACGGCCGCCGATCTCGGCGCCCATCGTGCGCAGCAGCTGCTCGGCGGCGAAGTTGTTCGACCGCTTGTTCAGGTCCTGGACCACGACGGCCAGCGGCGCGGAGTCGTGTGTGGCCAGCACGCGCAAGCCCTGGGCGGGCGCGGCGCCGACGTGCACGGCACCGCCGATGGTGATGCCGCGCCGTTCGAGCATCTGGCGCAGCGTCTGTCCGACGAACAGCGACGGGTTTGCGACGCGCCGGTAGATCGTGCGGGGCTCGGCGCCGAGGCGGATGCGGCCGGCCACGTTGACGCGCGTGTGCTGGCCGTCCTCCTTGGTGTCGACGGCGGGCGCCGCGGGGCCGCTGGCGGCCGTGACCACCCGCCCGGCGATCGTGAAGTACGGCGAGGGGGGATCGACGACGATGCGCGCCGGCGCGCCGGCCGACGGGCCTGGGATGACGGTCACCCCGACGACGTTGCCGTCCAGCGAGGCCGCCGAGGAAGCGGTGCGCGAGGCGGTCGAGTCATTTTTCTGGTCATAGGCGGGGGGAACGTACCCGCCCGTGAACAGGCTGTCGTCGATGACCAGCGCGCCGCGAACCTTGTGCAGCCCCACCGCGGCCAGCTCGCCCACCAGCGCGTTCAGGTCCTCCGTCGACAGGGTCGGGTCGCCCGAACCGCGCAGGTAGAGGTCGCCGCTGACCTCGCCGCCGGCCGGCAGCGGGGAACCACTCAGCGGGCCGACCACGGCGACGGTCGTGCGCCACCGATATTCGGGGCCCAGCAGCGACAGCGCCGAGGCGGTGGTGACGATCTTGACGTTCGACGCGGCGTTCATCGGCGTCTTGTCGTCGCGCGCGTACAGCGTCTTGCCGCTGTCCGCTTCGAGGACGATGGCCGAGACCTTGGCCTTGGCCAGCGCCGGGGCCTTGAACGCCCCGTCGATCTCGGCCTGCAGCCAGGCGTGGCGCTGGGCCGGGTCGTGCGGGACCTTGGAGCCTTCCGCGGCGTTGCCGGCGCGCGGGGCCAGCCCCATCAGCGGGCGGCCGCCGGGACGCGCCGGCGGGGTCTCAGGCTCGGCGGCCGGCGTGGTCGGGGCGGCGGTGGCCGGCGGCTCGGCCGACTTCGCCAGGGCCAGCGAGCCGGCGAACGCGACCGTGAGTCCCAGCGTCAGGCGAAGGGCGAGCGTCCGCGGCAACGCCCGCAACGTATCATCGGGCGCCGCGTCGTTCTAGCTTGCTCGAATCAGGGCGCGCCGGCGGCCGTGCCGGCTCCGCTGCCGGTGCTTCCGCCGCCGCCGCTCACGGTCGTGCCCCCGCCGCCGCTGCTGGTGGTTCCGCCGGCGCCGGTGCTGCTGGAGCCGCCGCCGCTGGTCGCGCCGTCGCCACCGCCGCTGGTGGTTCCGCCGGCGCCGCTGCTGCTGGAGCCGCCGCCGCTGGTCATGCCCCCGCCGCCGCTGCTGGAGCCGCTCGCGCCGCTGGAGGGAAGCTCCCCGGCGGGGTAGCAGCAGACGGCGGTGTAGCCGTCCGGCGAATCCGTGCAGGACTGCAGGGTGGTCGTGTCGGGGTATCCGGCGCAGGGGTTGCTGCCGGCGCAGGTCGGCCCCGGCTCGCACGTCATCACACCGTTGCTGTCTGCGCCGCAGGCCCGCGCGCTTCCCACCGTCTTGCAGACGGGCGCGCCCGGCGCGAAGCAGCAGGCGCCCGTGTAACCGCTGGGGCCGTCGGTGCAGCTCTGGAAGGTCGCGCCCGGATAGGCGCCGCAGACAGACGCCGTGGTCACGTCGGCGCAGGTCGGCGGGGGCGGGCAGCTCACCGTGCAGCCGGTGGGCGAACAATCCATCGTGCAGCCCCCGCCACTGCCACCGGCCGCCAGGCAGATCGAGGCGCCGGGATCGAAGCAGCAGCTGGCCGTGTAGCCGTTCGGTCCGTCGGTGCAGCTGGTCATCTTCGCGCCGGGGTAGGCGCCACAGACGTTCCGGCCGGCGGCGTCCGCGCACAGGCTGGGCGTGCAGGTGACGGTCATCGTGCCGTCGGTCCCGTTGATGCCGCCGGCACCGCCGGAGGCCGTACAGGACTGCCCGCCCGAGACGGTCGTGCACATCGGCGCGGCGGTCGCTGACACGATGGCGTACGGGGACAGGTGCATGGTCGTGCCCGACACGGTCTTGGCGGCCGTGTCGACCGAACCGGCGGCCAGCACCTGCCAGTCGCCGGACGCGAAGGTCGCCACCCGCAGCGCCGACGGCGGTGTCCCGTTCAACGCGACGGCGCTGTAATCGAAGGTGAGGGTGACCGGCATGGCGAACTGCGTGCCGGTGGGCCCGATCTCGTAGACCGTCCCCACGGCGCCGTTCCCGGGCGCGCTGGCGGTCTCGATCGTCACCATCACGTCGGACGGGAGCGCACCCGCCGGAATGGCGACCTGCAGCGCGCCGTCGGCGGACTCGACCATCCCCCCGGCCGTGCCGACCACCATGGTGGTGGTCGCCTGATGGGACAGCGGGCTGGATCCGCAGGCGGCGGCCAGGACCAGGGGCAAGGTGAGGGCGAGCGACAGTTTCATGGGTAACGGCCGCCATCGGCGGGTCGCGGGAGCAGCTCAAGGGCAGTATCGGCGATTTTGGCTAGACTGGGGTGGATGGATCTGTTCGCACGGGCGGCGGCCAAGGACCGGCGGGGGCAGCCCCTGGCCGAGCGCATGCGCCCCCGCACGCTCGGGGAGCTGGTCGGGCAGGCGCACCTGCTGGGCCCCGGCAAGTTGCTGCGACGCGCCCTGGACTCGCGCGACCTCCCCTCCATCATCTTGTGGGGGCCCCCCGGCACCGGGAAGACGACGCTGGCGCGCCTGCTGGCGGCGGAGGCCCACGCCCGGTTCATGCCGCTGTCGGCGGTCATGGCCGGCGTCAAGGAGCTGCGCGAGGGGATCGCCGAGGCGGCGGCCCGCCGCGACCAGCAGGGTGAACGGACCGTCCTGTTCGTCGACGAGATCCACCGCTTCAACAAGGCCCAGCAGGACGCCCTCTTGCCGCATGTCGAGGCGGGCACCGTGGTGTTGATCGGCGCGACCACCGAGAACCCGTCCTTCGAGGTGAACGCGGCGTTGCTGTCCCGCACCAAGGTGGTGCGGCTGCAGTCGTTGTCTCAGCAGGACATCCGCACGTTGATCGACCGCGCGCTGGAGGATCGCGAGCGGGGGCTGGGCGGGCGCGACCTGACCGTCCCGGACGACGTGCGGGACCTGATCGCGCGGGACGCGGGGGGCGACGCGCGGCGAGCGCTGGCCACGCTGGAGGCGGCGGCGGCCGTGGCGGCGCCCAACGCCGCCGGCCAGGCCATCGTCACCCCGGCGGTGGTCGAGGAGGCGGCGCAGAAGCGCACGCTGCTGTACGACAAGGCCGGCGACGAGCACTACGGCGTCATCAGCGTGTTCATCAAGAGCCTGCGCGGCAGCGATCCCGACGCGGCCGTCTACTGGATGGCGCGGATGCTGGAGGCGGGCGAGGACCCGCTGTTCGTGCTGCGGCGGATGGTCATCTTCGCCGCCGAGGACGTGGGCGTGGCCGACCCGCGGGCCCTGTGGGTGGCCACCGCCGCCGTCGACGCCTTCCGCTTCGTCGGCATGCCGGAGGGGGTGCTCCCCATGACCCAGGCCGCCATCTACCTGGCCACCGCCCCCAAGACCAACACCGCGCTCACCACCTACGCCGCCGCCAAGGAGGACGTCGACGCCCACGGCGCGCTGCCGGTGCCGCCCCAGTTCCGCAGCAGCGGCGGCCGCGCCGGCAAGGCGCTCGGCTGGGGCAGCGGCTACCAGTACCCGCACGACTTCGAGGGGCACTACGTCTACCAGGAGTACCTCCCCGACGCCCTCCGCGGCCGCCGCTACTACCAGCCGTCAGATTCGGGGTCGGAGCGCGTGATCGCCGAGCGCCTGGCCAAGCTGCGCGAGCCGAAGAGTGAATAAGCGCCAGGACGCCAGGACGCCAGTCAGAGCTCGGCGGTCATTTCGAGCATGGTGCGGCGGAAGCCGAGCGATTCGAAGAAGGCGTGGGCTTCGGGGTTCTTCCAGGCCGACAGCAGGACCACGCGGGGGGCGCCTTTGCCGCGCAGCTCGGAGAACATGGCTTTGACCAGCGCGCGGCCGGTGCCCTGGCGGCGCGCGGTCGGGTCGACGAACAGGTCGTTCAGCTTGCCACAGGCGTCGAGGAGGTCGTTCCAGTTGCGCCCCTCCATCGTGCCGTAGGCGTACCCGATGATGCGCCCCGCGTCCTCGGCCACCAGGATGATCGCGCCGCGCCGCTTGATCTCGCGCGTGAAGAACCACTGGTAGCCGTCCTCGACCGGCTCGATGAGCAGGAAGCGCGGCGGGTCGTACCGGTGGTGCAGGCGGACCAGCTCGGCGGCCAGCCGGGACACCGCCGGCAGGTCGGCGGCGCGCGCGCGACGGATCTCCATCAGTCCTCGGGATCCGCGATGGCGACCTGATTGCGGCCGGCGGCCTTGGCGGCGTACATGGCCGAGTCGGCCAGCCGCAGGAACGTGTTCTCGCGGTGCCGCTGCGATCCGCCGGGCGCCAGGTGATCGCGGTAAGAGGCCACGCCGATCGAGGCCGTGATCCGGGGCGGGCGCTGCGGCAGCGGCGTGCGGCGCAGCTCGGCCTGCGCTTCGAAGAAGATCGCCACGCCGATCGATCGCCGCAGCGTCTCGGCGGTCTGCTGCGCGCGCTGCAGGTCGGCGCCCGGCAAGATCACCACGAACTCGTCGCCGCCGTAGCGCGCCACCAGGGCGGCCGGCGGCACGTTGTCGGCCAGCAGGCGCCCCACCTTCTGCAACGTCCAGCTTCCCGCCAGATGCCCGAACTGGTCGTTCACCGACTTGAAGTGATCCAGGTCGATGAACAGCATGGCCAGCTCGGTCCCTTCCCGGTCGGCGCGCCCGATCTCGTCGCCCAGGCGCGTGTGGAAGTAGCGGCTGTTGGCCAGGCCGGTCAGGTCGTCGATGCGCGCCTGCGCCCGCGCGCGAATCGCGTCCAGCGCGTTCTGGATCGACGACGAAATGTAGGCCGCGAAGATCCGCAGCAGCTCCTTGTCGCGCGGTGTGTAGGGCGTCCCGGAGCGACGGTTGGCGAGCTGCAGGATCCCGCAGATCGATTCGCCGACCACGATGGGGACCGCCACCAGCGAGCGGATGGTCCCGATCTCCGCCGTCAGCGTCAGCAGCGGATCCTCCGGATCCAGGCGATCGGTCTGGGCCGGGCGGCCGGTGGTGTAGACGCGCCCCGAAAACCCGCGGTCGCTCGGCAGGCGTTTGCCGACCGCGCTCTCGATGCCGGGGCCGAACGCGGCGATGTACGTCAGCCGCGGCGCGGGCGCGCCCTGAAGCTTGGCGCGCGGGTCGTCCAGCAGGATGCCGCCCATCTCGCTGGGGACGAAGTCGTTGGCGCGTTCGAGGATCTCGCGCAGCGTTCCGTCCAGGCGGACGTCCCAGTGCTCGGTGTCCTGGTCGCGCCGGGCGCGTACGAAAAACCGCGCGATCTCCTCGGGGGACAGGGTGTAGATCGGGCCGGGCGGGATGACCGGCGTGGGGACCGAGAGCTCCTCGGTTCGAAAGCGGGGAACTGCGCTGGAACCTGGCGGGTCTTGCTCTGGCATCCCGCCCTTAGATTACACGACGTTGGCCGCTTCCGGATCGAACGTCGTGCGGTAAGCGGCGCGCAGGCGCACCCGCCGCTCGACGTCCGCGATGACGATGTCCGAGGCGTCGACGCCGTAGAGCTCCTTGATGGGGTGCAGGCCGCCGGGAGTGAACACGTTCAGCTCCAGGATGCGGTCCCCGACGATGTCCACGGCCACGAAGGTCAGCCCGTCCGCCAGCAGGCGGGGTCGCAGGATGTCGCAGATCCGCGCCTCGACGGGGCCGAAGTCGCACTT
>Ga0070679_100005578_pt1 | contig 11664 bp, 14 predicted proteins | sample KBSC63BmetaG_FD_65652 | JGI IMG/M metagenome (GOLD analysis project Ga0070679, IMG submission 65652) | Corn rhizosphere microbial communities from Kellogg Biological Station, Michigan, USA - KBS C6-3B metaG | ecosystem: Host-associated > Plants > Roots > Rhizosphere | place: USA: Michigan... | reverse complement strand
CGGTGAACGGATGGCGGCTGACGTGGTCGTTCGCCGCCGGCCAGACGATCACCCAACTGTGGAACGGCTCCTACACGCAGTCCGGTGCGCAGGTGACGGTGGTCAACCTGGATTACAACGCGACCATTCCGGCCGGCGCGAGCACCGCCTTCGGCTTCAACGGGTCGTGGACGTCGGCCAACCCGGTGCCGTCGAGCTTTGCCCTCAACGGATTGGCGTGCACCGGTGGGGTGAACACGCCGCCGACGAGCGCGTCACCGACGAGCGCCTCGCCGACACCTACCTCGGCGAGCCCGACACCGTCGACGACATCCGCCCCGCCACCGGGCAACCTGCCCTGCGACATCTACTCCGCTGGTGGTACTCCCTGCGTGGCCGCGCACAGCACCGTGCGGGCGCTGTACAAGTCCTACGCCGGTAACCTGTACCAGGTCAGGCGGGCGTCAGACAACACGACCCGGAACATCGGTGTGCTGAGCGCGGGGGGTCGGGCCAACGCGGCCGCGCAGGACTCCTTCTGCGCCGGTACCTCGTGCGTCATCACGATCGTGTTCGACCAGTCCGGGCACGGCAACGATCTCGCCTATCAAGGATCCGGGGGCGCCGGTGGTCAGGACACCCCGGCCAGCGCGACCCGAGAGTCGCTGACGGTCGGCGGCAACAAGGTGTACTCGTTGTACATCAACCCGGGCAACAGCTACTGGCGCAACGGATCCTCGTCCGGAGTGCCGACCGGTAGCGCACCGCAGGGCGTCTACATGGTGACCAGCGGTACCCACGTCAACAGCGGCTGCTGCTTCGACTACGGCAACAGCGAGACGGACCGGCGAGCCGACGGCGCCGGCGCGATGGACGCCATCTACTTCGGCACGAGCTGCTGGTTCGGTGGATGCTCGGGTACCGGGCCGTGGGTGCAGGCCGACCTCGAGTTCGGGCTCTACCCCGGCGGCAGCTCGTCGTGGAACCCGAACCAGCGGGCGTTCCCGAACAAGTACGTCACCGCGATGACGAAGAACAACGGCACGAGCCGCTTCGCCATCAAGGGCAGCAACGCCCAGTTGGGCAGCCTCGTCACCCTGTGGGACGGCGGGCTGCCACCGGGGTACAGCCCGATGAGGAAGCAGGGTGCGATCGTGCTCGGCAGCGGTGGCGACTGCTGCGCCACCAATACCAACCAGAGCCTGGGCACGTTCTACGAGGGTGCGGTCGTTTCCGGGTACCCGTCGGACGCCACCGACAACGCCGTACAGGCCAGCATTGTGGCGGCCGGCTACCAGTAGGCAGCGCCGGATCGGAGGTCAGGGGTGGGGTGGCACCCGGCGGTACCCACCCCTGACCTCGACGGCTGCCGAACCGAGCCGGTCGGGCGGTGGCGCGCGCCACTGAACAACGACGCGTTAGTCCGTGAGGCTGATCGCGAGGACGGCGACGTCGTCGGTGATGTCCTGGTCGGGAAGTAGGCGGGTGGTGATGCGGGAGCACAGTTCGTCAGCGCTGCCTGGGGTCGTCTCGTCGTGGAGGAGGCGTACTCCGTCCAGGAGAGGTCGGTCGCGCCGCTCGATGAGGCCGTCGGTGTAGAGCAGCATGGTCGAGCCTGGCGGCAGGTCGATGGTGGTGGCACGGCGGGGTGCGTCGGGGTAGTCGCCCGGCGGCAAGTCTGCGGGGGTGGGGGATATCCCGGTTCGGTCCACTGTGGACGCAGCTACGGGCCGTGCGCGAGCCGTGTGCCGGGCCGAGCACCACAGGCCGCGCCAAGTCCACGGCGCCGCGATGCTCCAGCATGTACGTCTCAGCTTCGCGCTCACCGTCCAAGGGATACCCGGGCCGACTGGAGAGTCTGGCCCGGCTGGTCGCTCTGCGTGGTCGGTCAGAGTTCGCGAACCCGGACGGATGCACTGGGACAGGGCCGGACCGCCGTCCTCTGGCCTCTAGTCCCGAGGCTGCCGAAACACCGGTTCAGACCGATGCGCGGGCTACGAACAACACCGCACAGGTCATCATCGCCGGACACGCCTTCCTGCAGAACCTGCGCCGCGGTCACTGCGAACTCGCCATCGACGCCTCGACCGCGCTGCGGGTCGCCGCAGCTTTCACCGAACTCGCCCAGGCGATATCACCGGCGGACCGAGAGGGGTTGAACGCCTCTACCGATCCCACAATGCAACGACGCCGATCGCGGCCGATCCGGTCGGGGCCGACCAGCCCAGGCGGCCCGGCGCGCCGCGCGAGCCCTGGCCCGTCTGACTGCCGCATGACGGGTACCTCGACCGATCACGGGGGCAGGCCGGTCCGGTAGCCCGCTTTCTCCCGCACTGCCCGCGGCGCCGCTCGGGCGACATCGCACCCCACAGCGGTCGCACTCGGGCGGAACGCCGACAGCTGGATCGGGCGTGCATAGCGTGTTGTCATGAAGCCTGCAGCGAGGGCGCCACCCATGCCCGAGACTTGCCTCCGGCGCCGTCGACGCGCGGCGACCCCGTAGCGAGCCCGGGCCGGCGAACGAGATCCTGCGCCGGGTCGGCTTCGCCACGGCCGCCCTTGTCGTGGTCTGGCTGGTCACAACGCCGCCCAACAAACTGGGCATCGCCGCACTGGACACCACCCCCTGTGCGGATCTGGCTCGGCGGGCACTGGTTCGACGTAACAAGGGATACTCGCACCCGTCGAACTGGCACCCGAGATCGACCAGTCCGTACTCATCGGGTTCCCCGCGGCCGCGGACCTCTTCGGGTACGACGGCCACCCCAGCCACATCTACGTACGCGCCACCACCGACGACCAGACACCCGAGGGCGCGGCCCTACTCGCCCGCGCAACCAACCCACAGAACCCGGAAACCGTAGCCGCCCAGTTCCTCGTCGAAGCGCTCCTACTGGCCACGCTCGGCGGGCTCGGCCATGCGGCCGAGCCCGCCGTTGTGCCCGATCCGGATCGCGTGCCGTGGGGACGCTCACCCGATTCGGCGTACGCCGTTGCCGGCGAGCTTCAAGGGAACATCCCTCACCCGGACCTACCGCTGCAGGGTGAGTACACCCGGCCGCCATGGCAGGAGGTTGTAGCTGGTGCCGTCGGAGCTGGGGCTTCGTCCCTGGTAGAGGAATTGCAGGTTGCAGGGATCGATGGTCATGGTCTGGTCCGGGTTGTTGCGCACCAGGTCGCCGTGGCTGATGTCGTTGGTCCAGGTGGCGCCGCTGTTGGCCTTGCCGGCAAACGGGTTGCTCTCGCTCGCGGCATTGGGTGTCCACGAACCGCTCAGGCTGGTGGCGGTGAACGAGCGGAAGTAGCGCCCGTTCGCGCCCATTGCTTCAACGATCATCAGGTACTGGTTCTGTCCCTGGACCTTGTAGACTTGGACCGCTTCGAACAGGTTGGCCGTCGAGTCGGTCATGATGGTCGTGTAGTTCGAACCGAAGCTGCTGGGGAAGTTCCCGATCGGCATGCTGGCCCGGTAGATGTTGCCGTTGTCCCCGGCGAAGAACAGGTACATGTTCGTGCCGTCGCCGATGAGTGTCTGGTCGATCGGGCCGGTGCTGGAGCCTGAGATGCTGCCGGTGAACAGCGGCTGGTTGGCGGACCATCCATTCGCATTGGTGGGGTCGCTCGATGTGCGGTAGAAGAACGGTGTCGCCCCCCACTGAGCCGCGAGTACCCAGATGTTCTTCGGCGCGAAGTAGAACAGCGTCGGTGCCACGGCGCCGGAGGACATCCCGTTCTGACTGGCCGAGGCCATGTCGGACCAGTTCGTGAACAGGCCGAAGTTCATCGAACTGTACGACCCCGATGAGTTGACGTCCGACGCGTAGACCAGGTGTTTGCCGTTGTAGACGACGTTGGAGAAGTCCTTGACCGAGACCCAACCGTTCTGCGGTGTCGCCAACGCACCCGTGGACGTCCAGTGGTACGTCGACGGAAGGCTGCACGTTCCACCCGAGGGGGAGGGACTGGGACTGGGACTGCGGCTGGGACTGGGACTGGGGCTGCCGGGCGTGGTCGACGCGCTCGGCGAGCCGCCAACCCCGCCATTACACGCGGTGCCGTTGAGCGCGAAGTTGGTGGGTACCGGGTTGGAGCCGTTCCAGGAGCCGTTGAACCCGAAGGAGGTGTTGCCGTTGGTCGGGATGCTGCCGTTGTAGCTGAGGTTGGTGACGGTGACGTTGGCGCCAGATTGGGTGTAGGAGCCGTTCCAGAGCTGGGTGATCGCCTGCCCAGCGGTGAACGACCAGGTGAGCTTCCAACTGCTCATCGCGTCGCCGAGGTTGGTGATGGTGACGTTGGCGGTGAACCCGCCCTGCCAGGAACTGGCGATGGCGTAGTCCACGCGGCAGCCGGTGGCCGCCTGCGCAGGCATCGCGGTCAACACCGCGGTGGCCCCGGCCACGGTGACACCGGCCGTACAGGCGACCAGGATCCGGTACCGGGTACGAGAGAACTTCATCAGATCCTCCGTGGGAAACGGGGGTAGTGGGAACGCGCGGCCGAGCCGGTCGATCAGATGGGAGGGATAGAGGTAGGTGATGTTATCGCTCACATCTGCGGCGTCAACTGTGCCGTGTGCTCACAGGCGCGGACGCGCGGTTACCACCCACAGTGGCCGGGGGCGGATCGGGCACGATGCGGAAGGTGAAGTGCGCTCCGCGCGTGACCTGCGGGCCGGGCAGCGCCGCCCGCATCGCGTACCGTGGGGGCAGAAAGTTTCTGTCGTTCTTTCTTAAGACGGCGCTGTTGCCCTTGCCGGGTCGGGAGACGCGTTGGACCTGGGCGTGTGGCCCGGGTCAGATCGCGCAGGCGAGTTCGGTGAACGCCGCGCCGGTCCGGCGGGTTCAATTCCCGTCCGCCTTCGCGAAGCGGGGGAGCGGTGGTGGGTGTGCGACTGACCGAATACGGGCGCGGCGGTGGCTGTGCGTGCGAGGTGCCGCCGGGGGCGAGCTGGAGGCCGTGCTCGCCAAGCTCGGCCCGCCGGACGGGACGGCGGCCTCGGGCCGCGCCACCGGCTCGCCGCACGAGCTGATGTGGGGGCTGAAAAACGGCGACGACGCGCCGTCGTGCGGATGCCCGGCGACACCGCCCTGATCCTCACCACCGACTTCTTCACCCCGGTCGTCGACGACGCGTACGACCGGGCCCGCATCGCGGCGGCCAACGCACTGTCCAATGTGTACGCCCATGGGCGGGCGCCCGGTGGTGGCCGTCAACCTCCTGGCCTGGCCGCGTGACGTGCTGCCCACGGAGTTGGCCGCCGAGGTGCTGCGGGGCGGGCGGGACGTCACCGACCAGGCCGGCTGCCACCTGGCCGGCGGGCACAGCGTCGACGACGCGGAACCCAAGTACGGGCTGGCCGTCACCGGCACCGCCGACGCGGGCCGGTTGCTGCGCAACGACGCCGGCGTCCGGGTACTTCGCTGAACCTCACCAAGCCGCTCGGCATCGGCGTGCTCAACAACCGGCACAAGGCGACCGATCCGCATGCCCAGATCTGGTAGTCAGATCTTCAACATAGGTCTGGGACGCTTGCGCGGGTTCGGTCCCTGGGGATTAGCGCGATGGCGTGGGCGCCCTGGGTAGCGCGCCCGGGGCGACTCTTGCGAAGGCAAATCTCTCATATATAGAGTTTCGATATGCCGCGAACGCCGGACAGCTCACCGCAGACCCTGCGGGTCTTCGCCGCACTCCTTGAGGACGCGGCCAACTGGCACTACGGGTATGGCCTGAGCAAGCAGACGGGGCTTGCCGCCGGTTCCCTCTACCCGATCCTGTCCCGGCTGGTCGAACGCGGCCTGCTGGAGACCCGCTGGGAGCCGTCGGACATCGCCGGCCGCCCGCCCCGCCACCTGTACCAGTTGACCGCCGACGGTGCGGACCTGGCCCGGTCCCGGCTGGCGGTGGCCCGGAGCCGGGCAACCGCGCAGAACGCGGCGAACGGGCACCGCCGGGCACACCCGAGGACCGCATCGTGACCGCCCAGTCATCCCCGCCCGTGGTCCCACCCCCGGCGTCGCGGGTACGGCGCCTGGCCCGGGCGGCATTGACCAGGGCGGCGCGTGCCGACTCGATCTGGGCCGCCGCGGTGATCGGCGAGCTCGACGAGGCGCACAGCGAGTGGGCCGCCGTGCGCTGGGCAATGAGCGGACTGCGGGTCGCATGGTGGGAGCGGCGCCGGCGACGCCGCGAGGCCGCCGCCGCGCCGCTCGCGGCCGCCCGGCTGGCCCGGCGCATCGGGCTCACCGCCCTCGCGGTGAGCGTCGCGCTGATCACCGTCAATTGGCTGGTGGCCACCGTGATACCAATCCCGTCCGGTTCGATGGAACCGGCGATCTGGATCGGCGACCGGGTGCTGGTCGACAAGCTCAGCTTCCACCTGACCGGCCTGCACCGCGGCGACGTGGTAGTGGTCGCGATGTCGCAGCCGCAACCGCAGCAGCTGATCAAGCGGGTGGTCGGGCTGCCCGGTGACCGGATCGAGTGCCGGGCCGACGCGGTCTACCGTAACGGGGTGCCAATCCCCGCAGCGGCGGCGGGGGCGGGCACCTGCGATCCGGTAACCGTACCGGCCGGTTCGATGTACCTGCTCGGCGACCACGTCCTGGTCTCCGTTGACTCGCGCCGCTTCGGCCCGGTGGCACAGTCCACTGTGGTCGGTCGAGTGGTCGGTCGGGTCTGGCCGTGGAGCCGACGGTCCGCAGCCGACGCCTCATGAGTAGCGCGATACGCTAAGGACATTCATCGCTAGTACTCCAGCCCGGGATCGTTATGTAGGTGGGCGTCGATGGCCGGGCCTGGTCGTGAGTTGCCGGTGTGTCGCTGGGCGTGCGGTGGCGGTTACGTGATCATCTATGTTTCGTGGAGGCGATCGCGGGTCGTGTAGCGCCAGTGTCCGAGGGCGTGGATGTTGCGGCGTGGGTAGAGGAATTCGCGTGTGGTTTCGCGCGGATCGCGGGCCGGTTCAAGCGGCGGGAGCCGCGTCTTGAGGCCCGATCGTTCTTGCTCAGTGTGCTTTCGGACGTGGATACCCGGTCGTGTTGGCAGTTGGCGGAGCAGGCTGGCGACACTTCACCCGGCGGGATGCAGCGGCTGCTGGGAGAAGCGGTCTGGGACGCCGACGCTGTTCGGGATGACGTGCGTGACTATGTCATCGACGCGATCGGTGACCCTGGCGGGGTGCTGATCCTGGATGACACCGGTGACCTGAAGCGTGGAAGTCACAGTGTCGGGGTGCAACGGCAATACACCGGTACGGCGGGACGGATCGAGAACGCGCAGGTCTCGGTGTTCTGCGCCTATGCCTCGCCGGCTGGTCGAGCGTTGATCGATCGGGCGGTCTACTTGCCCCGGTCGTGGACCGACGACCCGGCCCGGTGCGCCGCGGCCGGGGTGCCCGAGGACGTCGGGTTCGCCACGAAGATAACTCTGGGGCGGCGGATGCTGGCCCGTGTGTTGGATGCCGGCGTGCCCGCTGCGTGGGCCACGGCGGATGAGTTTTACGGCGGTGACCGTGGACTGCGGCGTGACCTGCAGGCTCGTGGCCTCGGCTATGTGCTCGCGGTCGCGAAGAGTCACCGCGTCAACGTTGGCGGCCTGCACGGTGTTGCCCGTGGCGACCACATCGCCGCCACGCTGGGCAAACGTGCGTGGAACCGGTACAGCGCTGGTGATGGGGCCAAAGGATACCGTGACTACGACTGGGCATGGATTCCGGTGATCCCGCCCGTGGACGAGGCCGATGGGTTTCACTGGCTGCTCGTCCGCCGCCGGCTCACCGATGGTGAACTGGCCTTCTACCGGTGTTACAGCCCTACCCGCCTGGGACTGCCCGCGTTGGTGCGCGTCGCGGGCACCCGGTGGGCGGTCGAATGTTGCTTCCAGAACGCGAAGACAACGGTCGGTCTCGACCAGCACCAGGTCCGTCGATGGGACTCCTGGCACCGTTATACGACCCTGGTCATGCTCGCGCACGCGATCCTCACCGTCATCGCTGTGAGCGAGCGACAACGCCATCCGCGCGGTGCACTTGGCCAGGTCATGTTGACCGCCAATGAGATTCGTCGCCTGTTCGCGAAACTGATCACCAACATTGCCCGACCGGGAAGCTTCTACCTGGCCTGGTCCCGATGGCGGCGCACGCACCAGGCTCGCGCCAAAGCCAGCCACTACCGGCGCCGCGGAGACGAGGATCATCACCTACTCATCAGCGCCTGCCGCTAGTAGACGGCCCGGCGTTTTGACGTTATTCCGGGCCCGGATGAAGATGTCCTGCGTGAACAGCGACGATCTGAAATCGCGGGCGCAGGCCCTACGGGCCGCGGGTAACACACCCAAGCAGATCGCCCGCGTGCTCGGGATACCCCGGTCCAAGGCCGTGTCCCTGATGCACAGCGGCGACAGCCCACGACCAGACCGTGGCACCAGCCCGGAGAAACCCCTTATCGGCTGCTGGGTCACCCGGCAGTGGAGCAACGGCTTGACCATCGAGGACCGGCCACCGGACTGGATCGACGATGACGACCTTCCCCCGCTGGCCATGGGCGCCGGGCTGCCCAGCATCGCCGTCGTCCGCGAACACCGCGGCGACGAGGTCAGCGTCTGCGGCTATCTCGTGGACACCTACTGCCAGGGCGTGAAGAACGCCATCACGCCGAGCATGCTCGACCGGCATGACCTTCCCGCGTTCCTCACCGACTTCTTCAGCGCCTACGACGATGCGCCGCTACCCGCCCCGATCGAACTCGCCCAGAACCTCGTCCTCGGCGCCGTCGACTACGCCCGCAGCCTCGGTTTCGACCCCCACCGCGACTTCTACCTCGCGAAACCGCACCTCGGCACCTGGCAGCCACCCAGCAACATCCGATTCGGACTCAACGGCAAGCCCTACTTCCAGCAAGGACCCTACGACAACCCCACCCGAATCATGCGCATCCTCGACAGGTCAGTCGGCCCCGGCAACTACCACTTCTCCACCGCCATGACCGACCTCGACCTGTGACGCAAGCAGCCTGAGCCCGCCGACCCATCCGACCTTTCATCGATCAATATCTACATAACGATCCCGGGCTGGAGTATTAGTTGCCGGTGTCTTTTCCTGGAGGCGGGGCATTGTCGGCCGTAGCATTCGCGTTTATGGCATCGAACGAAAGGAAGGAACATGGAGCGAGGTATTTCCTGGGGTAGGCAGGCCGGGAAAGGCACGAACTGGGGACGCCGGAAAGGGTCGAGCTGGCAGCGCAGTGTCAGCTGGGGGCGGGCCACCCTCTGGGGCTGAGGCCCGCGCGATAGGTCCACCGACGCCCCTGGAAAAAGGTTGAACAACTGCCGGTGTCAATGCATCGTTCCGGCCCGGAAGTTCGGGCCGGAACGAGCCCGTTCTTCGGGGAGTCGACGTGGCGACCTACCGTGAACTGTTCGGCGTGCGTGAGTACCGCTACCTGTACGCTGGCCAGCTACTGTCCTACCTCGGCGATCAGCTGGGTGCGGTGGCGATCGCCGTACTCGTGTTCGACCGCACCGGATCCGGCCTGTTGACCGCGGTCGCGTACGCCGCGTCCTGGCTCCCAGGTGTGTTCGGTGGGCCGGTGACGGCGACATTCGCCGACCGCCTGCCACGCCGTCGCGTGCTGATCGTCTGCGACCTCGCCCGGGCCGTTCTGGTGGCGCTGCTGGCGGTGCCGGCCATGCCCCTGCCGGCGGCGATCGTGCTCCTCTACGTGGCGCACCTGTGGTCGCCGCCGTTTGTCGCCGCGCGGTCGGCTCTGATGCCCGAGGTCCTCGCCGGTGATGCCTACATCCTGGGCAACGGGCTGGCGAACGTGACGTTCCAGGTATGCCAGGTGGTCGGATTCGCGGTCGGCGGCGTCGTGGTCGCGGTGATCGGGCCGGCACCGGCGCTGCTGCTCAACGCGGCGACCTTCGGTGTGTCGGCGTTGCTCGTCGTGGTGGGCGTTCGTTCCCGTCCGGCGCCGCGGGCCGAACCCCACGGGCTGTGGGCGGATTTCCGCGCCGGTACCCGGTACCTCATGTCCGATCCTTGGCTGCGGGCGTGCCTGCTGCTGGTCTGGGCGGCGAGCGCCTTCAGCTTCGCGGTCGAGGGCGTGGCGTACCCCCTGGCCGTCGAGCTGGGTGGTGGGCCACGGGAAGCCGGTGTGCTGCTGGCCGCGTCCGGGATCGGGTTCGCCGTCGGGGCGGTGGTCTTCACCCGGGTACTCTCGCCGGCCCGGCGCGACCGGTTGTTGTCGAGCGCGGCGGTGCTCTCCGTGGCGGTACTTGTGCCGATCGTTCTGGTGCCAACCGCGGTACTCGTGGGTGTCCTGCTGGTGGCCATGGGGTTCGGCGCGTCGTTCGCGGCGCCCCTGAACGCCATCTTCGTGCGGCGCGTCGCGCCGGCTTACCGCGGTCGCGCCATGGGCGTGGCCTCGTCCGGGCTGCTGGCGGTGCAGGGACTGGGTTTTCTGGTCGCCGGAGCCGTCGTCGACGCGGGCGTCGCGCCAACCACGGTCGTCGGATGCAGTGGCGCCGTCGGCACCCTCGCGGTACTGGCCGCCGTGATGTACCGCCGCAGTGTCGATACGCGATTGTCGGATGACACCGTTCCGGCCGGCAGTCCGGTCGCCGTAACGGCACCTGCCGACTGACGCTTCCGCGCCGCGCTACCGCATCGGCTCGTTGCACCTCGCGGGGAACAGCCTCGCCCGCACTGGGACGACGAATCCATGTGCGGTCACCGTCATCCTCGGATTAGCCCGCCAGTGTCAGCAACCCCGGCCGGTACGGCAGGAGGCCGTAGTCGCCGCCGGAGTTGGTGGCACGCCCCTGGTAGAGCAACTGTAGGTTGCAGGGATCGATGGTCATGGTCTGATCGGGATTGCTGCGGACCAGATCGCCGTGGCTGATGTCGTTGGTCCAGGTGGCGCCACTGTTGGCCTTGCCTGCAAAGGGATTGCTCTCGGTCGCGGCCCCTGCAGTGTCCACGAACCGCCGAGACTGGCGGCCGTGAACGAGCGGAAGTAGCGCCCGTTCGCTCCGATCGCCCCGACGAGCATGAGGTACTGGTTCTGGCCCTTGACCCTGTAGACCTGAACCGCCTCGAACAGATTGTTCGTCGCGTCGCTCATGACGATCGTCGATGCGGAGCCGAAACTTCCCGGGAAGTTGCCGATGGGCATGCTGGCCGGTAGATCTTGCCGTTGTCACCGGCGAAGAAGAGGTACATGTTCGTGCCGTCACCGATGAGCGTCTGGTCGATGGGTCCGGTGCCGGAACCGGAAATGCTCCCGGAGAACAGCGTCTGCGGCGATGACCATCCATTCGCATTGGTCGGGTCGCTGGACGTCCGGTAGGAGAAGGCGGTCGCACGACGATGCGCGCCGGGGTGTGAGAGTCGGCGCTGTAGGTGGTGAAGTAGAAGAAGTAGCGGATCTCGTCGATGAGTACGTCTTCGCCCTTGGCGCGGCTGATGTTTTTGCGTAGCATCCCGATTCGGTAGGGGCGGGCGCACTTGCCGGGCTGGTAGGTGAACTCGGCGACGTCCTCACCGTTGAGCCGCAGGTTGACAAACTCTCGCTGTTTGACGACTTCCTGCTTGCGGTTGTGCCGCCGAATGCGGGTCCTGCCCGTCCCGTTCTCCTAGGGTGCGATGACCGCCGGCCGAGCCGGCCGGGCTGGGGTAGCCCGGGACCG